>Ga0081527_100210_pt1 | contig 46085 bp, 24 predicted proteins | sample HotLakmasection5_FD_70992 | JGI IMG/M metagenome (GOLD analysis project Ga0081527, IMG submission 70992) | Hypersaline microbial mat communities from Hot Lake, Washington, USA - Section #5 (SPADES assembly) (version 2) | ecosystem: Environmental > Aquatic > Non-marine Saline and Alkaline >... | reverse complement strand
CGACAGGTCGCTTATTACACTACAGGTCACCAGCGCGGACAGGGCCTTCACCAACACAGCTCACCTGCTCTTTGGCCGGGATGCAACCCCGGCGTTAGATACATGGGACGCGCCAAAACTGAGGCCGGAAGGCCTGGCGCCGAAGTGGCTCTCATTCTACTCACTGGATGAAGATGGCCGCCCCTACGCGATCCAGTCGCTGACAGGACTCTCCGAAGATCAAACGAGAATCCCTCTGGACATCCAGACTACCGAGTCCGGAACTTTTACTCTGGACTGGCAGCTGCCGGAGGCTCACCAGCTAAGCGCGGAGTACTACCTGCGGGATAACCAGAGCGGGGAGGTGATCGAGCTGAAAGAAGGGAATTCGTACAACTTTGCGGTTTCACCCGAACAGGTCCATAAAACTACAGATGAAGTCAACGAATCAACAACCTTAAACCTTAAACCTGTAACGTTAAACCAGGAGAATCCCCGATTCGAACTGCTAATCACCACCGACGGCTCGGATGGATTTGCCGGTCTGGGCGATCTGCCGGATATGTTTACCCTGAACCAGAACTACCCGAACCCGTTTAACCCGACCACGGTGATCTCCTACGAACTGCCGCAGGCAACAAATGTGCGCCTGGAGGTCTACGATATGGCAGGCCGGCAGGTGGCCACTCTGGTGAGCGGTCAGGTAGCCGCCGGGCGTCACACAGTGAATTTTGATGCGAGCCGCCTGTCGAGCGGGGTCTACCTGTACCGGCTGCAGGCGGGAAGTAATTTGCAAACAAGGAAACTGACGATATTGAAATAGGCTATGGCCGGGAACACTCATTTGCCTGCAAGGAGATCCCGGATCAAGTCCGGGATGACAGCCTCCAGGTTCAAGACCCCAAACCCTAAGCCAATAAGATCAAATATATAAACTCATGAAAACAACGATGGACACAAACGAAACTTCTATTAAAAAAGAGTGGGTACACCCGCACATCAGCGAGCTTTCTGTATCGGAAACGAATCAGAATAATCCGCTCGATCCGCCCAGTCCGGGACAGCAGGTGTCGTGATAGGAAAAGAAGACCACTCTGCCCGTATCCAAGAAGACCTCTCCACTCCTCGCGACAGTTGTCGGGATCCGGTCGAGGTGAGAGGGAGGCGGGGGTACAATCGCGGCGTATGACATCCGGCGACAGAATGATGACTTGTCACACGCCGCTCTCAAACAATCGACTTCAAACCGGCGTGATTAACCACACTGAACAGGCAGGGAACCGATACATCTCCTTGTGATTACTCAAGGTGCCCAACCCAAAAGCTCTGAAGGAGCGGCCAGAACAAAGCCACCACTACGCTGAGCTTCGAGGTGCAGGCCCGGGCAGAGTGAGCATGCGAACGACGCCCGCGGAATGAAGATGCCGTCAACCCTACACCCCGAGGTGAAAAACACAGATAAGCCACCACAATCTGTCGAGGGGTTGCGGGAACATCCTGGATCCATCGCCCTCACCAGCCTGATTATGGTTGAGCAACCAACCCGCGGATTCGTCCGGATCGTTTCGCAATTTTGCAGCGCGGGTTGAACTAATTGGCCACCTGCAACCCCGGCCGGCGGCCAGAACACAGCCATCACTACGCTGAGCTTCGAGGTGCAGGCCCGGGGGATGAAGAGACTCATGAAATCATCAGCAGATAAAAAGACATCGCGTAATGTTATTATTAACATCAAAGAGAGCCTACAGGGATTCCAGTCTTCGTTCAACCAATCCAATTAAAAAATCAACCCGTGTATCTGAGACATTATCCTTATTGAGATTCGTGAGAATTTTCATTGACTGATCAAATTTTTTCCGTGACTCACTTTTATCATTAAAGTTAGGCTGATCAGGGTGGTAAAAAAGATCCCCCAGGTGTATGTAGCTGATGGCAAGCGATCGCTGAGCAAGTGAATTCTCAGGGTCTGAATCAGCTAAACGTGTAAAAAGGGCGTGAGCCTCCGTGTAGTGGTAAAGGGATTCTTTAAGCTGATTCTGGTTTTTATGTACATCTGCCATCTTCTCGTGCGAAATGGCACTCTCTCTCAGATATTCGGTGTTAAAAGGAGCTCTTTCAAGCAATCTCTGCCTGAGCTTCATCGACTCTTCGAAACTCCAGATCGCCTCTTCAATGTACTGTTCAGATTCATAAACGGTCCCTATTCGTTCATACAGAATTCCCATGTATTTTAAATAATCAACATTATCCGGTTGATCATTAAAGATGGGAAGAAGCACCATTTCAGCAGACTGATAAATCCTCAAGGCCTCCTCTCGCTCACCTAAATTGCTAAAGTTTGGATTTCCTGTTAAATCGCCCAGCTTAATGAGAGATATGGTGTATGAAAATTGTCTGTATCGATTGCCGGGGAATTCCTCAGACAAATTTTTATAAATCTCCATGGAGTTGAGCATGCTTGCATGAGCTTTTGACAGATTGCCGAGCTCTCCCTGTACATCAGCAGTTTTCTCGTAAATAGTTGCAAGAAGTTCACGCCCGCGGATATGATCAGGCTCAGAGTTTAAAACCGTCTGTACAAAACCAAGCCCCTTTTGATAGCTTTCAAGCGCATCAGACGGCCTTCCTAGGTTACTGTTTGTTGGATTACCTTGCACATCCCCAATTTTTTGATAAGCGACGGCAAGATCCAGCAGATCTTTGTTTTCGGCATTTTCGGTTTTTGCCAGCTGATCCAGATAGTTTACAGCTTCTGCTACAATACTCTCCCGAATTGGGGTTGAGCCGGGAAGGTTCACAACGGAGTCATGAAGATCAAAAATCAAAGAGTTGGCCATTCCCCGAATATTCTCAGCACGCTGCTCGGCTATTTCTTTCTGGGATTCGGCAACATCCGCCTGCCAAACCGAAAACAGTGTCAGGCCCATCAGCATGAGTGCCGCAAATCCGGTGGCTATTACGGATGTCTTGTGGCGGGTAAAGAATTTTTTTGATACGTATGCAAATGATTCACGCCGCGCAGAAACGGGTTTATCCTGAATGTAGTTCAGAATGTCGTTTTTAAGCTGCTCTGCAGACTGATACCTTCGTTCATGGTCTTTCCGGAGTGCTTTCAGAATGATGTTATCCAAATCACCGCGCAGCTTCCTGGCAACCTGGCGGGTAGACAACCCTTCAAAAGAGCTGCTCTGGCCTGTTGCTGAATGGACCCCCAGAACTTTCCCGCTGGGTTTTTCCGGGATGGATTCTGTGACGATTTTGCCGATTTCAAATGAGCTTTTGTCCTCAAAATCATAAGGCAGAGTGTCTGTTAGCATCAGGTAGAGAAGCTGGCCCAGTGCATACACGTCAGTAGCGGTGGTTATGGGTTGGTTTTGGAATTGCTCGGGACTTGCATATTCCGGCGTCATGATATCCACTCCCGTTTTGGTAACCGGACGATCCTGGTCGTTGGACTGAACAATTTTTGCGATGCCGAAATCGAGCAGTTTCACAGTTCCTTTTTTATCCACCAGTATATTTGAGGGCTTAATATCGCGGTGAACGATCAGCCTCTGATGGGCGTAGCTTACGGCTTCGCAAACCTGAATGAACAGTTCCAGGCGCTGCTCTATAGACAGATTTTGATCTTCACACCATTTGTCAATACTCTGTCCGTCGATATATTCCATGATAAAGTAGGGACGGCCGTTCGAATGCACCCCCGCATCGAGCAGCCTGCAGATGTGAGGATGATCAAGGCTTGCCAGAATTTTTTGTTCAGCCCTCATGCGGTTAAACAGTTCCTGTCCCGGTGCAAATCCATGCAGAAACTTAATAGCTACGCGGCGCGAAAAACTGCCATCTGCTCGTTCAGCAAGATACACAGTGCTCATTCCGCCTTTGCCGATCTGTCGGATAATTTTCCACGAACCTACTCTCTCGTCGGGAAAGGAGATGATATCATCAAAAACAGGATGTTCAAGAAAGAGGCCGGATTCAAAGTGAGAGTCCAGAAGCTGCTTTACGGTAGCGGCTAAATCGGGGTTTTCTCCCGAAAGGTTTCGCAAGAACGAGTCTCTCTGTTCATGGGTGAGTTTCAGCGCCTCATGGAAATAGTTTTCGATTTTTTCCCACTGTTCTGTTTGCATGGATCGTGACAGTAATAATGTTATCTCAATGGTTCAGATTGCTTTCTTAACCGAAGATATTGAGGCTGCAATCTGCCCGTTGTTATACATGCAATAATTGGCCGGGAATTGGATCAGAAGCATTCCATAAAAAAATCCCATTCGCTCATTACAGTCATTTATTTGTCGGATTGACGCATCTGGTGATAAAGCCAGGCTTTTGCAATCGTCCAGTCGCGTTTTACCGTTGCCGGCGATATATCCAGAATCACTGCGGTTTCTTCGATATTATAGCCGGCAAAATAGCGGCATTCGATCACCCGCGCCTGACGTTCATTCAGTTTTTCAAGTTTTTCCAAAGCTTCATCGAGAGCTACAATTTCTTCCGCTTTTGCCTCGGTTAAATAGATTCCTTCTTCAAACTCCACCGGCGCTTGCTTACCGCCACGTTTTTTCCGGCTTTTCTTTTTTGCGTAATTCACCAAGATCTGCCGCATGGCGCGGGCGGCAATTCCAAAAAAGTGATGGCGTCCGTCCCACTCCCCTTCAGGCGGATGCTTAACCAGCTTGATGTAGGCTTCATGAACCAGAGCCGTGGTGTTCAGGGTGTGTCCGCGACGCTCTTTCCGAAGCTCGCGCTGTGCCATTACTCTGAGCTCTTCATACACGTGCGGCCAGATTTTATCGATAGCCTCAGAGTTCTCAGTAACAGAATTCAGTAACTGAGTCAGTTTTAAAGGTTGCTCAGCCATAGCGTAGTTGTGTCTTTTAAGGAGTAACTGCTCTTATAATACAAAAAGAGCGGGAAACAGGGTAAAATCATCGAAAAATATAAATTTTTTTTGAGCTGATTTGATGCTGCATAGTGCATGGGTATGTACCGCCATTTAAAAAAAGCAAAACAGACTTTGCGTTTGTCATGAAAAAAATAAAAAGGATACGTTATGAATGACTCAAGAATGTTATTTTTTGATAAGAAAGAAGCCGGAAAGACAAAAGAAAATGTTGCCTATCGAAGAGTAAAAGCCGCTTCACTTCTCTTACTCATCACGCTTATTATAAATTCCTGCTCTGATTCCGGTACGGGTAACACACCTGAGAATCCACCGGAAATTACTTCACTTGAACTAAGTACAGACGCCATGTTTATCGGGATTGATGACGAGAGACAGCCTGAAGTGCGTGTATTCGATGAAAATGGTGAGCAGGTTCAGGGAGTCTCCGTGGAATGGTCGAGCGAGGATGCCTCTGTGGCAGAAGTAAGTACAAGCGGCATCATAACGGGCAAAAAAAGTGGCTCAACGACGATTCGTGCAGAGGTTGAAAATCTCAGCAAATCGGTGAATGTGGAGGTGTTCCGGGGAACCGGGTACAGCTCAGCAGAGCTCGAAGCTATCGACAGAGAATTGATAGCCTATTTGCAGCAACAGGAGATTCCCGGAGCCTCTGTGGCTGTTGTGAAAGATGGGAAGTTAATTCACGCACGTGGTTATGGGTTTGCAGACCCGGAAACCGGCAGAACTACCGATGCTTCCACTATTTTCAGGTACGGCAGTGTATCAAAGCCAATTACATCCATAGCAGCAATGAAGTTAGTTGAGGAGGGAACATTGTCTCTTGATGACAGGCCCTTTGAAATATTAAGCCATCTGCCGGTGGTTTCCGGAGAAAGCGAAGATCCCCGGTTGAAAACCGTTACACTGGAACAGCTGATGACCCATTCTGCAGGCTGGAACACAAATCGCAACGTGGATGGAGAAGTGTGGCGGGCGGTGTCTCAGCTGGGGAAGCGGGAAGATGCCGAGATGTTCAGATACGGCCGTTCTGTGCCGCTTGCTACAGATCCGGGCGCCGGGTACGCCTACTCCAACTATGCCACACAAACAGTGGGGCTATTGATAGAGCATGTAACAGGAACCGATTATGAAAAATGGGTTCAGGAAAACCTGATGCAGCCGCTGGGCATCAGCAGCGTGAAGTTCGGGAAAACAGCACTGGCAGAACGGGAACCCAACGAAGCGAGATATCAACGGGCAAACGGGTATTTTCCGGATATCGATGACGGAGCGATGGATTACTATGGAGCATCCGGCAGCTGGATTGGCAGGGCGGCAGACCTGGTTCGGCTTCTGGATGGCGTGGAAGGGAGAGCAGGTTTAGTACCACTGCTTCAGCCAAATACAATCGACCTGATGCTGGAGCGGCCCGATTTTTATCCTGCAAACGGCAATTACTATGCAAAGTTCTGGCAGGTCACTCCTGCCGGAGATGATGCAAGCTGGTCCCATGCGGGGCTTGCAGATGGCGCATTTGCCTACCTGTGGAGATTGCCAAACGGGATATCGTACGCCATACTTCTAAACCAGTCGCCTCCCGGACCCTGGCCCGATTTAAGAAATGCACTTAATGGTATTTCTGAATGGCCTGAAACAAACTACTACTCCGAATTTTATGGTGACAATTAAGAAGTGTTTGAAGTTAAGATCAGTTCGATTGATCTCATTCTCATCAAAGTATTGCATGTATCAAAAGTAGGAAGAAGGCATAAATAAACACGAAATAAATAAACAACGGTTATGAAAAAGGATAATAAATCAGTCAGGAATTTTTTAATCAAACACAAAACCGGGAGTAAAGAGAACCAGCACGAAACATTCCCCTTTGAAAAGCACGAGGAGCTTACGTTTGGCAGGGACGAGTCGAACGATGTTCAGTTCGACCCGGAAAAGGATTCGATGGTAAGCCGCCACCATTGTAAAATTATAAAAGGCAGTAAGCCATTCGAATTCTATATAGAAGATCTTCAGAGCCTGAATGGTCTTTACCTGAATGGAGAAAAAGTGGAAGGCAGGCAACAGCTGTCTGCCGGTGACACCCTTATGCTGGGAGAAAAGGGGCCGGAGATCGAATTTGATCTTGATCCGCGGCCAGCGGGAGCCGCAAAAACCCGTTTAATGAATGTGGGTGCATCGAAAGCAACGGTTGAAATGGGGGTACAAGCTGATGATGAAGATACCGGCGGTGATAAGAATGAGAAGCCCGAAAAGGAAACCATTGGGAAACAGACCTTTGAGAGGGCAATTACATCAGAGCGAAAACGATCTGTACGTACTTTTAGCGCAGTGGCAGCAGGTATTCTGATAATTTTGACAGCCGTTGGATTCACCTTTAAAGACCAGCTTTTTGCAACAAAAACAGAAATTATTCAATCAGAAACCATAACCATTGATGATTCATTTAATGCAGAAAGAATTGCTCGAGATAATACAAATGCCATTGTATTTATTGAGGTGGGTTATAAGTTGATTCATACATCAACCGGAGATGAAGTGTACCATGAGTACATGGAGATTGAAGACGAAAATACCGGTGATAAACGTCTTGTAGCCCTCTATTATGAAAATGAGAGTGGCCAAATTGAGCCTGTCCTTGGCTTAAGCCGCCAGGTTGAAATCGGTTCTCCTATCGCCTTGTCGGGTGCTACGGGTTCAGGATTTTTGGTTGATGAAACAGGCTTTATTCTTACAAACCGACACGTAGTGGCAAGCTGGCAAACCTCGTACGAGTTTCCCCGGGATGCTTATAACGGAAAGATGATCCGATATGTGGAGGGCGAGTGGAAACTGGCTGAAGATGTACAATACCCGCCATCTGACTGGGTTCCGGCAAACAGTGAAATGCTTGGGCGGCGTCCGTTAAGCGGGAAAGTTCTGGAAGGCCAAAACATGTACCTGGATGTGACTTTTCCGGGCAACGACCTGAGAACACCCGCAAATGTCGTACGGGTAAGCAATACACACGACGTGGCAATGATTAAAATTAACCTCCCCGGCGGAATGGATTCAGTAACCATGAAAGATATCACAAACGAGGTTGCCCCGGGACAGCGAGTTTTGATTATGGGGTACCCGGGCCTGGCCCCGGATGTTGTGGTGGGCAGGGCTTCGGCTGATGCATTTAACCGCTCAACTCAGTTGTTCACTATTCCCAGCCCAACGTCCACCGAGGGTACAATAGGACGGGTTATTACCGCAAATAACCGCACTCAGGATGATTTTATTGAAGGGTATTTCAGTACAATCGGGGACTATTATCAAATATCAGGGAGCTCACCGGGCGCAGGCAATTCGGGCGGGCCGATATTTAACAAAGAGGGGCATGTTGTTGGAATTTATACTGCAGGGATGACTTCCAACACAATGAGTTTTGCCGTTCCTATCAAATATGGGATGGATTTGATGAATCCTAATCGCAGGTCCGTTGCAAACTGATAGTGCAGCCATATTGATTTCCCGGGCACCCTTGTGAAATTGAAAGCCCGGGAATTTATTTCAAAAATCGATTTTCCCCATTTAAAACCTGCTGAGACCGTGAACTTATTTCATAGAATAAAAAGGAATCATACTGCGGAAAATCCGCCCAATGCCGTCTGCTATGCTGTAGCAGCTACCGATACCGGTTACCAGAGACAACACAACGAAGATTCCTTACGGTTTGTGAAGCCTTCCGACCCGGCAACTCTCAGAAAAAAGGGATGCCTTGCCATTGTTGCCGACGGAATGGGAGGCCATGCTTCGGGTGAAATAGCTTCAGAATTAGCCGTTGAGGTAATTTCGGATACCTATTACAGCTCCGGCAAGAAACCGTTAAGGGCATTGCAGGCTGCGGCAAAAAAAGCGAATGAAGCGATCTGGGACCGGGCAAACCAGAGTAGTAAGATGAGCGGAATGGGCACCACATGCACTGCAGTCGCTATTGTGAATTCACTATTATATATCCTGCATATCGGGGACAGCAGAATATACCACTATAAAGACGGGCAACTAAGCCAGCTGTCTGAAGATCATACATACATACAATCACTTCTGAAATCGGGAGAGATTTCTGCACTTGAGGCACGAAATCACCCTGATGGAAATATCCTGACCAAATCGCTCGGGACTACACAAAAAAGGTCAGTAGATATTTTTCAAGCTTCAGAGGCATTCAACATAGGCGATAAGCTGCTTTTAAGCAGTGACGGCCTGCACGATTATTTTACAGATGAAGAGCTTGGCCGGCATCTTCAAAATCCCGAATTAAACCAAATCTCAAAAGAGCTATCCAAAGCGGTTTACAGAGGTGGTGCGCATGATAATTTTTCGATACTGCTTGTAGAATTGAGGCTAAAAAAGGAGATGGCAGGCATACCTACAAAAACGATTGAGGCAGAGGTATGATTGGCAAAAAATTAAAAAACTACCAAATAGAAGAACTTCTCGGGGAAGGTGGTATGGGGGTGGTTTACAGGGCGAAAGATGTAAACCTGAATAGAGACGTAGCTATTAAAATGTTGCATCCGGAAATGCTGCATCAACCTGATTTACTTGAACGGTTTAAAAATGAAGCGCACGTAACAGCACGTCTGTCTCACCCAAATATTGCAACACTCTATAATTTTATTTCGGATGGGGAATTGCACTGTCTTGTAATGGAATTCGTTAACGGCAAAACGGTTGAGGACATCCTTTCTGTCCATAAAAAAATTCCGGAGAGTGAATGCATCCGGATATTAATGCAGCTTTTAGAAGGCCTTGGAGAAGCTCATGCCAATGGAATATTGCACCGTGATATAAAACCGGGCAATATTATGATCAACCACGCCGGATATGTAAAACTCATGGATTTTGGCGTGGCAAGGTTTGAAAACAGTGCCAGGATGACCCGCATGAACCGCGTGATCGGGACGCTTGAATATATGGCGCCAGAACTGTTAACGGGAGGCTCTCCGTCGGTTCAGGCAGATCTCTACTCGGTTGGTGTAGTGGCATTTGAAATGTGCACCGGCCAGTTACCGTTCGATGCAGCCAATGATGCCGATATGACGGAACAGATTTTGAGAGGGAGAGCTCTGTTTGCAGGAAAAACCGGATTTTCAATTCCGGGAAAAAGCAGCAGGCTGGAAAAAGTCATCCAAAAGCTGATGAATAAAAACCGGAATAGAAGATACCTAAGTACGGCTGATGTGCTGGATGATCTTGCTAATTTACAAGTTACGGGACGTATTTCCAGTCAGCTGTTTGGCAATAAAATGATACAAACTGAAACAGAACCGCAACAGACTGGCGGAGCCTTTTTCTGGAAGGAGCCGATTGAATCGATTCAAAATGAGGTCGGGACATGGTTTGCAAAATTTACGCCACTGGCCAAACAATTTGCAGGTACTACAGAGGGGAAAATAATTGCAGCAGCCACAGGTATTGCAATCCTTATTATGCTGGCATCCGCGATGTTTACGGGAAGCGAACCACAAAGCGCAAACACCGACCCTTCCGAAAAAGGACTGAGTGAAGAATTTGTAACGAGTGAGCAGGCGGGGAATAACAGCGTAGGTTCAAACAGCATACAACCTGTAATACCAGAAATCCGTGATCAAAGTCCCGTGGACAGGCCCCGGGTAATGAATCCCGTTAACCGAGGGCAGGTATCAGATTCCGGTAATCCATCCGAGAGTGAAACCACTCAGGATAACGGTAACGGGCAAGATGAGTCCGGCGGAATTGATGATAACGAAACCGGCAGCAGGGAGGATAGCGAAGAACAGAGCAATTCGGGAAACAGAAGTGTAAATGAAAGCAGCGGGGAGGCAAGGAGTGAAAAGACTGAAGAATCGGAGCCCGAAGCAGCCCCGGGACGCGTGGTGAATATTTCTGTTTCCAATTCGTATGTCGTTGGAATTTTTAGTGAAAATGTCTCCACAAACACACACAGCCCCGGAGACCGTTTTTACCTGACTGTTGCCGGCGCCGTTTATAAAGACGGGTATAAAGTCATTGAGTCGGGTGCTAAAATTCGTGGGATAGTTCAAAATGTTAGGGTTCGTGGTGCTACACGAAGAGCTACTCTTGCAGTTGCATTTGAATCGGTAGAAGCCGTAGACGGAACATGGCTGCCGATCTCCTACCCCGAATATAGTAACCAGGCAACGGGAAGTGTAACATTCGAGCGCGGGCGTGCGATAAACCGGCTGCGGATAGAATCTGGAACAGTAACTTTAGCAATTAATTAACAGGATTTGAAATGAAAAAAATTACAGCTATCCACACATCGATTATTTTATCTATTCTGATTCTTATGGCCGTACCAAAAACAGCCGAAAGTCAGGATATCCGATCTGATGTCTCCGGATTTTATGCCAACATAACGCTGAATGGCGGGACGTGGAATACATCCAGTTCTTTTCTGAGCAATTTCCGGGATCTGGACCCCAACAGTATTGGCGTGCAGCTGTCCGGTGGATATGGATTTGGCCAGCGGCTGGAAGGTTTTGCACAACTTTCGGTGAGCAATTTTAATATGAGTGGCGACTGGGACACATATTCACATACCCAACTCGGGCTGGGTTTTCGATACAATTTCGGAGCCACATTGATGAGGTTTCGACCATTTGCTGACGTGCAGCTGAGCAGCAGCAGCGTAGAAATTGATCGGGCATTTATCATTACCCAGGGCGGACAGCGACTGGAGGGAGCACTTGAACTGGATGGATTGGCAGTGATTCTGGGGGGTGGATTTCGATATTTCTTTAAACCCTGGATGGCCGCAAATCTGCATGTACGATATCATATGGGAACCGATTACGGTACAAACATTGACGGGATTGACCTTTCTGTTGAGGAGGACCTGGATTTCAACCAATTTGATATTGGTGCCGGATTTACCTGGTATTTTGGGAATAAATTTTAGTGAATGCTGCACAGATTCACGGTTCAATAGCCTCTGAACCTTATCTCTGAGAAGAATTTCCTAAGTGCATCAAAACGTGATTTTTTATTGAGCTTACCGTGATTCGGAATGATGGAACCAGGGGCAATACGGTAACAAGAACGCCGGAGCAGCTGGCCGTTGAAAGTGGAGAGCTCATGTACCAAATAACTATTGGGTCGCCAAGGATCTATCTCGGGGTTAACGAAGCTGAAAAAAACGAAGCGGTTGAGTTTTTTATAAATCAGCTGGAAGGGGCAAGAGAGAATTATTCAAGTCTTGAAGTAAAAGTAATTCAGTAGAGGTCGGGGCCGCCCACTAAACCTTGCGCCTTCTCTTCCCGGGAAGTAAACGGTCAGTATTTATAGATATCGTGAGCTGTGTGCTGCCTTTTTGTTGCATGTATTTAGAGAGGAATTCAATTCTATTGAGCAACCAACTTAAAACCAAGAAACAAATTTCTATGAATAATCAAAAAGCCTTTTACAGAGCAGGAATATCCCATTTCATAAAGTGGGGAAAAGGAATATTGTTGCTGCATTTAACAGCTGTGTTCATTATTTCATGCAGTGATAGTTCTACCAGCGTTGAACCCGATCCCGACCTCGGGGTGATTGAAGTACAGGTTGTAACCACGGGCGGGGATGAAAATCCCCCCTCCTTTACAGCTGCGATTCAGGGTGGCGAATCAACCGGTGTTAACCCAAACGAAACGTCAACATTCATTAATTTGGAACCCGGTGTGTATCAGGTTCAGATAACGGATATTGCCGATCACTGTAGTATGACCAGCGAAAATCCTCAAACGGTTGAAATTACGGGTAGCGAGACAGCACGTGTCGATTTTGAAATAAACTGTATTGGTATTCTCCGCAACAAAATTGTCTATTCCAGTTTTCAGGGCGGGCTGGTGAATATATTCAAATCAGATCCGGACGGAAGTAACAGGGAGCAGCTTACAGACTTTGGGACGGACGAGTATTGGAAAATTGCTGTATCACCCGATGGCACAAAAATCTTATTTGTGTCGGAGGGCGATTTTACAACATCCCAAATATGGGTGGTGGATGCAGACGGTGAAAATCTGCAGAGACTAACAGACGATCCCCAGAGGTTTCATGAGTTTCCAAGCTGGTCGCCTGATGGATCTCAAATTGTGTATCATTCTTATGCGCAGGGAGTCGAGGGAGATCTCTTTATTATGAATGCTGACGGCACAGGAAAAACCAATATCACAAACACGCCTGGAGGCGAATGGTGGCCCGACTGGTCGCCGGACGGTACCACCATCGCCTTTCATGTTTTGAGAGGAAATCAACCCGTAATAATAGAAACCATGAACACAGATGGTACCGGCCGGGCGGTTCTGTTTGAAGATGATGAAATCTCTTTTAGTAATCCTTCATGGTCGCCGGATGGCAGTAAAATTGCATTTCGCAGTAATTTGGAATCTCAGGTGTCATGGGAAATTTGTGTGGCGAATGCAGATGGATCAAATATAGAGTGTTTGACAAATTTTGCAGTAAGTGGGATAGAGCACCGTTTCCCCACGTGGTCGCCGGATGGCAGTCAACTTGCATTCGACTCGAACAGAGATGGAGATGCCAATGCTTACGATGTGTTTGTGATGGATGTAGATGGTTCCGATCTCAGGAATATATCAAGTGAAAGCGGAAGTCCGTCGTTCTTTCCCGACTGGAGTCCGGTGGAGGATTGATGATGATTGGCCCTTCGTAACCCCGGGCGGGGTTCGGTACACCTCCCTTCGGGGCATAGTCGGGCTTCCAGGCGCAGTACGGAAAACGAACCTTCATGCGTGCGCAACGAAGTGAAGCTCCTGGAAGCGTTCGTTTGGCAGCGAAAGTTCAGGGACGAAGAGGACTCGGTCCATTTTCAAGGAGGCCTCTTCACTCCGTTTCGCAGCGGTCGAGGTGACAGGGACGCGGGGGGACAACCGCGGCGTATAACATCCGGCGATCAAATAATGATTTGTTACACGCCGCTGCAGCATACCATGAATAAAACGGCGTTGGGAAAAATGTGAAGGCAGCTGTGGACGTTCTACGCCGACGTGGACCCTGGCACCCCTGTCATGTCGAATGAGCTCCGTGCTTTTCGGAGTGAACCGAGACATCTCCCTGTGATAGCCTGATATTGGGTTTCGGCAATATCGTGGTTTGATGAAGAGGACTCTGCCCATATTCAAGGAGACCTCTCCGGTCGAGGTGACAGGGACGCAGTGGGACAAACGCGGCGTATAACGTGCGAGGATAGAATGATGCTTTGTCGCACGCCGCTGCAGCATATCGTGAAAAAACGGCGTTGAGAAAATGTAGATTCAGTTCCAAACGATCTACGCCGAATTGGACCCTGGCACCCCTGTCATGTCGAGTGAGCTCCGTGCTTTTCGGAGTAAACCGAGACATCTTCCTGTGATAGCCTGGTATTGGGTTTCGGGAGTTTCGTGGGAATAAAGACCGCCAAGCCCTGGCTATGCTTGATCAACCACCCCCAACCCCTCCTTGCGAAGTAGGGGAGTCTCTTTTACATATTCATATATCGAACTGAGATTAAATAACCCCACACCCCGAGTCGAAAAACTGGGACAAGGCAACGCGCTTCGCCGAGGGGTAATGAGAAAATTGTGGAATCATCACCATAAACACCCTGAAAATGTATAAAACGTTTTTACGTCTACATCCCCTCAGCTGTCGGATGACTTTTTAGATTCCTTTTGGTCATTCAAAATGAATGGAATAGTGTAGATAATCAAAACGACTTGCATAAGTAACAGAACGAATGATCCTGTTTGGTCTCATCTGTTGCATGTAAGATTAACTGAGGAGGTGCTTGTTTAATGGCGATCTGAATCGTGATGAGAGCTGTATTTGCAGATTCAAAAAGCCTTAAAACCTTTTAACAAATTAATCTAATGGCAGAATTTGTGATGAAAACAAAAATATATGTAGCGGGAATGCTAGGCATCGCTTTTTTACTCTATGCCTGTGGTGATGGCTCAGTAACGGGTACTGGCCCTGAAAATCCTGATGAAAATCCGGATCCTATGTCAATTGCAGAAACGAATACTCTTACACCGGTTTCCGGTGGTGACGGGCAATTTGAAGTTGTAGAGATAGACGGTGTGCCATTTTACAGGGCTTCTACACCTTCTCAGTTCATCTATTTCAATGCTAATACGAAAGTGGAAAACCGTACTGTTTATGTAAAAATATACTACAGGGATAATGGCATCGGCACCTTCACATTACAGTATAATTCAACCCTTGATAATTATAGTTCAGCAAGTGCTGTTTCCGGTGCAAATCTCGAGGATACAAAAGGTGTACGGGTAGCTGTTTTTGAACTGGAAAACGCAGATTTTCGATCTGCGCAAAATTTGGAGGCCGATCTGCGTGTATTTTCAAATACAGGTGAACAAATGCATATTTTTTTGGCTTTTCTCTCATTTGAATTTCCTGATGATATGCTTACGCCTGCCCCCACCTTCGACATGAAAAGCCGCATTGTAAGTACAACGGTTTTCCACTGGTATGTACCGAATGGCGGGCAACTCACAGGCCCCTGGCGACCTATAGAGGGCCGCGAAAACTGGACGGGAGAGCCGGAATGGTGGAAATCCCAGATCAAACAGATAATGGCTGCAAATATTGATGTCTTGTGGGTTCACTTAATACCTTCAATGGAGAATGTTCGGGTAAACCTGTTTCGGGCACTTTATGAAATGCGGCTGGAAGGATATGATGTACCAAGGGTAGCACCTTTTCTCGATCCTCTTATTACCTGGTATGAGCAGCCCAATATAGACCTGGCCACCGGGGCCGGGAAAGATGAATGGGCAGCCCAGTATATTCGCTTTTTCAATCAATATTTCGATGCGACTCCCGATGAATTTGCAGAAGATTACCTGGCCAAAACAGACGGACGGATCAACCTTGACACATGGCACATACATCTCAACACGGACAATTTTGAGTCCATGACGAGGGGAGATCTCGAAAGCCGGCTGAAGGCAGAATTTTCATCAGACTATCCGTCGTTCAATAACGGTATCTATATGATCACAACCGCAATCAGCCCGACCTTTTCATTTACAGACGAGCGTACCATTCAGTTCGAAGTGAATGATTATTTCGTAGAAGCAGCTCATAACGGGATAAAAACCGTACAGTTAAAAGGAGGCTACTGGGATCAAAACGTTCGGACACCCGGTGACTTTATGCCGCGGGACGGAGGGACACCCTATGCCGATGCATGGCAGCAAGTGGATAATTCCATCGACAGGATCTACATCGAAAGTTGGAATGAATATGATGAGGGTACAGGCATTTATGCAGCAAACACAGGAGCACCCGATATTCATCCCGGCAGTAATAATACCAATACGGATACATGGTCAAACTCAGACGACCCGTATGAGTACATAAAAACCACTGCCCGGGGAGCGGCTGCGTTTAACGATACCCCCGAACACAATGCAATCATTCTGGAGCATACCCTTCCGGATACCATAAAGGCAGGAGAAACGGTGTACGTTTCGGTTACAGTACGAAATACCGGAGATGCATCGTGGACAGGACAAGACGGATATCAATTCATACAGATGGATGGCAATGCGACATTTTCAGTGCCGATCAGCATCAACGATACTATCGATGAGATTTCAGTATACGGGGGCATCTTCCGGGGTCGGCCAATAACATTTACGTTAGCATTAACCGCACCGCAATCTCCCGGTGACTACTCAACCCGGTGGGGCATGATGCAGGAGGGGATAGGCTCCTTTGGTGAAGACTTTACGAAAAGTATTTATGTAAAGGAAAAATAAGACGAGGAAAATGAACTGCCGGATTCCTTTAACCTCTCACAAAAACTTCCCATATCGGTTCATTAGTGGTAAAGAAATACGGTTCATCCCCATGGAACTGAGCCATATTCTGATCACACTTGTGCATCGCATGTGAAATCTGCATATCAATGATCCGATTTGCCTGTTTTTCTTGCATGAAATAAAAAATCTTTAATAATCTAATTTTTTTAGAATGAAAATAAAATCACTGCGGAAATTATTCTGTTATAATATATCTGAAAGTCGCCTGTTGATGAATTGCTTGATTTTGTGTTTGATGATGTTGACCATTAGCTGTGGTGATAATTCAACCGGAAACGAAAATGAAGACCCGGGAGGTGGATTTGGTTTTGAAGTACCCGACTATGGTCTTTTTTTAAGTGTGGGCGGGAATACAAACGGCCTTTATTTTGTAGATCATGATATAGCAGAAACACATCAGGTTGGGGACGGGAACACAGGCGTTGTAGAAAATGGCACGGGCCTTACACATACCGGAGTCCGGAAGCCCATGATCGGATCGAACGCATTTGCGCTTCACCAAATTGAGCTGGATGGCAGCGGTGCATCGGTTATTGGTGACGGATCAGGACAGGCATATACCGAAGGTTTGGCTTTTGACGAACAGAAAAATGTGCTCTATGCAAGCTCAAACGGGTTTTTACACATCAGGAACCCGGAAACAGGTGAGACAATAGAAACGGTATTGAGTCCGCCAGACCAACCGGATATTGAAGGGCTTGCTTTTGATGCAGATTCCCGAACTTTGTACGGCCTCGCACGTGGTTTCGAGAGTCAACCCGAGCATAGGCGAGGTCTGTTTGTTCTTGATGTGGATAAGTCGCAAGGCGAATGGACGTGGAATGAGGTAGGCGATACCGGTGGATTATGGACAAATGCAGGACTGGCTTTTAATACCGCCGACAGAATGTTATATGCAACCGGCCGCATGGGCGATTCGAGTGCACTCCTCAGAATTGATCCGGAAACAGGAGAAACAACGCGGGTTGGCAATACGGGTCTCGAAACGGCCGAAGGAGGATTGGCATGGGTGCCTGCTGAGTAAACTTAGTTTGTTTTGGCATTCATAATATCACATGCCTAAAGATTCTTGGAAGTGGCGGCACTTTATAGAAATGAGTTCAAAAATGGAATACAACGTAAACTCTTTTCAGGTTCAAATGTCGAAATGATGTTAATTAAGGTGAGTTAGGGAGAAGAAATCTGATAAAGAAGCAAACCCATACTCTTCGGCATCTGATGGAGAGATTTAAAGAGGTGGCCCAACTTCGAAGAGGGACGCAAATAGAGAGAGCAGGGTATGGGGTCATTTGATAAAGAAAGACTAATAAATTCACATGATCCTTTTTGAGCTCATCTGTTGCATGTTTGATTAACGTTGGCAAAACCGGGATTTGCCTCACCAATTAAATCAAAACATTATGAAGAAATTCAAGTTTGCAATTCCATTACGATGCTTCCTCGCTTTCGTAACCTTAGCGTTTTTTCCCTTTCTCGCCGCGCCCCTGCTCCACGCTCAGTCGTTAACCGGCCTCGGCGTACCCGAACCGCTTGAGAACATCTCCGGTAAACAAGTTAGTCCCACGGGCGTCTCGGCAGACGGATCTGTAATTACGGGGAGGAACGTTGCAAGTACCTTTGGTAGGATTAATTCAACTCCATTTCGCTGGGAAAATGGCATCTTCACTTTTTTTACCGGGGAAGAGGGGGATGCCAAAGATATCTCAGGTGACGGAAACCTCATTGTAGGAATCTCAGCTAACAACCCATATGTGTACGACGGCTCCGAGATGATCTTCCCCGACGGGTTGAATGGGCGGCTTGAGGCAATCTCCGAAAATGGGGCAATGGCGGTTGGGCTTAATAATATAACTTTTATTAATGATAGTGGCCGCGAAGATCAGGGCCTAGAAGCCGTAAGACTCCGGATCGAGGATGGTACGGTTCAAGGGCTCGGGCATCTACCCTGGACGGGCGACCGCTTTTTCTTCAGATTGGATAGCCAAGCGTTGGGGATCTCGGCCGACGGATCTATCGTCGTCGGCAAAAGTCAGACGTCACTCGCTATCTGGGAGGCTTTTCTGTGGCAAAATGGATCGATGGTCGGTCTGGGATACCTTCCGGGGGGAGACTCAACTGTTGGTGCTGGGAGTGAGGCGAACGGCGTGTCAAACGACGGGACGATCGTGGTCGGCAGTAGTTATGATAATAAAGGGGGCCTACAGGCGGTGCGGTGGAAAAACCGTCAGATCCAGACGTTAAATCAAGGGCAAGAAACAGTAGGCGAGGCAATGGCGGTCTCGGGCGATGGAAAGATCATCGTTGGATGGACGCATAACAGTGTTTATATGGAGACACCGCTCGGCAGTAGAATTAATTCACACGCGTTCATCTGGACCGAAGAGGGCGGCATGCGCCGCTTGAAGGACGTTCTCGAGAACGACTACGGCCTCAACCTGAGCGGATGGCAGCAGCTGCTTCAGGCCACGGACATCTCCAACGACGGATCCATAGTAGTGGGGAGAGGCCTCAGACCCGATGGAGTGGTTGAGGGATTTCGTGCGGAGCTCGCCCCGCTCGATCGGACGCTTATCGTGAATCGAACAGGCGATGAGGCCGATCACGACCTCGAGGACGACGCCTGCGACGTTAATCCGCTCGAGGTGGGCAACCAGTGTACGCTCCGGGCCGCGATCCAGACGGCCAACGCCCGGAAAGGAATCGATGGAATCACCTTTGAGATCGAGGGAGCGGGCGTGCACACCATCACGCTGGGCGAGGCGCTCCCGGCCCTCACCGAGCCCCTCGTGCTCGACGCCACAACGCAGCCGGGCTACGGGGGAACGCCGCTCATCCAACTGACGGGAACCGGCGAGGTAGGCCTTGACCTCAGTGTCGGCGAGACGCGGATTCGGGGCCTGGCCATTGGAGGCTTCAGTGTGGCCGGCATCCGCATTACCGGCCCCGGCGGGAACATCGTCGAGGCCTCGTACCTCGGCGTGGGCGCAGATGGGACGACGGCCATGCCTAACGGTTTCGGCCTTCTGATTGAGGACTCTCCGGCTAATGTGATTGGCAGGGGGCCGGAGGAAGACGAGGGGACACAAGCCAAGAGGCTGCGCGCAGCCAATAGCGAGAATGAAATCGATCCGGGCAACGTGATTTCCGGAAACACCGGTGCAGGCCTCGTCCTGAGAGGAAGCGCAGCGTCTGGCAACGTCCTGACGGGCAACCTCATCGGCACCACCGCAGCGGGGGACACCGCCCTTTCGAACGGGGATGAAGGGGTGAAGGTGGAAGGAGCCACTGAGACCTTGATAGGCGGCTACATCCCGGAAGCACGTAATCTGATCTCCGGCAACGGCGGCGCTGGCGTAGTTGTGGCAGGAGAAGCCGCACTTGACAACCAGGTTGCGGGGAATTTTATAGGAACCAATGCTGAGGGCACAACAGCGCTTGCAAACAGTGGAGCCGGCGTTCGCATTACCGGATCTCCGGGGAATACAATCGGTGGGGATAAACCAGCAATGCGGAATCTTATCTCCGGTAACACGGGAGCGGGCGTTGTGGTTGATGGGGCAGAATCGAGTGGTAATGTGATAAGTGGAAATTACATTGGAACCGACGCAGCCGGAACGGCGGCCATCCCAAATGAAGCTGAAGGTGTGCTCGTTGAAGGGGCGGCAAACACGAGCATCGGAACGGAGGCGTTGGGGAATGTAATCGCCGGAAATGGCGGTATCGGAGTGCTGGTGAACGGCCACCTGGCGGATGGGCACGCGAACGGGACGCTGGTGCTCAGCAACATTATTGGGCTGGACGCCACAGGAGAAGTGCCGATGTTTAATGGTGGAGAAGCCGTTATCCAGCTGAACGGGGCTGCAGGGCAAGCGAAAGTAGGCAGGGCCGGCGCTGGAAACGTGATTGCAGGAACGAATGAAATGATCGGCGTAGAGCTGCTGGACCTTGGGGAAGAGGCCGGCGCACCGGACGGCACACAGGTAGCCGGTAATTATATAGGGGTAACAAAGTCCGGCACTGTTCCGGAAAATAATCTGCTGATCGGCGTGGCGCTCACCTCGGAGAAGACAGATGCGGTCAGCGGCACCCCGGGCGTTGTGGGTGGAGAAGATTCAGCGTCGGGGAACACCATTCGTGCAACGTGGGGAATCTTGATCGAAGGAGAAAGATCCTCAAATTCAGTGGTGGCTTTTAACGTAATCGGCAATGTGGATGAAGCCCTTTCACCTGACGACAGAGAGTCGATTGGAATCTGGATCAATGGGGCAAATCAAATTCAGGTACAATCTAATACGATTGGAGGCCAAACTGCCGGAATTTTACTTGGAAGCAATGAAAGTACAGTTATCCTCAATAAAATTGGTACAAATACAGCCGGTTCCGCGGCGCGCCCAAACACCATTGGCTTGTGGATTCCCGGTGACATAGGCATTTCAACCGGAGATGACAACATGATCGGGAACGAAGAGGGGGGAAATGTGATATCAGGAAATAGGTCCGGCCTGATTATCGGCGGATCGTTTAAACCATTTTCAACCGGGAAAGTTGCAGCTGGAACGGAGCTGATTAGCTTAGACCGCCAGCATCAATTTGCCCACGATATTGCTGAAGTCCGAAGCTGGAAAAAACTTTCAGAACTTCCCCCGGACAGCCTTACGCTGGAAAAAAGAGTACCCGAGATATCGTTGTTGCAGGCCGATGAGAATGGGGAGCCGGACAATAATGTCATCATGCTAAACAGAATCGGTACAAACTCAGCAGGTAATAAAGAGATTGGAAACGGGCGGGCAAGCACTCTAGAGGAATCCTTCGCCGCCTTCGAGATTGTGGATGGGACGAATAACCGGCTTCTCGGCAATTTAATTTCCGGAAATGGTGGCGGGGTGTATATTGGCCCTGATAAGGACTTTACATCAGAACCCGTACAAACACTGCTTGCCGGAAATATAATTGGCGGTTCATTTGCCTCCGAATCCGCAAACATTCCCAACCAATATGGTGGAGTTATTATGATCAATTCAGCGGGTAACCGGCTGGCTGCGCTGCCTGTGAGAGAAGGGGGCGATCCGGTGGGCAATGTCATCCGTGGGAATGGGGAAGCAGGCGTACAGATCGGTATTATCGATCCTGAGGATGTTGGAAACCAGGTTCGGCAAAGCAGCTTTTTCGATAATAAAGGCCCATCCATCGTGCTGCTGAACGGAGAGCTGGAATACCCGGAAATGGCACCACAAATGCCCGCAATATTAGTGGCCGCAGCCATGCCCGATGATGCAAGGCTGTCGTTTATTACCCAAACTGCCGGGACCGTGGATGGCTTCCTGTCTCATGCATGTGAAGGGGGTCATGGACAGGGAAGATACATGTTTTCACTGGAAGCAGAACCCGGCACGAATGTCGTAGGGTTACCGTATCATCAATTACAAGCTAATACCGTAGAGGCTCTTGATTTGTACCTGGCACTGACAATTACATCTGCAGGTGAAGCGGGCATGACCAGTGAGTTTAGTGAGTGCTATCGTATCGCCCGGGAGAGTGATGTTGATTCGACTGCATTCAGCATTAATGATAAGGGGGAACTGATCAACGGGGCGGGGATTAAAGTTGAAGTCAATTCGAATGCTGATAAGCAATCAGTTCGCGCAGGGGAACAAAGCATGGAAAATCTGGCTGTAGAGGGCATGCTTTATGTTACGCGTTACAGGGTTAAACCTGTCGAGGGACCGATTGACGGGACCGCTGTATCACCAAATGGCTCTGTTCTTAGACCTGATATGACATCCGAAGATCGCTACTGGTCGCTCCGTTCCACAGGTATCAACAGTATCAGTTATCGCGTCTGCCTGGATATTGAGGAGTTGCCGGGAGTCGACGTTTCTGAGCAGCTTGTTGTGCTGCATCGGCAATCGGCATCACAGACCTGGAAACCGTACGATTCCACTCTTGAGAACGGGCAGTTATGCGCCGATGGACTCACCCATTTTGGAGAGATTGGCATTGGCTTTGGAGGGAATGAAGGCGTGAATTTCCTCCCCTTCATCACCACCTGGAAAACCGACAACCCCGGTGTATCCAACGATCAGTCCATTCGCATCCCGATGATTGGGAACGGCTATGATTTTAATGTGGACTGGGGTGATGGAACCGATGAAGATTACAACACCAATCCGGGTGATGATGTAGAACATTTTCTTGAACACACGTATGCATCCGAAGGAGAATATGAGGTGACAATTACCGGCGATTTCTCCCGGATATATTTCAATAATTCGGGCGATAGGGAAAAAATTCTGGATGTAACCCAATGGGGAGACATCGAGTGGGTATCTATGGAACTGGCATTTTATGGTGCAAGAAACCTGATTATTTCGGCCGAAGATGCTCCGGACTTGAGCGAAGTTACATCCATGCGGCAAATGTTCCGTTTGGCAACATCTCTTAATAGTAACATAGGTCATTGGAATACGGAAACTATCACTGACATGAATGGCCTGTTTTGGAATGCAGAAGCATTTAATCAGGACATTGGAAGCTGGAATACAGGGATGGTAATCGATATGATGGGTATGTTTGATGGAGCTGAAGCTTTTAACCAGGATATTGGCGACTGGAGTACTGGTAGTGTGGAAAACATGCAGGGAATGTTCAAAGGTGCGAAGACATTCAATCAAGATTTAAATGACTGGAATACAGGTAATGTCATCGATATGAGCAGATTGTTTAATAATGCAGAAGCTTTCAATGGAGATATAAGTGGCTGGAATACAGTGAAAGTGGAAACCATGAGAAATATGTTTGGTACAGCCAGGGCTTTCAATCAGGATATAAGCGGTTGGGTTACTGATAATGTAACAGACATGGCATTGATGTTTTTTAATACGGATGTATTCAATGCAGACATTGGTGGCTGGAACACATCCAAAGTTGAAGGCATGAATTCTATGTTTGGGAATTCGAAGAGTTTTAACAGGGATTTGAGTAATTGGGATGTGAGCGGAGTAACCTTTATGAGGGGAATGTTTCAGAATGCAGAATCTTTCAACCAATCATTAGGTGACTGGGAGTTAGATGCTCTTGATCCCACAGAATTTTTTGGCGGTATGACAGAAATGTTAAACAATACCGGATTATCCACTGAAAATTACGATGCCAGCCTGATCGGCTGGGCAGACTTTGTAGGGACAAACGAAGGGCCAAAAAATATCGAACTGGGCGCTGAAGGCCTCACCTATTGCAACGGTGAAACTGCCCGACAGTCTCTGATCGATGGTCATAACTGGACCATCAATGATAATGGGATTGCCGATGGCTGTACCTCGCCTAAAGGAGAAGATCAGCGCATATTGGTAAGCAATGCTGGTGAGTATGAATTCTCCAAAACTGATTTTGGGATCTCGAATAATGCTTTCTCCATCAAAATAGAATCCCTGCCGGATGAGGGAGATTTAGAATACGACGGAGATCCTGTTGAGGAAGACGATGAACTCTCAATTGCCGATATCAACAATGATATGCTCACCTGGGATCCTCCCTCGGATGAATACGGATACAACTTCACCTCGTTCGATTTTACCATTGTGGATGATGGTGATGTAGAGAGCGAAGAATCCTACACGATGACGATTGACCTGGGAACTGTTTTCGCAGAACTTTCGGGCAGCGAAGGCTGGCGGTTTATGAGCAGCCCGTCCGGTGGCGACTCCTACAGTGACCTGTTTTCCGGCATTACCGTAGACCTGGATTTTCCGACCCGCCAAACGCTTTACGAGCTGGACCAGCCCAATTACGACTGGGACCCAGTCGGCTCACTGGCCGATAAACCGGGCACAGGCACCCCGTTTATTGTGTATGTGGTGGATGGGGATCTACCGGCAAGGGTTGAGTCGGGAGATAATTGGGCAGCCCTAGACGGAACTTACAGCTACAGCGGACTGGACTTTACCGATAGTGAACCCAACGAAAGCAGCTTCTACCTGGTGGGCAACCCGCATCCGATTGCCCTGGACTTTTGCGCCTTTACCGCAGCCAATGTGGCGGTCTCGGTGAGCCTGTGGTACCCGGCGGCCGGTGGCGGCAACGGCGACTACATCACAAAAAGCTGTGCGGTAGACAGCGAAGTCCCCATTGCCCCGTTCCAGGCGTTCTGGGTGCGAACAACCGATGCAAATCCTTCGCTGGAGATACCAACCGAAGCTTACCTGAACAATACCACAGACGGCTATTTTAAAGAAGTTGAGAGATCCGCAATGTCTCAAAAAGACATTGCGGATCTTCATGGCGAGAAGCCATCAGCCCCTGAAAAATCTGTGAGTAGCGACAGGTCGCTTATTACACTACAGGTCACCAGCGCGGACAGGGCCTTCACCAACACAGCTCACCTGCTCTTTGGCCGGGATGCAACCCCGGCGTTAGATACATGGGACGCGCCAAAACTGAGCCCGGAAGGCCTGGCCCCGAAGTGGCTGAGCTTCTACTCACTGGATGACGATGGCCGACCCTACGCGATCCAGTCGCTGCCAACCCTCACCGACGATCAGACACGGATCCCTCTGGACATTCAGACTACCGAGTCCGGAACCTTTACTCTGGACTGGGTCCTGCCGGAGTCCCACCAGCTAAACGCGGAGTACTACCTGCGGGATCACCGGAGCGGCGAGGTGATCGAGTTGACCGACGGCAACAGTTACCGGTTTGAAATAACACAGGAACAGATTGGCAAAACGTCAAATGAAGTTGACAAGCCAGCAACCATAAACCTTGAACAGCAAACCGTAAACGCTCAGAATGAGCATCGTTTCGAACTGCTAATCACCACCGACGGCTCGGATGGGTTTGCCGGTCTGGGCGATCTGCCGGAGAGCTTTACCCTGAACCAGAACTACCCGAACCCGTTTAACCCGACCACGGTGATCTCCTATGAGCTTCCGCAGTCGGTAAACGTAAGGCTGGAGGTCTACGATATGGCGGGCCGGCAGGTGGCAACACTGGTCAGCGGACAGGTTGCCGCCGGCCGGCACACGGTCAACTTTGATGCGAGCAACCTCTCGAGCGGGGTGTACCTGTACCGCCTGCAGGCGGGAGGCAATGTCCAAACAAGGAAACTGACGATATTGAAATAGGCTATGGCCGGGAATACGCATTCCCCTGCAAGGAGATCCCGGATCAAGTCCGGGATGACAGCCTCCAGGTTCAAGACCCCAAACCCTAAGCCAATAAAATCACATATATAAACTCATGAAAACAACGATAGACACAAACGAAACTTCTATTAAAAAAGAGTGGGTACACCCGCACATCAGCGAGCTGCCGGCATCGCAGACCAACCAGCTCGACCCGCCGAATGTGGACGATCCCCTGGTATCCTGATCACGTTTGGCCGTGAAAGTTCAGGGATAAAGAGCACTCTGCCCGTATTCAAGAAGACCTCTCCACTCCTCCCGACAGTTGTCGGGATCCGGTCGAGGTGACAGGGACGCAGGGGTACAACCGCGGCGTATAACGTGCGAGATAGAATGATGACTTGTCACACGCCGCTGCAGTATACCATGAATAAAACGGCGTAGGGAAAAATCTAGATTCAGCTGCAAACTATCTACGCCGCCGTGGATACCGATCTGCCTGTCATGTCGAGTGAGCTCCGTGTTTTTCGGAGTGAACCGAGACATCTCCCTGTGATAGCCTGGCAATAGATTTCGGGACTTTCGTGGTATGATGATGAGCAACTCCGCCCATATTTAACGAGACCTCTCCACTCCTCCCGACAGTTGTCGGGATCCGGTCGAGGTGACAGGGACGCAGGGGTACAACCGCGGCGTATGACATCCGGCGACAGAATGATGGTTTGTCTTACGCCGCTGCAGCATACCATGAATAAAACGGCGTTGGGAAAAATGGTAAGGCAGCTGTGGACGTTCTACGCCGACGTGGACCCTGGCACCCCTGTCATGTCGAGTGAGCTCCGTGCTTTTCGGAGTGAACCGAGACATCTCCCTGTGATAGTCTGCCATTGGGTTCCGGCAATATCGTGGGAATAAAGACCGCCAAACATGGCAATGCTTGATGAACCACCCCCAACCCCTCCTTGCGAAGGAGGGGAGTCTCTTTTACATATTCATATATCGAACTGAGATTAAATAACCCCGCACCCCGAGGCGAAAAACTTGGACAAGCCACCACACTTTGCCGAGGGGTTTCGGGAACATCGTGGAACCATCGCCCTCACCACCCTGACTATGGTTGAGCAACCAACCCGCGAGCTAGTCCGGATCGTTATCACACTTGACAATATCAGGTTCATTAAATCGTACAGCGATACATGATATGAAAACCGATCCATAGAACGTCAGTAGCTTATGGATTTGTACTTCTCCGCCCGGCTGCCGTCATCCTTCTCGTCCATCTTCTCCAGTACGTGTTTTACGGCCATATGCGGGGTTCGGTAGAAGTGGTCGCTGCCCAGATACTCCTCAAAGCCCGATCGCTCAACGATGTCGCGCACAGGTCCCTTCAGCCCCGAAAGGTATAGGTCCATATCCCACGTACGCAGCGATTTTATTACGGAGATCATCGAGTCGATCGCGGTGGTGTCGAGATGGTTGATACTGCTGCCGTCGATAATGACGTAGCGTGTTTCACTATTCTGTTTTTTGCTTTTACTGAGAATAAAATCACGGAAAAATTCAGCATTAATGAAAGAGAAGGATGCGTCGATTCGCAGAATTAAAATTCCCTCGATGCGGGTGGCATCGGGATTTCTCTCAATGTTTTTGAAGGAGTGAGTATCGGGGAGCACGCCGAGCTCGGCAACGGTTGGGCGGCTGATTTTATAGATCATCATCAGCATCGATACACCAACTCCCAGAAGAATTCCCTCCTGAATACCGATCATCAGCGTAGCCACAAACGTAAATACCGCTATCCCGCCTTCGCTTCGCCGGGTCCGTATCAAAAATTTAACTTCCTGTATATCAATCAAGCCAAATACAGAGACCACAATAATGGACGCCAGCACCGGCATGGGCAGATAGTAAAATACCGGGGTTAATAACAGAAGCGTAAGGATTACAAGAACGGCCGTAATCCAGTTGGCCGCAGGTGTTTTAACACCGGCCTGATCGGAAGCCGCCGTCCGTGAAAAACTGGCCGAGATGGGCAGTGAGCTGAAGAGACTGCCAAGAAAATTTGAGGACCCGATGGAGATCAGCTCCTGGTTGGAGTCGATTAGGTAGCCGTGACGTTTTGCAAATACATTCCCGAGCGAGGTAATGGTCATAAACTGTACCAGCGCCAGCGTAAGCGCGGTTGGCAGGAGCGCCACGAACGACGTGTATGAGAGATCGGGCAGTGACAGCGGAGGCAGCCCGTCCTCTATTTCACCCACGATTTCAACTCCTTGCTGTTCGATCGTTGTAAGCCAGGCTATGAGAACACCAAGGCCGAGAACAATCATGGAACCGGGCAGCGAGGGGGATATTTTTTTTATGATGACGAGCAGAAGAATGGAGGCGGATGTCCAATAGAGCGTGGGGAGGTGAATCAGCTGCAGGTCAAAGACAAAATCGCTGAGAATAAAGATGAGATTCTGATCGATATTTACCGGCAGTCCGAACATGTTTTCGAGCTGAGTGAGTGAAATAATGATAGGAGCCGCCATAATAAATCCCGTGATCACCGGCCGTGAGAAAAAGTTGAGCATACTGCCGAGTTTAAGACTCCCCATTAAAAGCTGAAGCATCCCCGTCATCATCGTTAAAAGAATCACAAGAGCAATAACGTCGGATGAAGCAGTAAGCGTAACCGCGCTTATACCGGCCGCAACGATAATCATGTCGACGGCTACGGGGCCTGCCGACAGATGCCTGGAGGTGGCAAACAGCGGGTAGATCAGCAGCGGAATAACACCGGCGTAGAGTCCGTAGATGGGAGGAAGCCCCGCAATTACGGCATAGGCCATTCCCTGCGGGATAAACATGATTCCTGTGGTAATGCCGGCTTTCAGGTCACCGGTAAGGTCCACCTTTCCGTATGATGTGGCCCATTCGGTAACTCTGAATATATTTCGCAGATGCTCTTTCATTTTTTAAAAAGGCCAGATTAAGGGGATGAATATTATTGCCAGTATCCAAAATATGATATTTAACGGCAGTCCGATACGTGTAAAATCTGTGAATTTATACTGTCCCGGCCCGTAAACCAGCGTATTCGCATGGTGGCCAAACGGAGTGATAAAGGTGAGGCAGGCAGCGTAGCTCACCGTGAGTACTAAAGGTTCGGGATTCACTCCAATCTGTCCTGATATTTCGATGGCTACGGGCGCCAGCAGCGCAACGGAGGCATTTGTTGAGATGATGGAGGTGATAAGAAGCGTGAAGAGGTAAAGTCCCGCAATAATGGTTCGCGGCCCGGAATCAGAAAAGAACATAAGCAGATTATCGACCATCAGCGTAGCGGCACCGGTTTTGTCGAGGGCCGTTCCCAGGGGGAGTACGCCAATCAGAAGAACAATCACTTTCCAGTTCACGGCGTTATAGGCTTCATCCATATTCATGCAGCCGGTGAGGATCATCGCGGCGACGCCGGCTGTAGCGCTCACCACAATCGGTACAATATTAAAAACGGCTGCCAGAACAACACAGGCCAAAATACCAACGGCCAGGTAGGTTTTATCTTTTCGCGGCTGCCTTGTTTCCACTTCGGATGTAATGACAAACGAGGGATTATTTTCAACGTCGGGAATGCGGTCGCGGCTAAGGCTGAGCAGAAGCGAATCCCCGTCTGCAATTTTTACGTCACCCAGATCTTCCTGGCGAAGCTTACCGTGATGGCGAATGGCCAGGGGAATGGCTCCAAATTTTTCATAAAAATTGATGGATCCCAGTGCCCGTCCCTCAATTTGTGATTCCGGAGCCACCGATGCCTCGAGCAGTGCATCTCTCCCCTGTTCGAGGTCCGTATCGAACCACTCTACGGTGGTTTTCAGTGCGAGATCTTCTCTCTGCAGCAGTTTGTCAATTTCCCCGGCGCTCCCGCGTATTCGGAAGACGTCTCCCTTTTCGATACGGATATCGGACCGCTGGGCCGATGAATCGCTGTCGGGCTTGAAAATACGGAGCACGTCGAGGTCGAGCTCGTGCGTAAGTTTCTCTTCATCAAATATTTTGCCCACCAGGTCAGAGTTTTCGAGCACAATGAGATCCGTGAGATAGGGCTGGATTTCAAATTCATTCGTAAGCTCTGATTTTTTTTCAGACCTCCGCGGGGGTATCATTTTAATGCCTGCGAAAAACAGAAAAAGAAACCCGGCAGAAAGGAATAACAGGCCCATCGGGGTAAAGTCGAACATGGAAAAGGTAACGCCGGTCCTGTCCTCCATTATCGAGTTTACAAGCAAGTTTGTTGATGTACCCATCAATGTGCTGACTCCCCCAAAAATTCCGGCAAAGGAGAGGGGAATTAAAAGTTTTGAGGGGCTGATGTTTAGTTTTGATGCGATATCGATGATGATGGGTATAAACACCATGATAACGGCGGTGTTGTTCATAAACGAAGATGCAAAGCTGATAAAGATCAGCATAATGAATAGCCAGAGGTAAAAACTGTGGCGCATTCTTTCGCAGAAAAAATCTCCGGCCGTTTTCAATATGCCGGTCCGGCGAATTCCCTCGCTCAGAACAAACATGGCCGCAATGGTGATGGTGGCGGGATTACTGACACCGGCGAAGCCCTCGGAGGGAGATAAAATGCCGCTCAAGAGCAAACAGGCCAAAATAACAAGTGCGGCTACGTCGAAAGAAACATAGTCGGTGGCAAACAGGAAGAGTGCCAGCCCGAGAAGCAGAAAAACGAACAGAATTTCGAACGACATTGAAATAACTATTTAATCTTCTATCAATTTTGTTGAAACCGGGTTTAAAAAACACAGGCAACATAATTAAGTTGTTCAGAGGAGATCTATTATCCAAATGATAGTTTCGTTTACACAATCAGTCTGGGAGAAAATTTCCTGCGAAACAGTTTCCAATGGGTTGCGCAACTGTTGAAGTCTTTTATACTGTACTTTTGAGGGATGTCATTTTCCGAATGGCGTCTTTTGATTACATTACATGAAGATCTGTGCCTTAAAGCTGTAAAACATTATGCTCTTTATCCTAAAAGAGTTTAAGAGTCAGTCACTTAAAAATCAGGATACCGATGACTAATCCACTTAACCGCCGAACGTTTCTTAAACTCTCGGGACTGGGCCTGCTCGCAACCTCACTGCCCCTGGGTATCACTTCATGCACCCGGCCCGAAGCCATGGCGCTTCCGCGGCTTTCTGTGCAGCTCTATACCGTGCGCAAACAGATTGAAGAAGATCTGCCGGGCACGCTTCGGCGGCTTGCAGAGATTGGATTTACCCACGTAGAGACGGCTTTTTGGCCCGATGGTGTGTCGCACCGTGAAGGTGCAGCCTTCTTACGGGAGGCGGGGCTGAAGGTGTCTTCGATTCATGCAGAACTTCCTGAAAACGGCGGCCGGGAACTCCTCCCCGAGCTTGCTGAACTTTATCAGAGCGACAGGCTTATCTGGCACGGCTGGCCGGAAGATCCCCGCTATCAAACCGTTGATGGCACACTGGAACTGGCATCGGTCTACAATGAACTTTTCCTATATCTGAATGATAGTGGTCTCCGCTTTGGCCTTCATAACCACTGGTGGGAATTTCGTACGCTGCCAAACGGAGAAACTCCCTGGCAAATCCTGCACCGTGAACTTGATGAAGAGATCTTTTCTCAGCTCGATATCTACTGGGTAGCCGTGGCCGGCTTAAATCCTTCGGAAGTAATCAGGGAGCTGGGTAACCGGGTGGAGATGCTGCATGTGAAAGATGGCCCGGCCAACCCTGGTGACATAAGCGCAGATGAACCGCACGAGCCAATGACGGCTGTGGGCGAGGGAACACTGGACATTCCGTCTGTTATGGACGCTTCAACAGGAACTGCAGAGTGGATGGTGCTCGAAATGGACGAGGCAGACGGCGATGTGTTCGCTCTGCTTGAGGAGAGCTGTAACTACATGCTTGAGAACGGTTTCGCTGCCTTGTAAATTCAGTTTGCGAGAATCTGCCCAAATGTATCCTAAATAGAGGAAAGTTCGTTTACAAACCTTTCCGCTTCCAGAACAGATGAGTGGGTATCATCAAAATTATGCCGGTAAATTTGAAGCGCCTTTTCGAAATGAGGACGGGCTTCCCCGGAATTTTTTTGGAGATGATAAAGCTTACCGATGTCCATGTGAAATTCGGCTACCCGGTAGTGATTCTCAGGATATTTTTCCTCAAAGATCTCTTCTGCTTTTTTAAATGTAATTAGAGCATCATCAAAGTTGCCCATATCGCGCTGTGTAACAGCCACCTTATTGAGATCAATAGCGATTTCTGGGTGCGTCTCCCCATAATTCTCTATATCAATTTCGAGAACTCTTTGAAACAGGCCGAGTGCTTCGCTGTACTTCTGGGTCAGCCGCATTAAGTTCGCCAAGTTGTAGTAGCTTATCCCAAGATATGTACTATTAGCCGGGAGGTGGATCTCCTTAATTCTTATGGACTCCCTGAATGCTTCCTCAGCAAGGGGATAGTTATTGTTCTCCTGATAAGCAAGTCCCAGGTTGTTGAGTGCCTGGCCGTAGTTTAAGCTCTGATCACCATACACCTCACGAGTTATATCGGTTTGTTTTGTGGCATGAAACAGAGTTTTTTCCGGCTCATCCAAAACCCTGTAGTTCGAAAACAGATATGAATGTGTTGTAGCTGTATAAGCACTGTTCTCACCGTACACCTGCTGGCGGAGGTCTAATGCCCTCAGCAAATACTCTTCCGCAAGATGGTTCTCACTCATTCTGGAATAGAGATGTCCAAGCTTTGAAATATTGGTAACGATATTTACATGCAGGCTATCGTATATGGATTCATAAAAATCGGTAGCCTGTTTTAAAGCGGATTCTGCCTCTTCATAGTTCCTCAAGGCGATATTAAGGTCGGCAAGGTTGCTCATTGTATTATATCGCGGAATGGTTTCTGCATATCCCCCCGCTACGTAGAGGCTGTCTGCTTTCATCAGGTTTACCCGAGCCTGTTCAAAATTACCCAGTTGTCCGAGAATAAAACCGTAAATGCCATAACGGTTGGCAATATCCATCTCTGATGCATCCCCGGCCTGCAGCACGACCTCAATCGATTTTTCAATGTACTCCCTGGATATCTCCAGGCTGTCGGCCTTGCTCATTAAATCGGCCATATTTGCCAGCGCTGTTGAGTATTCAACGCTGATGTCCCCATAGTAGCCGCGGGTCTGATCCAGGGCAAAACTATAGGCGGTGTAGGCATTCCCGTAATCTTCGATGTTGGAAAGCGTGGATCCAATGGAAGAAAGCAATTCCAGGTAAACTTCCGGATTTTGAGGATACCCCGTTGTAACCTGCTCCAGTCCCATCGATAGTGCCTGGCTCACCGTAAGGTCTTTGGTGGCAAAGGATGCAGATCGTGGATTATTGGCAGAAAAGATATCGATCATCAAATCCTTAATTTGTGTCACTTTTTCAGCCTCGGCTGTAGCTATGTTGCGCTCTTTGGTCAGCTGGTTCAGGTGGTACCAGGTAAAGCTTGTGAGAGAAATGAGTAACAGAGCAACTGCTATAATGGGATAGGAATTTCTCTTGAGAAATTTACCGGCCCTATACCTAAGTGTGCCATTTCTGGCGAGTACGGGTAGATTTCTGCGATATCTTTTTATGTCTTCCTGAAAATGTGCAGCCGACTGGTATCTTTCATCAGGATCTTTACGAAGGGCTTTCAGAATAATGGCTTCAAGGTCGGTTGTAATGTCGCCAATAAACGGTTTTGCAACAGCTTTCGGGCGTCTCGGGGGCGTGTTAGCGATGGTTGCGCGAATCTCCTGCAGAGACTTACCGTTAAAATGAAAGACATGCTCCGCAGTGGTTAAGAGGTAGAGCAGTGCTCCTAATCCATAAACGTCTGTTTTAACGGTGAGTTCACCGCCATTAAACTGTTCTGGCGCTGCGAAATCAAAGCTCGCAATAATATGGCCCTCTTGCGTCACCTGCGGGGAATTATCATCCACATCGGGCGTTAACAGTTTGGCAATGCCAAAATCCATCACTTTAACCCGCCCGTCCCGGGTTACAAAAATATTGTCGGGCTTCAGGTCGCGGTGCACGACCAGTTTTGTATGGGCATGCTGTACGGCATCGCATATCTGGCTAAAAAGGGCAAGCCGATCGGGCAGCTGCAGCTTCTTCTCCTCGCAGTATTGATGGATGGGTTTGCCTTCAATAAACTCCATTATGAAATATGGAGACCCTTCACCGGTAATGCCCCCATCGAGCATAGCAGTAATATTCGGGTGATTTAGCCGTGATAAAATTCTCTTTTCCCTGCTGAAACGTTCACGCAGGTACATGGAGTAGAATCCGCCTCTGAGAAATTTTATGGCAACGGTCTGCTCAAATTCACCATCCATACGTTCTGCACGGTATACAGCACCCATGCCGCCTTCGCCAATGAGCTCCTTTATTTCATAAGCTCCGATTTTTTTACCTATGATATGTTTCAGCTCATCATCGCGGTTCAAAATGGAAGATAGTTCATCCGTAAATGTGTCTGAAGAGATCAGATCTGTTTCCAGGAATTGATCGTCATCGGCTTTCTCAATAAATGAAAGATAACTGAGTGTTTCTTTTAAAAGCTCCTCATTATCCTGACACTTCTCTTTGATAAAAGCCACTCTTTTTCCAGGGGCCAGCAGCAGAGATTGATTGATCAGGGCGTCAATTTCATTCCAGTACTTTTTCATAAAGGGTTAATAAGTTAATAGATAGAAGACGGGAGTCATCAGTTTTGAATAAATGTAGTTACGTTCAGTCATTTAAACCAAAATTGTTCAGGCGGAAAAAATCATAAAAAATAGCAGGGGAGATATCAAAAGCAGATGAGATTTTTCAAAAAAGCAGCAGTCGTACCCAATTTTCATTGTATGGATAGTCAATAATTCAGATCGTAAATGCAATAAAATTAAAAAATATTAATATTTTACAGGGTCATACACGCGAATTTTTTGATTAACTGTATATTGAATTGATGGAATGCTTAACAAAAGAGAGGGCAAGCGATAATGAATTATTTAAAGGAAGAGCTTTATAATCGGGTTAGCAAAGATAGCCGGATCTTTGAGTTTATTCAGAATACCACTCAGGACGGGCTGTGGTATTGGGATCTTGAAAACCCTGAAAATGAATGGATGAACCCCGTGTTTTGGACTACACTGGGGTATGATCCTGCCGAAAAACCACACAAAATATCGGCCTGGCAAAACATTATAAACAGAGAAGATCTGCGAAACGTTGAAAAAGCAATTGAGAAACACCTGGCTAATCCCGAAAGTATTTTCGATGAGGTAATACGCTACAAACATAAAAACGGACAAACGGTTTGGATACGCTGTAAAGGAATGGCCATCAGAGATGAGAATGGCAATCCGGTAAGAATGCTTGGGGCACATACTGATATCAGTGATCAGGTGAGAAAGAAGAAGTTTTTGGAGCGCTGCAACTCAGCTGCAAATATCGGCTACTGGGAGGTAGATATAGAGAATGAAAATTTGTATTGGAGTGATACGATTAAGAGAATTCATGACATGCCTGCTGACTATGAGCCGGATTTAAACGACGCTTTAAACTTTTATCCGGAGGGAGAAAACAGAGACAAAATTAAGTACGCAATTAAGGAGCTGAAACACAGAGGAACCTCCTTTGACCATGTATTGCAGCTAACTACAGCAAAAAATCGTACAATCTGGGTGCGATCACTGGGGCAGGCAGAGTTTTTTAACGGCCGCTGTGTTCGTTTGTATGGCACTTTGCAAGACATTGATCAAAAGAAAAGAGCGGAAGTGGCCCTTGGTGATAGTAAGGAACAGTTTCAAAGTCTGGTCGAAAATATCCCGGGGGTTACTTACCAGTATACGGTACATAAAAATGCAAAAGATCGGATTTTCGAGCTGAAATACATTTCGGGGTATGTGCAAAAGGCGACGGGTTACAAGCCTGAGGAATTTCTAAAGAGTGAGAATTTGATGATTAACAAGATCATTCATGAAGAGGATGTGGAACGGGTAATAGGGGTTTTACGAAGTGCCGTTGATGATAATGAAGGCTGGCAGGTAGACTACCGGATTCACCATAAAAATGGATCTGTTCGGTGGATAAATGACCGGGGAAATGTTCTGCCGATAAGTAACAGTAGCAGCTGTAAGCTAATTGGGGTTATGTTCGATCAAACCGACAAGGTGAAAGTCCAAAAACAGCTGGCAAAAGAGAAAAAGATTATGCGAACGATTATAGATAACGTTCCCGTAAACGTTTACATGAAAGATAAAAACAGGCGTAAAATTCTGGCAAACAGGGCCGAAGTTAAATATTCGGGGTTTAAAAAAGAGGAGGAAGTGCTGGGTAAAACGGACGAGGAGTTGTACCCGGGTGAAGTAGCAAAAAACTATCTGGCAGAAGACCTGCAGGTGCTTGATGGCGGTAATGCCCTCATGGGAATGGAAAATGACATGGGATTTGGCCGTTGGGCCATCGTATCAAAAATACCGGTTACCGACAGCGATGGAAATGTGGAATCGCTTGTGGGAATATCGATTGATATTACGGAGCGTAAAAAGGCCGAAGAAAAACTTAATGAAGCTCTTAATAAACTCAGAAGTATCCTGGCTGCCAGCACCAGGGTGGGAATTTTGAGCACGGATAGTGAGGGCGTGATTAAATCCTTTAACCGGGGGGCTGAGAATTTGCTCGGCTATAGTGCTGAGGAGGTTGTTGATAAAGAGTCGCCTTTAACGTTTCACCTGAAAAAAGAACTGCATAGCAGAGGCAAAAAGCTAATGAATAAGTCCGGAGAAGCGGTTGACGATTTTGAAATTTTGACCAGATTCGTCAGGCAAACAAAGTTTGAGACGAAAGAGTGGGTTTTAATGAGGAAAGATGGGGCAACGTTTCCGGCGCAGCTTACAATTACCGAGATTGTGGGCAAGGATGGAGAATTGAACGGATATCTGGGTATTGTAAGCGATATTACAGAATTGAAACAGAGAGAAAACGAACTGAAGCATCTTCTCGAAATGAACAAGGAGCAGAATGAGCGGCTGCTCAATTTTGCACATATTGTTTCACATAATCTAAAGGGGCACGCCTCCAATTTCTCAATGATTATGGGTTTACTCGAAGCAGAAAAAGATCCGCAGGAGATTCTTCAGTATGTAAAAATGCTGCGAATGGCTTCAAATAACCTGGATGAGACGGTAAAGAACCTGATTCAGGTTGTTGAAACGAGCAAAAAACCAAAGGAAGCGTACAAATCTGTACATATGATGGAGGCTCTTGAGAAAGCAAAGAGCAGCCTGAGCGCCATTATTAAATCAGCCGGTGTGAAAGTACAAATTGATGTAGATAGCGGTGAAGAGATCGTCGCCATACCCGCTTATCTTGAAAGTATTTTTCACAACCTTCTAAGTAATGCGATTAAATATCGATCCGGTAGTCGCAAAGCCGTGGTTAGGATTAAGGTCTCAGCTACGAAGCAATACCGCGTTATTTCATTCGAAGATAACGGTTTGGGTATAGATATGGAGAAGCATGGAGATAAGCTTTTTGGTATGTACAAAACGTTTCATGGCAATGAGGATGCCCGTGGCGTGGGGCTTTTTATAACCAAAAAGCAGGTTGAAGCGATGGGTGGCTATATTGAGGTGGAGAGTGAGCCGGAAAAGGGTTCCGTTTTCAGGGTTTATTTACCGAGATAGATATACGTACAGATGTCGTTGTCTGCATCAGAAATCGGAGCTGCCGCTATCATATTTTCAGGCTTTACCAAGGTAAATTAAAGATGACTTCTCAACTGAGGAAAAATCGGTGAATAAGCTTTTTAAATTCATTTGTAGCCATTAGTTTATAGAAGTATTGAGCAAAGCGCTTCCAACTTGTTTTCAAACAATAAAAGCAGTTGAAATACATGAAACATTTACTTTTTATGTCTATGTTTGGAGTAACAGACCAATATATCTGTTGAATTAAAAAAAGAATTAACGAACAGGATGGTAAGTGCTACAAGCAATTGCCAGCCAAAAAACAAAAGCTACTTTTACGTAGGATAATTTACACTCAAAAATAATGTTATGAGTTCATCAAATAAACCTGTCTTTAACTTTAAACTTCCGCCAAAGCTGGAAGAATTAATCAATGAAGCACCCAGCATGGCGGTTGCGAAAAATATCAATGATCTTGTCAATCTTTCCGTAGGTGGTGAAGAGGGGATGTCGCAAGAAGTATACTACGAACTTCCGGATGGTGAAAAAAAACACGAAGCTATCGTTCACCGTGTGAAGAACGGAATCGCTGCTAACTACCTGGAAGTGTATATGCGCCGAAGAGATCCAAACTGTATGGTGATTGCCGATAACTTTCCAACGGATAAAACGAAATGGGAAGATCGCTTCGATTATGCGTTTGATGACCTGCGTGATGAAACCTTCGAATGGTTGAAAACTCAGGATTTGGGAATGTTTTTCTTTAACGCAGGAAAAGAAGGAATGGGATACAAGGCAGTTGCTGTAATCCCCGCTAATGCTGGTTTCTTTGGACTTGGTCTGGCGCTGTTGCAGGGTATTCTGAACCCCGACGAACTGGACGAAGATTTTGAGCCTACAGCATGTATTTATACAGCACCACCATTCCGGCATACCCATTTTGAAGGGAAGCAGATTGTTGTACATAATCGGCAGCCCGGCAACTACGAGATGTTTTCATATAATTTATATCCCGGACCCAGTGCTAAGAAAGGGGTATATGGAATGCTTATCGGCCAGGGTGAAGAGGAGGGCTGGGTAACCGCTCACTGTTCTGCAGTACAGGTAAAAACTCCTTATGATAATGTGGTAACCTTTATGCACGAAGGAGCCAGTGGTGGTGGTAAAAGTGAAATGCTGCAGCAGCCTCACCGATTGGCTGATGGACGTCTCCTGCTGGGAGATAACCTTTACAAGGATGATAAACGCTATTTGGATATTGCGCATACATGTGACTTGATGCCGGTAGCCGATGATATGGCCTTATGTCATCCTTCATTACAGCACGAGGGTGGGTTGCTGACGCTGGAAGATGCAGAAGAAGGGTGGTTTGTTCGAGTCGACCATATTAAAGAGTATGGTACAGACCCAACACTGGAGAAAATGACGGCTGTACCTCCAAAACCATTGCTATTCCTCAATATCCAGTCTGTGCCTGGCGGCAGGGCGATGATCTGGGATCACACAATGGATGAACCAGGTGTACCATGTCCCAATCCAAGGGTTATTCTGCCCAGGGATATTGTGCACAATATCGTTGAAAAACCTGTTGATATTAATATCCGAAGTATAGGTATGAGAACACCACCATGCACAAAGGAAGAGCCAAACTATGGTATTGTGGGCATTATGCATATACTGCCTCCAGCACTTGCGTGGCTATGGAGACTGGTAGCACCTCGCGGCCATGCTAATCCAAGTATTATTCAAACTCAGGGAATTAGTAGTGAAGGCGTGGGAAGTTACTGGCCGTTTGCAACCGGGAAAAAGGTAAAACAGGCTAATTTGTTGTTAGAGCAAATTAAAAATACTCCTAATGTGCAGTACATTTTGACACCAAACCAGACTATTGGAGCCTGGAAAGTTGGATTTATGTCTCAATGGGTAACCCGTGAGTATTTGGCAAGAAAAGGAAATGCAAATTTCTCTGATAAACAAATCATGCCTGCCAGATGCAACGTGTTAGGTTATGCACTGAAGCACATGACATTTGAAGGCCGAACAATTCCAGAGTGGATGCTGCGCGTTGAACTTCAAAGAGAAGTGCAAGAGGAAGGATATGATGCCGGTGCAGAAATACTGCTCGAGTTTTTCCACAGAATGCTCGAACAGTTTAATACACCGGATCTCGACCCGCTTGGAAGAAAAATCATAGAAACCTGCCTGAATAACGGTACGGTTGAGGACTATGAAAAAATCATGCCCAGCGCTATATAAGTCTGCAGGTATATTTATATATAAAAGGCACCTCCCATGATATTAGGGAGGTGCCTTTTTTTACTTCAATTGATCTGTAATACGGGCAAATCTAAGTGAGGGTTGCCTTCAGGTAAAAGAAATTCCACAGGCGAAAGCGCCATTTTTTGTGCTGATGGATCGTAAAGCCGTGCTTTGTGAGCATGGATTTCGTCTTAGACAGAGAACGTGTGTTAATGTTCATTGATGAAAACCGAGCAATCAGCTTGCTGTCTAGGATGAAAAACCCGCCCCGGTTCCAGCCGAGAAGCTTTTTGTGAGTATGGCTAAGGCACGAACTGTATATACGGTCGTATATGTACGACTGTTTATAATAGTAATCAGCGGTTTATTGTTCTTTTTCCAATCTGTAAATATGTTTTCTGCAATGTATATCTTGTACCTGTAACGGCTATCTGGCCCTGAATCATTCAATGCTGCCTGGACGGCGGTACCGTAGAAGACTACGAGAAGCTGATGCCCGGCTCGTAAGAAGAAAAACAAATACGAAAGACTTAGAGGGAATTTTCTCTGAGTCTTTTCATATTATCTTTGGAGATTCTTCTCATCTGAGGCGAAGTGCATCAAGATCTGCCAATACCTCCTGAGTTATCAGGTCGTCTTCCCCCAAAAGCTCTCTAAGCAAAGTATAGCTCTTCAAAAGAAGTGGTTCTGCCTCATCCATTTTTCTCTGATACAACAGACACTTTCCTAATCGTGCTTCGGCTAATGCAATACGCCTGTCGTCCGGTTCGTAAATCTCTTTTCGCAGCCTGACAGCGTCAAGCAGATAGATTTCAGCAAGATCAGGCCGATCCGTTTCGATAAGCACACCTCCCAGTGAGTAAAGAGTGTTAGCAATATCAGGATGATTATCGGGTAAAGACTGTTTACGCTGTTCCAGAGAGAGTAAGTAGTAATCGGCAGCCTCAGTATAATTTTCCATTATTCGAAACAGCTCCCCGAGATTGTATTGAACTACTCCAATGAAAGGGTGTGTTTCCGGAAAAATAGCCTGCCCAATTTCCAAAGCCTGCATTAAATGATTCTCAGCCTGATCAAAATTTCCCCGATCCTGGTGCAAGCCCGAGTAACCATTTAGTATATAAGCCATAAAAGGGTGTTCAGTACCGAGTACCTCACCAATCAAATCAACGGCTTCGCTGAAAAGGGCATCGGCCTCATCCAGCTTACCGTCTTCCTGTAGCAAGATGGCAAGGTTATTCAGGTTAACAGCAAGATTTGAACCCTGTTCAGGCTGATCTCTGCGAATTTCGATAATACGATAGTACATACTATACGCCTCATCTTTTTCGCCGATCTCTTCAAGAGACATTGCCAGCGTATTCATTACGCTGGCCGTCTCTGCATGGGTTTCACCGTAGTGCTCAATGTTTAGCTCAAGAGCTTCTTTAGCGGTTTCTGCCGCAGCTTCAAAATTATCGAGCCGGTACTCCAGGTTGGCTAACCTTAACAGAGCCGTTGCCATTTTTGGTGATCTGTCTTCGATATTGTGAAACAGCTCCACAGATTTTTCAATAGCGAGATACGCATCATCATAAAGGCCGAGGTTGCTGTAGATATTACCGATCATGCTTAACATTTGGGCCTGGAGTCCGGGTTCGTCCGTCAGCTCGGTTTTTGCTCGTTCAAACCCCTGATCGAGGAGCTCTCTGGCGGTCATCGATCCGTCATTCGCCCGGTTTGGGTCAGAACCTTCAAATACCTGGGCTAAAAAAGCCGATACCTGCTCAGCCTCCTGAGCATTTCTTTCCGCCTGCTGTGCTTGCCACATTGTAGTAACAATTCCGCCGATCAAAACCAGGAAAATCACAGCGGGTATCGCACCATGAAAGGATTCTATAAGAACTATGTGAAGGTACACATGCGCCATCTTTTCCCCAAGACCGTTTCCTACAACCGGTACGTCGAATTGATGGCATCGGCCAACCTGCCGTTGGCTATGTTCGTAAAAACCTGCTGTATGGGATCATCCACTGGGATTTCCTTCACGGATTCCACTCCGCTTCGTGTGTGCAAAAACAAAGGCATTACGCAAAACAAAGTCTTTGACGGAGTAGCTGCTCTTGGCAAATCCACCATTGGCTTTTTCTTTGGCTTTAAACTACACCTGGTTGTCAATGATAAAGGGGAACTACTCAATTTTATGCTGACGGCCGGAAACGTGGATGACCGCCAGCCGCTGAAGGATCCGGCCTTTATCAAAGCCTTTACCGGCAAGTTGTACGCTGATAAAGTGTATATCTCTGCAGAGCTGACCAATGCGTTGTTTTGTGATGGTATTCATTTAGTTACACAGATCCGAAATAACATGAAAAACTGCCTGATGGAGCTTAAAGACAAGATTCTGCTACGGAAACGATCGATTATTGAGACCATCAACGATGAGCTAAAAAACATGTGCCAAATAGAACACTCCCGCCACCGGTCGGTGGCAAACTTTCTGTCGAACCTGCTGGCAGGGCTGGCCGCCTACTCCTTCTTTCCCAAAAAGCCAGCCATCAAATACGATCCTGTCCAAACAAACCAATTAAGCATGATTTAGAATCGAACTCAGGTTACCAGTAAAGACATAATTAAAATAATAATAAACAAGTAAAATTATTTTGAGAAGTTACCCCGAAATTCACAAATATTAACCTGAAAGCGGCAATTAATCTTTTTCAGGATATCTGTCGAGTGAATTGAATAAAACAGCAGTCGTGTTGTGGCAGAGGCCGTCTATGGCATACTCTGCAGCCAATCCAGACAGTAGTCAGAACCCAGATCGTACGCCGGAGAACTTTCCAAAAAGAGGAGACTTCACTAATCTTGCATTAAAAATTGAATCAGGATTTTGAATTAAGAAATCAGGGTTCTGAGTAGTGAATGTGTAGCTCACCAATGGAATAGACATCATACACCTAAATATGAGAAGAGATTACACCTCAGAATTTTCTTATCCTTCAATCCGGTAAACCTTTAACTCTTGCGAACCATTCGGATTCGTAACTTTAAACAGAATCTTGTCATCGAATATTTCGAGCATCCGGTACTCGCTTTCGGCCGCTGGAAGGGTTACCGTTTTTATAAAATTGCCCTCAAGTGAATAGACGTCTAGTTCTTCCGGGTCTCCGTAAATTTTATTTCGGTGAACCCAAACTCGATCTTTATTATCAATTGAGAGCTCTATGAACGAAGGTTTTCTATCTGGAAGGCCACCCTTAAGCATAGCTGCTGCCTGTGAAGAGACTTTGCTTGCAGCTTCGATTTTTTGCTCCCTTTCCTGCTCCGAACGTTCAACGTTATCGTACTCCTTTCCGAATTTATTAACAATTTCTCCCGATTTGTTTAGGTGATAAATTGAAAAATCATCAAAATCTCCGGTTGCAAAAACCTGCAGATCATCCGTCATATCCCAACGGCTCCAGATATCAAGGAAATCTTGGCTAATTTTCCAATCTTCGCATTCGAAGATTGGAAAGGGTTCTATTCTCCAGGGATTGTTTAACACCTCATAAATTACAATCGGGCTATTCCCATTCGTGTACGTTCCGGAATATTCCGTCCAGATGAAAACCCCATCGTTGTTTGTTTTAAAGTGGGTATTCCAGCCCCCCCTGAAGTTGATATCTCGAACATGGTTAAGACTTTTGTCCAAAACCGAAATTCTGGCATTCTGAATATCATATATATATGTGTATTGCTGAGGCCCTACTGTAAGCCTGGAGGGCGACTTAAATTCACCGGGCCCGCGGCCCTCACGACCAGCAGACTTTACATATTCACCATTGGCATCGAATAGATATATTTTTTTGAGCCTTGAAGGGATAAGAAGAATTTGTCCATTCGGGGCTATAGCAGCGTCTCGAATACCAGGAAAATAGGCATTTTGGCCGTCGGTAATGGTTACATCCAGAACAATTTCAATGTTTGGATCTCCATCAAGCAGTATGTTTTGAAGGGATTCAGTAGTAATGCTGAATAGAAGAATTAATATAAATATCTTACTCACAAAAGGTGTTCTTTATGTTTAAAAACAGCGGTCTATGTGAACCGCTGTTAAATTAATAAATTAGGATTAATCAAAAGTGGTTTGATTTCCTGTCCCTCTGTGGCGGAAATCATTACAGATCGAATCAAATGGCTTTATCGGAATAGTCCACGATAATGAAATTTGTTTTATGGATGTTCACAAATTTCGTGAGTATCACACATGCATACTTCAAAGCCATCCCAGCAATCCTCATTTGATCCGCCTCCATCAGTACAATCAATGAATTCACAAGAACATGTACCATAATCACATCCACTGGAGTTTTCAGAATTAGCTTCATCAAATCTGGTGTCAAGTGAGTTTAGTGATTTTACCACTTCAGTAGAAATGATAGATTCTCTGCTGTCATCAGATAGTTCTGGCCCGGGTGTTTTTTCCGTAAAGGCTCCTAAAGACATGGTTATTAAAAGTAGCAAAGATATAAATGAAAATTTCATAGCGATTCCTTTTTTTATTTGGTTTTGGCTAAGGTTCACTATTAATTTTATTTTATTTATAAGTGAAGTCAATAAGCAACATTGCGTATTATTTTAAGCAATGTTACCTATTTCTAATGAATACCTTACCGACTTATTCATCCTTTGTTGCCCATAAAACCCACTTTAGCAGTGCATTTTTTCCTTTTAGATTTAATTTGCTGCAAATATTGTATCTGTGCGAGTGAACGGTTCGCTTGGAAATGCTCAGCTTTTCGGCAATCTCTTTACTTGTATCTCCTGCTTTTACACGCTTAAGAATCTCGACCTCTCTTGGCCTTAATATTTCCAGCCCTTCAATGTATGTTGGCAGCTTTTGCTTCTCTTTGTCATCGTTCATGGATCTACTCGCTGTTTTTTTTTGTTTAGCAGTTACCTCCTGATAAAGAATCCTTATTATGGCCCGAATAGTCGTTGCACATTAACAAAATTTAACATTTTCTGCAAAAGAGAGTGTGGTTAAGAGAGGTTACCCCGAAATTTTCATTTCTTGCCCTGTTAGTAACAATTAATCATTGGGCTATCATTTTCAAAAAATGGAAAAGCATTTTTTTTGGACAGTGCTTTTTTGTCGCATTGCTACCTCTCTGGATTTGTCTAACGGTTTGAATCAGCAGAAATGGTAAGGGGCTCTACTACGCCGAGAGTAGCTCGAAGTGGCAGGCCAGCTGCTTGAAGCCATCACTCAACCGATTCGGTTTGCAATATTTTAAGATCAGCATAAACTCTTTTTGTTAATGGGTCATCTTCACCAAAATGATCTTTCAGTAATAAGTGACTCTGAACAAGAAGTGGTTCTGCTTGAGAATATTTTTTCTGTTCAAGTAAACATTTGCCTAATCGCGCCTCAGCTTTAGCAATACGCCTGTCGCCGGGCTCGTAGATTTCTCTTCTGATATTAACAGCTTCACGCAGGTAATTTTCAGCTAACTCCGTTTTTCCCGATTCAATGAGTATGCTACCTGCCAAATAGAGTGTATTTGCAATATCAGGATGGTTGGCGGGCAGCGATTCCCGGCGTTGTACTAAAGACAACTCATAGTTATTCAGAGCCTCCTCAAATCTTTCAGTAATACGATAGAGTTCAGCAAGATTATAGTGTACAACCCCAATAAATGGATGGGTTTCAGGGAAAACAGCTTTACCAATTGCCAGTGCTTCCCGAAGGTTATTTTCTGCCAAATCATAATCGCCCCGATCCTGGTGCAAACCCGAGTATCCGTTTAGAATATAGGCCATAAAGGGGTGCTCACTGCCAAGAACGTCATCAATCAGTTCAACAGCTTCGCGAAACAGAGCATCTGCTTCCTCGTACTCGCCATCGTTTTGAAGTGAAATAGCGAGATTATTCAAGTTGATTGCAAGATTCGACCCCTGTTCAGGCTGCCCCCTGCGCAAATCTATGATTTGCCGGTAATACTGATACGCTTCCTCCTTTTCACCAAGCTCTTCAAGAGACATGGCCAGCGTATTCATTACGCTGGCCGTTTCGGCATGGCTATCTCCATAGTGCATGATATTGAGATCAAGAGCTTCTTTTGCAGTTTCTGCCGCAGCTTCAAAATTATCGAGCCGATACTCCAGGTTGGCTAACCTTAACAGAGCCGTTGCCATTTTTGGTGATCTGTCTTCGATATTGTGAAACAGCTCCACAGCTTTTTCAATAGCGAGATAAGCATC
>Ga0081527_100209_pt1 | contig 46141 bp, 39 predicted proteins | sample HotLakmasection5_FD_70992 | JGI IMG/M metagenome (GOLD analysis project Ga0081527, IMG submission 70992) | Hypersaline microbial mat communities from Hot Lake, Washington, USA - Section #5 (SPADES assembly) (version 2) | ecosystem: Environmental > Aquatic > Non-marine Saline and Alkaline >... | reverse complement strand
AAGTATTATCGTGTTGAAAAAGACGACGACGATGATGATGACAGAAAAATAAAGTATTATCGTGTTGAAAAAGACGACGATGACGATGATGACAGAAAAATAAAGTATTATCGTGTTGAAAAAGACGACGACGATGATGATGACAGAAAAATAAAGTATTATCGTGTTGAAAAAGACGACGATGACGATGATGACAGAAAAATAAACTTCCGCCGGGTTAAAAAAGGCGGAGATGGTGATGACGATTAAAAAATCTGGGGACAATATAAAAAACCGGGATTTATGTAGCCCGGTTTTTCTTTGTTTAAAAATTCAGATTTTATTCCAGTTTTTCAGCTATATCTGATTCAAATATTTCATTTCCTGCGGGCAAATCACAGTTGTCCGGCTCAATCCATCTTTCTCTGCGGTTTTCTATAGGGATAAACACAGCTGAAATTTTATTCTGATATACTACTTTCCAATCATCCATACGCAAAAGTTCAGTGAATACAGGATATGATTTGTCTATAAGTATCAAGTCTGCTTTGTGTTTTTTCATAAAGTCGTCCCAGTCCTTTCCTAAATAATGAAATCTGGCTGATTCATTGACAAGGTCATTTGTGTAAACCTCTTCATACCTTCCGTCCATTGCTATTTTACATTGAGGGTATAAACTCCATAATGTATAACTGCCCCAGTTAAATAATACCAATAAGTTCCCTGACAGTTCATTTTTTTTAATAAATTCTACAGATTTAACGGGGTATCTTAAATTGCTAACCTTTACTTTAAGCGGAACAAAAACAACTGTCAAAACTCCCAGAGATATTATTAAGAAGTAAATTAAAGCATCCTTTAAAAAATTCAGGCGGGAAAAGATTTTATGCGATGTAAAATTTTTAAACCATTCAGGAATAAAAGAAAAATAATATTTAACAGCAGCATAAAAATATTTTTTCATATATGCAGCAGAAGCAATTACAAAGAAAATATTATGCCTTACATGCTCGAACGACAGGTAACAGGTAACTATTAAAATAAGTATCTCTGCCCGGTTAATTTCCCGAAACCTTTTTATAAACACGTAGGGCAGGGTAATAATTGTCATTAATAAAAAAAGTTTAAACCCTAAAAGGAATAACCAGGAACTGGAAAAGCTCAAAGGCTGCCATTCCGTGATAAAGGTACGTGAAATAGAAACAGCTTCTGTTAAATACTTCCAGTACTCAATTCCATAGGGATTAATTAAGGTTACCGCCCCGGAAACTATTGCTGTAAGAAAATATTTTACGGGATTATTCCGGTTAAGAAGTTCCCCTACTCCATAAAGCCCGAGTATCCCCAACCCTGCAAGAAAGCCTCCATGCAAGTTTGCCCATATCACTGTAATTACCGGAAACAGGAATAATAATTTATTATTACCCCTTTTAACCAGTTCAAGAAGATAAATCCACAGAGCAAAGAATACGTATGTAAAGCTCTGGGAACGGATTGGATCGATAAACCCGGCAAAAAGAGCGTATATAAATACAAAATAATAGATTAAATTATAGTTTTCAGAGGTTTCAGAACGTTTTTTATTTATGAGAAACACCGGTAAAAAAGTCAGAAAAATCGCTGTAAACCTTAAAAAATTCAGCCCCCAACCGCCGAATTTATCCGCAATAAAATAAAACACCACACCCGACCCCCATTCATGGTCTATCCACATGTTTTTCGTGGGAGTATAAGCGAAAATATCAGTTTTTGGGACTTCCCCGGTGTTTAAAAACAGCTTTCCGGCAGCCAGTCTGTGCCATAAATCAAAGTCAGCCTGGTTGTTTCCTGCGACTATTATATAAATAAATGAGAGTATGGCTGCAAAGAAAAAGTATTTTTTCATTTTTTAGTGAATATTTTTGTGATTAAATTTAATTACTTTTTATTTATCATACTATATTTTAAAAAAAGGAGTTGGAAAATTGACAACAAAATTCAGCATAGGGGTAGATCTCGGAGGCACAGATATTAAAGTCGCAGTTATAGACTGTGAAGGAAGTGTTTTATATTCATTATGCACTCCTACAGAGGCACACAGAGGATACGGACATACTATAAATAACATTATAAAAGCAATTAACAATATTCTTCAACAAAATAACCTTGATATAAGCCAGATAGAAGGTGTAGGAATAGGCTGTCCCGGACAGGTTGACCCTTCCGGCGGCCTGGTGAAGTTTTTGCCCAATATACCCGGCTGGATTAACATAGAACTGGCAGACATAATTGAAAAAGAACTTGAATTAAAAGCCGGAGTTGATAATGATGTCAGATGTGCTGCTCTTGGAGAACACAGGTTTGGAGCAGGCAAGGGATATAACAATATTGTCTGTATCACTGTAGGAACAGGAATCGGCTCAGGGATTATTATGAACGGGCAGCTTATAAGAGGCACAAATGCTTCAGCCGGAGAAATCGGGCATATGGTTCTTCAGGATACCGGCGGAAAATTCTGCGGCTGCGGGTCTACAGGATGCTTTGAAACCCTGGCTTCCGGCCCTTCAATAGTAGAAATGGCAGAAAATTACATCGTGGGCGGTAAATCCTCCAAATTCAGGGAACTTGCTGGCGACAATCCTATAACCCCGGAAATAGTAGCCCGAGCAGCAGGGTTTGGCGATGAAGTAGCAAAGGCAATCTTTAGAAAAGCTGGCTATTGGATAGGAATTGCCCTTACCAATGTGGTAAACCTGCTTAACCCGGAAATCATCATCATAGGCGGCGGTGTCGCAAAAAGCGGGGATCTGCTTTTAGAGCCTATTAGAAAAACCGTAAAGGAAAGAGCTCTTAAAACAGCGACAGAAGACCTGCAAATTGTTGAGGCACAGCTCGGAAATGACGCCGGGGTAATCGGAGCAAGCCTTCTTGTATGCAACAATAATCACAAAAAAGACGCCTGCCCCACCGGTTAGTCTAAAAATACCTGTTTCACTGGAATTTTTTGAAACTGCATGATTCCTGTTAATTATAGTGAAATGAGTTTATTTTTAGGAAAACCGGCATGAAAGAGATTATACTCCCGCTTAAGCCAGGCATGAATGAGACTATGCTCCCGCTTAAGCCGGGCATGAATGAGACTATGCTCCCGTTTAATCCCGGTAAAGCCGGATTTTCCTAAAAAACGCTCTCTGCTTATGTATTGTGCCATTAAATATTTTTTTCATTTCCTGATTTCTTTTTAAGGGCACAATAAATAGTGTTTATTTAGCAATATATTTATTGTTAAATATATTCAGAATAAAAATTATTGGGAGTTGTAAATATGATAAGTTTTGACTGGAAAAATGCGGATGTTTCCGTAATAGGCGAAGAGCATGGTATAGATGTAAAAAAGGAATTTTCTTTTTATAAACAAAATATTTCAGAAATAATTTTAGACCTGTATTCAGGAAAGGATGTTCCGGGAAGATGGTTGGCATGGATGAACCTCGGCTATAAAGAGGAATTAGTGGAAGAAATTAATGCTTATGCACAGAGTATAAAGGGGAAATTTGATAATTTGTTAATACTGGGGATCGGCGGTTCAGCGCTGGGCGGAATCTGTATGACTGAAGCCCTGCTTAAACCATACTGGAACCTGCTTGATAAAGAAAAAAGAAGCGATTATCCACGGATATTTTTCGTGGATAATATCGACCCTGACCAGATTAACGGGCTTATGGATACCCTGGACCTTAAGAAAACACTGGTTAACGTAATTACCAAATCCGGAAGCACCGCAGAAACCATGTCTGCTTTTATGATTATAGAAGAAAGGCTGGAAAAAGAAGTGGGAAGCGCTTCTAAAGAACACATTGTTTCCACTACAGACAAGAGCAAGGGTATTTTAAGGGAAATTACCGATGAAAAAGGTTATAAATCCTTTGTTGTGCCGGATGACGTAGGCGGAAGGTTTTCTGTATTCTCTGCTGTTGGTCTTTTACCTTTTGCGCTTACCGGAATTGATATAGCAGAAATCCTCCGGGGAGTAAGAGATATGGATGAAGCGCTTCAGAGCCTTGATATTGAAAAAAACATAGCTGCACAAAATGCTCTTATTCATTATTTGATGGATAAAAAAGGCAAAAACCTCTCTGTAATGATGCCGTATTCCAGCAGGTTAAGGTTTGTATCCGACTGGTATGTACAGCTCTGGGCAGAATCACTCGGCAAGGAAGTTGATCTTAAGGGCAATAAAGTAAATGTAGGCCCGACTCCGGTAAAAGCACTTGGGGCAACAGACCAGCATTCACAAATCCAGCTTTATAACGAGGGACCTAATGACAAGCTGATCAATTTCCTCAGGGTAGGCAGTTTTGATACAGAGTTAAAAATCCCCAGGGTATTCCAGGATAAAGGAATTGCCTATCTTGGCGGGAAAACGGTTAATGAACTTATGAATGCGGAAGCGGATGCTACAAAGGTTGCTGTTACTGATTACAACCGGCCGAATGTAACCATCAATATTCCGCAGGTCAATGAATATTATATGGGACAGCTTCTCTATATGCTGGAAGTTCAGACAGCAGTGGCAGGAGCATTGTATAGCATAGATACCTTTAACCAGCCCGGCGTGGAACAGGGTAAAAATTATACCTATGCCCTGATGGGAAGACAGGGGTATGAAAAAACAGCGGAAGATTTGAAACAAAAGCTGGGAAGTCTTGTCAGCTAAAACCGGTTCAGTCTGAACCGGCTACGGGGGGATGTATTCTTCTGGCTAATTATCCGGGCTTTATATTCTTTGTATAAAAATAAAGCACCAGAAAAGAAAGCCGGAACAGACAATGAACATCCTTTCTCCTGAGCAGGTTGGTGATAAAGCACGGCAAAGCGCTAAATGGTGCTTTTCTCTTCATTTTTTCCATAAAATAGTATTTTTTATTTGCGGAATAATCCTCGCAAGGATTCTCACTCCGGAAGATTTCGGACTGGCTGCTATTTCCATAACCCTTGACCTTTTAACGTGGTTTGTAATGTCTTTTGGTATAAATGCAGCTATAGTGCATTTTCAGGATAATATGGAAAAACGGCTGAATGCGGCTTTTTGGATGTTTCTTATTTTTACATCACTTTTATCCCTTGGCTTAATAGTTTGTGCTTCCCTGATAGCAGAGTTTTACAGTGCGCCTATAGTTGTACATATAATCATATTCAGCGCTGTTGCATTCTTTATCCAGGGTTTCGGGCTTGTACATAAGGCTATTCTTTTTCGGGAAATGGATTTTAAAAAGATATCCATTCTGGACAGCTCCGTGGAAACTTTGAGGAATATCTCATTTGTTGTTCTGGCCTTTTCCGGTTTTCGGGTCTGGAGTTTTATTTATCCCAAGATATTTATAGCCCTGATAAGCGTTGTATGTTTGTGGAAAATGACCGGCTGGATACCAAAAAAAGAATTTAATTTTAAATACTGGCCTGACATGTTTAAATACAGTAAAAATGTTTTTCTGGGCAATATTCTGGATTTTATACTTAATAACTCCACTCACGTTTTGATAGGGGGTATGGTTGGCCCTGCTGCTTTGGGGCTTTATTCTTTTGCCAATGATAAAAGCATGATGATGATTAATAACGTGGCTTATCCTACATCTATGGTTTCTTTTCCGGCTTATACAAAATTGCGGGACCATACGGAAAAATTAAAAGAAGCTTTTATCAGCACAATAAAAAGCCTGTCACTGGTAACTTTTCCCTATACTACCGGACAGATAACCCTGGTGAGAGAATATGTTATCTGTTTTTACGGAAGTAAATGGGAACCGGCTGTTCTGGTCTTTCAGATGCTTTTAATTTATACAATGATAAAATCCGTAAGCTATGCGGGCAATGCTCTTCTTCAGGGTATAGGAAGGCCTGATATTGTGTTTAAATGGAATTTATTCTATATACCGGTGCTTTTGAGCGCAATATTTATAGGAAATAAAGCAGGCGGGATATATGGAATAGGCGCTTTAATTTCTGTATGCGGCAGCTTTATGGCATTAGGGTATTTGGTAGTGATTTTTAAAGTGCTTAAATGGTCGCTGGTCTCTTTGTTTGAAATACTTTTGCCTTCCCTTGCAAGTTCAGTAATCATGGCTTCAATTCTGGTTATGTTAAAAGCTTATCTTAAGTTTCAGAATTTTTCCGACTTCCTGATCTTTTTTATACTGGCAATTACAGGGATTTTAATATACTTTCCCCTGTTAAAGTTAACTTTTCCCGGAACTTTTAATTTTGTATTTCAAAACATTGTGAAATTAACCGGCAGAAATAATTCGCAATACAGAGTTATTGATGATAAGAATGATAAAGGAGCATTTGAAAAAAAAACTGAGACATTACAAAGCTGATCGTGTTTATTCGATCAGCTTTACATAAAAATTTTTAAAAAGTAGAATAATAAATTAGACAGAAATCTTTTCAACTAATTTATCAAGGCTGTCAGCTACTTTTTCAAGTTTATCTTCTATAACTCTTCCTCTCCTGCTTTCCATTACATTAAGATAAGTCAGGAATATAAGAATTATAAATAATAAGGGCATAAGTGATACTATTAAGGGATCCATTGCAACCATTTTTGGTAAATCTCCATAAAATTTTAACTCATTTCTATTTTAATTAACTTTTTATATTTTGACAATTTTTTAAAAAATGATTTTATATTTTTACATTTTTTAGAGGAAAAAAAGTAAAAATAAAAGTTTTATGTTGCTTAACTTTGCTTAATAATTAGCCTAAGTCTGCTGCGGTTTTGGCTGTTTCCTGAACAGTTTTTATCAGTGCGGATCGGACATGTTCATTTTCCATAACTGATAGTCCTGCTATCGTACAGCCGCCCGGGGTGGTAACTTCGTCTTTCAGGACTGCCGGATGTTTTCCTGTTTCCAGAACCATTTTGGCCGCTCCTATGGCGGTTTGGGCAGCAAGTTCCACAGCGGTATCCTTTTTAAGTCCCATCTTAACCCCGCCATCGGCCAGAGCATCAATTATCAGGTACATAAACGCCGGTCCGCTGCCGCTTATGCCTGTTACCGCATTTATAAATTTTTCTTCCACTTCTACGCACCTGCCAAGTGCCCTGAATAGTTCCGTCACAAAGCCTGCGTCTTTTTCAGTTGCGTATTTTCCTTTGCATACAGCAGACATACCTTCTCTTATCAGGGTCGGGGTATTGGGCATTACCCTTATCACAGGGATTTTCTTTTCAAAAATATCTTCTATGGTTTTTGTATTTATTCCTGCGGCAATTGAAACAATCAGTTTATCCTCTGTTAAAGAATCTTTCAGCTCCTTTAATACTTCTTCTATTGTATAGGGCTTAACGCAGAGGGTTATGACATCTGAGGATTCCACCAGTTCCTTATTATTATCAGTAATTTTAACCCCTGTTTCCTGTTGGGCTTTTTGTGCAACTTCAGGAAAGATTTCAGAGGCAATTATATTTTCTTTTGATACAATACCGGAGTTTATTATGCCGTTTATAATGGCTTTTGCCATAGTCCCGGCACCTATAAAGCCGAGTTTTTTCTGTTGAACCATAATTTATTTTCTCTTTATGCCTGACTCACAACTTTCTGGTAGGAATCCAGAACTGATTTTAATTTGCTTTTTTCTTCTTCAGAAAGCACGACCAGCGGAGGTCTTACAAAGTCCTGAATGATTTCGAGCTGCTGCATTGCAGCTTTTAAAGGTGTAGGGTTTGGCGCCATAAACATTGCCTTGAACAACGGATAAGTTTTATGCTGTATTGCTCTTGCTTCTTCTATATTACCGTTTTTATACTGTGTAATCATTTCCTTGATTTCTTTTCCGGCAATATGAGAAGACACGCTGACTACTCCATATCCGCCCAGGGAGAGCATGGGAAGTGTTAAGCTGTCATCACCGCTGTAAATAAGAAAATCATCAGGGGTTTTTATTGCTATTTCTGTTATAAGGTCTAAATCGGGGTTGCTTTGTTTTACAGCTGCTATGTTTTCGTACTTTTCCGCAAGCTGTGCCATAGTCTCGGGAAGCATGTTTATGCCGGTCCTGCCGGGGATGTTATACAGCATTATGGGCAGGTTTACAGCTTCTGCCACCTGGGAGAAATGTTCTATTAATCCTTTTTGGGAAGGTTTATTATAATATGGCACAACTGATAATATTGCGTCAGCTCCAACTTCTTCCACCTGTCTGGACGCTTCAACAGCTGTCTTTGTGCTGTTTGAGCCTGCGCCCATCATTATTTTAACCCTGTTACCCACAGCTTTTTTAACTGTTTTTAAAACTTCCAGCTCTTCTTCATGGGTTAAGGTCGGGGATTCGCCGGTGGTACCTGCTACCAGAATAGCGTCTGTACCGTTGTCAGCCAGATGGTTTGCCACTTTTTCCACACCCTGATAGTCGACTTCAAGATTATCAGTAAACGGGGTTACCATTGCTGTTACTACTTCGCCGATATTAATTCTCATAAATTTTCCTCCTGTTTTATTAGACTCTATTTTATCAGCAATATAGATTAATTAAAATTATATACAGGATAATAAGGAATGAACAAAAAATTTTCATATCTTTGTTATTCCGGATCAAGTCCGGAATAACAAGGCTTGAGATCCTGAATTTTAAAAAACCTTGCCCACCCACCCTTCCCTGGAGGTGGCGGTGGCAAAGCCACCGCTTTTTTATACAGGTTTTTTAAAATTTATTCGTTTTGTTTATTTCTGAATAAAATTTCTTGTTTATCGTTTATTTTTTTAGAACACTAATAACAGGTAATTTAAATGTTAGAGCCTGTTGATTTTAACAGATATTGATTATTTTAGGTTGTAGATATAAAAATCTTTGATACAAAATTTTTTCAAAAGGTGATAATATCTTAAAAATCTTTTAAAATAATAATAAGATATAGATTAAAGTTGATTATTTATGATAAAAATTGTGCCTATCCGGCAGTCTGATATTAAAAAAATAGTAAAAATGATTGAATATGTATCACCGGGAATGTCTCCTGATATGCTTGGTGATAAAAGCTTTATCAGTTCTCCTCTCAATATATTACATAACATGCTGCCTGTTCATATAAAATTTCTTCAGGAATGTTACGTTGCTGTTGAAAACAATGAACCTCTTGGGCTGATAAGCCTTATTCCTGATAGTAATACAAAGAGTCGCTGGAGAATTAACAGGCTCGTGCTGGGGATGAATGCTTATGATATCGGAAAGCAGCTTATAGACTATGTTGTAAATAAATACGGCGGTGCGGGAGTAGAGATTTTTATTACCATAATTGATGAAAATTACCCGGAAGCCATAGCCCTGTTTAAAAACGTCTGTTCTTTCAGGATGTATTCAAAAATAAATGTATGGGAATATGAAAACGTATATGCGGATAATACCAGCATAAAAAGTAATTTTTTAAGAGCGGCAGGTGGTTCTGACGTTCATAAACTTATGGAGTTGGATACAGAAGCCATTCTTCCGCATTTAAGGGCTACCCTGGTTAAGACAGCCCGGGATTTTAAGCTGGATACAAAAAGTAAAATCATAAATAAAATTAAGGGTTATAAAACGAGTAAATATGTGCTGGATAACCCGGAAAAAAATTCTATAGAAGCATTGCTGTCCATTTTTACGATTAATGAAGAAGATTTCTGGATTGATATTACTATTTCTTTAGCTTATCAACAGTATTATGAAGACATAATGAACTTTGCAATTAAAAAAATAAAAGCTCAGAATGAGAACGCAAAGATATATATGGGAATAAAAGATTATCACCAGGCAAGCAAGCATATGACAGAAGTTCTTGCAGGCAAAAATTTTAAACTGTGCGGAAATTTCCAGATTCTTATAAAGGATTACTGGAAACCGGCAAGGGATTACAAGGAAAATAAAGTCCCGGCAGTAATTTTTCCTGATATGACCAGCCCTGCCTGTAATATAATCAGGTTTATAAGTGAATCCTGAGAAAGTCGGGCTGAAAAAAGTTAAGCATATAACAGGGTATTAATAACTTGATAAAACATTCGGCAAGTACAACATCGGAACAAAACAGCTCAATAAGGAAAAAACTCGGGCTGGTGCTGTTTCTGACAGTTTTTTATATGCTGGCGGAGGTTATTGGCGGAATTCTTACCAATAGTCTTGCTTTGTTTGCGGATGCCGGGCATATGCTGGGTGATTTTACCGCTCTTACCATGTCTTTTATAGCAACCTTTATCGTGGCCAAGCCTGCTTCTACAGAAAAAACTTTTGGCTATTACAGGACAGAGATAATAGTTGCCCTGATTAACGGCCTGCTGCTTATAGGTGTGGCGTTTTTTATTTTGCATGAAGGCATAATGAGGGTACTTTCCCCGCTGGAAGTTAAAGCGCCTTTAATGATTATAATTGCCACGGGCGGGTTGATTATCAATCTTATTGGGCTTGCGGTTCTGCATTCTTCAATTAAGCAGAATTTAAATGTGAAAGGTGCATTCCTGCATATAATAGGAGATACTCTGGGCTCGATAGGTACTATAATTGCAGGTGCTATAATTTATTTTTATCAGTTTTACTATGCTGATCTTATTATCAGTTTTATAATAGCTCTTTTAATAACTTATAATGCGGTAAAGCTTATAAAGGAATCAGCCAATATCCTCCTGGAGGGCACTCCCAAGCACCTGGACATTAATGAAATAAAAGAGGCTGTATTGGAGCTGGGCGAGGTCAACCAGGTGCATGAGCTTCATGTATGGAGTATTTCGCAGCAAAGAGTTGCCCTGAGTGTTCATGTAGTAAGTGATCACGAAGACAGCCAGGAAGTTTTATGCAAGGTGGACAGGTTGTTGAAGGAAAAATTTGATATCCAGCACCTTACTATACAGGTTGAGCCTACAGGCTTTCCTAAAAATTCATGTGATTTTTAAGTTTTTCGGTTTTTAGGCTGTTTTAAAAGTTTTACGTCATTCCGCACTCGATGCGGGATCGCATAAATCATCTATCACTGGCTTGTCTCATAGCCGTTATTATGAGGCATTATAACAGGGATTCAAGCTGTTATTAGCGGTCTTAATAAGTTTTTGTTAAATACTTTTGCAAAATTTTAAAAAACCTTGCCCACCCACCCTTCCCTGGAGGTGGCGGTGGCAAAGCCACCGCTTTTTTATACAGGTTTTTTAAAATTTATTCGTTTTGTTTATTTCTGAATAAAATTTCTTATTTATCGTTTATTTTTTTAGAACACTAATACCGATTTCAATAAGTAATCTTAATAAGAAAGAAATTAACATAAATCGGTATGCCTGAGCAGAGAGTGACATTTTCTTAAAACAGGGCTTTGCTCGGCTTTAAGCGGGAGCATAGCCTCATTCATGCCTGGCTTAAGCGGGAGCATGGTCTCATTCATGCCGGTTTTCCTGAAAATAAACTCATTTTACTATAGCAGTGAAATAACAAGCTGGGCAAATAAAAAATACACTCATTTACCGGCAAACGGAGTTAATATATTCGCACAGCAAGCCATAAAAGATCCAATATATTAATTAATATATCCAGTCTTAATACCGTTCAATAATAAGTCCGGTATTTTTTTGTTTTTAATAAATTATCCCGGTATAAGCTTTCTGCGGATTAAAATTATACTCGCAGATAAGGCATAATATTAATGATGATAGGTTATGCATGCTCAAATTTAACGCTTCAGGAAAAATACGGGATAACCCCGGCAAGAAGCTGCCGAATAGCCACCCTCTTAAAACAGGATGACCCTGTGCGCTTTTGCGTGGAACTTGCCCGGCAGAACCTTGCGGACAGCCTGCGGATTCTCAGGTGGAACAAGGAACATGGCATATATATGTATCGCCTGAGCGCATCTATGTTTCCTTTTGCCACGCATAAGGACTTCCGGTGGAGCCTTGATTTTTTGCAGCCGGAAATTGAGGAGCTGGGCGTATTTATCAGGAATAACAGGATGCGGGTGTCCTCTCATCTGCCCCAGTTTATAAATCTAGGCTCACCCAACTCGGAAGTAGTGAAAAAATCGATTCTTGACCTGGAATGCCAGACAAAATTCCTGGATATGATGAGGCTCGGCCCGGAAAATAAAATCATTATCCACGTCGGCGGTGTATATGAAGACCGCACAGCCACGGCAAACCGCTTTATCATAGTATATAAATCCCTTCCCGAAAACATCCGGGCACGGCTGGTCGTGGAAAACGACGAAAAAAACTGGACCATAAAACAAATTATGAAAATCCATAAAAAATGCGGAATCACTGTGCTGTTCGACTACCTGCACTGGCAATTAAACCATGAGCCTGATTCCAACTGGGAAGAAGACCTGAAACTTGCTCTGTCCACCTGGAAAGAATGCCCCAAAATACACTATTCCGAGCAGGACCCCGACAAAAACCCCGGCGCACACTCGTTTTACATCAAAGACATAATCACCGGCCCCGATTTTGACACTATGGTAGAGGCCAAGGGCAAGGAAAAAGCCATTTTACCCTTTATTCAGAAGTAATTCGTTGATTTCAATAGCTTTTTTCACCATCTTTTCTGATGGCCCGCCGATTATATTTCTTTTATTTACGCATTCCTCAAGGGAAATTGCGGTAAAAACATCTTCTTCAATAAGCGGGTTGACCTCTTTGTACTCTTCAAGGGTCATATCCTCAAGCCCGATACCTCTTTGAATACATGAAAAAACCACTTTGCCCACAATTTCATGCGCATCACGAAACGCAATACCTTTTTTAACCAGGTAATCAGCCAGATCAGTCGCATTGGTAAAACCGCCCTTTGCACCCTCATGCATTTTGTCCTTATTTACCCTGATAGTCCTTATCATATCAGTAAATACAGGTAAGCACATCTTTACATTGTCGATAGCATCAAATACAGGCTCTTTATCTTCTTGCATATCTTTGTTATAAGCCAGAGGAAGCGATTTCATAGTGGTAAGGAGAGCCATGAGGCTTCCGTAAATCCTGCCGGTCTTGCCCCTCACAAGTTCGGCTATATCAGGGTTTTTCTTCTGCGGCATAATACTGCTTCCTGTGCTGAAAGCGTCGTCCAGTTCCACAAACTGAAATTCGTGTGAACACCAGAAGATTATCTCTTCAGAAAACCTGCTTAAATGCATCATAATGATAGAAAGGTTGCTGAGGAGTTCTATACAGAAATCCCTGTCTGATACAGCATCAAGGCTGTTAAGGGAAATTGCCTCAAAACCAAGTTCCCTGGCAACAAAATCCCTGTCCAGAGGATATGTTGTGGCGGCAAGTGCGCCTGACCCCAGAGGAAGCACGTTTACTCTCTTATATGTATCTTCAAGCCGTTCTTTATCCCGTTTAAACATTTCCACATAAGCCATCAGGTGATGAGCAAAACTTATTGGCTGGGCCTTTTGAAGATGGGTATAGCTGGGCATAATTGTCTGCGTGTGTTCTTTAGCAAGAGCTAAAAGCACGCTTTGCAGGTTGATTACCTGCTCCTTGAGGGTCTGGATTTCTTCTTTAACGTACATCCTCATGTCCAGGGCAACCTGATCGTTCCTGCTTCTACCGGTGTGGAGCTTTTTGCCCACGTCGCCGATTCTGTTTATCAGAATTTGCTCAACGTTCATGTGAATATCTTCTGCTGCAACGTCAAACTCGACCTTGCCTTCTTCGATGTCAGAAAGAATCTCCAGAAGCGTCTTTTGAATAAGCGCAGAATCTTCTGCCGGAATGATATTCTGGCTGGCGAGCATCTTTACATGCGCTATGCTGCCTAAAATGTCCTGTTTATATAATCTCTGATCAAAATGAATTGATGAATTAAAGTCATCTGTAAGTTTATCAGCTGCTTTCTGAAACCTTCCGCCCCAGAGTTTCATATTATTTCTCCTTTTAAGCTTTACTTATATCTCTTTTTACAATAAAAATAGCTTCTTCCGCAAACAAATTCGGCATACTATTGTGAATAAAATCTTTTTTAATTGTTGCTTTATTCATAAATATTTCTTTCAGGATGCTTATCTGCCTGATATTGCAAAATTCCCTGAAATCCTTGATTGTAAGCAGGTGAATATTGGGGGTATTATACCATTCAAAGGGAAGAATACTTGATTTAGGCATCTGTCCTTTAAAGAACAGGTAAAACCGCACTCTCCAGTAACCGAAATTAGGGAAACTTATAACAACCTTTTTGCCCACCCTTAACATCTCATGAATAGCGAAATCCGGTTTATGAATGCATTGTAAAGTCTGGTTTAATATAACATAATCAAACGATTTATCCTGATAATCCTTTAGTCCTTCATCGATATCGCCCTGAAAAACCGAAAGCCCTTTTTCCACGCATTTTATAACATTATTTTCATTAATCTCCACACCCCGGCCATATACATTTTTTTTGTCTTTCAGCAGTTTTAACAGTTCCCCTGAACCGCAGCCCAGATCCAGCACTTTTGCTTCCGGTTCAATATGGTCACAAATTATTTCATAATTTACATGAAGCCCCATTGAAGTTTCGTAGTGCCTGTTTGCTTTTTTATTTTTTTCACAAAAATTTTTTGTCATTTTACTCCAGAACGCACATTAAGCTGTGATTAAATAATAAAATAAAATAAATGGATTTTAAAGTTTCCGGTAAATTCGATATATCGTTACTGATGACAAGTCAGATGAATTTATACGTATAATTTTTATTTTTTTGTAATGATTAAGTATAGGCCGATCGTCAAGAATAATAGCCATTTTGGAAGGCTTACCTTCAAAAATAATTATGTTATCCCGGTTTGCGTAAAATGCCCTGACAGGGCTGATTTTATCATTAAACCGTATCTGGATGCTTCCAGAATCATTATGGGTAGGGAACCAGGGATCAATACTACCCACAGAGTTCTTCTCATAGAGAACCTGAGATTTCTCAAAAATATAGAAACAACTCCCAAACAGCCCAGATAAGAGAAAAATGCCGGGAAAACTGCAAAATAATCCCTTTTTACAAAGACCATTGGCCATAAAAGTAATAATTCCCAGTTTATAGGGAAAACTGCCTGTCTTATGGTGGAAGTCTCAAAATACGCCAGACTATTGTTTTGAACCCAGAAAGCAACCCTGGAAAGTTTATATATCAAAGCATCCGCACTGTTTGTGGGTACAAAAATCACGAAAAACAAAGTGATTAAGGAACAAAACAAAAATAAAATTCCCACTACCAGTAAAATTTTATCTGAATTTAAGGCGCAAATCCCTTGTGATAAGTTAGTTTTCAGCATTTTTACATCCGGCCGGTGTTTATTAAATTTTTTCCATAAAACAACAGACCCGGCAAATAAAGTCATATTGCTCAACAATACTCCTCCCGGATGAATACTCTTCAGTATAGAAAGCAGTTCAAAGGCAATAATCAACTGGGAAATAAGGATCAATACAAAGTAAATTACGCTATGTGTTACTCTTTTCTCTTTAAGGGAAAAGGTAAAAAGCAATGATGACCCGACAACCAGCAGGAAAGAAACTATAAAACCGAATATTTCCATAACAATCCACCATTAAAACTGGATTATTAATTCAAAGTATATCAAAATTCAGGATATAGTGGGAACTATTGTTTTCTGAATACAAGATCGTCGTTTTCCAGTCCGATCAGGATTTTATCGCCATCTGTGAACTCGCCTTCCAGTAGTTTTTTAGAAAGCGGGTTTTCTATATCGTGGCGGATTACTCGCTTAAGCGGACGGGCACCGTAGGATGGATTATAGCCCCTTGTGGCAAGGATTTCTTTGGCATCCTCCGACAGCTCAATTTCAATATCCCTTTCAGCAAGGAGTTTTTTCAGTCCCTTTATCTGGATATCAACAATATTTGCAAGCTGCTGAAGGGTAAGCCCTCTAAAGAATACTGTTTCATCTATCCTGTTAAGGAATTCAGGCTTAAAGTGCTGTTTCATTAGTTCCATAATACGCTCCTTGGTCCCTTCAAACCCGTCAGCAGGAGCGAGCGACAGCGTGCTTTCCAAAATCATATGGCTGCCTATATTACTGGTCATAACTATCACAGTATTCTTGAAGTCCACGGTCCTTCCTTTGGAATCGGTTAACCGCCCGTCATCCAGGATTTGCAGCATTATATTAAACACGTCATTATGGGCTTTTTCAATTTCATCAAACAGTATTACGCTGTAAGGCCTTCTTCTTACCTTTTCAGTAAGCTGTCCGCCTTCTTCATAACCGACATATCCCGGAGGAGCTCCGATTAATCTTGCAACAGCATGTTTTTCCATATATTCAGTCATATCAATTCTGACCATGGCGTTTTCATCATTAAAAAGGAATAATGCCAGTGCTTTTGCCAGCTCGGTTTTTCCTACACCCGTCGGGCCAAGGAATATAAAAGAACCAATAGGCCTATTAGGGTCTTTTAACCCTGCTCTTGCTCGCCTTACAGCTTCAGAAACAGCAGTAACAGCTTCATCCTGTCCAACAACCCGGTTATGGAGTTCGTCTTCCATCCTGAGAAGCTTCTGGATTTCGCTTTCTATCAAACGGTTTACCGGAATTCCGGTCCATCTGGCAACTACTTGCGCTACGTCTTCCTCGTCGATTTCCTCTTTAAGCATGGAGTTTTCGTCTTTTTGGGCAAGGATTTCGTCAGCTTCCTTAAGTTTTTTTTTCAGTTCAATCAGTTTTCCGTACTTTAGCTCAGCTGCTTTTGCCAGGTCAGCTTCCCTTTCTGCCTCTTCGATCTTTTGTTTGGTCTTTTCTATTTCTTCTTTTATATCCCTTACAGTGGTAATTGCGCCTTTTTCACGTTCCCAGCGCCCTTTCAGTTCATCGATTTTTGCCTGCATCTCGCCGATCTGCACATCAAGGGTTTTAACCTTTTCAACACAGGCCTCGTCTGTTTCCTTTTTCAATGCTTCCCGCTCAATTTCCAACTGGGTCTTATGCCTTTCCATACTGTCTATTTCAGCAGGCATACTGTCAATTTCAATTCTCAAAGAGGATGCGGCCTCGTCTATAAGATCAATTGCTTTGTCAGGAAGAAACCTGTCGGTAATATACCTTGCAGACAGCTTAGATGCAGCTATCAGAGCGGAATCCTTTATCCTTACACCGTGATGTACTTCATATCTTTCTTTCAACCCTCTTAAAATACTTATGGTATCTTCAACAGAAGGTTCATTAATCAAGACAGGCTGGAAGCGTCTTTCTAATGCGGGGTCCTTTTCTATATTTTTCCTGTATTCAGTGATTGTAGTAGCTCCAATACATCTTAAAGCCCCTCTGGCAAGTAAAGGCTTGAGTAAATTGCCTGCATCCATCGATCCTTCTGTTGAACCAGCTCCGACAACATTGTGAAGCTCATCAATAAACATAATTATCTCGCCTTCGCTCTCCTGAACCTCTTTCAGAACAGCTTTTAACCGTTCTTCGAACTCCCCCCGAAATTTGGCCCCGGCAACTATTGCACCCATATCAAGGGATATGAGTTTTGTGCCTTTTAACCCTTCCGGCACGTCTTCTCTGACTATTCTGGTAGCCAGCCCTTCAGCTATTGCGGTCTTGCCCACACCGGGTTCACCGATAAGCACCGGGTTGTTTTTTGTTCTCCTGTTTAAAACCTGTATAGTTCTTCTAATTTCTGAATCCCTGCCGATTACCGGGTCAAGTTTCCCTTTTCTGGCAAGTTCCGTCAAGTCAACGCTATATTTTTTAAGTGCCTGGTAGTTTTTTTCAGCCTCAGGAGAATCCACGGTTGAGGAACCCCTTATTTCTTTTAATGCTTTATACAGAGCTTCTTTTGTGATTCCGGTTTCTTCAAAAATCCGGCCCAGATCGGTTGACCTGTTCCCGCTAATAGCAAGTAGCAGGTGGCCAAGTGTTATATAACTGTCTTTCAGCCTTTTGGCCTCTTCTTCTGCCTGGTCAAAAACTTTTTTTAATTCCAGACTGATAAATACCTGTTCCTGCGGAATTTCATATGCTACCTGCGGTTTTCCGGCAAGGATTTTTTCAACCTTTTCTTTTAATATATTTACGTTTACATTGATATTCTCTAAAATACTTATAGCAAAGCCATTTTCGTCTTCAAGCATGGCAATCATTAAATGCTCTGGCAGCATCTGTGGGTTCTTATACCGCATCATTACTTCCTGAGCCGCTAAAACAGTGTTTCTCGTCTGCTCGGTCAACTTGTTAAAATCAATCATAAATTAATTTTCCCTTATACACCTATTCATATTTATTCTAAATTATTAACTTCACTATGTAACATATTTTAATAAATTATTTATTATTTTCTACGATAGTTATTTTTGGTAAATTTTAAGACTAAATCATTTTTTATAAACAAAAAATTCCGGTTTTACCGGAATTTTTTAAAAATTTTCAATAAAAATCAACTTTTTTTAACTTTTTTCAACTTTTTTCAATGTTTAGTTAACTTTTTTACATTATTTTTTAACAGTTTAGTTTTCTGTAAATACGCCCATCCTGCGGAACTTATCGTATTTATCTTTCTTAAGCTTGTCTCCTGACATTTTAGACAGGTCGTCAAGTGCTGTTATTATCTGCTGCTTAATGTTATTAGCAGTTTGTTCCCAGTTATAATGCGCTCCGCCAACAGGTTCAGGGATTATACCGTCTATAACCTTCAATCTTAAAAGATCTTCTGAGGTGATTCTAAGAGCTTCTGCTGCAACACAAGACATATCAGCACTTCTCCATAGGATAGATGCGCATCCCTCAGGGGATATAACCGTATATAAACTGTGTTCCAGCATATAAACCCGATTGGCTACAGCCAGTCCCAACGCACCGCCTGAGCATCCTTCGCCCAGAATTACTGACATCAAAGGTGTTTCAAGTTTTGCCATTTCCCTAAGGTTCACTGCTATTGCAATTCCCTGACCGGTTTGCTCTGCTTTTATCCCCGGATATGCGCCCGGAGTGTCTATCATAGTTATAATCGGTAGTTTAAACCTGTTAGCGTGGTAAAAAAGGCGCAAAGCCTTTCTGTAACCTTCCGGCTGTGGCATTCCAAAGTTATATTCAATGTTTTCTTTAGTAGTTTTGCCCTTTTGAGTTCCTATGAGCATTACAGACCGCCCTTCTATCTGGGCTACGCCGCCTATAATTGCTCTATCATCAGTCCCAGCACGGTCTCCGTGGAGCTCTATCCAGTCTGTTGCGATCATTTCAACGAAATTAAGGAATGTAGGCCTGTTAGGATGCCTTGCTATCTGCAACCTCTGGGATGGTGTAAGGTTAAGATAAAGCTGTTTCTTGAAATCTTCAGCCTGTTCAATAAGTGTCTGTATCTGGGATTCGAGGTTCATACCAGTTTCTTTTCCCAGTGTTTTAAGATCTTCGATCTTTTCTTCTATTTGAAATAAGGACTTTTCAAAATCCAGTGGTTTATTTGTCTTGACCATTTTTTACTGCTCCTTAGCGTATATTTTCAAGGTATTATTGATTTTACAGCTAATCTTTACCTGCAAATGCCTTAACTTTAACATTTGCGGCTCTTAATGACTCTGTATGTATTCTTATAAGTTTTTCAAGAGTATTTCTTAATTCTTCCCGCTTACATACCATATCAACCTGTCCATACTTGAGAAGATACTCTGCTGTCTGGAAATCAGCGGGTAATTTCTGCCTGATGGTTTGCTCGATTACTCTTCGACCGGCAAATCCGATTCTTGCTCCCTGCTCAGCGATTATAACATCACCCAGGGTTCCAAAACTTGCTGTTACTCCTCCGAAGGTCGGTTCTGTAAGAACTGATATATAGAGTATTCGTTCTTCATTGGCTCTGGCAACAGCGCAACTTGTTTTGGCCATTTGCATTAAGCTCAGACAGCTTTCCTGCATCCTCGCCCCGCCTGAGGAAGTAATGGCAATAACCGGAATTTTTCTTTTAATTCCTTCTTCTATAATCCTTGTTACTTTTTCACCAACAACACTACCCATACTTCCGCCCATATAAGCGAAGTCCATCACAGCTGCGGCTACTTCCCAGCCTTCTATTTTGCCAACGCCTGTTATAACAGCTTCATTTAGGTTTGTTTTTTGACGAGCCTCTTCCTGTCTTTTGGAATAGCATTTTGTATCCACAAATTCAAGCGGGTTACCGGGGAATATGTTACTGTGGATTTCCGTAAAAGTTTCCGGATCAAATAGTTGCAATATGCGGGTTCTGGCGCCTAAGCGAAAGTGATAATCGCACTTGGGGCAGACATACATATTCTTTTCCAGATCTTTTCTGGGAAGCTGAGCATTACAGTTGTAGCACTTTTCCCACAGTTTTGAAAGGTCATCGCCTGAAATCTTTGTTTCAACCAATGATGCGTCAAGCTGTTTTTTCTTTCTCTTTGCGAACCAGTCTTTTAAGCTCATTATATATTCCTCTTTCCCTTGTCTTTTTTTAATTTTATATTAAATATGCTCTTATTATCGCTGAATTACTCTCAATTTTTCAAATTCTAACGCAGAAGTCTCCGATCCGACAAGCATATCAAATCCAAATACTGTTCGGGCCCTTACCACGTCATAACCTATTTTAAACTTTAGATCACTGGGTCCTGCGTATACATATAGCTGATTTTCGGTTACCAGCTCCTTTTCCCAGTTATCCCTGCTTAAATTCAAACTTGTTCTGTAGCCGATAGCCAGAAAATCCGTAACATCTACAGATCCGTTAAATACCACATTACTCTTACCATAGCGGTATTCATCGAAAAGAAAAGGAGTTTCTCCCTGAATTGCGCCCTGGTAGTATGCTGCCCATATCTTAAACGGACCAAGTATGCTCCAGGCGGTAGGGCCTGCTCTTATAATGCCGTATGTATCTCCGGTTCCGTATACTCCAATGTGGAAGTTTGAATCAAATCCCAGTGTCAGGTATTCTTCATAGTTCCACAGGGGTTCAATATTATTTAAATAGCCCTGTAGCTGGAATCTTCCGGTTGCGAAATTATTCTCTATTTGTTCCACCATACCTGCTGTGGATCTTAACGAAAACTTCATATTATAAGCTTCAAACAGTTTTCTGTGGTCCACTGCTTCTATAAGGTAAGCTGGTTTTTGCCTGCCGAAAAATCCATTATCTATAAAAGAAAAAGCACTATACTGGATTTTTGTAAACGGTGTAAGGATTCTTTGTTCACCTTCCAGGACAAACTTGTTTCTCAGAGTTGAATAGAGCAGCTCTGTTTCGTTTGAGGAACTCATAAACCTTGCCATACCCCCAACACCGACGCTTGCTCCGTCTCCATCCCCAAAGGTAAAAATGGGAAGTGCCTTTAAGGTTGAACCTTTTGGCAGGTTAAACACCTGCCCGTGTCCTATATATGAGCCAAGTTCCCGGCGATGACCGAATTCCGGCAGCATAGTTTCAATCCGGTTGGTTTTTTTTACAGTTTCCAGTTGCAGGGTAGGCATACCGGTTTTTTTATTCCTCTTAAAAGTCAGATAACCGGCTTCTTCGGCACTGGTCATTTTTAATTCCGGTATTTTAGCTATCTTAAATCTGTTTATACTTATCTGGGCGTTTCTCATAGTCACTATCTTACGGTATTCCATATCTTCAACTATGATTTCCTTTGCTTTTATATCGTAATTAAGCCTTGGTTTTGCATCCGGTCTTTTCTGGAAAAAGTCCTTTTTTTGCGCACCCATGGACCCTGCAGACAACACAAGGACCATATCTTTTTCCAGCAGGGTTGCCTTGCCCTTTAATAGTTCCATATCTTCTGAATGCACTATGGCTTTTGTTGCGTTAATTTTTATTTGACGCAAATAAGTATCAGGATTGCTTATAAGAGCAGATTTTTTTGTCAGATCAAACCGGGCATAGTCTCCATCAATTATTGTATCCCGTTTAAAAATCCTCACATCCTTTTTTGAAATAATTATCTCATTTGTCCTGTCATAAATGACTTCTTCGGATTTTATAATCGTTCCATCATCTTCCACAGTAATTATAACGTTTCCTGTGGCTACAAACTGATCTTTTTCCTGAAAATATTCAACTTCATCGCTCTTGATATTAATTATAGTTGCACTTCCTTTTAGTAGGGAAGATTCTTCGGCTTTAGCCTCCTGTTTTTTTTCCTCTTCTATACTTGCAAAAGCCGTAGTGTTGAACGATAAAGCTGTTATTAAGCCCAATAGTATTACTAATAATTGTCTAAACAAGGTATTCTTACCCGAGTATACTTTATATATAATTAAGAATAATATTTTAGTTCCAGTATAAATTCAAGTATAACAACCAATTAAAATTTATGTAATAACTTGTTTTGTTTTTCTTAATAAAAATAAATTAATAAGACTGATGCATAATTCAAAATATTTTATAATATTTTATTTTTTTCCTGTAAATTTATTTTTTTCATAAACATTAAATAAATTAGAAAGAAAAAATTATGAATGACCATGTAAACAAATATTTAAATTTGCACAGTTACCCGGCGCTAAGCAAGACCGGGAAAACAAGGCTTGTTCTTAAAAAGACCGAATCAAGGCCTGCAAACCGCAATGCGCAATTAATAAGTTTTCAGGCAGCACAGGCCCAGAGAGCAGTAACTTTGCCCTCTCTGGGTATTGCGGGATTAAGCCTTTCTATAGACGAAGTTTCAGGGATTTTGCTTGCAGAGTTAAAGGCCAAAGACCCGAACACTGAGAAACACTCCAGAGGGGTTTCTATATATGCAACAGCACTTGGGGCCGCATATATTAATGATCTTAAAGAAAAAGGGGTTGATATTACTAAAAAAGAGGAAAAAAAGTTTCTTAAAGAAATAGAAATTGCCGGAAAACTGCATGATATAGGCAAATTGAGAATGCCGGACGATGTATTAAACGGTAACAGGAGAATACCCCCGGGAAACAGTGAAAGAAAAGAACTTGAAGCTATAATTAATGCCCATTCTCCTGATGGAGCTGAAATACTTAAAAATTACGGGTTGGACAAATTTTCAAAAGTGGCTAATGACCATCATAAACCATATAAAGAAGTTAATACAATTACCAGAATTATAGCAGTAGCAGATATTTTCGAGGCCTTAACCGCAAAACGAACATATAAAAAAGGTTTATCTCCTGAAATAGCCGTATTAAAGCTAAACAGGGAAGTCCGGAATGGAAAACTTGACCCGGGGCTGACTTCTCTTTTCTTAAAAATAGCTCCGTCTTTTTATGAAAAGGTACAGAGAGAAATATATAATACTGATCAACCTATAGCCTCATGATACACAGGCATGATTTTTTGTTTTTTTGGAGAGAGTTCATTCTGGCGGATTAATAATAAATATAACGATTTTTTTATAATTATATAAACAAATAAAGGGCTGGTGTATTTATATTTATACTAAAATGAGTTTATTTTCTAAAAACCGGCAACGCCGGATTTTCCAGAAAAACGCTCCTGGCTTTGCTTGCTACAGCTGGAGTTTTAGCTCGTTTTCGCATACCGCCGATGAATAATATTTTTGTTTTTAAGATTACTTTTTTGAAGCGGTATAAACCATTTACAAAGCAATTTTATCTATGATTGCTTTAAGATCACGTTGGTACCTGTTTTTTGAATTATGACAAAGTTATTTGCCTCGTGATAACGGTATTACTGGTCTTAATAAGTTTCCGTTAAATACTTTTGCAAAATTTTAAAAAACTCTGCCCACCCACCCTTCCCTGGAGGTGGCGGTGGCAAAGCCACCGCTTTTTTATACAGGTTTTTTAAAATTTATCAGTTTTGTTTATTTCTGAATAAAATTTCTTATTTATCGTTTATTTTTTTAGACTACTAATACAACAGGACTTGCGATTTCACATCAAGTTAGAAATGAAATACCGAAAAACTTTTTCAATTTTTTTAAGGATGACTTTGCATATAATAATAACTGGCTATTGTAAGCTGAGCATTAATATTGTAACTTCTAATAAAGAGAATAAAGAGAAAATTTATCAATTAAGGAGAACCTCGTGGAAAATATTGAAAAGCTTCTGGAAATAGCAAAGGAAGCAGCATACGAAGCAGGTGAAATACAACTTTCATATCTTGGAAAGAAATTAAAAATTGAGCATAAATCCAATGACTTTGACCTTGTAACCGAGGCAGATAAACAATCTGAAGAAAAGATAATGTCTATAATCAGCACCTATTTCCCGGAACATGATATTTTAGGTGAAGAAACCGGCTGTCACAGAGAACACAATTCCGAATATCTCTGGGTAGTTGACCCTCTGGACGGAACAACAAATTTTACCCATAATTTTCCTCACTTTGCAGTATCCATAGGACTTATAAAAAACGGGAAAATCATTATGGGAGTGGTTTATGACTGCTGCAAAAACGAACTGTTCTGGGCAGCGGAAGGTACAGGAGCTTACCTGAATTCCGAGCCTATTCAGACCAGTAAGGTTGAGGAATTAAACGGCTCCCTGTTGGCAACTGGTTTTGCGCCGGGAAAACCGGAATCCCTTGAAGAAAACCTTATATATTTCAGGGAATTTATCCACTTGGGACAGGCTATAAGACGTCCGGGCGCAGCGGCTCTTGATTTATGCTACGTGGCAGCCGGAAGGCTCGATGCTTTCTGGGAGCTTAATCTCTCTCCCTGGGATGTTGCAGGGGGAGCGTGCATTGTCCGGGAAGCCGGAGGTAAGGTAACCAACTTTGATTCAGGGGGATTTGACCCGTATGGAAAGAATATCCTCGCAACTAACGGGCTTTTGCACGATAAAATGAAAGAAGTGCTTCATTCCTGTAAAAATAAAACAGCGTAAAATTTTGTAAAGATTAAACGGCATATTATTTTTCCGGGCAAATTTTTTTTATTCAGGGGTTATTAAACATTGAGTAATGAATTTATAAAAGGGAAATAGTATGCTAAACCAAATTAATCCAAATACCCAAAAACCGTCTTTTGGGGCAATTTCGTTGATAAGTCTCACAACACATGTTGCGAAAAAAATGGCAGCCAGACAAAACCATAAAGCAATAGAACTGCCTGTCGGCTCAAATCTTGATAAGGTTAAAGGATTAAATCTGGAAAAACTAATAAATGAAACTAAAAGGAAATACGCAAAGCTTTTTAAGCATTAAGAACTTGGTTTTTAAGTAATGTAAAATAAATGTAACAGATTGTCTGTAAAATATAACTACAGGGTCAATTTTTTTAGTTTTTTTAAAAAAATACACAGACCAAAGACAAATGGAAAATTTATGCTGAATTCACTGAATTTATACGGAAATACACCATCTTTTGGAATCAGGTCACTCGTAGAACCTTTTGTAAAATGAGGGGTGTAATACACCGCAGAACAGTTTCCTGTTGTGCGAAAATTTGAGAAAAAGGAAAAGAACAAATAAATGAGTTTTTCGGCAGGGCAGATAAAACCATCCACAGCGCAAAAAAAAGTTCTGGTTTTAGTTGTAAAAACAGTACCGAGAATTAATCACAGTATTAATCTAAAACACGTTAAACTACCTGATGTAAATCTCCCGGATGTCAGCTTACATAATATATATCCTCATGTTACTTTGCAGTAAAAAATAATTTATAATAATCGGGAGGGGGCAAAAAATGAAAAAGTTATTAATTTTTATAGTTTATATATGTTTTTTTAGCCTGTGTCTGCCGCCAGCAAAAGTTTTGGGTGCGGAAAAGCTCCTGCTTCCTGTACCGAAAGATGAAATATCCGAACCCATAATGGTCAACTTTGCTCCTTGTGCGCAAAAAGGATTTCCTGCTGAATACAGACGGGTATCCAGGTATAAAATAGATGCCATAAATCCCACTTACGGCTCTAATCCCAAAGGAAGATATTTCCCCGGATATAGAGGCCCCGGTCAGTTGATAGTTTATAAATCCGGCTTCGGTCATTCTACAGGGACTAACGAATACGGAAAGGAAGCTACCGTCAGAAACGGCAGGATAGTCAGCTTTAACGGCGCTGATTCCCGGGTGCCTTCTGATGGTTACGTTATAAGCGGGCATGGTGAAGCAAAAAAATGGATTAACCAGAACCTTATTGAAGGGGCTTATGTAAAGATATGTCCGGATACAATGACTATAGAAAGCGTTATTACGCCGGAAAGCTATTTATATAAAGCCGGGCGCAGGATAGAGGAAGTTAAAAAGGTAATAATGAGCTATAAAAAGTCCCTGCCTGATTATCAATATGGTTCTGCCCAGAAGTATTATGACGCTTCCCGTGAAAGATACGAAAAAGCAAAATACCAGGTTTCAGAAGGAGATTATAAAAAGGCGCTTAAAAATATAAGTTCTGCTCTTATTCTTTCAGAAGAAGCTTTTTATTCCGCAGTTCCCGCTGTAAGAAACGAATTTCACGGAATCTGGCTCCGGCCTGTAGAGCAGAGCCGGTCGGAAATTGCTGTAACCCTGGATAAATTAAAAAAGACGGGGATAGAAAATGTATTTCTGGAAACCTATTACCAGGGTTATACGATATTTCCCAGTAAGACAATGCAAAAATACGGTCTTACTGTTCAGAGGTCGGATTTCAGAGGATGGGACCCCTTGCAGGCGTGGATTGAAGAGGCTCATTCAAGAGAAATGAAAATTCATGTATGGTTTCAGGCTTTTTATGCGGGAAACGAAGATATTTCAACATCACCGGGGCATGTGTTATTTCTATATCCGGAATGGGCTAATACCCAGAAAAAAAACGCCCTGGAAGACGTTCCCAAGCCATCTATATCAGAACATAACGGGTATTTTCTTGATCCGGCAAATCATATGGTCAGAAGATTTCTCAGGGATTTAATAACTGAAATAGTTACGTTCTATGATGTAGACGGTTTGAATATCGACTATATAAGATATCCTAAAAGCCTTTCACCTAATTTTCCGGGCTATATGGCTTCTACATGGGGCTATACGGAATATGCCAGAAACGATTTCAAAAAAAATTACGGTAAAGATCCTTTAGGCCTTGACGTAAAACACCCGTTATGGCAACAATGGATAAAGTACAGACAACAAAAAGTTACTGAATTTGTCTCCGACGTAAAATCCGTCACAGTTGACAAAGACATACTTGTATCAGCAGTAATATTCCCGGATGCACAAAAAGTTGCGGTAACAAAACTTCAGGACTGGCGGACCTGGGCTGGTAATTGTTATGTGGATGCATTTACTCCCCTGATAATGAGCAGTGATGAATACAGGGCAGGAAAGTCAGTACAGGAAATCCGGGCGATTACCGGAAATCGGGTGAAAATACTGCCCGGACTTTTTGAACCGTTTACGCTGGGAACACCAGTAAACTTGCTTCACCAGGTTATAGCAGTAAGAAAAGCCGGAGCATCAGGACTGGTGATCTTTGATGAAAAGCATTTGGGCGAAGATTTTAGAAAAGCGCTAAAAACAAGAGTGTTGAGGAATTAAATTGGTTGAAGAGCAAGTAATAGAACAAATAAAAGATCGGTTAAAGAGACATGTTGAGCTTGGAAATGAAGAGGCTCTTGTTAGCGATCTCAATAATACCCATTCTGCCGATATTGCAGAAGTATTTGAAAATGTAAGTCCGGAAGAAAGAGAATATTATTTTAAATATCTTGAACCGGAAAAGGCCGCTGATCTTCTTGAAGAGGTCAGCCCCCAGCTTCAGGTGGAGTTACTGGGAACCATCGAAGAAGAAAAAGCTATAGAAATATTTTCCCAGATGCCGCATGATATAATGGCGGACTTTCTGGGGGATCTGGAAGATGAAGAAATAAATACTTATCTTGCCAGACTGCCACACCGGGTGTCTTCACAGATCCGGGAATTGATGACCTATCCTGAAGATACGGCCGGAGGCATAATGACTACGGAATTCTTCAGTGTAAACGAAGATATGACCGTAGAAGACACTTTTGCTTATGTAAGGAGTAAACTGGATTCTAATATTGATTTTTATTATATTTACGTGGTGGATAAGCTGGACCACCTTCTGGGCGTGCTTAGTTTGCGTACTCTTATAAGTTCTCCCCTTGATATGAAGGTCGGGAATATTATGGCAACCGATGTATTTAAGGTACAAACAGGTGATGACCAGGAATATGTGGCTGATACCCTTATAAAATACGGCTATCTTGCACTTCCGGTAGTAGATAATTTCAACAGGTTGAAAGGTGTTGTCACATGGGATGATGCGCACTATGTAAATGAAGAGGAAACCACAGAGGAAATATACGCTTCTTCTGGAATTTCTACGGACGTAATTCCTGAAGATTTGATATTAACAGGAAAACTTTTTTACGCAATAAGGGCAAGGGCTCCATGGCTTTTGATTACTCTTATAGGAGCCTTTGGGGCGGTCAATGTTGCTGATTATTTTGACAATATTTTAACCCGGCTTCCGGTCATAGCGATATTTATACCGCTTCTTATCGGTCTTGGAGGGAATATAGGCACGCAGAGTGTTACTCTTATGGTCAGGGGTCTTTCAACAGGACAAATCCCTATGAACTCTGCCCTGTTTCAGGTATTAAGGGAAATAAGGGTTGGCTTGATTATAGGGATAACCTTTGGATTTTTTGTTATGCTTGCCACCTGGGGTTGGAAAAATAATCTTGCTCTTGGGATGGTTGTCGGAGCGGCTATGGCAGCAAATATGGTCATTGCAACCCTGCTCGGTGCAGTTTTTCCGTTTATTTTAAAAAAGCTAAACTTTGACCCCGCAGTTGCAAGCGGACCTTTTATTGCCACTGCGGTTGATATTATTGGCCTGGCAGTATATTTTACGCTTGTAACCCTGTCTTTAAGTTATTTAATTTAATTTTTTGGTATATCAGCCCTGGTAAACCAGCGCAGGAACGAGTTTAGCTGTAAAAATTATATTCCTATACCGCTTTATGAATACTTACAGGGAAGGGTAGGCGGGCAAGGTTTTTTAAAATTTTGCAAAAGTATTTAACGGAAACTTATTAAGACACTAATAAAAATAAACACTGATTTAACAACTAAATCAGTGTTATTGTTTATGGGGGATGAGTTTGTGTTTTTAGCAATTTTCACATAAATTGTTTTTCAGTGAGCCCATTTTATGGGCCTGCATGGAAATATTCACCAGTGCAGAAAGACCTATCAGCATATATACCACCATGCTGAGAGTACTCATTTCTCCAAAAAGCATTGCTACAAGGTCAACATTTAAAAACCCTACAAAGCCCCAGTTTAGTGCGCCTATTACCATTAATACATAGGTTGCATTATACAGTATATTCATTGCTCTTTCTCCTTATAATTAGTTATTTAACTTGATTACAATATTAATGCTTATCTGCTTATAACCCTACTTTATTCAACTTTATTTAATCAGTATTAAGAAACTATTATGCTTTTTTGTTTGGAAAAAAATATGTTTTAATATAAAAAATGTTATTAGCAAAATTATAAAACAGGAGAAATAATAATATGTCCAAGTTAAAGAAAATATTAGAAATAGCAGAAATGTCCGGGAGCGAAGAAATTGAAGTGTGGACCAACTCCTTTAAGGCAATGGGTACTTTGTTAAAAGACAAAGATCGTATTGAAAAAGGTATTGTCTCGCTTAAAAATCCTATAGTTAGTCCGCTTTTTGTGGAAAATATCTGCACTGATTCAGCCTATGACTGGCTAAACCTGTTTGAAGACCAGATCATCGGGTTTACCATAGTAAAATAAGGAGTATAAGCTCCTGCATTATAATAAATAAGCTGGTTGTAGGTTATCAATCAGCTTATTTTAATTAAAAATTTTTCTAAACTATAATATTAATTGTTCATTATATTTTTCAAAGAGTGTAAAAAAGGCCCACCTGGACCACCCATCAGGTGGGCGGCGGTTTCGCCGCTCGTATTGACTTGAAAGGGTTAAAAAAACAAAAATACTGATATGACCGAACAATTCCGATTAAAATTAAACAGGCAGGCCTGGCAAAAACTTATGCTGCTGTTAACCAGCGTAATGGTTATAATGGCGGATCTTACTGTTTCACCGATTTTGCCGAAAATACAGGAAGCTTTTCCGGATGTGGAAAATATAAACCTGCTTGTTAAGATGGTACTGACCACACCGGCTATATTTATAGTTATCAGTTCTCCTTTTGTGGGCTATTTACTGGATAAATACGGCAGAAAAAACATAATTTTAATCAGTATTTTTATATATGTTTTAGCCGGAACATCAGGAGTTTATGCAAAATCCATTTATGAAATCCTTATAGGCAGGGCATTTCTGGGAATCGCTACCGGGGGTGTTATTAATGGTTGCAGTGCACTTATCGGGGATTATTATCGGGGAGCTGAAATTAACAGGATAATCGGGCTTCAATCCAGTTTTATAGGATATGGAGGACTGATGTGTCTGTTTTTGGGCGGATTGCTGGGGGATATCCACTGGAGAGCCACTTTTTTGGTATATCTTTTGCCTTTAGCTTTGCTGGTGCTGTTTGTCCGGTATATAGACGAACCTGAAATAAAGGAAAAAGCTTTCTCAGCTACAGGCAAGCTGCTGCTGCCTGATAACAGGTATCTAAAAAAGCTGGGTATGCTTTATTTGATAGCGTTTGGGCTGATGATTTTCTTCTATATGTTGCCACTTCAGATTCCTTTCTATCTAAGGTCTATAATGTCTATCAATAATACCCAGATCGGGCTGACAATTGCCACAATGACCTTCTTTTCAGCAACCACGGCAATTTTTTATAAAAGGATTAAAAGCATTCTTTCTTTTCGCAGCGTATTTATAGCAGCTTTTATTATTATGGGACTGGGTTATGTAACAGTTTCTGCTGTGCCGGAATATATGTTTTCCCTGCTGGGCATGGTTTTTACCGGGATTGGAATGGGGCTAATTGTTCCAAACCTCAGGACATGGGTTGGTTCATACAGTGATTCTTTCTTTTTGGGAAGGGCTTATGGAGGGTTAAATGCCAGTGTTTACCTTGGACAATTTTTTTCGCCCATTGTTGTAAACCAGGTGATAAATATAACCAGTGTTGCCTCCAGCTTTGCCATAGCCGGACTATTTATGATGGCGGTTGCATTGTTTTTTGTATTTATTTCTCCCCGTAGATATAAGCCACAGGAGAATTCAGGGTGATGGACTTCCCGCCAAGGTCAGCTTTTAATCTTACTAAAAACTCATTAACCTCTTCTTCCAGCATAAATTCCATAAATCTTTGCTTTAAAGGTGCTCTGCCCGGACTTGGTGGAGTATTAAACCAGGGGTCTATCATAGCAGGGTCGACTTCATAGGTAGAGGACTCTGTAGATAGCTTTATATCAATATTTTTAAACCCTGCCTTGATAAAATCACTGCCCAGGGTGTGCTCATCAAAATTAACCAGCGGGTCATTGGGGTTAGAGGCTATTTTTTCTTCAGTATCCTTTATTTTGCCGTAATTAGGATAATTTTCAGGGGTTATTAACTCATGATACTTGGTATTTCTCTTTATTATCGGTTCAAATATGGAGATTCTACCGCCTTCTTTTAAAACCCTGAAGCATTCCTTTATAGGAGGCAACTTATCAGGGATATGTACCAGTACTGATCTCATAACAGCTACATCAACTGAATTGTCCGGCAATTTTATGTCAGAAGCGTCTGATTGCAAGAAATCCAGTCCTTCTGTGGCTTCGCTTTTTTCTGCTATTTTCCTGCATTCTTCAAGGCAGTCAGGGAAAGCATCGGATAAAATGACTTTGCCCGTCCCGTTAAGAAGCTCGTAAGCCCCAAAACCAAGAAGCCCTGTCCCTGTTCCTACATCAAGAACTGTATCACCTTCTTTTATCCTGGCCCTTTCCAGGATATTATCCCTGACATTAAACAACCAGAGCAGGGTTTGCTGTCTCTGTGTTTCGCTCATATAAGAAAATCTTGAGCTGTTTAGCCAATCGGTCCATGTCTTTACTAATTCCGGCATTTCTCCTCCTTCTTAACCATATAAATCTTATTCAAATGGCTTTCCGCAAAAATCGCAGCTTAAAGCCTTTCTGTCAGCTCTTTTCTGGCAGTAGTTGCACTGCTTGTAAACTTTCCCCGTTACAGAGTCCAAACCCTGTTTTTTTATGAATAAATTGGATAATTTCTTTAACATTTTTTGATAAGGAATTGACAAAATGATGACAAAAATTAACAAAAGCGGTAAAAATTTTAAAAAAATTTTAAAAATTGCTGCAAATAGTATTAAAAAAAGTATTAATGTTAAAAATCTATTTAAATTAATCATGTGTATCTGTGACTTTTATTTTTATATAAAACAATGTATCTATATTATATAATTATTTAAAAGTTTTTTGTAAATAATAGTTAAGATAATAAAATTTTATGGCAAAAAATTTTTTCAGGGTACTTTTATTGGTAAGTTTCAGGAGTTATAGGAGTTTACAACATGAATATTAGCATGAATAATTACAAATCTGTAAATTCTTTGGCTTTTGCCGGTAAAATTCAATCTCAGACAGAGGTATCAATGCAGGCTGCTGATTTTTTCAAACCATCAGAAAATACCCTTATAAATACCGGGATTTCTCCTGTAAACGGTGAAAATACAGAGCAGAAATCAATGAAGGATACAATTAAAAAGTGGGTAAATAATTCTATTATATGGATAGGGGCTACTGTAGCGCCATTTACAGGTGTTGCAAAATATTTAAAGATGTCCGAAGCTTCAAAACTCAAGAGATACTCAGCTACGGCTGTATGGACAGTTATTCCGGTAGCGGTTGCCGGGGTGACAGGCGGATTATTAGGGGCGGCTTATCATAGAATTAAAAATAATAAAGACTAATTTTCCAGGTGGTTTTTAAGAACTAAAAGATGAATTTTTGTAAAAATATTGACTAATAGGCGGTTTTCGGCATGCCATGCCTATTTTCATGATTGTGTTAAAAATAGTTAAGTTGAATTTAAAAAAGTTGTTTCATGCATGAGACCTATTTATGAACATGACGACGGGTGGAAAATTGAAATTGTATGCATGTTGCGCCATTACCCTATCTCTGAATTAAAGACGTCGTCTGGATTATCATGAACGGAATTTTTCATTTTTCATGTTGATTAAATCTGGTTTTTAGTATGATTATGTATGGAGATTTTTTGGAGCTTGGGGAAAACAAACACATGAAAAATCTGTTAACTAATGACAATAGTGCAAAACAAAATATTGATAAAAAAATATATAACTTAAAAGCAGAAAAATTAGTAAGAGAAGCTAACGACAATTTTATATTTTTTAAAGACTACGAACTGGCTATGGAGCAGGCGGACGAAGTTATCGAAATCGATCCCGGCAATATCAGGGCTTTAATTTTAAAAGGAAACATTTATTTCTGCCTGGATGAAATGGAAAGGGCTTATGAATGTTATGACAGAGCGTTGCAGAATAATCCTTCTTCTGCTGAAGCGCATAGTCTGAAAGCAAACATCCTTGATATTAATGGCCAGACAAAAGAAGCTCTTGATTCCTGTGAAAAAGCCTTTAAGAACTTGAAAAAACGGGATAAAGAGCTTTTAACTTCTCTGTATGATCAAAAGATTGCTATACTCATAAAGTTAAAAAAATATTCTGATGCAAAACAGACTTTAATAGAAAGTTATAAAAAACTGGGGAAGGATGACAGTGCCTATATTGCTTCCTGTTACCGGGATGTAATAGATACGTTGCACAAAGAAAAGAAGAGAAAAAAGAACATAGCCGTAAAAAGGCTAAAGCTTGTTCATTGTCCGTAAAATCTCACTATGTGCCCTGTAGAAGAGTGCTTTCATGCACTCTTTTTATTTTTTTATAGTAAAACGAGTTTATTTTTAGGAAAATCGGAATGAATGAGCTTATACTCCCGCTTAAGCCGGGCAAAGCCCGACTTTAAGAAAACGTTGCTCTCTGCACATACATACCGATTTATGTTAATTTCTTTCATTTTAAGATTACTTATTGAAATCGGTATTTTTAGTGGTCTTAATAAGTTTCCGTTAAATACTTTTGCAAAATTTTAAAAAACCTTGCCCATCCACCCTTCCCTGGAGGTGGCGGTGGCAAAGCCACCGCTTTTTTATACAGGTTTTTTAAATTTTATTCGTTTTGTTTATTTCTGAATAAAATTTTTTATTTATTGTTTATTTTTTTAGAACACTAATAGGAAATTAGTTTTTCCTTGTTTATCGAATTAACAAAAGTGAAAAATGCCCGGCTGCGAAGAGCCGGCGGGCATTTTGACACTAGCCGATAAAAGACTAATGCATATTATGCATTAATCTTGGTTTCTTTTTAAGGGCACAATAGACCCTACACAGGTTAAATGTTTCTTGACAATAGTATTAAAGGTTGATTAAAATATTAAATACCGAGCAATGTTGGGGTGTAGCCAAGCGGTAAGGCAGCGGGTTTTGGTCTCGCCATTCGAGGGTTCGAATCCTTCCACCCCAGAAAATACAAATAGACAGGTAAATCCTTTATTATCATTGGTTTTGCCTGTTTTGTTTTTTAAGAGGTAAAACACAGAACTTTATTTTAATATTTAAAACAACCCGCCTGTCTCATTCTGTCTGTAAATTTATATTCTATAGTCAGCTTTAGTGTAACTGTATGAATTAGTATTATGAACAGATTCGCAAAATGGCTGCGGGATTTAAAAGTATCAAATAAAGAGCTGTTTCTTATAGCTCTTACCTCTTTTTTTTTGTTGCTTGTGGGGCTGGTAAGTCTATTTTTTATCTTAAAAGGGGGAAATACAGTAGAGTATTTATATAAAAACAGGCTATTATCTGTTTTATATTTAAATTCAGCACGAGCGCACAAACGTGCAATAGAGGCTGATCTGTTGAATGTAATTTATGCAGAAAAACCCAGGGAACGGCAGAAATATTTAGCGGATATTTATACCAGGACCGAAGAGTGGCAGGAAGATCTTGATCTATATAAAATAACACCATTAACTCCGTATGAAATTAAAAAGCTCAAGATAATAGAAGACACTATACCGAAATTCCTTAATGAAAAAAGAAAGCTAATACAACAGGCTATAACCGGGAACAGGGAACAGGCGTATGCCATTTATCTTGACTATAGGGATGATGTAACTGTATTTAATAATCAGCTTGAAGACCTGGTCGCTTATAACGAAAACGCAGCGCAAGAAAGATATGAAGAATATGAAAAGCTTGTAAACCTTGCAAAAATTATCATTCCTCTCTCAATACTCCTTGCTGTATTATTGTCTATCCCTCTTGGACTACTTATTTCTCATTTGATTTCCGTACCGCTTAACAGTCTAAAAAACAAAATGGGCAGGGTTGCAGCCGGCGAACTCTCTGTAGAGCCCGAAAAGGTTATTTCAAATGATGAAATAGGGGAATTACAGGGTTCTTTTAATCAAATGACTTCTAATATCAGGAGTTTAGTAGAAAGAGAGCAGTTTTTACGTAGTATTATTCTTACATCTATCAGTACTTTACAGACCAGCAGGGTTCTAAAAGCTGTAGTTAAAGAAACTGGCAGTATATTCGATGCGGCAAGATGTTATTTTATCCGATATGACCCGGATAAAAAAGAATTTATTCCTATACAGGACTATGAAACCTATGTATCCTCGCCTGAGCATAAGGACCTTGCCGGATTGCAATTAACCGAGGCGTTAAAACCCTATATAAAATTATTAATAGGACAGGAGCAGCCCGTAGCGATCCCACATATTGATGAAGAAAGACTGCCGGATGCAACAATCAAATGGCTGCATGAATATAACATTAAATCTTTCATAACTGCGCCGGTGTTTTTCCAGAATACACCACTGGGTATTATTATGCTGGATTTTGACAATGAAAGGCAGGATTATACTCAGGAAGATATTGATCTTTTAACCACTATTGCCAATCAATCCGCAATTGTAGTGTATCAAACCGGACTGTTTAGCGAAATTCAGGAAGCAAGGAATCGGGCAGAAATATTAAGGAGGATTATCGCTAATATAAGGGGTTCCCTGGATTTAAACGAAACTTTTGAGATTATATCAAAAGAACTGGTTAGTATTTTTAATGCTGAGAGGGTCCAGATAATCGAATTGCCGGATAAGAAGAAGTTAAATGAATGGTCGATAAGATACGATTACTTTGTCATACCTGGTATGCCCGGTTTAGAGGATGTGGAACTTGACCCGGAGGCGGGAATTTACTACGGAAGTAAAATTTATGGGAAAGGCAGACCTCTGGCTATAGATAATGCAGATGAAGCCCCTATATCAAAATCCTTAAGAAATAATATTAATCTGTTGGGACTCAAGGCAGTATTAGGAATGTCAGTAGAAAAAGATGAAGATGTATGGGGAATTATCTCAATTTGTACCAGTTATCCTCGTCACTGGAAACAAGAGGAAATCTATTTATTAGAAAGTATTTCTGACCAGGTGTACCTGGCTATAAAACAGTCGGAATTATACTCAGAAATGGAAAATCTTGCGAGCAGGCTTGAAAAATCACTCAATAGTGAAAGAACAATAAGGGAAATTCTGCTTGAAACAAGAAAGATGAAAGATCATGACCAGATATTTAATTACCTTTTGGAAAGGACCGCCTCATTTTTTAAGGTTGATAGGGTAATACACCTGCATTATGATGAAAACCGAAATTTAACTGTACAAAATGAAGTTTTAACCCGAAAAGAACTGGAATCCATTGTTGGCCATCCTTTATTGTTTGCTGAACATACGGAAGAACTTGAACCCGTGGCTTTTGGAGAAGCAATAGTCATAAATGACATAAAACAGGAAATAGCTGACCCCAAATTAAAGGAATATTTAAAGAATAAAAATATAGAAGCATTTATTTTATATCCAAAAGCAAGAAAAATGCCTGTGAAAGAACAGGAAAAAATAATGGCAACAACAATGCTGTGTTCAAGCACTCCCCGGAAATGGACACCAACAGAAATAGACAGTTTTAGCCTTGCTACAGACACTACGACACTTATTTATTATGAGATTATACAAAGACAGGCCATAGAAGAAACAAGAAACACTTTTCTTGCAACGTTAACTCATGACCTCCGCAGCCCCCTTAATGCATCGCAAAAAGCCCTTGAAGTAATAATCAAGGGTAAGGTCGGAACATCCCTGGATGATTTTTCCGAATACCTTGAAGATATGTATAAAACAAATGAAGAGCTTCTGAGAATAGTTAATAATATCCTGTCAGTTTACCATTATGAGGCCGGAAGCTATGAATTAACCCTGCAGGAAGTTAACATAGCTGAGCTGGTTGATATTTCTGTAAGTTCTATGCAGCCATTGGCAAAGGATCAGGATTCTGAAATCCATACCTATATTGAGCCTGATTTGCCCGTTATTACCGCTGACAGGAACGAAATCCTCAGGGTAATAAATAACCTTGTAAGCAACGCCATAAAACATACTGCTAAAGGAACTACTATTAGCGTGGGGGCTAAAAGAACAGAGGAAGGGATTCAGGTAAGTGTTCGGGATAACGGTAAAGGCATACCTGAATCAGAAAGACCAAATATTTTCCAGAGATATCCTACAATAAAGAGAAAAATTGGTACCGGGCTGGGGTTATATCTGTCTAAACAGATAGTAGATGCACATAACGGCAGGATATGGTTCCATACACAGGAGGGTAAGGGTACAATTTTTTATTTTACGCTGCCTGTTAGTTAAATTTAATAAACTTTTTATACAGCTTTTATTAACCGTTTTGAATTTATACACTAAACCCGGATTTTAATAACCCGCTCAATTTGCGGGGTTTTATTTTTTAGTAAAGCATCACTTAAAACAGGATTTTATAGCAAACCATATAGCATAAGGTGGATTCTACTTGTGCATATAGCCGCCCCAGCCTTTTTCATAGAATTCTTCTTCTACATCGTTGTTCTTAAGCCGGTGTTCGCTTTCACGGTCAGGATAGTAGATTATATAATCCCGGTTATTTTTGTCATAATCAGCCACAAAAGTTTCTTCTATCCCGTAATCAGTGGGTTTTGATTTTCTGTAATCATCAATGGACAGATTAACTTTAAAAAATTCGGTTTTCCTGCCCTTATCGGAATTCTTTTTTATTAACTCTTTAAAATCGCTCAGGTTCATACAAATACCTCGTTCTGGCAAAGAATAAAACAACACCTGATTTTCCTTATCAGGTTGTAAAATCCCTCCGGCAGCACCGGCGGGATTAAAACATATAATAATCCTATATAAAACTTTATTGCTGATTTAACAATCCGATGACTTTCTTAACCCGGCAAATATAATTTTAATTTTCGTAGGACTAAAGGCGTAACTTCGCTGCGTCCTTGTTTTTGGAGTTTATATTAAAATTTATTAAATCGGTGTCTGGGAATAAGCTTTCTGCAGTTTTACTTTTTGCTCATCAACATTAAAATTAAGTTTTTCTCCCAGATTTAGTATGGAAAGAATATATTCCTTGTCTTTTTCCTTGTTTTCAGAATATAAAAGTTTATCTATTAATTCAGGTATTTTCTTAAAGATTTTAGTGAAGTAAATATTCTGAGCGTCAAATAAATCCGGGTATAAATCAAGCTTATCGATAAGTTTCAGGGAGCCGGTAAGCGCTTCGTATTCGCTTACACTACCGTTTCCTGCGAGTTCCCTTACCCTGTCCTTGATGTATTTACTGTAAAGTTCCCGTACAGACTGGCTGTCCAGTTTTACTTCAATTTTTTTGGCTTCTTTATTTATTTCTATTGCTTTTTCAAGAAGTTCCCGGTCGCCTATATCCTCGGCTTCCTGGATTAAATCATTCAGGTCGCAGCTAAGGGCATACTCGGCCGCAATTTTAAATTCTTCAGGAACTTTAAGCTCAAGTTCCTTGAGCTGCATCATCGGCCCTTTAGCTTCATCATAAAGGTTTCTGTATGTACTTGCGAATTTTTCCAGCTGGTCCTGAATAAGTATGTTAATAATTTTACGTCTTTCTTCGATAAACAGTTCTTTAAGGGTAAAGTATTCCTTGCCAAAGCTTTCATCAAGGCATCTGATAACTTCTGTAAGAGGCAGGGATTCGTATTTTTCCAGCAGGTTTTCTTTAATCTTGATATATTCAGCTCTTCCTGCAAATCCTCTTATTACGCAGTGGAAGTCCTCTCCGCCATAGTGGAGTAAGGCGAAAATCATGTCATGTTTTTCCAGGGTTATATTTGAGGTTACTTCTATCCTGCCCATAACAAGGCTGGTGTTGGCTTTCTGGGTTTTGGAATAATCTATGGATTTTATTTTATAGCAATAAACATCGGTTTCTTCTTCGTATTCCTCAAATAACGAACTTATTGCCCAGTGGCTTACAACCTGCTTTACGCTGACCACGGAAGGTCTTACAAACCTTGTGTATACGTCTTTTCCGTTACCGAATTTTTTTATGTTGCTCTGGGCTTTGGAAAGGATTTCCAAAAATCCTGTTTCAAGATCAACTTCCTGAAATTCCTCTGCTATCTGCATTGCCCGTGCTGCGTATTTAAGTATCTGGACAGTTTCAATTCCGCTGATATCAGCAAAAAACCATCCGCAGCTTGTGTACATCAGCATGGCATGCCTTTGCATTTCCAGAAGTTTTATTACATTCACCATTTCTACAGAAGATAGTTGTCTGGATCCCTCGTGTTTGCAGAATTTTTCTATGGTTTCCCGGTTTCTTTCCAGAATAACGTCAATATACCTGTTCCTTGCTGTCCAGGGGTCTTTTACATACTTTGCGATATTGGCTTCATAAACTTTATAAAGCTCATCCCTTAACCAGTCAAGAGCTTCTCTTAAAGGAGTTCTCCATTTCTGGTTCCATTCTGGAGGCGCACCTGTAGAGCATCCGCAGTCTTCTTTCCACCTTCCGACTCCGTGTGAACAGCTCCAGGAAGAAGGTTCCTTTATTTTTGCCTCATAAGCAGGAGGATTTTTTTCCAGGAACTCTGCATAATTGGTCAGGATAAAGTCTGTTTCCTTAATTTTGTATTTAAGGGTATAGGTAAGAGCCATATTGCCCAGCATGGTATGGTGGCCGTAGCTTTCACCGTCAGTGGCGATGTTTACCAGCTGGTCATAGTCCCGGACACTTGAAATTCCGTCTTTTAGCCTGGACATAAACTTATCACCGTTTCTTAACAGTTCTTCAAAGGCAACGGATTTGGAAATTGACCCGTCATAGAAAAACAGGTCAATATAGCGGTCTGTGCCGTCGCTTAAAAAGTACCTGTATGCTCTTCCCGGATCAACATTACCCCAGTTCACATCTTCCCAGTTGTTGTCGTCATTATTATTATCGGATAGTTTCCTGATTTTATCTGCCTGATACGGGGAAAGAATAGTGAACTTTATATCACAGTCTACCAGGACTCTTAATGTGTCCTCATCAACAGCTGATTCTGCAAGCCACATACCTTCTGGTTTTCTTCCGAAACGGTGATGAAAATCCTTTATACCCCAAATAGTCTGGGTATACTTGTCTCTTTCATTGGCAAGTGGCATAATCATATGATTATAAACCTGCGCAATGGAGTTTCCGTGTCCGTTGAATTTTTCCCGGGAATTTTTATCAGCTTCCAGTATTCTCTCATAGGTTTTAGGGACATGCACTTCCATCCATGAAAGCAGGGTCGGGCCAAAATTAAAACTTATAAATTCATAATTATTGACTATGTCCAGAATCTGGTTTTTAAAGTTGACTATTCTGGAAACAGCGTTAGGTTTATAACATTCATTGGCTATTCTTATATTCCAGTCATGGTATGGTGCTGCGCTGTCCTGTGTTTCTATGGCTTCAAGCCAGGGATTTTCCCGGGGCGGCTGGTAAAAATGCCCGTGTATTGTAAGATAATGTTTATTCTTCTTTTCAGTCATTTTTTTCCCTAACTTATTCAGACTCTATACTATACAACTTTTTAGCTACACGTTCAATTATATCAATTATTGTCCTATTTACCAATTTCATAGGATAAGTACTATTAAAAGGGGGTTTTATGCTTTGCTTTTTAGATACTCATTAATAGACCTGGCAGCTTTCTTGCCTGCTCCCATGGCGTTAATCGCCGTGGAATCACCTGACGGGGAAATGTCTCCACCTGCCCATACGCCGGGGATGGACGTTTCTGCAGTTTCAGGATTGGTAATTATATATCCCTTTTGGTTCACTTCAAGGTCCATTTCTTCTTCCTGAGCTGAGCGCTGGATTATAGGGTTGGGATTAGTTCCTAGGGCAACTATTACTGTATCAAGGTCCAAGTCAACTGTTTTTCCTTCCACAGGAACAGGTCTTCTCCTGCCGGAATTATCCGGTTCACCAAGCTGCATAACCTGAAGTTTTATTCCTTCCGCTTTTTTACCGTTACCGTATATTTCCAGAGGGGAATGCAGGAGTAAAAATTCCACGCCTTCTTCTTTTGCGTGCTCAACTTCCGCTTTTCTTGCAGGAAGCTCTTCTTCTGAGCGGCGATAAATTATGCTGACCTCTTCAAACCCGATCCGCTTTGCTACTCTTGCAGAGTCCATAGCTGTATTTCCCCCGCCAATTATTGCGGCTTTTTTGCCAATTCTCAGGGGGGTAGGAGTATCCTGCCTGTGAGCTTTCATAAGGTTCACCCGGGTCAAAAACTCATTGGCGGAATATACACCGTTTAAGTTTTCACCGGGAATGTTTAACATCTTGGGCAAACCTGCGCCGCTGGATATGAACACAGCGTGATAACCTTCATCAAACAGGTCCTGAATGGTCAGGGACTTGCCTATAATTACGTTGGTCCTGAATTCCACACCAAGTCCTTTTAAAAGCTCAATTTCCCGGTCAAGGACTTCTCTTGGAAGCCTGAAAGAAGGGATTCCATATCTCAATACACCACCCAGCTCATGCAGGGCTTCGAATACAGTTACCTCATGACCTTCTTTGACAAGGTCAGCAGCAGCGCTCATTCCTGCGCAGCCTGAGCCGATTATCGCAACTTTATTTCCGGTAGGCGGTGCTTTTTCTGTTTTTGCGGAAGTTAAATCCCCTACATATTTTTCCAAAGCGCCAATAGCGACAGATTCACCTTTTATGCCTAGTACACAGTTTTTCTCACACTGTTTTTCCTGCGGGCAAACCCGTCCGCATACAGAAGGAAGGTAGTTGGTCTGGCGGATTATATCCCCTGCCTCTTCCAGTTTTCCTTCTTTGATTTTTTTTATAAACTCCGGGATCTGGACATTAACCGGGCATCCTTCCACGCATTTTGGGTTTTTGCACCCAATACACCTGTTTGCTTCTGCCACAGCCTGCTCTTCAGAAAAATTCTTCTCTACCTCCTCGAAGTTTTTGTTCCGATAATCAGGATCAAGTGTTTTTAGCTTTTGTCTTTGAGTTTTTGTGTTCATTTTTACATTTAGTTTTTTGTTTCTCAATAATAATATACTTTAAAAAAAGAGAAAAACAAAATCAGCCCGGAAGCAAAACGTCCCGTAACAGCAATGCAACGGGGCGTTTTGTTTATTTAAATTTTTTATTATGTTTAACCTGTGGCTTCAGAGTTTTTGAAGTTATCCAGCTGTTCGGAAGCGGCGGATTCTTCTGATCCGTTATTTTCCTGTTCATCAGTCTGTGCAATTTCTGCATTTTCAGCGGGGGTTTCCACCAATTCGCCGTCTCTTTCTCGTCTTACTCTCTCAATGATTTCTCTTATTTCATCTTTGTCAAGGGTTTCTTTTTCCAGCAGAACCTTTGCTATTTCATTCATTACGTCTTTATTATCAAGAAGGATCTTTTTAGCATACTCATATCTTTCCTCGATAATTTGTTTTACTTCCTGGTCAATCACAGCTGCGACTTCTTCAGAGTAATTTTTTTCTGTACCGAAATCCCTTCCTAAGAACACGTGCTCATTTTTCTTTCCGTATGAGATAGGGCCGAGTTTCTCGCTCATCCCAAAACTGGTTACCATCTTGCGGACAAGGTTGGTGGCTTTTTCTATGTCATTTTGAGCGCCTGTGGTGATATTTTCTTCGCCAAAAGTAATCGCCTCAGCTATTCTTCCTCCCAGAAGCATTGCTATATGGTCGAGGAGCTGTGATTTTCTCATGGTAAGGTGATCTTTTTCAGGAAGAGTCATGGTAACACCCAGAGCCATTCCCCGTGGGATAATGGTTACTTTATGCAGCGGGTCGCAGTTTTTGAGCAGTTTAGCAAGCAGGGCGTGGCCTACTTCGTGGTAAGCAGTATTTTCCTTTTCCCTGTCGTCAATAATTTTGCTCTTTTTTTCCGGACCGGCGATTATTTTATCAATTGCTTCTTCCAGGTCTTCCATATCAATTTCTTTTTTATTCCTTCTTGCTGCAAGCAGAGCGCCCTCGTTTAGAAGATTCTGAAGGTCAGCACCGGTGAATCCGGGTGTTCTTTTAGCAAGTGTTTTTATGTTTACTTCAGGAGCAAGCGGTTTGCCTTTTATATGTACGTCAAGAATTTTTTCTCTTCCCAGCACGTCGGGCTTATCTATAACAACCTGTCTGTCAAATCTTCCCGGACGCAGTAATGCATTATCCAGGATATCCGGTCTGTTTGTGGCCGCTATTACGATAATTCCTGTTGTACCGTCGAATCCGTCCATTTCTACCAGTAACTGGTTAAGGGTCTGCTCCCTTTCGTCGTGTCCGCCGCCTAAGCCTGCGCCACGCTGTCTTCCTACCGCATCCATTTCGTCTATGAACACAATACACGGGGCGTGTTTTTTTGCCTGTTCAAAAAGGTCTCTTACCCTTGAAGCACCCACACCAACAAACATTTCCACAAAATCTGAACCGCTTATGCTGAAGAACGGTACTCCGGCTTCTCCGGCTACTGCTTTGGCCATAAGGGTTTTACCTGTGCCGGGAGCTCCTACCAGAAGCACGCCTTTAGGGATTTTTGCGCCTAAAGAATGATATCTCTGGTTGTTTTTAAGAAAATCAACTATTTCCTCAAGTTCCTGTTTGGCCTCGTCAATTCCTGCCACATCATCAAAAGTAACTTTTACTTTGTTATCAAGCATCATTTTGGCTTTGCTCTTTCCAAAGGACATTGCCTGTGAACCGCCGCTTTGTGCGCTTCTGAACATTAAGATTAATGCAATTAACAGGAACAACGGGAATACTAATGAACCTACAAGACCGATCCATTGGCTGGAATTGTTTGTATGTTCAATTTCTATGGCAATATTCTTTTCTTCCAATTTGTCTATTAAATTAGATTTATCCAGCGGAATAGCGACTTTGTGTTTTAAAACCTCGCCTTCAGGAGTGTTTGTTTTTGCGATCAAATGGTCATCCATAACTATTACTTTATTGATCTTGTTGTTTTTGACCATTTCCATAAATTCTGAATAGGTGTTTTTTATTGTATCTGTTTTGGTGGTAAATACAGAATTAACAAAAACTAACATTACAAGGATTAATGTTATATAAACTCCTATCAATTGATACTTTTTCATGTTTTTCCTTTTTCCTCTTATAAATTTGGGCTAAATCAGAATGTCTTATATAGTTCACTAATATTTTACTATAATTAATCATTTAAAAAATGTGTAGTTAATTTTTTAATTTTAAATAATCCTTGTTTCCGTCTGTATATCTAAAAATTTTAATAAAAAATTCTTTCATATCTATAAAAAGTTGAGTTATTTTATAACATTGTTTAACTTTTCCTGCTACGTCCCGCATATTATTTATATAACTATAATATTCAATATTTTCTAAAAATTTAGTAACAGCCGCAAAATAACGTTCATCAGACAGCAAAGCGGACATGGATAATATCCCCGTCCTGGATCACATAATCCTTACCTTCCAGTCGGGTAACGCCTTTTTCCCTTGCGGTTGCATAAGACCCGCAGGCTACAAAGTCCTCATAAGCTGTAACTTCCGCTCGTATAAACCCTTTTTCCATATCAGTATGAATTTTTCCTGCTGCCTGCGGGGCTTTTGTCCCTGCTTCTATGGTCCACGCCCGGACTTCCGGTTCACCTGCGGTGAAAAATGTTCTTAAATTAAGCAGTTCATAAACTTTTTTTATCATCTTTTCCGCCCCGGTATCCTCGATCCCGCTTTCCTGAAGGTATTCCTTAGCCCCTTCCTTGCCAAGGGAAATCAGTTCAGCTTCCAGCTGCGCACTTACTACAGCCACTTCTGAGTTATGTGTTTTGGCGTATTCCCTGACCTGTTCCACGTATGGGTTGTCTTCGCCAGTGATGTTGTCTTCTGATACGTTGGTTACATAAATCACCGGTTTTACGGTAAGCAGGTGAAGGTTTTCCACAAAAGGTTTTTCTTCTTTTTCAAATATATCAACTGAAAACGGCTTTCCTTCGTTTAAAATTCCCGTTAATTTATCCAGTACTTTATTTTCCAGAACAGCGGATTTTTCACGTGCCTTAATATTTTTGATAATTCTTTCCTTTCTTTTCTCTATAGTAGCCAGATCAGCCAGTGCTAATTCCAGGTTAATGGTTTCTATATCGTTTAAAGGGTCGGGCTCTTCGGATACATGGACAATATTCGGGTCTTCAAAGCACCTTACAATATGTATAATAGCGTCAACTTCCCTTATGTTTGCCAGAAAGCGGTTTCCTAAGCCTTCTCCTTTGCTTGCTCCTTTTACCAGCCCTGCTATATCGCAGAATTCAATTGCTGTAGGGGTGATGGCTTTTGGTTTTATTATATTTGAGATAATCTCAAGACGCTCATCCGGTATTATGACTATTCCCCGGTTGGGCTCGATTGTGCAAAAAGGGTAATTAGCTGCCTCTGCCTTGCCTGAGGCGGTTAGGGCGTTGAATAATGTTGATTTTCCGACGTTCGGAAGTCCTACGATTCCAGCTTGAAGCATGTTTATTAATCTTTCGTTATTGATTTGTTCCTTAACCAATTTAAATTGTAGAATAAAAACATTAAAATAGACGTTTTGAAAAAAGAAATAGACACAATAAGAGAGATTAGGAATCACAACTGGAATGCGCTTATTGTTACCGTAGCAGGAATTTTGGCTGTTTCCGTTAATTTGGATTTTTTTAAAAATAAATTTAATTCACTGTTAGTAGTCTTAATAAGTTTCCGTTAAATACTTTTGCAAAATTTTAAAAAAACCTTGCCCACCCACCCTTCCCTGGAGGTGGCGGTGGCTTTGCCACCGCTTTTTTATACAGGTTTTTTAAAATTTATCCGTTTTGTTTATTTCTGAATAAAATTTT
>Ga0081527_100207_pt1 | contig 46421 bp, 44 predicted proteins | sample HotLakmasection5_FD_70992 | JGI IMG/M metagenome (GOLD analysis project Ga0081527, IMG submission 70992) | Hypersaline microbial mat communities from Hot Lake, Washington, USA - Section #5 (SPADES assembly) (version 2) | ecosystem: Environmental > Aquatic > Non-marine Saline and Alkaline >... | reverse complement strand
CACCGTCGGCGGCCGGCACGGCCGCGGACGGTCGCGCAGCAGGCCGTCCACCCCCTCGGCCCGGAAGCGGTCCTGCCAGCGCCACACCACGCGCTTGGATTTGCCGACGGCGCGCGTGATCGCCATCGTGCCCAGCCCGTCAGCGGACAGCAGCACGATCTTCGCCCGCCAAACATGCTTGTTCGGCGTGCCGGGCGCCCGCACCAGCTGCTCCAGCCGGGTGCGCTCCGCCGCCGTCAGGTCAATCTTTGGTTCCTTCGCCATGCACCCCACATAGGGGTGCGCCGGCGCCGTCGGAACCTTTTTTCACGGACAGGACACTAGCCTTCGAAAATCATCACGTTTCGGGCAATGTGCATGCCACGGATCAGGTCATGGCGGAGATGGTCGGCGAAAGTTTCGGTTGCCTGCGAATTCAAGTGGTAGCCGTGCAAACTGAACCGCTTTATCCAGTATTCCTTCGGCTGTTCGTTGACATGCCCCTGACCGCCTTGGCCTGGCGGCGCCGCACTGAACAGCACCCGTGGTGCCGACTTTACGCAGCATTCGACCAGTCGTTCGCCCAGCACCGGAGGGAGGTGCTCGGCCACCTCAAGCGACATGGCGAGATGATAGCGCTCGCCGTCCCACGGCTCGGCTTCGGAAAGATCGAACGGGTGCACCTTTACGCCAAGACGCTTCCAGCCTATCCGTCTGGCCTTCTCGGCGTACTCGTAGGCTTGGCAGTCGATGCCCCGCCGCCGGAATTCGGCGGCGTGCGCCCCGGTACCGGCGCCAAAATCAACCACACGCTGTGTCTCGGGATAGTGATCAAGGATACAGGCGACGATCGCCGGCGCGGTCTCGACCGCAAGGCGATAGAACATATCAAATGTCCAGCCATTGTAGATCAAGGCCGTGGAGCCCACGGCATCACCCACCTTGCTGACCTGCACGCCGATGGCCCCGCGGATGGCCATGCAGATCATGCCTGAACGGTGCAGTCGCCGAAGCTTGGCAATGGACGACACGCTACCGTCTCCCTAATGCCTGGAGGGTACGATTATAATCCAGATCATAATAGGCTATAGCGGAAGCTCGTCAACGCGATGCCCTAAATTGTCACCGAAGCTACTGTCTGGTGAAAGAACTCAGGATAATGGTCGGTCAATTGCCCTCTGTGCCGGAATGGTGGAATAGGCGCCAGAGTGGTGGAGCGTTTATTGTGCGCCACGGGTCGCATTTAACTTTCATGGAGGCGGACGCCCGGTGCAATCTTTCCTTTTAAATTCCATATGTCTCGAAATTAGCGATGCGTATCGGCCGAGCACCGCCTCGGTGGTATAGCGCTGCTTGACCGTGGCCATCGCGGCCGCGCCCAGGCGGGTGCGCAATGCTGCATCCAAGAGCAGGCGGTCGAGCGCCGCCTCAAGCCCCGCCTCGTCGTCGGGGTCAATCAGGAGGCCGTTCTGCCCGGGCTCGACGATGTCGGGAATGCCGCCGACACGGGTGGCAACAACAGCGAGCCCAGCCGCCATCGCTTCAATCAGTGAGATGCCAAAGGCTTCGTCTGTAGTCGGAAAGGCGAAGATGTCAGCGGCCTTGAGGTAGTCCTCGACATTGCGCACAAAGCCCGTCGTCAGCACCGAGCTGCGGAGGCCTTCTGCTTCGATGAGCGTGTGCAACTCCGTCTCGCAGTCATGCATCAACCCACGGCCGGAGCCAACGATGACCAGCCGCGCCCGTGGATGTTCGTGGCGCAGGCGCGTCCACACGCGGGTCAGCTGCAGCACCCCTTTCGAGCGCAGAAGCCGGCCAGTGAAGACAATGATTGTGGCGTCGGCCGGCAGCCCGAGAGCATTGCGGGTGGCAGCCTTGTGCTTTGCGCCGCCGCTGCAGAAGCGCGTCGGGTCGACGCTGTTGGGGATGGTGGTGATGCGCGCGGACGGCACCCCATTGGCCTCAAACTCGGCGCGCATGTCGCTCGACATGGCGATGAAGGCATCGGCCCTCAGGAACAGCCGGTTGCGCAGGGCGATAAAGGCGGCGATCAGCCGCGGCGCACCGGCAAAGCCGAGCTTTTTCGCTCCTGCCCTGAAATAATCACCGGACATCTCGCCGCTGTTGTCGGCCTTGAGTATGACGGATTTGCCTAGAAGCTGTCCGGCAAGCGTGGCCGCGATGCCGAGCACACGAAAGCCACAGACCAGCAGCACGTCTTCGCTGCGCGCAGCGCGCATAAGCTCCAGAAACAGACCCGGCAGCATGGCCCATTTCTTGAGGCGTCCAGGACCGACGGGCCCTAGGCGTCGGACCGCGATGCCGTCGATCATCTCGCGTGCGGCGAAGGCGGCATCCGATCGGCGAGTGACGACCCGGGTTGCGATGCCGTGGCCGCCGAGGCCTGTGGCGAGCGCGCGAGCCTGTGACTCGCCGCCGCCGATCACCGGGTAGTAGGTTTCAATGATGAGGCAAACATGCGTTTGCTTGGGGTCGTTCACTGCTCTGCCAATCTCCGACCGCCGGCCTCGACCTCGACCGCCGTGGCTGTTGCCGGCGAACCCAGCGCCTCGCGGTAGACGTTCTGGATCGCATCGACGGCGTTTTGGATGTCGTAGGCCCCGCTCGCCGCCTTGGCGTTGCGCGCAAGGCGTGCGGCCTCGTCAGGGTTTTGCAGCAGATGGGCGACGGCATCCGCCAGGGCCCGGGGATCGCGCGGGGGCACCATTAAGGCGGTCTCGCCGTCGACCAGCACCTCGCCGAGGCCGTCGACGCCGGTTGAGACGATCGGCCGGGACATGGCCATCGCCTCGAACAGGGTGAGCGGCGTGCCTTCGAACAGCGACGGGAAAAGCTGGATGTCGAGCAGCGTCTGCAATGTCCTCGTGTCGTCGGCGAAGCCGGTGAAGACGACCTGACCGGCGACGCCCAGGGCGGCGGCCTCGGCCTCCAACGAGGGCCGCAGGTTGCCGTCGCCGATGATGACGAGGGTGGCCTCAAGGCCGTGCCGGGCGAGCAGCGGCAGTGCCTGGATGAGGTAGGTGATGCCCTTTTGCGTGTTCAGGCGGCCGATCACCCCGATCACCGGCTTGTTGGCCGGAATCCGCCACGTGTCGCGGGTGGCCCGGGCGGTCGCCGCGTCGACCGCCGCGAAATCGGCGATCGGCGCGCCGTTCCCGATGAGCCGCAGACGCTCCCGCGGTATATGCCGCTCCGTAGCCATAAACTCAAGCACAGATCGCGATACGGCGATGCCTATGCGTGTTTTGCGAGCGAGCAGGCGATCGACGACCCGCTGGTACCGCGGCATCGCCGGATCGACGAAATGCTCATGGATGATCGCCGGGATGCCCGCACGCGAGGCGGCAAGCCGGCCGAAATCGCTGGCGGCATAGCCGTGCAGATGGATGATATCGATCTTCTCGTTACGGATCAGCCGCATGAGCGCGGTCAGCGTTGAGGGATCAAGCTTGCCCTTGTCGAGACAGTGCACCAGCGTGCCGCGATCGACCAGGAACTGGGCGGAGGCATCGAAAGCGCGAAGCCCCACCAGTCGGCAGTCAAATTCGTCTTTGTTCCAGCGGGGGAACCACCAGCTCAAGAGGCGGGTCACGCCATGGACGGTGGCACCATGGATGCCGAACTTGTCGCAGACATGAAGTACGCGAACGCGCCCGTTGTTGCCAGTCATGGTCTTTACGCTCTCCGCCTAATGACTGCCACTTGATTATCCTTTTGGTTGGCTCAACCCGTTCCGGGTATGAACTGAGCAACTGCTTTCTTACACCGAACAACCCGTGCCCCATAGCGCAAGTTGAAGCGCAGACGCAACGAATACACGGAGAACAGATCCGGGTCAGGGAGGTCTGGTGTGGCCATCACGAACTGCTCGGTGTCGGCGCAATGCTCGTCGAGGATGGTCGGTACGAGAACCGGCCGCGTCTGCCACGGATAATAGAGCTGCACTTGGCTGCGGTAACACTCGAGCGCCCGTCGCTTCAGCGCCCGGACTGGCGTGGCATTGACGGCAACGCAGTGGCGAGGAGCGACGGCGCGGCGGATGTCGCGCTCAGCGAGGAGCGGGTAGCGGTAGTAGACGAAATACTGGAGAAGCCGGACATCCGGACGGGCACGCAGGATGCCAACCGCCGCCCGATGCATGGCTAGGTGGTCCGGGTGCTGGTCGTGGCGGAAGGGCGCGATGACCGTGCGTGGTCGTAGCCGGTCAAGCAGATCGGCAATTGCCGTTTCGAGGCGTGCTTGCTCAGCGGTCAGTCGGCTATCGGGGAAGGCCAGGAAATGCAGATGCTCGGCCGGCACGCCGAGCATCGCCATGGCGTCGCGGGCCTCTTCGGCACGTGCCTTCACCAGACTCGCCGCGTCCGGCGTGGCCTTTCCGTCGGGACCGGCGGGCGAGATCCTGCCATCGGCGCCATAGGCGACATGGACCGGCATGGCATCGGCGATGAGGGCGATCGTGGCGCCGCAGCCAAGCGTCTCGTCGTCGGAATGAGGTGCCAGGACCAGGACCGGGCCTTCGATGGCTGTCCTCGGGTCAATCGGCTCGATGCTCCGGTGGGCGGTACTCACCGCTTCAGCCGGTGCAGCCGTTCGAGACCGGAGAGTCCGCTCGCCGTGCTTATAATTAACGAGCTTATCACCAACGGAACGACGAGCGTCAGGACACTTCCGCCAGCTCTGGCCGCTTTTGCGCGTGCCGACCTGCAAGCAAATGACATTTCTTGGCACCAAGTGTAACATTTGCGATATTTTGCCTTGTCGCCCTGCCACTACTCATCCCGCACTGCGGCTCGGAGATGGCGACGACGCGCTCGGCAGGATTGCGGCCGAAGCAAGGCCGATCATGACGGAGTCGGTGACCCCCAGCACGCAGGGTGTTTCTGCCACATCGACGTAATGGACCGGCACAGCCGGAATCAGCAAGCTTGGCGGAAGGCGCGGCCAGCGGAACAACCGGCGTCTGGATCCCGGTCTCGTATCGGCCATCATCATGCTCATCTCATTCCACCAGAGCATTGATTGGATCCGGCGTCGTCGGCCTTGCCTTGATGGGCCGCGGCGCGAGTGTGAGCACACGGTCGGTCAGATCCGTCAGGCCGAAAATGATACAGGGAGTCCGTGATGGACCAATCGGACCAATCGGATAGTCCGGCGCAGGCGGGAATGCTCAAGACCCAGCAGACGGTCAGCAAAGAAGGCTCGGCCTGGCGCCGCTATCAGGACGTAATGGTGGGATCGCGCAGTCTCTGGCGTACCCTGTATTACGAGCTCTGCGTCTGGCTGGCGCCGGTTCCGGGCGGCTTGGGACTGATCCTGCGCAAGGTCTTCTGGCCGCGGCTGTTCGGCTCGTGCGGCCGGGGGGTGCAGTTCGCCCTTGGCATCACCCTGCGCCAGCCGCATCGCATGCATCTGGGCGCGCGCGTGATCATCAGCGAGCATTGTGTTCTTGACGGGCGCAACGAAGACACCGACCGGGCCATCACGCTCGAGGACGACGTGATCCTGTCCGCCTTTGGCGTCGTGAAGGTCAAAGGCTCGCGCATCCGGGTCGGTGCGCGCACCGGGATCGGGCCGCACGCGGAGCTTATCGCCACGGACGGCAGCGACGTGGACATCGGCACCGACGTCCTGATCGGACCGCGCGTCACGATCGTGGGCGGCGGCGAATACCGCCTCGACCGACTGGACGTCCCGATCTGGCGTCAGGGCATCAAGCCGGACGGCGCGGTCCGGATAGACGACAATGTCTGGCTGGGCGGCGGCGTCGCGGTTCTGGGCGGGACAAGGATCGGTACGGGCAGCGTGGTGGCCGCCGGCGCCGTGGTCCGGGGCACCATCGGGCCGTTCGTGATCTGCGGCGGCATTCCGGCCCGGACCATCCGGCAGCGCGGCCCGATGCGCGGCGATGCGCCGGAGGGCAGTCCATGACGCTGCGGCAGCGGTTCCGGTGCTCTTGCAAGACGGCTGTTCATCTCGCCGTCCGAAACCTCCAGACGTCCTAGCTTACCTGTATTCAGCCACTTGAGAATAATCGGGTTGCGCTTGCCACACCGTGATGACCGTCTTGCGTAAGGCCCGCTGTAGTACCTACGATGGCATGAACAAAGTGGGTTATACAAACAGAGTGATGGCGTTTGTCGCAGCAGCTGGTTAGGGAGGACGCGACGGGAGAGCGTGTCGGATAGGACGGACAGAACCGGGTGATGCCATCCACCAATCTCGGCTCGGGTGTTGGGCTCGTCGACGCGCACGTGCATTTCTACTCGAATTTCGACGAGGAACGGTTCTTCGACAGCACGCTGGCGAACGTTCGCCGGGCCGCGGTCGGACTCGGCTTGCCCGAAGCCACGCCCGGCTGGCTGTTGCTGACCGAGACCCGTTGCGATCATGTGTTCGAGGCGCTCTTTGAACGGGCGAACGGGACACAATCCGGGCGCTGGACCTTCCGGCCGACCGCGGAAGCCGCGTCGTTGATTGCCTGCGTCGACGGGCGCGAGGTCCTGGGCCTGATTGCCGGCCGCCAGATCGCCACGCGGGAGGGGCTGGAAGTCCTGGCCCTGGGCACGACCGCGACGTTTTCCGATGGCGCCGGCCTCGGGGAGACCCTGGAACGGGTCGGCGCGGCGGATGCCCTGCCCGTGCTGCCCTGGGGGTTCGGGAAATGGCTGTCCCGCCGTGGCGCTTTGGTGGAGGAGCGCATCCGCTCTCATCAGTCTCGCGGGCTGTTCCTGGGCGACAACGGCGGCCGGCCCGCCTTCCGCCCGCGCCCCGGCCTGCTGGCCCTGGGCGAGGCCCATGGTCTGGTCGTGCTGCCGGGGTCCGACCCGCTGCCGCTGCCGTTCCAGGAGGAGCGGGTCGGCAGCTTCGGCTTCGTGCTGGACGGGCCGATCGCCTCCGACCGCCCGGCCGAGGGCCTGAAGGCGCGGCTCCGCGCGCTCGACGGATCACCGCCTGCCTACGGGCAGGCAACGCGCCTCGTCCCGTTCGTGCGGAACCAGATCTCCATGCAGTTGCGCAAACGCAGGATTTCACTATGAAAATGAAGGGTCTGGCGATCGCGCCTCAGCCGTTTTTCTCGCCACGCGGCACGCCGTTCAGCGTGTACTACCGATCCCTGGTCACGGCGGAGCTCGGCGCAGAGCTCGACCTGCTGACTTACGGCGAAGGGCAGGACGTGGATATCCCGGGGGTGCGCATCGTCCGCATTCCCCGCTTCCGGTTCGTGGAGCCGATCAAGATCGGGCCCTCCTTCGGGAAGCTGTTCCTCGACATGTTCGTCATCTTGTGGACGCTGGCGCTCTTGATCCGCCATCGCTATGACTTTGTTCATGCGCACGAGGAAAGCATTTTTTTCAGCCGTTTTCTGAAGCCCGTCTTTGGCTTCAAGCTGATCTACGATATGCATTCCAGCCTGCCGGAACAGTTGACCAACTATAAATTCACCACGTCCCGCGCCCTGATCCGGACGTTCGAGAAGCTGGAGCAGACCTGCCTGCGCGCATCCGATGCCGTCATCACGATCTGCCCGGAACTGGCCGCCTATGCCGAACCCCGCATGGCCGATCCGGGCCGGCACCTGCTCATCGAAAACTCGATCTTCGATCCCGTGCGGCTGCGACAGCCGCAGGCGCGTCCGGCTGAGCCGGCCGCTCCGGTCGCGCTGCCGGAAGACCGGCCGATCGTCGCCTATGCGGGCACTTTCGAAGCCTACCAGGGCCTGGATATCCTGATCCGCGGGTTTGCGCAGGCGCAACGGACCCGCCCCGAAGCGTTTCTGCTCCTGGTCGGCGGCAGCCCGGCGCAGGTCGAGCAGTACCGGCGGATGGCCCGGGACTGCAAGATCGCCGACCACTGCCTGTTCACCGGCCGGGTCGATCAGGCAACCGCCCGGGCCTGCCTCGCCCGCGCCTCGATCCTGACCTCGCCGCGAACCACGGGGATCAACACGCCCCTCAAAATCTATGAGCTCCTGGCCAGCGGCACGCCCCTGGTCGCCACCCGGATCCTGTCGCACACCCAGGTCCTGAACGAGGATGTCTGCTTCATGGTTGATCCGGACGCCGACTCCATGGCCGCAGGTCTGATCGCCGCCCTCACCGACGACGACCGTCGCGCGGCGGTCGCCGCCAATGCCCGCGCCCTGTACCAGCAGCGATACTCGCGGCCGGTGTACGAGGCAAAGATGAGGCGGCTGCTCGAACTCGTCGGAGCAGACGCGCCGAGCCGGCAGCCGGCGGAGGCCGCGTGAACGCCGCCGCGCCCCGGAAAGCGGAGCCCGGGACCGGAATGATCGGCTCTCCGGCCACGGAAGAGGGCGCCCCCACAGCCGGGGCGAGGACTGCCGAAGACCGGCTCGCCGCCGTGCGGGCCTATTGGCAGGAGCACGTCACGGACTGGCCGATTACCCGGGCACCGGCGGGCAGCCCGGAGTTCTTTCGCGAGACGGAAGCCTACCGTTTCGAAAAGCTCGACTATCTGGACCGGCTGGTCGACTATGCGGGTCATGCCGAACGCGAGGTGCTCGACGTCGGCTGCGGTCTGGGCAACGACACCGCCCGCTTCGCCCGCCACGGAGCGCGAGTCACCGGCGTCGACATCGCTCCCAACGCCGTCGCCCTGGCGGAGCGCAATTTCCGGCAACGCGGGCTCGACGGGCGCTTCCTGGTCATGAACGGGGAGGGGCTGGCGTTTCCGGACGCGGCCTTCGACTTCGTGTACTGCCACACCGTGCTGCATTTCACCCCGCATCCGGAAGGCATGGTCAAGGAGATCCACCGCGTCCTCAAGCCGTCCGGCCGGGCGGTCCTGATGATGGTCAACAGCCGGTCGTGGATGCGCTTCCTGCACAGGGCCATCAAGGTGGAAATCGACCATCTGGGCGCTCCGGTGTTCCACTGGTATTCGTCGGACCGGTTCGAAGCCATGCTGCGGCCGTTCGCCCGGGTCGATCTGCGCTTTGAACGCTTCCCCGTGCGCACCAAGGTGCATACGGGTGCGAAGGCCCGACTCTACAATCGTTTCTTTGTCGACCTGTACAATGCTCTGCCGCGCGGCCTCGTTGCCCGTACCGGACACCACATGCTGGCCTTCGTGACGAAGGGCCCCTGACGCCGATGCAGCGCGATCTCGATGCTCTTCAACATGAGACCTATGACCTGCTGGTCGTCGGCGGCGGCATCTACGGCGCCTGCGTGGCGCGGGACGCCGCCCTGCGGGGCCTTCGGGTCGCGCTGATCGAGCGGCACGACTTTGGGGCGGAAACCTCGCACAATTCCCTGAAGATCATTCACGGCGGTATCCGCTACATTCAGCATTTCGACATCCCGCGCCTGCTGGCGTCCGCGCGGGAACGGCGCTTCTGGATGACGGCGGCGCCCGAGCTCGTCACCTCGCAGCAGTTCATCATCCCGCTGTACGGGCACGGCACCCGAGGGCCGGAGGCTTTCGGCGCCGCCGCTCTCATGTACAACGCGCTGACCACGCGGATTCGCGCCCGGCAAGTGCCGGCGGCGCGCGTGCTGTCGCGCGCGCGCTGCGCCGATCTGATGCCTGCGCTCGATACCGTCCGGATGACCGGCGGCGGCGCCTGGCACGACGGGCTGATGGTGGACGCCAACCGGCTGTTGCTGGCCTGCGTCGAGGACGCAGCGCGCGCCGGGGCCACCGTGGCGAACTATCTGGCCGCGGTCGATTTTCTGGGACCCAAGGACCGGGTCGAGGGCGCGGTCGTTGAGGATCGTCTGACCGGCCGAAGCTTTGCTGTCCGGGCCGCCATGACGGTGAATTGCGCCGGCGCCGCGGCCCTGGGCTTGGCCCGGCGCTCCCGGCACGACCTTTCCGGTCGGATGTTCGCCCCGCTGGCGCGCGCCATGAACCTTGTCGTGGATCGTCCGTTGACCGCCGGCGCCGGCGTCGGCGTGGCGAGCCGGCGCAGGTCCGATGCCGTCATAGACCGCGGCGGCCGGATGTTTTTCCTGGTCCCCTGGATGGCCGGGACCCTGGTCGGCACGGCCCATCTGCCGTTCAGCGGCGAGCCCGACGACTACCGGTTCTCCGAGGAGGAGATCCAGGACTTCCTGGACGAGATCAATGAGGCGGCGCCGGCGCTGAAGATCGCGCGCCGCGACGTTGCATATTGCTATGCGGGGTTGACGCCGGCGGCCCGGGAGGACGATATCGGCGAGGTCAAGCGGCGCAAACGCGGCAACGTCATCGATCACCGCGCGGTCGATGGAGTCGACGGCGTGATCAGCGTCGTCAGCATCAAGTACACCACCGCCCGCCTCGTCGCCGAGCGGGTCGTCAGTCACCTGATCGACCGCCTTGACCGTCGGCCGGTTCCGGGCGCCGGCACGGCGCGGCCCCTTGAGACGGCCTCGCTGACGGCCGATCCCGCCGACGACAGGGCGCTGGCCGAGCGTTGCCGGTCGGCAGTCCGGGACGGCATGGCGCTGCGCCTCGGCGACGTCATCTTCAGGCGTACACGGCTCGGCGAGACCGGCCAGGTGTCGGATCGATCGCTGACCACGGCCGCGGAGGCCATGGCGGGCGTGCTCGGCTGGGATGTCATCCGAAAACGGCAGGAAATCGAAGACGTCCGGATCCTCCTGAGCCGTCACCGGGGAGGCTTCGGTTTCGGTCTTGAGAGGTCTGATGAGAACATCAGCGAAGCGCCGCGGGAACCGGAGGCGCTTTTTCGCTAGACGCTAGAGCAGGCCTTCCTGCCGGTACCAGGCGATCAGTCGTCGAAAGCCTTCCCGATGATCGATCTTCGGATCGTACCCCAGCAGGGACCTGGCTTTGTCGATGCTGAACTCCCTGTTCTTGGTGAAGAAGGCCACCCGGCGCGGATGCAGCGGCGGCTCCACGCCCAATGGCTTGCACAGCACCTCGCAGACTCGGCCGGCGGTCATCAGGGGGCCCGCAGGCACGCGCAGATGCGGCGGCCGCACCTCGAGCAGCTCCGCGATCGTCGCGGCAAGCTCATTCAGCGTCGGCCGGGATGGGCCGCCGATCAGAAAGACCTCGCCCTCGGCGTCCGCCCGTTCGCCAGCCAGCAGGAACCCGTCGATCAGGTCGTCGATATAGACGAAATGATAGTGCGGCGCGCCACTGCCAATCATGATGAACCGGCCGCGGGCGATCGGTCGGATCATTTTCAAAAAACGGGTGTCGCCGGGACCATAGATGCCGCAGGGGCGTACCACCGTCCAGGCTTGGCCGAGCTCGTCCCCCAGGCGTCGGGCCAGCAGTTCGCCTTCCAGTTTCGTCTCCTGATAGTCGTCGCCCGGACCGAATTCCGTCTCCTCATTACCGGGGCCCTGGCGCACATGGCCGTGGACGCCCATCGTCGAGGTGTGCACGAACCGACGGCAGCCCGCCTCGCGCGCCGCGCGGATCAGCATTCCGGTGGCGTCGACATGCACGGCCTGCAAGATTTCCCGCCCACCGGCAATCTGCCGAAAGATGGCGGCAACATGGAAGATCGTGTCGACATCGTCCACCGCGCGGGCACAGTCCCCGGGCTTGGTCAGGTCGCCGTCGAACAGCTCGACGCTCTGCGGCAAGTCCCGCCGCGAGCCGCCACTGCGCACGAAGGCGCGCACGGTGGCCCCTTCCTCGGCAAGCCGGCGGGCAAGATGACTGCCGGTGAAACCGCCGGCGCCGGTAACCAGCACTTTCCGGCCTTTCCAGAACCCGTTCATGACACTCCGCTCATTTGCCCCATGCCTTCTCCAACCGGGTTCACGCAGGCGCGCCGGCATTGCAGGCACTCGTAAGGAGCCCGAAGGATCAGGTGACGACCAAGTTTGTCAGGCCGTAGTCGAAGACGTATAATGCGCTACGTAATGCTTTTGATAGTGCCGCTTAGCACATTGGTCCAGATGGAACAATCCCCACCATTAGTCGTGGCGCCGGGGCTTTCCGGCCGGTCGGCTCGGATGCACCAAATCCGGTGCTCCTGACGTGGCCGATAAGATCAAGGATTATAGTAATTGAAAGTCATTTTGCTGCGCCGGTAGAGAGGGTCCGCCCAGAGGTCGAGGTCGCCATCGCCGACCGCAGGATCGGGATTGGCGTAGACCAGCACCCGCCGGCCGCTCAGGACGACCAGTTCCTCCCGCCCGTCTCCCAGGACGTCGGCGACGTACAGACGGTCGGCGGATTCCTCGACGCGGAACAGGAACCGGCCGGTCAGTGGCTCGATCACGGCGACATCGCCGGAGGCGTGCCGTTCCTTGGCGGCGATCAGCTGCGTGGGCGCGCCCGTCCAGTCGATGGTGTTGATGACTTCGATGCCGCGGATGGTCCAGTCGGGCGGGCTCTGCTCGTTCATCCGGTAGTTCGCCAGCACCGCACCGTCGGCGCCGAAGACGAACGGCTGCTGATCGTCGTCAAAGCGACTGCGGCACCAGATTTCCAACCCCGGTCGGTCCGGATCGAAGTCTCCGACGGCCACGTTCTGCGGCTCCCAGCGACGGAAATCCCGTATCCAGATCACGCCGTCGGCGCCGTAGACGAACACGCGGTTGCCGCCCTCTTCCAGGCCGATGACCTCCAGCCCCGGCCGGTCCGGCAGGACGTCCGCCGCCATGACGGCATCGAGATGGCCATCGACCTCCAGCTCCACGAGGCGTTCGCCGCTCGGGCCGACGAGGGTGCCGCCGAGGACCTCGTCAAGCCCGTCGCCATCGAGGTCGGCGACGCGCGCGCCGCTGTGCGCCATGGCGATGAAGTCGTCCCGCTGCCACAACGGCTGCAGTGCTCCGTCGCCGTCGAGCCGGAACGCAGCCAGGAAGCGGCCCATGCGATAGCCGGTGCTGTTGGTTGCCTGAAGCAGGAGGTCGGTGGCCCCCGGCGCCGTAAAGGAGGCCAGGACGAGGTGCTCCCAGCGCTGGGCACCGGGCGGCGCCGGCACATGAAACACCCTTTCCGTCGCTCCGGTGGCGGCGTCGAGCACCGTGACGCGGTTGTCGGGCGTGAGGAACACCAGCTCGGCGCGACCGTCGCCGTCGATGTCGCCGAGCTGCACGCCCGGAGCATCGAGGCCGGGCAGCCCCTCGTCCTCCGCCTTTGCGGTCAGGTGAATATCGGCCCGGCTTGACCACAGGCGCCGGCCGTCCAGGGCAAAGACGCCGATATAGCCCGGCTTGGTGACGATGACCTCGCGCCGGCCGTCGGCATCGGCGTCATAGACCAGCAGCCCGCCCAGGCTGCCGGTGTCCTGCGGCGCGTCCGTTTCGATTTCCCGCGCCGGCACCCCGGTCGGTTCCAGAGCGACACCGCTCTTGGTAAGTTGAGCCCAATGCGAGCCGAGCTCGCTTTCAAGGTAGGCGCGAGCCTCATCGACGAAGGCAGGGCGGGGGACGCCGTACTGCAGCGACGCAATCGCAATCCCGCCCATGAACAGCATCGCCGCGCCGGCGACGGTCAGGGCAACGGTGCGGATGCGGACTTTCGTGATCGTCATGCGGGCTTCCATTCCGATCGCGTCGGGTCCCTGCGGCCGCCGTCGCCCGCCGCGTTCCGGTGCAACACAGTGCACGCACGGCCCCGGCGGACCTTGGCGAGCCGCCCGGACCGGGCGGGACACCATGCGGCGCTCGCCCGTTCCGCTGCGCATGGCGACCCGCATAAGCGGCCTGCGCCTCATACGGCCACGCGCGCCGTGCACGACCCCGCAGGTCATGCCAGATAACCACCTAGTGCACACCTTCCGCTTCGTGAAGTTACAACTTCCGGACTAATGCATCCTTATATATCGGGACCAACGAACGAATACGAGTGTTCAATGACATCAGATCTAATTTATCCAGCCAAATACCACTCTTCGCCATTATCGAAAATTTACTTATTCCATTAATACGTTCACAATACAGCTAATCATTGCGAAAAAGTAGCGCAGAGTCCGCGCACGCTCCAAATAAGAATATCGATGCGTAATTTATAGTACCGAGCTTGCGTGCATGTACCCGCTTCGTCTCGTCCACGGCTCTTAATGCTTACGGCTTAAATGCGTTCGGGTGGATGGTCTGCCGGCAACGGAAGTGCCATCCAGTATTCAGGATCGCATTGGTTGGCATTGAGGTCCGTGGAGGTCGCTTCTTGAGGATCCTGCTGGTCACCTCGAACTACCCCCGCTGGGAGGGCGACAGCACGACGCCGTTCGTGCTCAGGCTGGCGCAGGACCTGACCAGGCTGGGCTGTGCCGTCGATGTGCTGGCGCCGCATGCGCCCGGCGCGGCGTTGCGCGAGTCGCTGGGCGGCATCCCCGTGGAGCGCTTCCGCTATCTCTGGCCCGACGCGTTGCAGACCGTGTGCTATGGCGGCGGCGCCCTGGTGAATCTGCGCAAGGTCCGCAGCAACATTGCCAAGCTGCCGGCGCTCGTCGCCGCGGAATGGGCCGCGGTGTTCGGCCGCCTGCTGCGGCGGCGCTATGACCTGCTGCATTCGCACTGGGTCCTGCCGCAGGGCTTCGTCGGCATGCTGGCCGCACGGCCGCTCGGCATTCCGCACGTCATCACGGTCCACGGCGGCGACGTCTTCGGGCTGCGCGGCCCCGCAATGCGGCGCCTGCAGGCGACGGCGTTCGGCGCCGCCGATGCGGTGACGGTGAACAGCTCCGCGACCGGCGCAGCGGTTGCGTCCATTGCGCCCGGGATCGCCCCGCCGCGCCGGATCCCCATGGGGGTCGACGTCGTTCCGGCCAACGATCCGGCACGCGCCGCCGAGCTGCGCTCCCGGTGGCGGCGCGGCGCCGGGCCGCTGGTCTGTTTCGTCGGCCGGCTGGTCGAGGAGAAGGGCGTCGGCGATCTTCTGCAGGCCATGGCGCTGCTGCGCCGCGAGGCGCCCGACGCCACGGCGGTGGTGATCGGCGACGGCCAGGACCGCACGGCCTTCGAGGCCGAGGCCGCGCGGCTCGGCGTCGCCGACCGGGTCGTCTTCACGGGCTGGATCGCCCCGGAGGCCGTGGGCTCGTACATGCAGGCGGCCGACGTGTTCGTCGGTCCGTCGAAACGGGGGTGCGACGGCTGGGTCGAGGCACAGGGGCTCACGTTCGCGGAGGCGATGGTCAACGGCGTGCCGGTGGTCGCAACGCGCTCGGGCGGCATTCCCGATCTCGTCCGCCACGAGGACACCGGCCTGCTGGTGCCGGAGGCGGATCCGCCGGCGATCGCCGCGGCCGTGCTGCGCGTGTGGCGCGAGCCGGCTTTGGCGGCGCGGCTGTCCGCCGCCGCGCCGATCGTGGTGCGGGAGACGCTCAGCCGTGACGCGTCGGCATCGACCTTCCTGGGGCTGTTCTCCGAGGTGGTCGCGGCCCGCTGGCAGCGCCGCGCGGGGTTCCGGCCCGCAGCGCGCTCCTGACGACCGTCGCGCGGGTCCGCAGGCGGGGCACTTCGGCGGAGAGCGAGCTCACATCACCGACGCCGCGTCTTCCATCGGTCTGCGCGAAGGCTGCCGGTAAACCGAACGTTCCGTGCCAAAGGGTCCGGGAGGCCGGTCACCCCGCGAACACCCGCACCTCCAGGGGCCCGAGTTCGACCGGCTCGTTCTCGTTCAGGGGCTGGGCGGGGCGCTCCGGGGTGACTTCGGAGAGATGCGGCGGGCGGCCGTCGGCCAGGCGCGGCAGGCGCAGGGACAGCACGGCCAGCGTTTGCGGGTCCGGGTTGACCAGCGTCACCGCGCACTGCCGCGCCTCCTCGGGCGCGCCGGCGTCGTAGCGGGCCAGGGCCACCGGCTGCTCGTCTTCCGGCGTCAGCAGGTCCTGATAGCCTTCCACGTTGAGCACCGGCGTGTCCGCCTTCATGCGGTTGGCGGCGCCGATGAAGCCGGTCAGGTCGAAGCGCGGGTGGTCGGCCTCGCGCGCCCAGTCCTCCGGCCGGCTCTCGACCACGTGCAGCTTCTTCTCGAAGCCGTACTCGTAGCCCATCGGCATCATGATGCCCGACGAGAACGCCGCGGCGAACAGGTAGCGCAGCCGGTACTGCTTCTCCGCGTCGCCCTCGACCTCGGTGACCAGCCGCGGGGTGTCGTGGCTCTCCGGAAAGGCGATCGACGGGGCGATGGTGCGGAACGCGTTGTACTGCTCGAGCAGCCACGGCTCCCCGAAGTCCCACCACTTGCTGCTGTTGAACAGGTAGTCGAAGCCGGCCTGCTTCAGCGCCACCACCTGCTTCGGGGTGCAGCCCAGGGTCTCGGCGGCGAACAGGGTGCCGGGGTCGATCTCCCGGGCCGCGACGATGACCGGGTGCCAGATCTCGGCCCCGACCTGATAGGCGGCGTCGCAGCGGAAGCCGCGAATGCCCTGCTCCACGTACGTCCGGATGATGTCCTGCCAGTAGGCGAGCTGCGCGTCGCGGTGCTCGGCCGATTCGTAGTTCAGCTCGCCCAGGTCGCCCCAGACCGTCACCTTTTTCGGGTTCTCCGCGGCCACGGCGCGCGGCGAATAGATCGAGCCGTCCTGTTCGCGCAGGTACCATTCGGGGTGCTCGTCGGCCAGCTTGGCGTCCTTGGCCGTGTGGTTGATCACCAGGTCGGCCATCACCCGGATGCCGTGCTGCGCCGCCGCGTCGGTGAACCGCCGGACCAGCGTGGCCTGGTCCTCGGGCGAGTCGCCCTGAATGACCGGGTGCAGGCGGTGCGGATCCTGGACCGCGTACAGGCTGCCCGACGCGCCCGGATAGTGGAACGGATTGACGTAGATCCAGTCGAACCCCATGCCGGCGATGCGCGGCAGGTGGCGGTGCCAGTCGGCCATGGCGCCGGCGAGCAGCGGGAACAGGTTGTAGATGCGGGGGCCGGTGGGCACGGCGGAGCCTCCAGACGGGCGCGGACGGGAAGGCGGACGGGACGCCGGCCGTTTCTACCCGACCGGGGCGGCCCGGTAAACGGCGGCACGCCGCTTGAACGTCATCGCCGGCCGGTCCGTTCCTGTTGGTTCCGCCACACCCAGGGCCGTTGCGCCCAGCCGGACCAGACGCCGGCCTCGGCCGCCTGGGCATGAGCCTCCTCGCCGGTGTACCGGTTGGTCAGGCTGGGCATCGGGAAGGCCCACCCGCGGCGCACCATGGCGGCGCCCAGGTCGGCGCGGCCGATCCGGCAGCGGGCGATCAGCTCGCCGCTGGCCTGCTCCGAGTAGGCGGAACAGGCCACCTCGCGGTCGCCGATCAGGCGGCTCAGGATGTTGCGGGCCGCCACCCCGCAGTCGTAGCGCTGGCCCCGGCCGGACCGGCAGATCTGGCCCATCTCCGGCGCGTCGATGCCATAGAGCCGGACCAGCGTGCCGTTGACGGCGATCAGGTCGCCCTCCAGCACCTGCACGAACCCGGTGAACTCCCGGAACGGCGCCATCTCCACCTGCGCCGGCACGGAGGCCGGGCCCAGGGCGAGGACCAGCACCGCCACTCCCGCGCAAACCCGACCGCGCATGCTCCGCTCTCGATCGCCATGACGACGACCCAGTAAAGCGGCAAAGCGTTGCGGTTGGCTTAAAGCGCCGCCCGCGTGCCGCATCGGCCGGCGCCGCTACAGCGGGAAGAACCAGACCTCGTCGGACAGGCCGAACAGCGGCGCGTCGGCCGCGGTGCCGCCGCCGGCGCTCTTGCCGAGCTTGACGTTCCAGAATTCGGCACCGTCCCACAGGTCGATGTGGTCGCCGTTGCGTTCGCCCTCGTCGTCGGTGGCCCGGCTGAAACAGTTCCTGAAGAAAATGATTCCGCGCCGCCCCCGCAGTGCGGTGGCGGCCCGGCCGGGCGGGCGGAACACCTCGCACCCGGTGCCCCAGACCGCGCGGATGTGGCGGGCCAGCTCCTGCGCGCCGGGCACGTGCGGCGCCTCCAGCCCGCAGGCGCCGCGGTGCACGCGCCGCTCCCGTCCCTGGTTCCAGCGGTGGTCGAACGGGCCGCCGAAATAGTCCAGGCTGATGCTGCCGGCGCGCCACAGCGCCACGCTCAGGCGCACCGCACAGTTGTTGCCTTCGCGGCCCGGCCCGGCGCGGCGCGAGATGCGCGGACAGATGCCGTAGTCGGGATGCCGGTCCCGCTTGAAGTCGTTGTAGGCCTGCTCCATGAGCTGCCAGTTCGGCCGCAGCACGAACGTGTACTCCGAGCAGAGCAGCGGCGGCTTGACCATCTCGGTGTCCTTCGTCCGTCGTCGCCGATCCGGATCGTCCAGGAGACATCTGCGCCGCGCATGCACGGCCGGAAATCAACTTCGACTCTACCTTTGCACCGAAACGGCGACAAGCCGTGCCCGCGGAGCGACGTTCGGCCGTGCCGTCGCCGGCCCCGCCCGAACGCGACGCGCCCCGTTACCTGCCGGCCCCGCCTGCGCTATAAGGCCGACGGGTCAATCGCAAAGGACGGTCCGATGCAGCCACCGCAACGGCCGCAGCTGGAGTTCCCGGTCTCGTGGGACGAGCTGCACCGCCATGCCAAGGCGCTGGCATGGCGCCTGGCGGAACTGGGCCCGTGGCGGGGCCTGATCTCCGTCACCCGCGGCGGACTGGTCCCGGCCGCGATCCTGGCGCGCGAACTGGACATCCGCCTGGTCGACACGGTCTGCGTGTCCAGCTACGACCACCAGAACCAGCGCGAGGCCCGCATCCTCAAGCCGGCGCTGGCTGCCGGCAAGGACACGGACGGGAGCGACGGCGAGGGCTGGCTGCTGGTGGACGACCTGGTCGACACGGGCCGGACCGCGCAGGTGGTGCGGCGCATGCTGCCCCGGGCCCACTTCGCCACGATCTATGCCAAGCCGGCCGGCCGGCCGCTGGTGGATACCTTCATTACCGAGGTCAGCCAGGACACGTGGATCTACTTTCCCTGGGACATTGAGCCGCAGTACCGGCGGCCCATTGCGGAATTGCGCAGCCAGGGCTGACGGCTGCGAAAGCGGGCGTCCGGCGCACGCGTCGTCTTGACCTTTCGCGCCGGCTGATTTTCTATTGCCGCCGATTGCGGCCATGGTTGCAGAGGCGCTCAAACGTGTTCGAGAATCGTCGCAGTTTGGACATTTTTTCAGGCATGCGGCTGGCAGCCGTGCTTGTGCTGGCGGCCCTGCTGGCCGGCGGCGGGGTCCTGTTCGCCGGGGCCGGCGCAGCCGCCGCGGCCGAAGCGGTCGCGGCCGTGGGGCCCGCGGCGGAGGAGCCCGCACCCGGCGCCGAGGCGGAGCCCGAGGATACCGGGCCGTTCACGGTGGTGGTCTTCGGCGATTCCCTGGCCGACGGCATCTGGGCCGGCGTCTACCGTGCGCTGCGCCGGGACGACCGGTTCGACGTCCGGCGCCACACGCGGGTGTCCAGCGGCCTGTCGCGGCCGGACTATTTCGACTGGCAGGCGGCGCTGGACGAATACCTGGGCGAGGAGGAGGTGGATGCGGTGATCATCTCCCTCGGCCTCAACGACGCCCAGCCGATCTTTCACGAGGGGCGGTGGGACCACGCCTTCGGGACCGAGCCGTGGACCGAGATCTATCGCGGCCGGGTCGGCGACTTCATGGCGCGGCTGGCCGAGGCCGGGGTGCCGACCTTCTGGGTCGGCCTGCCCACGGTCCGCAGCGACAGCTTCGCCGAGCGGGTCGCACACCTGAACGAGATCTACGCCGCGATGGCGGCCGAACACGGTGTCGTGTTCGTGCCGACGCGGGAGATCACCGCCGACGAGGAGGGCCGGTATTCCGCCTATCTGGCGGACGAGGACGGGCGGTCCCGGCTGGTGCGCGCCAACGACGGCATCCACTTCACGACCCGCGGGTACGAGCTGCTCGGCCAGCAGCTCGTCGCGACGATGCGCGAGGAGCTGTCGGTCTTCCGGACCGACGAGGACGGCGACGCCGAGACGGGCGCGGACGACGCGGATGAGTGATCCCCGGCGGCTGATCCGCGCCTGCCTCGTCCTCTGCGTCGCCCTTGCCGCCTGTTCTCCGTCGGACGGCCGCGACGTCCGGCCGGTTTCCACAGCCGGGCTGGTCGGTGCGGCGGGCTCCGACCCGGCGGCGCTCGACCCGCTGTTCCGGCAGCTCGCCGCGCTGGAGAGCGGGCAGCGCCGCGAGCCGGTGGTCATCGTCCAGCTCGGCGACAGCCACACCGCGGGCGACGTGTTCAGCGGCCGGCTGCGCGACCGGTTTCAGAGCCGCTTCGGCCGCGCCGGGCGGGGCATGCTGCCGCCCGGGTCGCCGTTCCCCTATTTCCGGCCGACGCTGGTGGAGGTGCAGCAGAGCGCCGGCTGGCAGGTCGCCGGCAGCTTCCCCTCGCCCGACGGCGGGCTGTTCGCGCTCAGCGGGTTCCGCATCACCGGCCGCCGGCCCGACGACCTGCTGGTGCTGGCAAGCACCGAGCCCGAAGGCTTCGACAGCGTCTCGCTGGGCATCGTGCGCGGGCCCGGGGGCGGCACCCTGCGCGTCGCGGTGGACGGGGAAGAGGTGCACCGGCTGTCCACGGCCGGCAACGTGGTCCAGGCGGCCCGGCTGGATCTGCCGGTGCCGGCAGGCAGTCGCCGTCTCGAGCTGCGCCCGGCCGGCGACGGGCCGGTGTCGCTGCTCTCGTGGACGGTGGAGCGCTCGGGGCCCGGCGTGGTCTACGACAGCCACGGCGTCGTCGGCGCCAGCGTCAACGTGATCTCGGCCTGGGAGCCGGGTACCGTCGGGTGGGAGCTGGCCGACCGCGACCCGGCGCTGATCGTGCTGGCCTACGGCACCAACGAGGCCTTCCACGACGACCTGACCCGCGGGGAGTACGAGCGCGACTTCGCGGCCCGCCTGTCGTTCCTGGAGATTGCCGCGCCCGGCGCCGCGATCCTGGTGGTCGGCCCGCCCGACGCGAACCGCCTGCCGCGCGGCTGCACCGGCAACGGGCGCGAGCCGCTGGACTTTTCGTGCGCGCCGCTGACGCCGGCCGAGGCCGCCGGCTATGGCGATCTGGCCGGCAGCGAGGCGCTGTGCCGCTGGCACCCGCCGCCCAACCTCGAGGTGGTGCGCGAGGTGCAGCGCCGGATCGCCAGCCAGCGCGGCCACTATTTCTGGGACTGGTCGGCGGTGATGGGCGGCGCATGCGGCACCCATGACTGGGCCGCCGCCCAGCCGCCGCTGGCCTTCCCGGACCATGTCCACCTCAAGCCCGACGGCTATCGCCGCAGCGCCGACGCCCTGTTCCGCGTGCTGATGGCCGAATACGATGCCCACCGTTCGGGAGCCGGCGGCATCGCCGCGCGGCCCTGACGCGATCCCGACGCGGGCGCCGACCCCGGCGCCCGCACCCTGCCTGACTGCCGTCCTCCGCCCGCCCGCCCCCGTCCCCGCTCTCTTGCCGCGCCGGCCCGATGCTGTTTCCGACGCTCGACTTCGGAGTGTTCTTCCTGGTCGTGTTCGCCGTCAGCTGGGCGCTGGCGGGGCGGCCGGAGGGGCGCAAGGCGTTCCTGGTGGCGGCGAGCTATTTCTTCTACGGCTACTGGGACTGGCGGTTCTGCTTCCTGCTGGCCGGCAGCTCGCTGGTCAACTACGCCGCCGGGCGGATCATCGACGGCTCGGACAGCCCGCGCACGCGCAAGTGGACCGTGGGCCTCGCGGTGGCGGCCAACCTGGTCAGCCTCGGGGTGTTCAAGTATTACGACTTCTTCATCCGGTCGCTGAACGACCTGATGTGGGACCTTGGCCTGGAGCGGGAGCTGCCCTTTCTGGCCGTGATCCTGCCGGTCGGCATCTCGTTCTTTACGTTCCAGGGCATCTCGTACGTCATCGACGTGTACCGGCGCGACATCCGTGCCTCGCGGTCGCTGCTCGACGTGCTGCTGTACATCTCGTTCTTCCCGCAGCTCGTCGCCGGCCCGATCGTGCGGGCGCAGACCCTGATCCCGCAGATCGAGGCGAAGCCGGACCCGAACCGGATCCTGGCCACCTACGGCATCCTGCTGATCGTGCTGGGCCTGTTCAAGAAGGTGGTCGTGGCGAACTACCTGGCCACCGAGATGGTCGACTGGGCGTTCTTCGACCCGACGGTGTACGGGCCGTGGGACCTGACGCTGGCGGTGTGGGGCTATGCCATCCAGATCTACTGCGACTTCAGCGCCTACAGCGACATCGCCATCGGCGTCGCGGCGCTGCTCGGCTACCGGTTTCAGAAGAACTTCAACCAGCCCTACCGCTCGGAAAGCATCCGCGAGCTCTGGCGGCGCTGGCACATCTCGCTGTCCACCTGGCTGCGCGACTACCTGTACATCCCGCTCGGCGGCAACAAGTACGGCCCGCTGCGCACCCGGCTGAACATGTTCCTGACCATGCTGCTGGGCGGGATATGGCACGGTGCGGCCTGGCACTACGTGGTCTGGGGCGCGATGCACGGCGCCGCCCTGGCCGTGGAGGAAACGCTGACGCGCGGGCGCGACAAGCCCGGAGCCCGGCCGCCGCGGCGGATCTGGCGCCGCGCGCTGGCGGTGTTTCTGACCTTCAACTTTACCTGTCTGGCGTATGTTTTCTTCCGTGCGGAGACGCTGTCGGACGCGATCCTGTATCTGCAGTCCTTCGGCAACCTGGATGCGCCGGTGGAGTTCTACACGCCCTTCCTGGTCGTGCTGGTCGGCCTGGGCTTCGCGTCGCACTTCCTGCCGGAGGACTCGCTGGAACGGGTCGAGAGCCGGTTCCGCCGGTTGCCGATGACCGTGCAGGGGGCGCTGGTCGGCTTCGCCATCGTCGCCATCGACGCCTTCGGCCCGGAGGGCGTGGCGCCGTTCATCTACTTCCAGTTCTGAGGGAGGGGCCGGATGGCCGGGCTGCGAGACCCCAAGAGCGCGTTCCGCCGCCATTTCGACGAGCTCAACATGAGCCGCCGGATGCATTCGGTGCCGGTGGGGGCGGCGGTGCGCATGATCCTGGCGGGCATGGTGGTGTCCGCGGCGTTCGGCTCCGACGCCCTGTTCACCTGGGCGTTCAATCTGCCGCTGTGGCTGGAGCCGGTCCGAGACGCGGCACTGGCCGTGGTCCGGCCGTGGCACGAGACGATGCAGGCGGCCGGGCTGACCGATGTGCACCACGCCCTGCGCGAAGCGTTCCGCGAATTCCAGTATCTCTAGGCGCGCCGTGCGGTGCGGTGGTCGCGGCCGTCAGGCGGCGGTCTTGTTGAGTTCGTCGAGAAAGCGCACGCCGGCGCCGCTGCCGTCCTGCCAGACGATCTCGGCCAGGAACGACCCGATGCGGTCGATCTGCAGTACGACCGGGCCGTCGTTGTCGAGCAGCAGGGGCAGGCTGATCCTGGCGCCGCCGGCGGAGATGTCCACCACGTCGAGGGCGACGCTGGCGCCGCCGGCGTGGAGCATGCCCGGCCAGTTCAAGCCACAGCGGTGGTGCTTGCGACGGTCCGACGGTGAGGCAATGCTCATGGGGTACCGTGAAGCCATGTTTCGACCCTTCGAGAACCGACAAGAGCCGGCCGTTCGTCGACGGCGTCGTTAACCTACGTGGGAAACGTTTCGGAACCGTTAACCGTATAACTTGCACGGTTTTAGGGGTTGTTGGTCATGCTGGTGGGGGTTCCTGCCATGAGCATTCGCTCTGGCCCGATGAAGACCACAATGGTCGTGCGGCAATGACTGTGACCGCTTCGCGCACGGGCGCCCGTGCTCTGGTGCAGGCGCTTCGCCGCAACGGCATCGACATGGTCTTCGCCGTGCCGGGGGAGAGCTATCTTGCCGTGCTCGACGCCCTGTACGACGAGCGCGAGGCGGTGCGCCTGATCGTATGCCGTCAGGAGGGCGGGGCGGCCTTCATGGCGGAGGCCTATGGCAAGCTGACCGGGCGGCCCGGCGTCTGCCTGGTGACGCGCGGGCCGGGCGCCTGCAACGCCGCCATCGGCGTGCACGTGGCCCGCCAGGACTCCACGCCGATGCTGCTGGTCATGGGCCAGGTGGCGCGCCCGCACCTGGGCCGCGAGGCGTTCCAGGAGATCGACCCGCCCGCCGTGTTCGGCTCGATGGCCAAGTGGGCCGCGCAGGTGGACGACCCCGGCCGCATCCCGGAGGCGGTCAGCCGCGCCGTGCACACCGCGCTGCAAGGCCGGCCCGGGCCCGTGGTGCTGGCCGTGCCGGAGGACGTGCTGCGTGCGGACACGGCGGTGCCCGACCCGGACGCCGCAGTGCCGGCGCGCGCCCACCCCGACCCGGCCGCGCTGGCCCGCCTGGGGGACGCTCTTGCGGCGGCCGAGCGGCCCGTGGGCATCGTCGGCGGAGGCGGATGGAGCGCCGCGGCGCGCGCCGACCTGTCGGCGTTCGCCGGGGCGTGGCGGCTGCCGGTGGCGACCGCATTCCGGCGCGCCGACTACATGGACAACGAGCACCCCTGCTATGCCGGCGACCTGGGGCTCGGACCCAATCCTGCGCTGGCGGAGCGGGTGCGGCGCGCCGACCTGCTGCTTGCCGTCGGCGCCCGCCTCGGCGAAGTGACCACGAGCGGCTATGCGCTGGTCGCCGCACCCCGGCCCGCGCAGCGCCTGATCCACGTCCACGCCGATCCGGCCGAGCTGGGCCGGGTGTATCGGCCGGACGTGGCGGTCAACGCCGACTCCGGCGCCTTCCTGGCGGCGGCGCGGGCGTTGCCGGCGCCGGGCGTTCCGCCCCGCTGGGCTACGGAGACCGAAAGGGCGCGTGCCGAGTACCTCGCCTGGCAGGCGCCGCAGCCGGGGCCCGGCGCCCTGCAACTCGGCGAGATCGTGGCGTGGCTGCGCGACCGGCTGCCGGCCGACGCGATCGTGTGCAACGGCGCCGGCAACTACGCCGGCTGGCTGCACCGCTATTACCGCTATCGAGGCTGGCGGTCGCAGCTGGCGCCGACCGCGGGCAGCATGGGCTACGGCGTGCCGGCGGCGGTCGCGGCCGGGCTCGTGCACCCGGAGCGCGTGGTCGTCTCGGTCAACGGCGACGGCTGTTTCCTGATGAACGGCCAGGAGCTGGCGACCGCCGTGCAGTACGGCGTGGCAATCGTGGTCCTGGTCGTGGACAACGGGATGTACGGCACGATCCGCATGCACCAGGAGCGCGCCTATCCCGGCCGCGTGTACGGCACCGCCCTGACCAACCCGGACTTCGCCGCCCTGGCCCGCGCGCACGGGGCGCTGGGCGAGACGGTCGCCCGGACCGCCGAGTTCGCGCCGGCCTTCGAGCGCGCCCTCGCCGCCCGCCGCCCGGCCCTCCTCCACCTCAAACTCGACCCGGCCGCCCTGTCGCACCGGACGCCTGCGGGGGAGGCAGAGTAGCGGGGCGGCGGGCGATGCGACCGCAGCACATGACGATGATCTCGATCCCCAGGTCGAGCGCCTCTTCAGGCCGTGATCCGCGCCGCCGTCGCCGACGGGCGACATCAGGCGCGGGCAACCGGCCCGCCATGAGCGCCCGGTGCGGCCGCGTGCCGTGCATGGCAAGACGAACCGTCCAGGGCGCGTCCGGGGCCCGGCCGGGGCCTCGCCGCGTCATGCCACCGGCATGCACCGGAACAGCGTCATCGACAACGGCGCATGCGGCGCCGCCGGCACTGCCTGGGCCGGCGCACCAACCGATCCCAGGCCCCGAACCACAACCTTCACGGACCGTTAAAGTCTTCAGTCCTATGGTGTGATGTGCAATCGCCCCAACCCGCGTGGGTCCATTCGCCATGCGCTCCGTGCTGCGCCGCCGCCTCCGCACCGTCACCGCCGTCGCCATGATCGGCTGGACGGCGGCGCTCGCCCTGTCGCTGACCTGGGAGCTGTCGCTGCACCGGCGCGAGACCGTGGCCCTGGCCCGGTCCGAGGCGCGCGCCGCCTTCGAGAAGGACGTGACGATCCGCGCCTGGACCGCCCGCCTCGGCGGGGTCTACGTGCGTGCCGACGCCCGCGGCGAGGAGGGCGTGCCGCCGAACCCGTGGCTGGACGTCGAGCACCGCGACCTGGAGACGCCGGCCGGCACGCTGACCCTGGTCAATCCGGCCTACATGACGCGCATGGTCCATGAGCTGGGCGCCGACCGCACCGGCATCGTCGGCCACATCACCAGCCTGAACCCGATCCGTCCGCGGAACGCCCCCGACCCGTGGGAGCGCGGCGCCCTGCAGGCGTTCGAGGAGGGGGCCGAGGAGGTCAGCGAGGTGCAGCGGATCGGCGGGGCCGAATATCTGCGGCTCATGCGCCCGCTGCACGTCGAGCAGGCCTGCCTGGGCTGCCACGCCGACCAGGGCTACCGCCTGGGCGATGTCCGCGGCGGCATCAGCGCCTCGGTGCCGATGGCGCCGATTGCCGCCATCATCGCGCCGAGCCGGACGCTGTCGATCGCCGGCCACGCCGTGATCTGGCTGGTCGGCATGGCCGGCATCGCCTTCGGCAGCCGCGCCATGGCCCGGCTGATGACCAGCCTGGACGGCGCCCACGAATCGGCGGAGGCAGCGCGAACCCAGGCCGAGCAGGCCAGCCGCGCCAAGTCTGAATTTCTGGCAACGATGAGCCACGAACTGCGGACGCCCCTCAACGCCATCCTGGGCTTCTCGGAGATCATCCGCGACCAGGCATACGGGGCGGGCGCGGGCGGCAAGTACCGCGAATATGCCGGCGACATCCACGGCAGCGGCCGGCACCTGCTGGCGCTGATCAACGACATCCTGGACATCTCCAAGATCGAGGCGGGCAAGACGGAGATCGCGCCCGAGCCGCTCGACCTGGCCGAGGAGCTGGCCGGCTGCCGGCGGCTGGTGCAGGAGCGCGCCGATCGCAAAGGCCTGGAGGTGGCGGTGACAGGTGCCGACGGCGTCGTGCTGTGGGCCGACCGGCGGGCGCTCAAGCAGGTCATGTTCAACCTGCTGTCCAACGCCATCAAGTTCACGCCCCCCGGCGGGCGCATCACCATGACGGCGGCGGCCGGCGCGGACGGAGGCGTCGCCGTCATGGTCTCCGACACCGGCTGCGGCATGCCCGAGGCCGAGATCGACCGCCTGACCCGCCCGTTCGAGCAGTGCAGCAACGCCTACGTCAAGCGCACTGCCGCGGACGGCGAGGCGGACGGCGAGGCGGACGGCGGCACCGGACTGGGCCTGGCCGTGGTCAAGGCCCTGGTCGAACTCCACGGCGGCACCCTGAGCATCGCCAGCCGCCCCGACCAGGGCACCGCGGCGACCCTTGCCTTCCCCGCCCCGCCGGCCGAAGCGGCCGAAGCCGGCTCGGCGGGCCGGGAGGACGGTGCGGCACCCGTCGGCGCGGCCGGCCCCGCACGGGCGCCCGCGCGCCAGCCAGACCGCGTGCCCAGCCGGGCCGCCGCGCCGGGATCGGACCCGCTGCGGGCGGCGTGAGCGCGGCCGGGCCAGCCGCCGGTTCGGCGCGGCCCGCAGGTTGGGTCCCCAGACCCAACACCGGCGTCGGCGGCAAGGGCGGGTGGTGGGTTTGTCAACCCAACCTACAGTGGCGGGCAGCCGGAGATAGGCATAATGCCCTACGACTGCTGTTGACGATAGGATTGTTATCCCTTATACCGGCCCCGGATGCAACCGACAGCCACGGAGCCGGCCGATGTCCGCGAACGCACACGACCACGACCACACCGACCCGCCGGGCTCGAAGCGGTACGACTGGGACTTGGCGGCCGCCCTGCTCGCCCGCGGGTCCGGGGTGGGGTATGCGGCGCGGACGGTGGGGTGCCACCGGACCACCGTGTGGCGGGCGCTGCAGCGGTCGGAGGCGTTCCGGCGGCGGATCGCCGAGCTGCGCGCCGACTACGTCACCGAGGCCGCGGCGCCGCTGGACCGGCTCCGCGGGGAGGTGGTCGCCGGCATCCGGCAGGAGGTCGCGCTGGGCAATGTCCGCGTGCTGCTGTGGCTGGCCGACCGGCTGGGGCTCGCCGCGCCGGACTATCTGGGCCTGGGCGCCCTGAATGCCGTCCCGGGCACCGCCTCGCCTACCGGGCACGCGGCGGCTGCGGCGGGCCGGGCGCGGCGGGCGGACGGTTCACCCTGCGGCACCGGCGATGACGCGCCGCCGCCGGATTCCTTCGGCACGCCGCTGCGCTGCGGGTCCTGGCCCGAGCCGGCCGCCACGCCCGCCGAGGCGCAGCCGCCCGGCGAGGACGCGCCCGCCGGCCCGGCCGACGCGCCGGCGGTCATGGCGCAGCCGCCCGCCGCCGGGTCCGCCCTGCCGGCCGATCCGGTGCTCGCGGCGGCGCCGGACTCCTCGGCGCCGGCCGCCGATCCCGCCCTGCCGCCCGGCCCGGTGTCGGCCCCGCCGTCCGCGGAGCCGGCGCCGGACGGCGGCGCGGACCGGCCGGCGCCGGGCCCGGCGGGCGCACCGGCGGACCCGGCGCCGGCCGACCGTCCCGACGCACCGCACTTGGACGCGGCACTGCCGATCGCGATCCCCCCGCGGGACGGGACGCCGGGCGCGCCGGCCGGACAGCCGACGCTGGCCCAGGCGCTGGCGGAGGTGCGGGCGCTGCTGGCGACGGAGCGGCCGGCCCTGCGGGCCCGGGCGCACGCCGCGGCGCGGGCGGGGCTGCGGGATGCACCCCCGGCCGGGCCCGTTGCGGATGCTGCACCGCGCCGGAACGGCAAGCGTTTTCAACCGTTTGCCGCGCAACACGCCGGTTGCGCCGAGGATGCGGCGCCGGGGATGCGGTGACGGGCCGGATGCCGTCGCCGGTCTTCTGCCGGCCGCGCCGCGGGCGCCGCCGGGCGGCGGGGGCCTGCCCGGCAGGCGGCGAAGTGCACGAGCCGAGGTTGTCCCGGAGTGCCGGGCGTGCCGTGCGGGTCCGGGGTCCGTTCGACCGGACGGCGGCGGTGGCGGGCGCCGGAATGGATTGCAGGGAACGGACGGTCCGGATGCGCGCTGTTCAATATTCATTGGACAGTGAAAGATGCCGCCGACACCAACCCCGTCTTTGCGAGCGCAGCGAAGCAATCCAGTGGCGCCGCACGCACAGTCCATGGTCTTGCATGATTGGCAACGCCGGGACTGGGTTGCTTCGCTTCGCTCGCAATGACGGTGTCAGGTGTGTCCGGACCTGCGCTGGCTGCAATACCGGGGTGATCTGCGGCCGGAGCTGCGCTGCTCGCAATACCGGGGTGATCCGCGGCCGGACCTGTGCTGCCGACAGGGACCAACGCGCCGGCGGCCGGTATTCCGCCGTGGCTGCGGTCTCGACCGAACGGGACCGACCGGCATGGACTCCGGGGAACCGGCAAGTCCCGAACATCCGTCCTGCCGGCGGAGGTGCGGGCGCTGCCGGCGACGGAGCGGCCGGCGTTGCGCGCCCGGGCGCGCGGCGCGTCGCGGCCGGGGCTGCGGGATGCACCCCCGGCCGGGCCCGTTGCGGATGCTGCACCGCGCCGGAACGGCAAGCGTTTTCAATTTCTTGGCACGCAACACCCCGGTTGCGCCGGCGTTGCGGCGCCGGGGCGCGCGATGCGGTGACGGAGCGCATGGCACAGCCGGTCCCGTCCCGGCCGGGCCGGGCCCGGTCAGACCGTTTCGTCCACCTTCTGCGGGGGCTCGCCCTTGGCGACGCCGACCATGGCGGGGCGGATCAGGCGGCCGTTGAGGACGTAGCCGGGCTGCATCACGTGGGCGACCGTACCGGGGATCTGGCCGCTGCCGGGGACCTCGTACATGGCTTGGTGATAGTTCGGGTCGAACTTCTCGCCCAGCGGGTCGACCTTGGTCAGCCCGTGCCGCTCGAACACCGAGAGCAGCTCGCGCTCGGTCACCTCCACGCCGTCCATCAGCGCGGCCAGCGCCTGGTCCTGCTGGCGGGCGTCCTGCGGCACGGCGTCCAGCGCTCGGCGCAGGTTGTCGGCGGTGGTCAGCAGGTCGCGCGCGAAGCCGGCGACGGCGAACCTGGCCGTGTCCTCCTTGTCGCGCTGCGCGCGGCGGCGGGTGTTCTCCGCGTCGGCCAGGGCGCGCAGCAGCTGGTCGCGCAGCTTCTCGTTCTCGGCGCGCAGCTCGGCGAGCTCCTGCTCCGGGCTCGGCAGCTCGGGCGGCGCGGCCTCTCCCTCCGGCGCGGCGGCCGGCGCCTCGGGGAACTCGGCCTCGGCGGCCGGCTCCCCGGCAGGCGTCTCGGCGTCCTCGGGCTTCCGGTTCTCGTCCGTCATGCTACCTGATGCTCATCTTTTGTGTTCCACAGAAGCCGGCCGATCACCTTGGCAGTGTAGTCGACCATCGGCACGATACGGGCATAATTCAGGCGGGTCGGGCCGATCACCCCGATCGCCCCGACGATGTGCTCGGACGCGTCCTTGTACGGCGCAATGATCATCGAGCAGCCGGCGTGGCTGAACAGCGTGTTCTCGGCACCGATGTAGATCTGCACGCCTTCGGCATGGTTGGCGGCGTCGAGCAGGCGCAGCATGGCCTCCTTGGTCTCCAGCGCCTCGAACAGCATGCGCACCCGCTCCAGGTCGTCGAGCGCGGTCACGTCGCCGAGCAGCCGCGACTGTCCCTTGACGATCAGCGTGCCGGGCGATCCGCCGCCCCAGATGGCCAGCCCGGCCTCGACCAGGCTGGTGGTCAGTACGTCGAGCTGGCTCTTGTGCGCCTCGATCTCGCCGGTGATGTCGGCGCGCGCCTCGGCAACGGTGCGGCCGACCAGCCGCGCGCTCAGGTAGTTGGACGCGGCCACGAGAGTCGAGGCCGGCAGCCCCATGGGGACGTCGACCACCCGGTTCTCGACCAGCCCGTCCTCGGTCACCATGACCACCAGCGCGCGGCCCGGCGCCAGATTGATGAACTCGATGTGCTTGAGCGGCCGGTCGGTCTTGGGCGCCAGCACCAGACCGGCGCAACGGGACAGCCCGGCCAGCGTCGCCGTGGCGTCCTCCAGCACCCCGGCCAGGCTGCGGCCGGCGGCCGCGCACTGCGCCTCGATGTTGGTGCGTTCCTCGTCGCTGATGTCGCCGAACTCCAGCAGGCCGTGGACGAACAGGCGCAGTCCGGCCTCCGTCGGCAGCCGGCCGGCCGAGGTGTGGGGCGCGTACAGCAGCCCCAGGTCCTCCAGGTCGGCCATGACGTTGCGGATCGTGGCCGGCGACAGGTTCAGTTCCAGCCGCCGCGAGATGGTGCGCGATCCGACCGGCTCACCCGTCTCGACATAGGCGTCAACGATGTGCCGAAAGATCTCGCGCGAGCGGTCGTTGAGCTCCGCAATCATCTCTTTCGACGTGGTGTGCAGCCCGTGCATTCTGTCCATGGCTCAGCGACCGCAATGTGGGGGCCTTGGCGCACCGGTTCAACGCCCCGCCCCGGTGGTGCCGCCTCCGGAAAAGGGTCCTCCAGCTGGATCCGCAGGCGCCGGCCTGGACGCCGGCCCCGCTCCGGGATAGCGTGGCGGGCCTCGAAGCGCAAAGGATTGTCGCATGATGCCATCGCCGCGGCCGCCGGCGGCGCGCGCAGGCGGGCGGGTCGCCGGCGCGCTACGCCCGATCCGCCTGGAAACCGACGTCAACAAGTACGCCGAAGGCTCGTGCGTGATTCGCGCCGGCGACACGCATGTGCTGTGCACGGCCAGCGTGGAGAGCCGCGTGCCCGGCTGGCTGAAGGGCGGCGGGCGCGGCTGGGTGACCGCCGAGTACGGCATGCTGCCCCGCGCCACCGACCAGCGCACCGACCGCGAGGCGGCGCGCGGCCGTCAGAACGGGCGCACCCAGGAGATCCAGCGCCTGATCGGCCGCGCCCTGCGCGCCGTCACCGATCTGCCCGCGCTCGGCGAGATCCAGATCAAGGTGGACTGCGACGTACTGCAGGCCGACGGCGGCACGCGCACGGCCGCCATCACCGGCGGCTACGTCGCGCTCGCCCTGGCCTGCCGCCACCTGACCGAGATCGGTGCGATTCGCGCCTGGCCGCTGACCGACCACATTGCCGCGGTATCCTGCGGCCTGGTCGGTGGCGTGCCGCTGCTCGACCTCGACTATGCCGAGGACTCGACTGCCGAGGCCGACGCCAACTTCGTCCTGACCGGCGCCGGCGGACTGGTCGAGATCCAGGTTACCGCCGAGCGCGCGCCGTTCGACGAGGCCATCTTTCTCGAGCTGCTCGGCCTGGCGCGCGCGGGCATCGCCGAACTGATCGGGCTCCAGCGGACGACGCTGGAGCGTTCCGGCTGATCTCGCCCGATCCGCCGAGTCGGCCGGGCATCCCGTCCCGGCTCAGCGGATGACGACGCGCAGGTCGCCGACGCCGTCGATGTGGCCGTCCAGGACGTCGCCGGCCACAACCGGCCCGACGCCCTCGGGCGTGCCGGTGAACAGCAGGTCGCCGGGCTGCAGCTCGACCAGCGTGGAAAGCTGCGCCACGGTCTCGGCGACGCTCCAGATCAGGTCGCGCAGGTCGCCGTCCTGGCGCACCGTGCCGTTGATCGCCAGGCGGATCGCACCCCGCGCGGGATGGCCGATGTCCGCGGCCGGGACAACGGTGCCGCACGGCGCCGACCGGTCGAAGCCCTTGGCCATGTCCCACGGGCCGCCGGCGGCGCGCGCCGTGGCCTGGAGGTCGCGGCGGGTCAGGTCCAGCCCGACCGCGTAGCCGAACACGTGGTCGAGCGCCGCCGCGACCGGGATGTCCCGGCCGCCGCGGCCGATCGCGGCGACCAGCTCGACCTCGTGGTGCAGGTTGGCCGTGGCCGGCGGATAGGGCACGTCGCCGCCGGGGACCACGGCGTCCGCCGGCTTCATGAAGAAGGCGGGCGGCTCGCGGTCCGGATCGCCGCCCATCTCGCGGGCGTGGGCGGCGTAGTTGCGCGCCACGCAATAGACCCGGTGCACGGGAAACAGGGCGTCGCGGCCGGCGACGGGCAGGCTCGCCGGTGCAGCCGGCTCGAACAGATACGGCATGGTTGCTTCGAGTCTCCGCTGGTCGCGTCCGGCCGCCACCCTACCCGACCGACATCCAAAGCGCGAGCGCCGCGGCCGTGCTCCCAAGCCTGCCTCGAACCGGCGTTCCGGCGATCGTCTATACCAAATGGCGCCGGATACCAGTTTCACGGTTGACCATTCGCGAGCTAACGAATATGCACAATTCGATTTACCACAAAGGGCTGAGGGGCAAGCATGATCATGGCGCGCTCAAGCCAACCCGCAGGCTCCCCCTCGACAGAGACTCGTGCCGTGTCCGAGACCAGTCGCCGCGTCTTCACCGATCGCGCCCGCCGCCGCGCCGGCGGGATGGATCAGGGCCTGCTCTCCGAGCTCGTCGGCTACAATCTCCGCCGCGCCCAGGTCGGCGTGTTCCAGGGGTTGCAGGCCGCACTGGCGTCATTCGACGTGACGCCCGGGCAGTTCGGCGTTCTCTACCTTATCTACCGGAACCCGGGGGCCAGCCAAAGCGACCTCGGTGCCGCACTCGGCATCGACCGGTCCTCCATGGTAGCGGTGATCGACCGCCTGGAGAAACGCGGGCTGGTCGTGCGGGCGCCGTCGCGCGAGGATCGCCGATCCTATGCCCTGAAGCTCAGCGACGCGGGCGATGAGGCGGTCAGCCGCATGATTCCCCTGGTGCAGGAGCATGATCGCACCGTCGCCGACATGTTCTCGCCGGACGAGCTGGAAAACCTGCTCGCCCTGCTGCGCCGCCTCGGCAATGCGGCGCAGATCGCGGAGCCGGCCGTGCCCTGACCGGCCGCCGGCCGGCCCCGACCGGAGCGGACGACGGTAACGGGTGATCCGCAGCGCACCCGTGCGCCGGTGCTCTCCCGCGGGCACGGCCGGCGGGATTTCATCGGGCCTGCGCTTGCTCTATCGTGCAGCGAAGCTGTTCGCAGCGCGGACGGGAAGGCATGCACCGGCACTCCGCTCCCGAAACGGAACCGGGTCCCGGCGGAAACCGGCGACGGCCGGCCCGGACACCGCTCGGGCCGGGGTTCGGCCCGGGGCTCGGGCTTTGGCTGGTGCTGCTGGCGCTGCTGGCGGCGATCGGTTTCCTGGCGCTCGGCGCCTGCGGCATCGGCTGGCCGGTGCGCGGTCCGGTGTATTGCCTGCCCGAGCCGGAGCCCGATGCCCGCGACGCGGTGCTGATCCGGGAGCGGATGCGCGAGCGGGATCTCGAACGGCGGCTGGACCGGCTGCGCCTGCAGCTTGCCGCCGCACCGCCCTGCCCGCCGCCGCCGGCCCCGCCGCTGCCGGTCCGCGAGGAGCCGCCGCCCGAACCGCCGGCCCCGGAACCGCCGGAGGAGGTGGCCGAGGCGCCCGACATTCCCGAGGAGGCCTGGGAGGACCGGGACATCACGCTGCTGGACGGATGCTGGGAACGCGTCACCGGGTTGACCGTCTCCCATATCGAGACCGGAGAGGAGAGCACGGCGAGCACGTGGCGGCTGTGCTTCGGCCGCGACGGCAGCGGCGAAAACGTGGTCATGCTGGAGGGTTCTGGCCGGTGTGTCGGCGATGCACGGGCCGAGTTCCTGGACGACGGCCGCATGCTGATCGAGGATGTCGAGGACATCCGCTGCCCCGACGGGACGTTCATCTACCTCGGCGAATGGGAGTGCCAGCGCACTGCGGAGGGGGAGGCCGAGTGCACCGGCCGGCAGCGCATCGACGACGATCTGCTCCGGTTCACCCTGCGCCGGACCTAGCCGGGCCCGCAGGGACGGGGCGGAGGTGAGCCCGTCGCGCCCGGTTGGCCCGGTGCGGCTTTTTCCTCTACAGTGCCGGCGATACGCGACGGACGAGGACGGCAATGAGCGACAGCGGCGACGTTCCCGCCGCCGGCCACATTCACGACGGCCGGCTGGAAAAGGCCCACACCCTGGTGGAGGCGCTGCCGTTCATGCGCCGCTACAGCGGCGCAACATTCGTCATCAAGTACGGCGGGAACGCCATGGGCGACCACCGCCTGGCGCACGACTTCGCCCGCGACGTGGTCCTGATGAAGCAGGTCGGAATCAATCCCGTGGTCATCCACGGGGGCGGCCCGCAGATCGGCGCGATGCTGAGCCGGCTGCGCATCCAGTCCGAGTTCATCGACGGCCTGCGCAAGACCGACCGCGAGATCGTCGACATCGTCGAGATGGTCCTGTCCGGGTCGATCAACAAGTCGATCGTCTCCGCCATCCACGAGGTCGGCGGCAAGGCGATCGGGCTGTCGGGCAAGGACGGCGGGCTGGTCGTCGCGCGCAAGCTGCGCCGCACCCGGCGCGACCCGGACAGCAACATCGAGAAGATCGTCGACCTCGGCTTCGTCGGCGAGCCGTCGGCGATCAACCCGGAGATCCTGGACATCTTCGAGGAGAGCGAGTTCATCCCCGTGATCGCGCCGATCGGCGCCGGTCAGAACGGCGAAACGTTCAACATCAACGCCGACACGGTGGCCGGCGCCGTTGCCGGGGCGCTGGGCGCATCGCGGCTGTTCCTGCTCACCGACGTCGCCGGCGTGATGGACCGGGACAAGCGCATCATCGCCGAGCTCAGCCTCAGCCAGGCACGGCTGCTGATGGCCGACCGCACGATCACCGGCGGCATGATCCCGAAGGTGGAGACCTGCATCAGCGCCGTCGAGCAGGGCGTGGACGGGGCCGTGATCATCGACGGCCGGGTGCCCCACGCCATCCTTTTGGAGATCTTCACCGACGGCGGCATCGGCACCCTGATCCACGACGACTGAGGCCGGCGGCGATCACCCCTCTGCCGGCACCCGATGCCGGTAGGTCACGTTCACCCGCTTCGACGACAGGAAGTACCAGGTCAGCAGCAGCGCGATCACCACGTTGACGATCAGGCCGATCGTCAACGAAGCCGTGGCGGTCTGGTCGATCTGCTGCTGCAGGACCTGGCGGGCTTCGGGTCGGCCGCCGGTGACGGTGATCTCGGTCGGGAAGAACAGCATGCCGACCACGTCCAGCGCCACCCCGATCCACAGCGCGGCGATCGCCACGGTCGGGAACGCCGGATGGTAGGAGAACGCCATAAACAGCACGAACGCATAGAGCACGATGGCGATCGCGTTGAAGGCCGTCACGAACGTCGCGTTGACCTCGACCTGCACGTCGCCCGGCGTGTCCATGGCGGGACCGACCAGCAGGCCGTAGATCCGGACCGCCATGGCGATGACGACCAGGATCATGAAGAACAGCAGCCAGCCGCGGACACCGTAGAGCGGGTGCTGCCCGGCCTCTTGAGGACTGAGTTGGCGCCACGGCATGGGCGGCCTCCCTGTTGCGCGACGGGTGCTCGGGTCGCGGTCGGATCGCGGCGGGCGCGCGCCGGACGGGTTGCGCAGAGGCAACCGCACGCGCGGTAGATGGTTCCCGGCCGATCCGGCCGGCGTGCCGCAGCAGCAACGCTTGCGTCGCGGCCGGCACAATGCCAACTTTCGTGCCATGGCCTTCCCAGCGCAGACAGCGACCGTCGTCCCCGGCTCCGGGCTGGACCACATCGACGTCTGGGTGTTCGACCTGGACAATACGCTCTACCCGGCGTCGTGCAATCTGTTCGACCAGGTCGACCGGCGCATGGGGGAGTTCATTGCCCGGACCCTGGGCCTGGACTTCGACTCGGCGCGGCGGCTGCAAAAGCAGTACTTCTACGAGCACGGCACCACGCTGCGCGGCCTGATGACGGTGCACGGGCTGGAGCCGGACGCGTTCCTGGAATACGTCCACGACATCGACCTGTCGATGCTGCCGCCGAGCGAGGCGCTGGACGCGGCGCTGCAGATGCTGGACGGGCGCAAGCTGATCTTTACCAACGGCACGGCGAGCCATGCGTGGCGGGTGGTCGAGCATCTGGGCGTGGCGCGCCATTTCGAGGCGGTCGTGGACATCGCCGCCTCGGACTACCTGCCCAAGCCGGACCCGCGCGCCTACGAGGCGCTGATCCGGCGCTTCGGCATCCGGCCGGAGTCGGCGGCGCTGATCGACGACATGGCGACGAACCTGCTGCCGGCGCATGCCCTGGGCATGACGACCGTGTGGGTGCGGCATGGTTACGCGTGGGCGCATCCGCCTTCGTGCGACGACCACGTTCACCACATGATAGACGACCTGGTCTCGTGGCTGACCGATCTGGTCGCCGCCCGGCAGCGCGCCTGCGATGGGGAGCGCACCGGCGCGGGGGGATCAAGGCCTGCGCATGCCGCCTCCGGTCCGGGGCGGGGCGACGGCGGGACCGGGACGGCCGACCGGACCGGATTGGAATAACGATCACCCCTTCCTGAAAAGGGGGACGAACAGGCTCTGGGAGACTGCGGATCCGGGTGGCCGGCCTACGGCGCACTCCGGCGGGCCTTTGCGCTTCTGGCGCAAGGACCCCGGCGTCGGGATAGCACAAGGTGGCGGGCGCTTTCGGCGAGTGCCTGCGGCCGACCCAGAGATGGACGGTGTCATGCCGCTGGTTTGGCGAGACGAGATGAGCGTCGGCGATCCGATGATCGACGGCGATCACAAGACCCTGATCAGCATTATCAATGCGGCCGAAAAGGTGGTCAACGAGAGCCACGGCCGCCGCGACCTGCAGGAGGTGCTCGACCGGCTGTGCTCCTACACGCAGGAGCACTTCGCCCGCGAGGAAAGCCTGCAGCGGCGCATCCGCTACCCGTTCCACGAGGCGCACGCGCTGGAGCACCGCAAGCTGGTCGAGCGGCTGGTAGACATCCGCTCGGGCCCGACCCGGCACATGGATGCCTTCGCCTACGAAGAGGCGCTGGCCCAGCTCGTCGACCTGCTCGAGGACTGGCTGATCACCCACGTCCTCAGCCACGACATGCGGATGAAGCCGTACATCCAGCAGGCCAAGGCGGCGCAGCCGCTGGCAAAAAGCGCCTGACCCCGCCCCGGCACGGGGCGTGCCGGGGCATGGCGGAACGGCGCGACCGGTCCACCCGCGTTGACACCGCGGCGGGGGCGACCCATCGTGCGCGGGCACGATCCGCTTCCCCAGCTTTCCGGGCCCCGATCCGCACCATGACCGAGACCGACCTGCAGCAGGCCATCGAAGCCGCCTGGGATACCCGCGACACCCTGACGCCGGCGACCGGCGGGACCGTCCGCGAAGCCGTGGACGCCGCCCTCGCCGGGCTCGACTCGGGCCGCTACCGGGTCGCCGAAAAAGCCGGCGGCGCGTGGCAGGTCCACCAGTGGCTCAAGAAGGCCGTGCTGCTGTCGTTCCGGCTCAACGACATGCACGCCATCCCCGGCGGGCCCGGCGGCGCGCCGTGGTGGGACAAGGTGCCGTCCAAGTTCGCCGGTTGGGGCGCGGCGGAGTTCAGCGCCGCCGGCTTCCGCGCCGTGCCGAGCTGCGTCGTGCGCCGGTCCGCCTACATCGCGCCGGGCGTCGTGCTGATGCCGTGCTTCGTCAATCTGGGCGCCCGCGTCGACAGTGGCAGCATGATCGACACCTGGGCGACGGTCGGCTCGTGCGCCCAGATCGGAAGGAACGTGCACCTGTCGGGCGGCGCCGGCATCGGCGGCGTGCTGGAGCCGCTGCAGGCCAACCCGGTGATCATCGAGGACGACTGCTTCATCGGCGCCCGCGCCGAGGTCGCCGAGGGCGTGCTCGTCGAGCAGGGCTCGGTGCTGTCCATGGGCGTCTACATCGGCGCCTCGACCAGGATCATCGACCGCGAGACCGGCGAGGTGTTCATGGGGCGGGTGCCGCCCTTTTCGGTGGTCGTGTCCGGCTCCATGCCCGGCCGGCCGCTGCCGGACGGGTCGCCGGGCCCGAACCTGTACTGCGCGGTCATCGTCAAGCGGGTCGACGCCGGCACCCGCGCCAAGACCTCGATCAACGAGCTGCTGCGCGCCTGAGCTTGCGGCGCCGCGGCCGCGCGGGCGGTGCGGCGGGGGTGCCACTTTGCCGCTTGCATGGCGCCGCCGCCGCGTCCAATGAAGGCCCCATGGAGCGACCCAACCGCATCGACCCGCTGGCCCTGGCGCAGGCGCTGATTCGCTGCCCGAGCGTGACGCCGCACGACGCCGGCGCGCTCGACGCCCTGCAGGTCGCGCTGGAGCGGATCGGCTTCCTCTGCGAGCGCCTGACCTTCTCCGAGCCGCCGCACGCCGACGTCGACAACCTGTACGCCCGCATCGGCACCGGCCGGCCGCACTTCTGCTTTGCCGGGCACACCGACGTGGTGCCGCCGGGCGACGCCGGGGCGTGGTCGGTCGACCCGTTCGGCGGCGCCATCGTCGACGGCCGCCTGTACGGGCGCGGCGCGGCCGACATGAAGGGGGCCCTGGCCGCCTTCGTCGCCGCCGCGGCCCGGTTCCTGGAGCATCGCGGGGCCGGCTTCGGCGGCTGCCTGAGCCTGCTGATCACCGGCGACGAGGAGGGCGACGCCGTCAACGGCACCGCCAAGGTGCTGGACTGGCTGGACCGGGAGGGCACGGCGATCGACGCCTGCCTGGTCGGCGAGCCGACCAGCCCGGCGGCGCTGGGCGACGTGATCAAGATCGGCCGGCGCGGCAGCCTGAACGGCTGGCTGACCGTGTACGGCACCCAGGGCCACGTCGCCTACCCGGCCCGCGCCGACAACGCCGTCCACCATCTGGTGCGCATGCTGGCCGCGCTGACCGCCGCACCGCTCGACGCCCTGACCGGCGCCGGCGAGTCGGTGCACTTCCAGCCGTCCAACCTGGAGGTCACCACGGTGGACGTCGGCAACCACGCGGTCAACGTGATCCCCGACCAGGCCCGCGCCGCCTTCAACATCCGGTTCAACGACCGTCACACCGCGGCCGGGCTGTCGGACTGGCTGCACCGCACGCTGGCCGCGGCCGGCGGGCGCCACGAGCTGGCCCTGCGCGCCTCCGGCGAGAGTTTCCTGACGCCGCCGGGGCCGTTCACCGAGCTGGTCGCCGGCGCGGCGGCGCGCGTGCTGGGGCGGCGGCCGGCCTGCGACACCGGCGGCGGCACCTCAGATGCGCGGTTCATCCGGGCGTACGCGCCGGTGGTCGAGTTCGGGCTGGTCAACGAGACCATCCACAAGATCGACGAATACGCGCCGGTCGATGATATCCTCCGCCTGACGGACGTGTACGCCGCCGTCCTCGACGACTTCTTCGCCACATAGGGGCGCAGGGCAGGCCCGCCATGGTCTCGGCAGTCGAAGTGGCCCGGTCGGCCTACGGCGCGTGGCGCCTCGCCCGGCTCGACCCGAACGGCATGGCGCACTTCAACGCCAGCCGCGAGGGCGCGATCAACAGCTTCGCCGTCGCCGTCCTGGTGCTGCCGTTCTACCTGGTGTTCCTGGCGATCGACTGGGCCGGCACCGACCTGCCGGTCGGCCGCATCGCGGTGGTCGAGGCGATCGCCTACGTGATCGGCTGGACCGCCTTCCCGGTGCTGTGCCTGCCGATCCTGCGCCTGTTGGACCGCGACGACCGGCTGTACGGCTTCCTGTCGGCGTACAACTGGTCGCATCTGGTGCAGATGGCGGTGATCTTTCCGGTGTTCCTGATCGTGGCCGGGCCCGGCATCGGGCCGGCGACGGCGATGCTCGCCCTGCTGGCGCGCATCGCGGTGCTGGTCTACGAGGGCTACGTGATCAAGACCGCCCTGAACGTCAGCGCCGCCCAGGCGGCGGCGCTGGTGCTGCTGGACGTGGCCGTCGGGCTGACCCTGAACGGCTGGTCGTCCGCGCTGATTCAGCCGGGGTAGTCGACCCCGACCAGGTACAGCCCCTCGGGCGGGGCGGTCGGCCCGGCGGCGCTGCGGTCGCGTGCCTCCAGCGCCCGGCGCACGTCGTCGGCGGTCCATCGCCCGGCGCCCGTCAGCCGCAGCGTGCCGACGATGTTGCGCACCTGGTGGTGCAGGAACGAGCGCGCCTCCGCCGCCACCTGGACCTCGTTGCCGGCCCGGTCCACGGTCAGCCGGCCCAGGGTCTTGACCGGCGATGCCGCCTGGCACTCCGCCGCCCGGAAGCTGGAGAAGTCGTGCTGGCCGACCAGCACCTGCGCGGCCTCGTACATCGCGCGCACGTCGAGCGGATCGACCACGTGCCAGGCGCGGCCGCGCTCCAGGGTCAGCGGCGCGCGCCGGTTGACGATGCGGTACAGGTAGCGCCGCCGCACCGCCGAGTGCCGGGCGTCGAAGTCGTCCCCGACCGCCTCCGCCGCCAGCACCGCCACCGGCTGCGGCTTCAGGTGGAAGTTCAGGGCGTCGCGCACCGTGTCCGCCGGGCGCGGCCGGGCCAGGTCCAGGTGGGCGACCTGACCCAGGGCGTGCACCCCGGCGTCGGTGCGCCCGGCGCACTGCACGCGCACCGCCTCTCCGCAGAACGCCTGCACGGCCTCCTCCAGCGCCTGCTGCACCGACGGGCCGTTGGCCTGGCGCTGCCAGCCGACGAACGGCGTGCCGTCGTACTCGACGGTCAGCCGGTAGCGCGTCACAGGACGGTGCCGGGCGCAATCGGGAAGCCGCGCAGCAGGTCGGCCGCCGCCATCGCGCCGCGGCCGGGCCGCTGCAGCCGGGTCGGGCGCACGCCGCCCCCGGCGGCGCAGGCCACGGTCAGCCGGTCGTCCAGCACGGTGCCCGCCGGACCCGCGGCCTCCGCCACCACCTCGGCGGCCAGCACGCGGATGCGCTCGCCCTCGAGTTCGAACCAGGTGCCGGGCCAGGGGTTGAGCGCGCGCACCTGGCGGTCGACGAACCCGGCGTCCTGCCAGGCCAGCCGGCCCTCGTCGCGGCCGATCTTGGGCGCATAGGTGACGCCGTCCTCGGGCTGCGGCCGGCCGGCCAGGATGCCGCGCGCCAGGCCCTCCACGGCCGGCACGATCAGCGCCGCCCCGACCTCGGCCAGCGTGTCGTGCAGCGCCTCCGCCGTGGTGTCCGGGCCGATCGGCACCGAGCGGGTGACCATCACCGGCCCGGTGTCCAGCCCGGCCTCCATCTGCATGATCGACACCCCGGTCTGGCGGTCGCCGGCCAGCAGCGCGCGCTGGATCGGCGCCGCCCCGCGCCAGCGCGGCAGCAGCGAGGCGTGCACGTTGACGCACCCGAACACCGGCGCGTCCAGGACCGGCTGCGGCAGGATCAGCCCGTACGCCGCCACGACGCCCGCGTCCAGGTCGAGCGCGGCGAACGCCTCCTGCTCGGCGGGGTCCTTCAGGCGCGCCGGGGTGCGCACCGCGATCCCGTGCGCCGCGGCGAGCCGGTGCACCGGCGAGGGCTGCTCGCGGTGGCCGCGGCCGGCCGGGCGCGGCGGCTGGGTGTACACGCAGGTCACGGTGTGGCCGGCGTCGATCAGCGCCCGGAGCGTCGGCACCGCGAACTCGGGCGTGCCCATGAAGGCGAGGCGGAGCGTGGTCATGTCCGGCTTCTAGCGCGGTTCCCGGCCCTTGGGAAAGGCCTGCGGCGCGGGCGCCGGCCCGGGCACCGGCGTTATGACTTCAGGCTGTAGCCGCGCCGCACCAGCCGGTTGCAGGCCAGCCAGAGCAGCGCGGTCGTGCCGCCCAGCACGGCGAGGCTGAGCCACAGCGGTGCGGCGTGCGCGCCGGTGACCGCGCCGCGGAAGGCGTCCAGCGCGTAGAACAGCGGGCTGGCCCGCACCGCGGTGTCGAGCGGCGCCGGCAGGGCGTCGGCCGGCGCGAACAGGCCGGACAGGAACGCCACCGGCAGTACGGCGAACCCGTACACCGCGGCGACGTGGTCCCACTTCTTAGCCCACAGCCCGGCGAGCAGCCCGAACAGCGCCATCATCAGCGCGCTGAGCGCGGCCACCGCCAGCGCCAGCAGCGGGCGTACCGGCGCCAGGCCCAGCACCGGGATCAGCGCCAGCAGCACCGGCGTGCCGGTGACCAGCCCGGCCAGCGCGCCGGCCGCGGCGTGCGCCGCGGCCAGCTCCGACGGCATCAGCGGGGCGGCCAGCAGGTCGGCGATCATGCCCTCCAGCTTGTCGAAGATCAGCGAGAAGGTGATCGCCTGCCCGCTCTGCATCATGATCGAGAACAGCACCAGGCCCGGCGCGATGAAGGTCAGCACCGCCTCGCCCTCGGCGGTGGCGCGGTCCGGGCCCAGCGCCAGGGCGAACACCAGCAGGTAGAGCAGCATGGACACCGCCGGCCCGATCACGCTCTCCGGCCAGAAGCGCAGGTGGCGGGCCAGCTCGCGCCGCACCAGGGTGGCGATGCCGCGCCAGTGCACCGGGCCCAGCGCGCGCGGCGGCCGCGGCGCGGCGACCAGGCCCGGCGGGGATGGCGCCGGCGGCGGCAGCGGGGCGGCGGCGGTGTCCGCCTCGACCGGCACGGCGGTCACGCCTTCAGCTTGTAGCCGGTGGCCAGCATGCGCAGCACCAGCACCCACAGCGCGATGTTGACCGCGGCCATCACGGCCAGGCCGATGCCCAGCGTGCCGTCGCTCTGGCCGATGAAGCCGTAGCGGAACCCGTCGATCGTGTAGAAGAACGGGTTGACATGGGCGATCACCTGCCAGTCCTCCGGCAGCCGGTCGATCGTGTAGAAGGTGCCCGACAGGAACGCCAGCGGGGTGACCACGAAGTTGGTCACCGCGGCGACGTGGTCGAACTTCTCCGCCCAGATGCCGCCGGCCACCCCGATCAGGGCCAGCATCATGGTGGCGGCGACGGCGTGGTACAGCACGAACAGCGGGGCGTGCAGCCCGAACGGCACGAACACCCGGATCGCCAGCAGCGTGGCCGCGCCGACCAGCAGCCCGCGGGTGATCCCGCCGCCGACCCAGCCGACCGCCAGCTCGACGGACGACAGCGGCGGCATCAGCACGTCGACGATGTTGCCCTGCACCTTGGCGATCAGCACCGAGGACGAGGTGTTGGCGAAGGCGTTCTGCAGCATCGCCATCATGGTCAGCCCCGGCGCCAGGAACACCAGGAACGGCACCGACCCGGCGGTGCGCACGATGCCGCCCAGCGCCAGCGAGAACACCGCGAAGAACAGCAGCGTCGTCACCACCGGGGCGGCGATGGTCTGCATGACCACCTTGAGGAACCGCTCCACCTCCTTCCGGTAGAGCGTCCACAGGCCGATCCAGTTGACCGCGCCGGTGATCCTGGGCCCGGTGACACCGGGCCCGATGCCGGGCGGTCGGGGCTGCATGCCGGTCATGATCCACCCGCACCGTCGAAGCGCCGCGACCATAAGGCCGCCCGGGCGGGTTTGCAAACCCGGCGGGGGACGGCGGTCACCGCATCGAGCCCTCCTGCGGGGCAACGCCGGCGCGACCGGGGCGTTGCGCGGCAAGCGGTTGACAAGGCTGGCCGTTCCGGCGGGGTGCAACGTCTGCAACGGGCCCGGCGGGGGTTGCATCCGGCAGGCCCCGCTGCGCCGCGGCGCGGGCGCGCAGCGCCGGCCGCTCCGTCGCCAGCACCGCCCGCACCTCCGCCAGCGCGCGAGCCAGCGCCGCCGCCGGCTGTTCGGGCGGCGCCTCCGGCGGCGTCCCGTTCCCCGGCGGCGCCGCGAGTTGAGGCGCCGGGTAGGGGTCGCCGACGCCGGCGGGCGGTGCGCGGTCCACCGGGCCTCCGGCCGGCAGCGCGTCCGGCGGCGCCGGCGGTTCGGCCGGGGACGCGGCATCCGCCGCATCGTCGGCGGGATCCTCGCCGGGCGGCAGCGCCTCGGCGGGCGTGGCGGCCGGCTCGGGCCAGGGGCCGTAGCGCAGCGGCGCATCGCCGAGATCGGGCGGCGGCGGATCGTCGCCGGCCCGGCCGTCCGCCCGCGCCGCCCGGTCCGCTCCGGCCGCCGCGTGCCCGATGTCCGGGGCGGCGTACGGGGCGGCGTGGGGGGTGGAGTGCGGGGCGGCGTGCGGGGCGGCGTGCGGGGAGGCGTGCAGGGCGGCCAGGCCCAGAGGGTCGGGCGCGGCCAGGCCCAGCCGGTCGGCCAGCCACAGCAGCACGCGGACGTTGCCAAGCGCGACCTCGCGCCGGATGCCCGCGACCACCTCCTCGCGGAGCCGCTCCAAGGGGGCTGCGGCCTCGGCGAGGTATTCGGCGCGCAGCCCGGCGATCCGCCGCCGGAACGCCTCCGACCGCCGCAGCGCCCGCCACACCGTGGTCCGATGACACCCGACGACCCGCGCCGCATTCCCGACCCCGGACCCGCGCGCCAGCATGGCGGCGGCCAGGTCCCAGTCGTACCGGCCGGAGCCCGGCGCGATGCAATCGTCGTAGAAAGGTTCGGTGGCGGGCATGGATTGACTCCCTGTGGGATGACGCGGTGCCAGCGTATAGGACCATGATCCGAGAATCAAGCCTGAGGCGAGGAACGCAAGCCTATATGGATCAGGCAGTCGCTCGCCACCGCGCTGGATCCGAAGGGCCGCCCGTTCGCGGCAGGCGGCCGTCCAGGCGTATGTCACAATACGGCACAACCTGTGGAAGCGAGCGGCCTGCAAACGCAACAAGCGGCAGCCCTCTTGCCGGGACCGGCAGTTGTTGGGCTGGTGCGGTTCAGCTTGACAGGCTCGACCGAGGATCCCTATCCACCGGATTCGGTTTGCGCAAATCATGTCGGGTCGTGGGGATCCAGATGGCCGCCGGAATGTCTAGCGAGGCGGACGCCGAAGGGGGCGTTCGTCATTATCTCGTCGAACTGGGCCGGACGGACTCCCCGACCTCCCGCGGCGCGATGATGCGGGACAACGCGTCCGCGACGCATACGTTCGTTGCCAATCTCCGGCAGAAGGCGGCAGAGCGACACCTGGAGGGCGGGATCGCCAATGTCGTCGAGCGGCCGTCGATGCGCTTCGTTTCGGTCGATTGCACGCCGCCCGTGGCGGATCTTATCGGCTCCATGCCGGAGGTCCGGGATGTGATCGCCACCGACCGGCTGCCGCCGGTTCACCTGGTATCGGACGTGTGACGATCGCGCTCGCGTGAGCGCCTGGTCCGGATGTCCCGCGGCAGCGGCCGCGTCGACGGCGTTCGGCCGGGGGCTTTCAGGTGACGAAGGCGATCAGGCGGCCGCAGGCAAGCGCGCCGAGCCAGCAGAGGATGGAGACGGCCGCGTGGCCCGCCAGGCGCCCCCGGCCCGCCCGGTCCAGCAAAAGGCCGTGGCGCCAGTGCGCCCAGAGTGCGGAGAGCGCGCCGAGCAGGATCAGCGCCAGCTTGATCCGGAAGACCGCCAGCGCCGCGTACTCCCCCGCCCTGACGGAGACCAGCAGAAGCCCCGCACCGGCGGCCAGGGCCAGTCCGGCGGCGGCGGTCGGCGCGAGAACGCGGACCAGGACCGTGCGGTCGACGCTGCGCCAGACGCCGAGCAGCCGCAGGTTGAGCGGCACGATCGCGCCGACCAGGAGCGCAATGCCCAGGATATGCGTCGCATTGACCGCGGCGTATCCCCAGCGCGCCGAACGCAGATAGGCGGCGATGCCGGAGCCTTCGAGCGCGGCAAGCGACGCCTCCACGGGCAGGCCTAGGGCGTGTCTGCAAAGCCTACAGCAACAGGCGGATCATGCCAATTTTGACCATGGTGAGGTAGTTGGCGGCTCGCTTTTCGTAGCGCGTGGCGATGCGGCGGTACTGCTTGAGGCGGTTG
>Ga0081527_100200_pt1 | contig 47229 bp, 48 predicted proteins | sample HotLakmasection5_FD_70992 | JGI IMG/M metagenome (GOLD analysis project Ga0081527, IMG submission 70992) | Hypersaline microbial mat communities from Hot Lake, Washington, USA - Section #5 (SPADES assembly) (version 2) | ecosystem: Environmental > Aquatic > Non-marine Saline and Alkaline >... | reverse complement strand
CCGCCCCGCGCCCCCCCCCGCCCCGCCACCGCCCGCCGCCCATTCCCGCCGCATCCCTTTGGGACGGTGCGCTTTTCGGCGCTGCGGGCGTCGCCCGTCGCGCGCGATGCGTCCAGCATCGCCACGCGCCGGGCTCCTACCCAGCGCCGAAAATCGCCACCGTCGCGGCCGTCGCCACTTTTTCAGCAGCCTGCTAGAGGTCCGTCAGCTCGCGTTCCGCCGGACGATTGCCTTGGGCTGCCGAGCGTTCGAGCCAGAGTCGGCCCTCGGCGGTGTCGACGGCCATCCCGTCGCCGCGCACCAGCCGCCGGCCGAGTTCGAGTTGGGCCCATTCGTGCTCGGCCTCCGCGGCCTGGCGCAGCCAGTAGATTCCCTCGTCGGTATCGCGCTCGACACCATCACCCGCCATCAATGCCCGCGCATAGGTGAGCATCGCACCGGCATGGCCGTTTTGCGCCGCCTGCCGGAGATAGGCGAGACCGGCCTCGGGATCGCGCGGCACCCCGGCATTGCCCTCCAGCAACAGGTCGCCGAGATCCGACTGCGCCCAGACATTGCCGTCATCGGCTGCCGTTCGCAGCAAGGCGAGCCCCTCGGCGGTCGCCTCGGGGCCGTGTCCGCCACCGGTCAAATGTCGGCCCAGCGCCAGCTTCGCCCCATCGTGCCCCTGCGCCGCCGCCCGCCGCGCATAGGCCTCGCCGCGAGCGACCTCGGCCGGGTCGTTCGAATCGAAGAGCAGCCGGGCGACCGCCGCTTGCGAGCCGGCATGCCCGCGATCGGCGGCGCGAAACAGCCAGCGCTCGCCGAGTTGGCCCTGCCCCTGGTCGATCAGGATCTGGGCGAGGGCGAAGGCGCTGGCATCGTGATCCGGGGCGGCGCGTTCGTACCAGCGCCGCTCTTGCAGCGGGTCGGGGAACGGCCCGTCGGCGGCGTAGAGCTGGGCGAGGTTCCAGCCGGCGCCCCGATCACCGGCTTCGTAGCGCGCTTCGAGCTCGCGCACCGCGCGCTCGCCCACCTCGCGGTCGTCGTAGCGCACGGCAACCGTGACCATCGCTCCGATATCGTCCTGCTCGGCAGCCCGCCGCCAGAGCGCCTCGATCCGCGGGTCGCCCGGGCGATGCTGCTCCAGGAGCTGCGCCAGGGTACCGGCGGCGTAGGGCTCGCCCTGCGCATCCACCGTCTCCAGGAGTTCGATTGCCCGATCAGGATCGTCCTCGGCCACCGCCCGGGCGAGCCAGAGCCCCGCCTGGCCTTGTGCATAAGACCGCCGCGCCCAGGCCGCCTCCAGAAGCTCGATCGCTCGCGCCCGGTCGGGATTGGGCTCGTCCAGCCAAGCCCGGCCGGCGCCGATCAGCGCCTCGGGATGCCCGCTCTCGGCCGTCTGCTCGAACAGCGCCCGGCCCTCCGCCGTCTTGCCGGCGGCCATCAGCCGATCGGCGGAGTCGAGCTGGTTGCGCACATGCTGCGGGGCATAGCCCCAGAAGAGATTGTCGCCGGAGCAGGCGGCGGACACCAGCAGCACCAGCAGCAGGGCGAACGGGCGACGGGATGATCGGGCTTCGAGAATGGCTTCTCTCCTCGCTGGTCGGCGATGACAGCAGCGGGCTCCCCACCGCTGCTGCAGCCGAGGGTTATAGCATGGCGACAGCGGTCGACGGCAAGCCCCACCGGCCCGACCATCCGATGACCACCGGCCTGACCATCCGATGATATGTCGCGGCACCGGTCGCTTCAATGACCGCTGCCGCCGCGAGCCGGGCTGCAGCAGCCGTCTCCGGCCCGGCCCGACAGGGGGCATCCCAGCCGAAGGTGCTATGCCGAGCGACGCCTCTCGGTCAGGGGGACTCCCCAAGGCGCTGCCGATGTTCTAAGAACGAGCAGGAGCGCGGCGCGACAAAGCGTTCGCGTCATCGACAAGATCAGGGAAGCCAAGACGATGCTCGACAACCGCACCGGCCTCCGGCCGCTCAGCCGCCGCCTCTTCGCCGCCGCCCTCACCACCTCTGTCGCCGCCGTGGCCCTGCCGCCGGTCGGCGCCGAGGCCCAGCAGGCGCTCCAGTTCGCGCATGTCTACGAAACCAGTGAGGCGTATCACGAGGCCGCCCTCTGGGCCGCCGAAGAGATCGCGGAACGCACCGACGGCCGCTACACGATGGAGGTCTTTCCCGCGTCATCGCTGGGTAAAGAGACCGACATCAACCAGGGCCTGACGCTGGGTACGGTCGACATCATCTATACGGGCATGAACTTCGCCGGCCGCTCGTTCGAGCCACTGACCATCGCTTCGGCCCCCTACATGTTCCGCGATGTCGAGCACTGGATGGCCTATACCGAGAGCGAGCTCTGGGACGAGATGAAGGCCGGCTACGAGGATGCCACCGGCCACCACGTCTCGGCCGTCCTCTATTACGGCGAGCGCCACGTCACCTCGAAGGAGCCGATCGACACGCCGGAGGACATGGAGGGCCTGAAGATCCGCGTGCCCGATGCACCACTCTACGTCCTCTTCCCCAACGCCGTCGGCGCGAACCCGACCCCGATCGCCTTCGCCGAGGTCTATCTGGCCCTGCAGCAGGGCACGGTCGACGCGCAGGAGAACCCGTTGCCGACCATCCTGGCGAAGAAGTTCTACGAGCCGAATCCGGTGATCAACCTCACCGGGCACATCACCGAGAGCCTGATCACCATCGTCAGCGGCAATCTCTGGAACAGCCTCACCGACGAGGACAAGGCGATCTTCGACGAGGTCTTCCAGGAAGCGGCGAGCCGCTCCAACGAGGCGATCTTCGCGGCCGAGGCCGAACTGGTCACCGGCTTCGAGGAGCTGGGTGCCACGGTCAACGAGGTCGACCGCTCGCTCTTCAAGGCGGTGGTCGAGCCGCACTTGGTCGGTGACGACGTGCCCTGGAGCAAGGAGCAGTTCGACCGGCTGCAAGCCATCGAGTGATATGCTGCTCGAGCCAGCGTGATGCCGGGTGAGCCGTCGTCGACCCGCCCCGGGGGCCCGAAAGAGCCCCTGGAAGGTCGACTGCACGTGGAAGAGGTCCGGGACCCGCCGTTCGACTGGCGGGCCCACGGCCTCGAGGACTGGCCGGCCTTCCTCGTGTTCTGGGGGCTCACCGTCATCGTCTTTCTGCAGTTCTTCACCCGCTACGTCTTGAACGATTCGTTGGGCTGGACCGAGGAGGCGGCGCGCTACTTCCTGATCGCGACGACCTTCCTCGGTGGCGCCATGGTCTGCCGCAGGCGGGCGCACATCGCCGTCGAGTACCTGCACACGCGCCTGAGCCGCCGCGGCTCGCGGCGGCTGATGATCATCGTCGACGCACTGAGCATCGCCTTTCTCGCCTACCTCGCCTGGGTCGGCTGGCGGATGATCGGGTTGATGGCGCCGCAGAAAATGGCGGTGATCGACCTCTCGATGTCCTGGCTCTACTGGGTCGTGTTCATCGGCCTCGCCTTGATGATCCTGCGTACCGCCCAGTCGCTGGTGCGCCGTGTCCAGGGGCACAGCCCCTATCCCGGCGACATCTGAGAACCGGCGCGGTGTTCATCGCCATCCTCTTCATCTCCTTCTTCGTGCTGCTGGCGATCGGCGTGCCGGTCGCCGTGGCACTCGGCGGCGCCTCGCTGATCTACGTGCTCACCTCGGGCAATGCGCCCGACGTCGTCGTGCTCCATCGCATGGTCAATGGCATCGACAGCTTCCCGCTGCTCGCCGTGCCGTTCTTCATCCTCGCCGGCAACCTGATGAACTCGGCCGGCATCACCAACCGCATCTTCGGCTTCGCCCGCGCCCTGGTCGGCTGGATGCGGGGCGGCCTCGGCCACGTCAATATCGGTGCCTCGGTGGTCTTCGCCGGGATGTCCGGGGCAGCCGTGGCGGATGCCGGCGGCCTCGGCACCATCGAGGTCAAGGCGATGCGCGATGCCGGCTACGACCGCGGCTTCTCGGTGGGGGTGACCGCTGCCTCCTCGACCATCGGCCCGATCATCCCGCCGTCCCTGCCCATGGTCATCTACGGGGTGATGGCCAACGCCTCGATCGGCCAGCTCTTCGCCGCGGGCTTCATCCCCGGCCTCCTCATGGCCGTCGCGCTCATGGTCATGGTCGCCTGGTACGCTAGGGTCCGCAACTATCCCCGCGACGCCGCCTTCGACCTCTGCGTCCTCTGGCGCGCCTTCAGGGCCGCTTTCCTCTCGCTGATGACCCCCGTCATCATCGTCGGCGGCATCCTCTCGGGCATGGTCACCCCCACCGAGGCCGCCATCGCCGCCGTCTTCTGGGCCCTGATCCTCGGCCTCTTCGTCTACCGCACGCTGACCCCGACCCGCCTCGTCCGGGTCAGCATGGAGACCATCGAGACCACCGCCTCGATCATGCTGATCGTCGCAGCTGCCTCCATCTTCGCCTGGATCCTGACCTCCAACAGGGTGACCGAGCAGTTCGCCGCCCTGGTCCTGATGATCTCCGACAACCCGATCATCATCCTCATCCTTTTGAACATCATCCTGCTCGTCGCCGGCTGCTTCCTCGAGACCATCGCCGCGATCACCATCCTCGTCCCCGTGCTTTTGCCCGTCGCCGTCAAGATCGGCATCGACCCGGTCCATTTCGGCGTCATCATGGTCCTCAACCTGATGATCGGCCTGCTCACCCCACCCGTCGGCCTCGTCCTCTACGTCCTCGCCAAGGTCACCGACATCCCCTTCGACGTCTGCATGCGCGCGACCATGCCGTTCCTGGTACCACTGGTCGTCGTCCTCCTGCTGATCACCTTCATCCCCTCCTTCTCGATGTGGCTGCCGACCCTCGTCTATCGGTGAGGCGAGGTTGCTCATTGGCTGGAAACCTTGTCGACCGCCTCGGCGCCTCGAAGCTCGGGCATTGACGCAGCGCATTTCAGGCGCTATCAATCATTGGTTGATTTATGGTGTGCCTAACGCGAGACTGCGATGCTTCGAAAGGATGATGTCAAACTTTCGCTGATGGTCTGGAATGAATGGCGGGCGGTCCTGGAGCATGGGCCCGATACCGCCAGCAGTCCGCTATTGCTCGACCGCGAGCAGTTCGATCGCTTCTTGAAGGAGTACGCCGTTCGTCGAACGATCCGAAAGGGTACCAGCGAGGCCCTCCGCGAGCGCCTGCGCGATACCTCTTGGTGCGATGCGGTCCACGACGAGACTGGCGAAGCCATCGATCGGCAGGAGCAGTCGCTGCGTCCCGAGTTCGGGACCTGCGGTGGGCAGCGCGGCCTGATCTCCGTCCTTTCGAAGATAGCGAGTCTAATGCGGCCACATGCCTTCAACGCGTGGGACCAATTCGCGCGCGCCGGTGTCAACGTTGCGTTGGGTCGACCGCAGGGCAAGCCGTTCGGCAGCTATGCAGATTTCCTGCGCGATGTGAACCGGCTGCTCGCAGGCGATCTCGGCGATCGGGTCCGGGCCTTCTGCGCCGATCACTATCCTACCCCCTATGCTGCGGCGGCGGACCGCTTTAGCCGGCGCGTCCTCGACGTGCATCTCATGCGTCTCGGCGGTCGCTGGCGCTAATGAAGGATCCTGCAAATCGTCGCAATCTCCTCCCCGAAATTATCGCCGCAATCACCTTCCTCGCGCCCGTGCGCCTGCCGGAAGCCACGGAGAGAACTGTCGATCTCGTGCCTTTTGGCATGATCAAGCTGCTCAACCTGATGATCGACTTTTTCTCTACGTCCTCGCCAAGGTCACCGACATCCCCTTCGACGTCTGCATGCGCGCGACCATGCCGTTCCTGGTACCGCTGGTCGTCGTCCTCCTGCTGATCACCTTCATCCCCTCCCTCTCGATGTGGCTGCCGACCCTCGTCTATCGATGAGACAACAGGAAAAAGAGACGGGAGGCAGCGCCGTCGTGTGCCCGCCCACAGCGGGAACGCCCCGATCGGCCGGCCGTTGACCTCGAAGCGCCGACGCGCGACTGACAGGGCCCGGACCGAACCAAGGGGAGACATCACGATGCCGACGATGAAACGCGTGTTCGGAGCGGTAGCACTGCTCGGGCTCGTGGCACTGGGCACCGGCGAGGGCGCCGCCCAAGGCGGCCAGGGTCGCGGCGCCGGGATGCAGGAGCGGATCGAGATGCTCGACACGGATGGCGACGGGCTGATCCAGGAAGGCGAGCTCGTATCCTGGCGCGAGACGGTCTTCTTGACGATGGATGCCGACGGTGACGATGCCCTGACCCGCGAAGAGTACATGGCCGTCCAACTCGGTCGCGGTGCCGATCCCGAGGCCCGCGGCCCGCGCTTCGAGGCGATGCAGGCGGCCAAAGCCGCCGAGTTCGACGCCATGGACGAGGACGGCGACGACAGTGTGCCACGCGACGACTTCATCGCTTATGCTGTGCGGCAGTTCCGAGCGGCCGACGCCGACGACGACGGGGCGCTGGCCGCATCCGAGTTCCGCGCGATGCATGGTCGCCGGTGAGCCGGCGTCGCAACCGATCGTCGGGGAAAGGGCAACAGAGGTGGCTCTTCACCATGCCGGAAGGGACGGCAGGAACGCCCGGCGAGGCGGCGGGCCCGGTCTCGCCTCTACCCCGGTCTCGCCTCTACCCCGGTCTCGCCTCTACAATGTCCGCCGCTGTTCGAGGGCGATCTCGGGGGGGAGGTCGAGGCCGAAGAGGATGGAGTAGCCGGCGGAGGTACCGCTGGCGACCTCGTTGACCTCTTGCACCAGGCGCTCGCGGAGGCGCAGCGGACCGCTCGCCGGCTCGCTCGGCACCGTGGCCACGAACAAGGTTTTGTCGAGGACCTCGCCCGCGGGATCGGCGGTGACCACGAAATAAGGGATCGTCGTGCCGGGGGCGGCTTCGACCACGAGGTCGATGGTCATCTCGAGCGCGAGTTGCGTGCCGCTGTAGGTGCACACACCGTCGATGTTCTCGAGGCTGACGGTGATCTCGCGGCCGGCGGCGTCCTCGCCGTACAACCGATCGAGGCCGTGGATGATGCCACTTTCCGGGCAGACAGCGGCCTGCTGGTCCCGGCTGCAACCAGCCGTGACCGCGAACGCGAGGCAGCTGAGAAGGGTCAAGGTCGGCCGCATCGGCGCTTTCCTCGGTTGGCCACGGTCGGGCCGAGCCCGCCGCTCAAACGCGCTTGTGCGTGCCGTCGCAAACCGGCTGGTTGCCGGTCTGCTTGCAGCCGCAAAAAAAGACGGCACCGTCTTTCTCGGCCGTATACTTGACCGGGGTGAAGGGCGAGCCCTTGTGGCTGCCGTCGCAGAACGGCTGGCTGTCGCTCTGCCCGCAGGCGCACCAGAAATACGCCTTGCCGGCCGTAACCTCGGCTTTGTACGGCGCCTTCTGCGGCATTGCGGCCTCGGTCATCAGTCCTCCGGCGTGGTGTTGGCGACGTGCGATCGGCCTAGCAAGCGGCGGGCGACGCGGCAACCACTAAGACCGATCAGCCAGAAGGTACGCCACTCGCGGTGGAAACCCCTTTGCCCCGAGCGCCAACGCCCTTACCATGGCTCGGTCGGGTGAACAAATGTACAAAGATGCACCGAGCAATCCAACACGATCCACCGGCCGGGCTTGGCGGAGCCCGGGTGCCGGACCACCGACGCGCATCGCGGCTCTCGACCTCGGCACCAACAATTGCCGCCTGCTGGTCGCCGAGCCGACGGCCGGCGGCTTCGAGGTGGTCGACAGCTTCTCGCGGATCACTCGCCTCGGCGAGGGTCTCGCCGCCACTGGTCGTCTCGGCGAGGCGGCGATCCGCCGGACGATCGCCGCACTCACGGTCTGTCAGCGGGTGATCGGCCGCAACCAGGTGGCCGAGTTGCGCTGTGTCGCGACCGAGGCCTGCAGGCGAGCGGCCAACGGGGCAGCCTTCATCGAGCGGGTCGAGCGGGAGACCGGCATCCGCCTCGAGATCGTCAGCCAGCACGAGGAGGCACGCCTCGCACTGCTCGGCTGTCTGCCGTTGATCGATGCCGCGGCCGAGCAGGTGCTGATGGTCGATATCGGCGGCGGCAGCACCGAGATCGTCTGGCTCGACCGCATGCAACCGACCGCACCCGGGATAATCATCTCGCTGCCGGTGGGTGTGGTGACCCTCGCCGAGAGCTTCGCCGCCGAGCTTCATCAGGGTGATTTCGAGGGTATGCGTAGCGCCGTCCGCGATGCGCTGGCCGCGGCGACACGGGGCGGCTCCGTGCCACGTGCGCTGGACGAGCCGGCGCTGCAGATGCTCGGCACCTCGGGCACCGTCACCACGCTCGCCGCCGTCCATCTCGGGCTCAGGCGCTACGACCGCCGCCGCGTCGACGGCATCACGTTGAGCTATCAGGCGATCGCCGATGTGGGGACCCGTTTGAAGCGGCTCGACAATCGCGGCCGTGCCGCCCATCCCTGCATCGGCCAGGGGCGCGCCGACCTCGTGGTCGCCGGCTGTGCCATCCTCGAGGCGATCCACGAGAACTGGCCGGTGAGCCGGATGCGGGTCGCGGATCGGGGCGTGCGCGAGGGCATCTTGAACGGCCTCATGGGCCTCGATCTGAGTGCGCTCGTGCACCGCGTGCCGGCTTCGGTCTGAACGCAGAGCGGACGGGCTCGGCGATGCAGCGCACCGACAAGACGCGGCTGAAGCGGGGCAAAAAGCGCACGTCGAGTTCGACCCGCTGGCTGCAGCGCCAGCTCAACGACCCCTATGTCCAGGCGGCCAAGCGCGCCGGCTGGCGCGCCCGCTCGGTCTTCAAGCTCGAGGAGATCGACGCCCGCTTCGCCCTGATCGCGAAGGGCGAGCCCGTGGTCGATCTGGGCGCTGCCCCCGGCAGCTGGAGCCAGTACGCGGCGAAGAAGGCGGCCCGTGTCGTCGCCCTCGACCTCTTGCCCATGGAGCCGATCCAGGGGGTGGAGATTCTCCAGGGCGATTTCCTCGAGCCCGCGACGCAGGAGGCGCTGCTGGCGAGGCTCGGCGGCAAGGTCGCCACCGTGCTCTCGGACATCGCCCCCGATGCCACCGGCCGGCGGCTCGTCGATCGGCTCAAGGCCGAGGCGGTGGGCGAGGCGGTGGTCGGCTTCGCCTGTGCCGTGCTCGAGAATGACGGCAAGCTCCTGATCAAGCTCGTGAAGGGGGCGGAGACCGCGGTCATGGACATGGCCCGGCCGCATTTCGCCAAGCTCCGCCTGTTGCGACCCGAGGCGACGCGCAGCGATTCGTCCGAGACCTATCTTCTCGCCACGGGCTTTCGCGGTACTGCCGACGACCCGGCCGGCGCCGAGTCGAGCACCGTTGCCGCGGCATGAATGCAGCCGCCCACGACGCACCGGACGAGATCGACGGCTTTCTCGCCTGGGAAGGTCTGCAGGCCGAGCGCTACGAGTATTGGGGCGGTGAAGCGCGGCTGTTGCCCGGCCGAAGCGCCGATCATGAACGGATCGCGCTCAACCTCTATCTCGGCTTGCGCGCCCGGCTGCGGACCAAGAGCAGGCGCGACGTGCATCGCGCCAACCTCAAGATCGTGGCACGCCGGGCCGGTGCGGTGCTCTACCCCGATGTCCTCGTCCGCTGCGGGCCGCTACTGCGCGAGGAGCGCCTTGCCGAGGACCCGGTCGTGGTGTTCACGGTGCTGGCCGAAACCGATCGCCCTGCCGATCGAGCCGTCAGGCGGCGCGCCTGCCAGCGGATCGAGACGATGCGGACCATCGTCCATGTGGCCGAGACGATGCCCCGGCTGGAGCTCTGGCGCCGCGGCCGGACGGGTTGGGCAGCCGAACAGATCGAGGGCATGGCGGCTCTGCTGGATCTGCCCGAGATCAAGGTCAAGCTGCCGCTGGTCGAGATTTACGAGGCCGTCGGGTTCGCCCGCGCCCTCGTCGCCGAGTGAGGCGGAATCGCCCGGCCGCCGCTCAGAGCCCGTTTCAAAATTTTTCATGCTGTTTCATGAGCTTGGCAGCGAGCAGATGCGAGGAGTTGGTCGGCCGTCGATGCTGGGCATCGTCGGCCGACCAACGACGAAGCAGGTGCCGCTGCCAAGCTCACCTGCGGTCGGCTTACGGCTGGCGGCGGCTTCGTCGCCGAGCTTGCCCGATGCCCCGGCATCGGGCCGCGCTCGGCTCCTCGCCGGCGCTTACCCGTAAGCCGATGAAACAGCATGAAAAATTTTGAAACGGGCTCTATGCCCGTGTCAGGGTCGATCTGTGCTTCAGCGGCGACAGCGGCGCGTGCCCGGCTCGTTGCAGCCGTCGAGACCGGGAGCAGTCGGGGAACCGCTTCGCCTGCCCGGGCGTTGGTTATCGGCTGACGTCGGTCTCGATCCGACCCGACAGCAAGCGCCGGCTCGGCCGCGAGCACTTCAGCGGAAAGCCGGGATCCACGCCGCGTCGCTTCACTCGGCAGCGGCCGGCGTGGTCGACAACCTACCGCACAGCACGAGCAGCAAAAGCCGATGAGCGACGAGCCCAAGGACGAGCCCCATCTCGGCGAGGACGAACGCGAGCAGGCGCACCAACTCGAGGGTGTGCCGACCTCGGTCATCTTCGAGGCGATTCGCCGCGAGGGCAAGCGCGAGCTGTCGCGGACCGTCCGGGCGCTCTGGTGGTCGGGCGTGGCGGCGGGTCTCGCGATCAGCACCTCGGTGCTGTGCAAGGGCTTTCTCGTCGCCGTGCTGCCCGAGACCGAGTGGACGCCGGCGATCGCCAATCTCGGCTATACCGTGGGCTTCTTGATCGTCATTCTCGGTCGGCTGCAGCTCTTTACCGAAAACACCATCACCCCGATTCTCACCCTCTTCTTGTCGCCGACCCGCGAGTGCCTTGCCCGGACGGCACGCCTCTGGTCGATCGTCTTCGTCGCCAACATGGTCGGCTGCCTGGCCGCTGCCGCGGTGCTGGTCTCCGGCAACCTCGTCCCGGAGGCGCAGTTCGAGGGCATCCTCGCCGTCTCGCGGCACTACGCCGAGGCAACGGCGATGCAGCATCTGACCTTCGGCATCCCGGCCGGCTTCCTGATCGCCTCTCTGGTCTGGGTGCTGCCGCGGCTGGAGGGCACCGGCGAGGTGCTGATCATCATCATCCTCACCTATATGATCGGTCTCGGCGGGCTGTCGCACGTGGTCGCCGGAGCCACCGAGCTTTTTATTCTCATGCTCGAGGGCGAGATCAGCGTCGCCAAGGCGGTTGTCGGCGGGGTGCTGCCCGCCTTCGTCGGCAACGTGATCGGCGGCACCGGCATCTTCGCGGCGCTCACCTACGGACAGGTGCGCGACGAAATGTGAGACTGGCGGCGGGCAGCCAGCAAACAGAACGGAGGAGAATGTTCCACGACATCAAGCAGCGCCTGGAGCGGGCCGCCGCGACCCTCGGCATCCACGCGGATGTCATGGAGGTGCTGCGCTATCCCAAGGAGACCTTCTGCGCGAGCCTGCCGATCCGGATGGACGACGGCTCGATCAAGACGTTGAAGGCATTTCGCTGTCGCTACAGCGAGGTCAGGGGGCCGACCAAGGGCGGCATCCGCTTTCACCCGTCGGTCAATATCGAGGAGGTGATGGCCCTGGCCTTCTGGATGACCATGAAGACCGCGGTGGTCGATCTGCCCTATGGCGGGGCCAAGGGTGGCGTCGCGGTCGATGCCAAGTCGTTGAGCCCGAACGAGCTGGAGCGCGTCGCCCGCGGCTATGTCCGGGCGTTTGCCGAGATGATCGACGAGCACCGCGACATCCCGGCCCCCGACATGTACACGGGGGGCATCGTCATCGCCTGGATGACCGACGAGATCGCGACCCTCAAACGCCGGCCGATGCCGGCGGCGATCACCGGCAAGCCGTTGCAGCTCGGCGGCTCGCTCGGCCGCGACACGGCGACGGGCGATGGAGCCTTCATCTGCCTCGAAGCGCTCCGCGATCGGCTCGACCTCGGTGACGGCGCCAGCGTGGCGATCCAGGGCTACGGCAATGCGGCGCGCGTCTTCGCCGCTCGGGCTGCTGCGGCCGGCCTGAAGATCGTCGCCGTCTCCGACAGCAGCGGGGCGGCGCACGACCGGGCCGGGCTCGATCTCGAAGCGCTCGGCCGTCACAAGGACGAGACCGGCACCGTCGGCGGGTTCGTAGGCAATCTCGATCCCGACGATCTGCTCACCATCGAATGCGACCTTTTGGTCCCCGCCGCCCTCGACGGTGTCATCGACGCCGCGGTCGCCTGCGAGCTGCAGTGCCGGGCCATTCTGGAGATCGCCAACGGCCCGGTGACCCCGGATGCGGATTCCGTTCTCGCCGAGCGCGGCATCGAGACGGTTCCGGACATTCTCGCCAATGCCGGCGGGGTCGCCGTCTCCTATCTCGAATGGGTGCAGAACAAGACCGGTGACTATTGGCCGGCCGACGATATCGAGCGGCGCCTCACCCAGCGGATGCAAGCGGCGACGCGGGCGGTCCTCGCCAAGGCCGACGAGCGCGACCGCAACCTCCGCGATGCCGCCTATATCCTGGCCCTGCAGCGCCTGTGCGCCGCCATCTCGGCGACCGGTACCCAGACCTACTACAACGGCGAGAGCTGACGAGCAGGCGGCGTTCGCTATTCTCGAGGCGCCGCCGATGCGGCAAGGTCTTTCCGTCACGACAAACGGGAGGAAGCCCATGCACCGTATCACGCTCACCGCCGCTGCCCTCGCCATCGGCCTGGCCGCGACCGCCGAGGCCAACGAGGTGGTCAGCACCGAGAACGCCCCGGCCGCCATCGGCCCCTACAGCCAGGCGATCATGGCCGGCGACACGCTCTACCTCGCGGGCCAGATCGCCATCGATCCCGCGACGGGCGAGCTCACGCCCGGGACCATCGAGGAGGAGACCACGCTGGTCTTGAACAACCTCTCGGCCGTGCTCGAGGCCGCCGGCATGTCCTTGGCCGATGTCGTCTCGACCACGGTGTTCATGGCCGATCTCGACGAGTTCGGGGCGATGAACGAGGTCTATGCCACGTTCTTCACCGAGAACCCGCCGGCCCGCGCCACCGTCCAGGCCGCCCGCCTGCCGCGCGACGTCAAGATCGAGATCGCCGCCATCGCGGTCCGCTGAAGCGGGGCGGCCGGTCTTTGGCGGGCCGGCCGCCTCATTCCGCCGCCTCCTGGACCGGCCGCTCGTTGCGGTTATCCGGCGAGCCCTTGGGCGGATAGTCGAGCGTATTGGCGAGTTCGAAGCGGAAGCCCGCCTCGTGATCTGGAAACGGCAGCCGGTTCTCCTCGCGCCAGCGCCTGACCAGGGTCTCGGCCTTCTCGACCTCCTCGGACACGAGGCCCTGGCCGCGCTCCATGTAGAGCGTTTGCGACGGGAACGCGAAGCCGGTGCCGCAGTCTTCGACGATGTCCTTGATCCGAAGATATAAATCTTCCTGGACCGCCAGGTACTCGTCCCACTCGCGGGTGTTGACGAAGGCGAAGAGCTCGATGTTCAAGGAGAAGTCGCCATAGCCCGCGAACCTTACGCGGGCCGGGTCCATCGAGACCATCGGGTGGCGGATCAAGAGCTCGCGCAGCCGGACGAGCACCAGGCGCAGCTGATCGGACGTGGTCTCGTGGCGCAGGCCGAGCGTGGTGTGGAAGAGGTTGGAGTCGCGCCTGGAGAAGTTGACGATCTGCATCATCGAGAACTCGGCGTTGGGCAAGCTGATGATGGTCCGGTCGAGGCCGCGGATCTTGACGGACCGGAGGCCGATGGCTTCGACCGTGCCGAGCTTGTCGCCGAACATGCAGAACTCGCCGACCTTCACCGGCTTGTCCGCGAAGAGCACGAAGCCGGCGACCACGTTCTCCAGGGTCGGCCGCACGGCAAGCGCGACGGCGAGTCCGCCCACGCCGAGACCGGCGACCAGGGGTGCTATCGGGACGCCGAGCCGATCGGCGAGATTGACGATGGCCAGAAGGCCCAGCAGGACGCCGATCAGTTTGCTGACCAGTCGCACGAGCTGGGCGTCGAGCTGCTGCACGCCCATGTCGCGGACGCGGATAACCGCATCGGCCACCCGCTGGGTGATCAGGAAGAGCAGCCAGATCACCGCCCCGTGCATCAGGATGGCGATCAGGGCCGAGGCGATCCCGAGTTGCGGGCCGGTCAACTGGATGATGTCGATCGCCACGTATTGGAGGAACGCGAAGCCGCTGATGACGAAGATCAGCATCAACGGCCGCGCCCAGACGGCGCGTTCCGGCTCGGCCTCACTGCCGCCCTCGACGAGCCCGGCGAGGCGGTAGCCGAGGTAGAAGATGCCCGCGACGATCACCAGTGACACGACGAGCGTTACCCATTTCCAGAGCGCTTCGCCCGCGACATTGGTGGACGCGACGGGCGGCAGGGCCGTGATGGCGCTGACGAAAAAAGAAGGGGCGCCGAGCCCGGGCCGGCTCTGAAAGCGTTCGAGCATCCCGGCATACTGGCGGAAGCCGGGCTGCGGCGGGTAATCCTTGATCTGCAGGTAGAACGTCGGCAGCCGATCCATGGTCGCCTGATCGAAGCGGTAGCCGATGAAGCGACCGTCGTCGGTCTCACGGCGGGCAAGGGTGATCTCGGTGTTGGGGATGGTCCAGGTAGCGAGCTCGGTCTCCGCCACCTCTTCGGCACCGGGGATCTCCTCGGCCGGCGGCAATTCTACCCGGATCAACACCTCGAACAGCTGGATCGAGGTGAGCGCACCTTGCAGAAAACCGCTTTCCGTCGGCGGGAACTCGGTATCGTAGGTCTCGTAGGCACGCTCGATGTGCTGGCGCAGTTCCGAGATATCGCCGTCGCGGTAACGCGCGACACCGCTCCTGAACTCGTGGAAGAAGGTTTCGATCGTCGCCCGGGGCGAGGAGAGATCGGGCGGGGCGAGGGGGTGTCTCTCGGCGGTCGAGGTTTGGGCGTGGGCGAGTTGCGGCACAGCGAAAACGAGAGCACAGCAGAGAGCGAGAAACAAACGAATGAAGCGGGTCACGCAGCAAATCTCCCGGCAGCAGTCACGAGGCTCGAAATGTGTCGGAGGCTCTGCGCCATGACAAGCCCGGATGTGGCCGCGGTGGCCGGACGAGAGACGTTCGCGAAAGTTGTTGTCGGTAGGCAATTTTCCGTCACCGGGCAGAGCCGGGCTTGGAGCGGGCGGCGGTGCGCCCCAAGTGAGTCGGAGGCAGCCGGCTGAATTCTTTTGCGGCGGGCAGCACCCGTTCTCGTTATGGAGGCAGCGTGATCGACATCGAGGAACGTCCAGGGGGCGAGTTCGTCACCGTCAAGCTCTCCGGCATCGTCACCCGGGCCGACGTGGACGAGGCGATCCCGCGGCTGCAGCTCATCATGCAAGAGCGCGCGCCGGTGCGGCTCTATGTCGAATTGGTCGGTCTCGACCGGTTCGAGGTGGCAGGTCTCTGGAACGAGCTGAGGTTCCAGGCAGAGCATGGCGGCGAGATCGACCGGGCCGCCTTCGTCGTCGCCTCTACCGGCGAGCAATGGGCAGCTTGGCTCGCCGAGCAGTTGATCGGTGGGGCGACGCGGCGCTTCGAGCTCGGCGAGGAGCAGGCGGCCATCGACTGGCTGTGCGAGGCCTAGACCCGCCGACCCCGACACCAGACGGCCTCGACCGCCGCCGCCGCGTCGAGGGCGACGATATCGGCGCGCAGGCCCGGCGTCAGTCGGCCCCGGTCCTCGAGCCCGAGATAGTCGGCGGCGACGGTGCTGGTCCGCAGCACAGCTTCGACCTCGGACAGGCCGAGGGCGCGCCAGTTGGCGAAGGCCCGGTCCATGGTCAGCACGCTGCCGGCGAGCGTGCCGTCGGCAAGCCGCACGGTCGGCCCCTGCTTGTCGATGGCATGCGTGCCGAGGCGATAGGGACCGTCCGGCATGCCGGCTGCGGCTACCGCGTCGGTGATCGCGTAGAGCCCGGGGATCGCCCGGCGCGCTGCCATGACGGCCCCTTCGGCGACGTGCTGAAAGTCCAAGATGATCTCGGCATGCGCGGCGTGGGCGAGGGCACAGCCGAGGGCACCCGGGGCGCGGTGATGCAGGCCGGTCATCGCGTTGCCGAGATGGGTGAAGCCGCTGGCCCCGGCCTCGAGAGCGGCTCTGGCCTCGGTGTAGCTGCATGTGCTGTGGCCGATCTGTGCCTTGATCCCGTGTGCCGTGCACCAGCCGAGCAGTTCTCCCTCCGGGTCGATTTCCGGCGCCATGGTCACCACCCGGATGGGTGCTGTGCGGTGCAGGGCGGCCAACAGGTCAAGATCGGGGGGGATGGCGAAGGGCGGCTGGGCACCCAATGCCTCGGGGTTGATGAACGGGCCTTCCAGGTGCACACCCAGGATGTCCGCCGCATCGTCGGCGGGTGCCGCGATGGCGTCGCGGATGCCGGCAAAGGCGGCAAAAAGGGCAGGGCGCTCGTGGGTCACCGTGGTCGCGAGCAGGCTGGTGGTGCCGTGCCGGGCGTGAAAGCGGGCCATGTGGCGGACGGCTTCTGCCCCTTCCATGACATCCGCCCCGCCGCCGCCGTGGACATGAAGATCGACGAAGCCGGGGACGATCAGCCGCTCGGCGGTGACCCCGGCGTCGGGCTCGATCGCCAGGATTGCCGTTGCGAAGGTCAATCTCCCCGGCACGACGCCGTCCGGCGTGACGATCCGTCCCTCGATCACCGTCCGTTCGGTCATTCGGGTTCGCCGGCTAGGTCGCCTGGATCGGGTCGGGCTCGATGGCGCGGGCGAGGCGGAGATTGCCCCGGGCGCGCTCGAGACAGGCGCGCGCGTCGTCGAGGCCGAGACCGTCGATCAGGAGCACCGCCGTCTTGACGTCGTGGCCGGCCTGCTCGTGCGCCTCCGCTGCTGCTGCGGCACTGCAGCCGGTAATCGCCTGGACCATCCGGCGGCCGCGGTCGACCAGCTTGGCGTTGGTGGCCACGACATTGACCATCAAACCGTCATAGACACGGCCGAGCTCGGTCATGGTCCGCGTGGAGAAGAGATTGAGGGCGATTTTCTGCGCGGTGCCGGCAGTCATCCGGGTCGAGCCCGCGAGGAACTCGGGGCCGGTCTCCAGCAGCACGCCGTGCGCGGCGGCCGCCAAGAGCGGGGTGCCCGGATTGCTCGCCATGCCGATGGTCAGCGCACCGCGTTCCCGTGCCGCCAGCAGCGCCGCGCAGGTGTAGGTCGTGGTGCCCGACGCGGCGATGCCGAGCACCACGTCGGCATGGCCGATGCCGTGCTGCTCGATCTCGTCTTGCGCCGTGGCGGCATCGTCCTCGGCACCCTCCTGCGAGCGGACCAGGGCGCTCTCGCCGCCGGCGATCAGGTAGAGCAGCCGTTCGTGCGGCCAGCCGAAGGTCGGAAAGAGCTCGACCCCGTCCTGGACGGCGAGGCGGCCCGAGGCGCCGGCACCGACATAGACCAGCCGGCCCGCCCCCTTGCGCAAGCGGTCGGCTGCGGCGCCCACCGCAGCGCTCAATGGCGCAAGCGCCTGCCGCACGGCGAAATAGGCGCCGAGTTGATGGTCGAGCATCGCCGCCAGCGCTTCCTCGGTGGGCCAGCGATCGGCGGAGCGGTAGCGCTCCAGACGTCGTTCGGTCTCCATTCCCGCCTCCAATGCAGCACCCGAGATACCAAACGGCGCCTCTCGAGCAAGTGTTTTCCTGGGCCCCGTGCACGGTCGTAAAGTCGTTTCCAAATAGACCATTGACCATTAAGGTGCAGGCAATTTCAGAGGCCGCCACGTCGATTGATCGGGCCGCGGCCGCCGGAGGGGGGGCTCCGACCGCGGATTCCGGATCGCGAGCGCGCCCGTGCGAAAGCTCCTGGTCATGGCGTCGCAGATGCTCAGCGAAGTCGAGGAGGCCCCGGCCCTGGTCGCCGCCATGCTGGCGCAGGACGCCGATGCCTACGATCGGCTCGCCCGGGACCTCGACGCGCAAGCGCCCGCCTTTGCCGTCACGATCGCCCGCGGCAGCTCGGATCACGCCGCGAGCTACGGCGCCTGGCTCCTGGGTCTCGCCGCCGGGCTCGCCACCGCATCGCTGCCGCCGTCCGTGGTCAGTCGCTATTCGGTACGACCGAGACTGGAACGCGCGCTCGTTCTGGCGCTGTCGCAATCGGGGGCGAGCCCGGATCTGGTTGCCTGTCTCGATGCGGCGACCGCGTCCGGTGCGCTCACCACCGCTGTCGTCAACCAGCCGGGATCAGCGCTCGCCGCCTGCGCCCGCCACGTCCTGCCGCAGCGCGCCGGCGAGGAGAAGAGCGTGGCGGCGACCAAGAGCTTCATCCTCACCTGCACCGTCCTCGCCCGCCTGATCGCGACCTGGCGGCGGGACGCCGGGCTGAAGAGCGCCCTCGCAGCACTGCCGGAGCGCCTCGATCAGGCGATCTATACCGATTGGGGACCTGCGGTGGACCTTCTGCGCGAGGCCACCAGCCTCTACGTGCTCGGCCGCGGGCCGAGCCATGCGATCGCCGGCGAAGCGGCACTCAAGCTCAAGGAGACCTGCTACCTCCACGCCGAGGCGTTCAGTTCGGCCGAGGTCCAGCACGGCCCCAAGGCGGTCATCGATCGAGCGTTTCCCGTACTGGCGCTGGCCGTGGCCGATCCGGGCGGTGTCGACACCATCGCCTTTGCCGGCCAAGTCGCTGCGGCCGGCGGTGCCGTCGTCGCCGCGAGCCCCGCTGCGGACCGCGGCACGGCCATTCCCGGCCACCACGTTCGCCTGCCGCAACCGCTGCATCCATGGCTCGATCCGATCGTCGCCATCGCCGCCTTCTACCCCATGGCAGCACGTCTCGCCATCGCCCGCGGCCACGACCCGGACAAGCCGCGCGGACTGAAAAAAGTGACAGCGACGCTGTGACGACTACAAGGTCGCTGCGGGCGACCCGAGCCGTGCCCTCAGCCGAGAGTCTTCCCCGATGAGTGTCTCGACCACCACCGCCTTCGTCGTGCCGGCGCCGCCCGTGGTCAGCCTGCCGATCCGCGGCACCGATCAGCGTTTCCCGGTCCACCGGATCTACTGCGTCGGCCGCAACTACGCGGCGCACGCGGTGGAGATGGGCCACGACCCGGAAAAGGAGCTGCCGTTCTTTTTCCAGAAGAGCCCGGACAATCTCGTGACCGAAAGCCGCCGCTTTCCTTATCCGGCGGCGAGCCGGGACGTGCATCACGAGATCGAACTCGTGGTGGCGCTGAGCCGCGGCGGGACGGACATCGCGGTCGCCGACGCCCTGGACCACGTCTACGGTTATGCGGTCGGTCTCGACATGACCCGGCGTGACCTGCAGGGCGAGGCGAAAAAGGCCGGTCGGCCCTGGGAGGTCGGCAAGGCCTTCGAGCAGTCGGCGCCCTGCGGCCCCTTGGTTCGGGCGAGCGAGATCGGTCATCCGGCCGGTGGTGCCATTTGGCTCGATGTCGACGGCAGCCGCCGGCAGACGGGCGATCTGGCACAAATGATCTGGAAGGTCCCGGAGATCATCGCCATCCTCTCCGGCCTCTTCGCGCTTTGCCCCGGCGACCTCGTCATGACCGGCACACCTGCCGGGGTCGGCCCGGTCCGGCGCGGTGACCACCTGCACGGCCACATCGACGGTGTCGGCGACCTCGAGATCGATGTCGTCTGAGCTGCAATCGGGCAGCCGCAGCTTCAGCGGTGATAGGGATGACCGCTCAGGATGGTGCTGGCGCGATAGAGCTGCTCCATCAACAGCAGCCGGACCAGCATATGCGGCCAGGTCAGGCGGCCGAGGGCGAGACACCAGTCGCAGCGGATGGTGAGCCCGGCCTCGAGGCCGTCCGCACCGCCGATCAGGAAGGTGAGCGACCGTCCGGCATCGCGCCAACTGCCGAGCCGTTGGGCGACGTCGGCACTGGTTGCGAGGGCACCCCGCTCGTCGAGGGCGACGAGCACGTCGCCCGCCGGGATCGCCCGGGCTAGGCGGTCGGCTTCGCTCTCGCCTTTGCGCGGGACGAGCTCCTGAAGCTCGATCGGCCACGGGCAGCGTTTCTGGTAGATCCGGATCAGCCGGTCGAGATCGGCATCACGGTTGCGGCCGATGGCGAGGATGGTGACCCGCAACGCAGGGTCAGCTGTCGTCGCCGGCCACCTTCAGGCCGCGTTCCGGGGGCGGCGCCATCTGCCAGAGCCGCTCGATGTCGTAGAAGGAGCGCGTCTCGGCCCGGAACAGGTGGACGATGACCTCGCCGGCATCGATCAAGACCCAGGAGCTGTCGCCGAGCCCTTCGGCCCTGATGTCGGTGCGGCCCGCGGCCTTCAGGCGCTCGATCAGCTTCTCGGCCATAGCCGCGAGGTGGCGCTGCGAGGTGCCGGTGGCGACCACCATGTGATCGGCCATGGTGGTCTTGCCGGCGAGGTCGATCACCACGGGCTCGAGCGCCTTGTCGTCCTCCAGTGATCGGAGCACGAGCGGCAGGATCGCCGGTGCCTGGACCGGCTCTTGGGCCAAAGCGGTTATGGTCGATTCTCCCCGGGCTGGTCGCGCGCTTTCTGCGCCCGAATGGCGGTACTGGATGCCGGATGCGGCGGCAGGTGAAGAAAGGTCCAGGCCGGCGTCACGGTGTCCTTCAGCGTATGGGCGGCACTCTCGTCGATCCGGGCATGCGCAAAGCGCTGTCCGGCCTTGCTCACTACGGCACTTCGAGAATAAGGGCTTCGATCGAAAACAGCAATCGGGGCGAGCCTGAAGATGCGCTCCCAGTGCTGCCATTGCGGCAATTGCAGCAGATTGTCGGCGCCGATCAGCCAGATGAAGCGTTGCCCCGGCATGGCCGTGAGGCGCGCGAGTGTTTCTGCGGTATAGGTGGTCGCGAGTCGGGCTTCGAGGTCGCTCACCCGGATGCGGGGATGCCGGGCGACCCGCGCGGCAGACGCCGAGCGCTCGGCAAAAGGCGCCATGCCGGCCCTGGGCTTGAGCGGATTCTGCGGTGAGACCAGCCACCAGACCTCGTCCAGCGCGAGCCGCTTGATGGCCTCGAGGCTGATATAGCGGTGGCCGTCGTGCGCCGGATTGAACGAGCCGCCGAGGAGCCCGATCGCGCGTCGCGGGAGTTGCTCTGCCGGCTCGGGCTGCGGCAGCCGCCGATAGAGCCGCGGGCCACGCTTCGGGCCGAGCGGCGGGGCCGTAAAGAGGCGCAACGGGCTCAGCCCGGACGGATCTGGCCGGTCCCGCGGACCACGTACTTGAAGCTGGTCAACTGCTCGACGCCGACCGGGCCCCTGGCGTGCAGCCGCCCGGTCGAGATGCCGATCTCGGCGCCCATGCCGAACTCGCCGCCATCGGCGAACTGGGTCGAGGCGTTGTGCATCACGATCGCACTGTCGACCCGTGCCAGGAACGCCGTCGCTGCCGCCTCGTCGGTCGTCACGATGCTGTCGGTGTGGTGCGAGCCGTAGGCATCGATGTGGGCGATGGCCTCCTCCAGATTCGCCACGAGCTTGATCGAGAGGATGGCGTCCAGATACTCGGTCCGCCAATCGGCGTCGCTGGCGGCCACCACGCGGTTGTCCAGCGCCTGCACGCCGGGATCGCCTCGGACCTCGCAACCGGCGGCGATGAGGTCCTCGATGATCGGCGGCAGGAGGGCAGGGGCGACCGTGGCATCGCATAGCAGCGTCTCCAAGGCCCCGCAAATCCCGGTCCGCCGCATCTTGGCGTTGAGCGTGATGGCGCGGGCCATGGCGGGATCGGCCGCCGCGTGCAGGTAGAGGTGACAGAGACCGTCGAGATGCGCGAAGACCGGCATGCGGGCCTCGGCCTGGACCCGCTCGATCAGCGACCGCCCGCCGCGCGGCACGATGACGTCGATGTATGCCGCCATCGCCAGCATGAGGCCGACGGCGGCCCGGTCGGTCGTGCGGACCAGTTGGATGGCGTCCACCGGCAGGCCTGCGGTCTCCAGTCCCTCGACGAGGCAGGCATGGATGGCGCGGGCCGAATGGGCACTCTCGGACCCGCCCCGCAAGATGACCGCATTGCCGGCCTTGAGGCAGAGCCCGCCGGCATCCGAGGTGACGTTCGGCCGGCTCTCGTAGATGACGCCGACGACGCCCAAGGGCGTGCGGACCCGGGCGATGTCGAGCCCGTTCGGCCGCTGCCAGCGGGCGATCTCCTGGCCCACCGGATCACCGAGGTCGGCGATCGCCTCCAGGCTCGAGGCGATCCCGGCGATGCGCTGCTCGTCGAGCGTCAGGCGATCGAGCATGGCCTTGGTCGACCCCTTGGCCCGCCCGGCCTCCAGATCCTCGTGATTGGCCGTCATGATCGCCGGCACTTGCGCCCGCATCGTCTGCGCCGCGGCGCGCAACGCCTCGTCCTTGAGGATGCGCGGGGTCGTCGCCAGCACGGTCGCCGCTGCCCGGGCGCGGCGGCCCATGGCGTCCATGTCGTGGGCGAGCTCATCCTGCAATGCGGTGGCCATCAGCATGTCCTCGGGTTCTCGGCAGTCGGCGTTGGATAGCAGCAAACGGGTGGCCAGGGCCAGTCCCGCTCAGCGACCCTCGAGACAGGCGACGATCGCGTTGCGATTGGCGCCGAGGTTCTTGTAGGCCAGCATCGGCGGCGGCAGCTCGGTGATGCGTGCCGCGAGTTGCGGTCCGAGGCCGGGGTCGGCGGCGATCGCGGCGAGGGGTGCGATGAAGGTGAGGATGGTAAAGAGCACGGCACCGGTCTCCGGCAGTCGAGTCAGCGTCTGGCGCTCGACCCTGAGCCACGAGCGCCGGCCCGCATCGGCCGGCGTCACCAGGGTGCCCGTCCGCCGAAAGGCGGCACTCGGCTGGTGCAGCGCCGGATCGTCGCTGATCGACCAGTTGGCCCGCCAGACCGGGTGCCCTGTCAGGAGTCGCTCGAAGAAGAGACCGATCGGCCGGCCGATCGATGCTTCCAGCCCGGGCACCGGGGCATGGATGACGCCGATCGGCCGGCCGATCTTTTCGCCCAGAGTCCAGCGTGCGGGGAACGCCACGAAGGCGCCCACCAAGCGATAGCCGTCGGGCCCCGCCAGCATCAGGCAGAGATCCTCCTGGAGTGCCAGACCGAGACGCAGCAGAGGGGATTCGATCGTGGGCTCGAGCGCCACCGCCGGATGATGCCGGGCGAGATGTGGCGCCAGAACCGCGCCGAGTTCGGCGGCGGCATCCTCGCCCTCGGGCAGCAGCCGGTGGATGTCGGCGCCTTCGGCAAAAAGCCGCTTCTTCTCGGCGATCTCGGCCGGATAATCGTCGGTGATCATCAGCCATTCGGCCGGATCCAACGCGTGTAGACCCATGGCGAAACGCCAGGGCTTGCGCAGGAGGTCGTGCAGCAGCGACACCAGGGCCGGATCGAGTGCCCTGGTCACAACAGCACCAGATCGTCGCGGTGGATCATCTCGTCGCGGCCGCGATAACCGAGCAGCGCTTCGATCGCCTCGGTCGGTCGGCCCTTGATCACCTGCGCGTCGGCGGCGTCGTAGGCGACGAGGCCCTTGGCGATCGCGGTGCCCGTTGCGGTCTCGACGAGCACCGCATCGCCCCGCTCGAAGCTGCCGGTGACCGCCGTCACACCGACCGGCAGCAGGCTGGAGCCGCGGCGGAGCGCCCGCACCGCCCCGTCGTCCACACAGAGCGCGCCGGCGGGCTTCAAACTCGCTGCCAGCCAGTGCTTCTTCGCACTGCGCGGGTTGCTGGGGGCGAGAAAGAGCGTGCTCCGCGCACCGGCCCGGAGGGAGCGGAGCGGCCGGTCGGCCTTGCCGCTCGCCAAGAGGACGGTGCAGCCGCTCTGCGTCGCGATCTCGGCGGCCACGAGCTTGCTCGCCATGCCGCCCGTGCCCACCGCGCTCCCGCTGCCACTGGCCATCGCCTGGATCTCGGCCGTGATCCGGGCGACCTCCGGGATGTGTCGGGCTCTCGGGTCGGTCGTCGGGTCCGCCGTGTAGAGGCCGTCCACATCCGACAGCAGCACCAGGGTCTCGGCTGCCGCCATCACCGCGACTCGGGCCGAGAGGCGGTCGTTGTCGCCGTAGCGGATCTCGGTCGTCGCCACCGTGTCGTTCTCGTTGACCACGGGCACGGCACCGAGCTTGAGCAGCGTCTCCATGGTCGCCCGGGCATTGAGGTAGCGCCGGCGATTCTCGGTGTCGTCGAGGGTGACGAGGATCTGGGCGGTCGCGATGCCGTGCCTGGCCAGGCTTTCGGCCCAGGCGCCCGCCAGGAGGATCTGCCCCGCTGCCGCCGCCGCCTGCTTCTCCTCCAGCCTGAGCGGGCGCCTGGGCAGCTGAAGAGCACGTCTGCCCAGTGCGATGGCGCCGGAGGTCACGACGATCACCTGGCTGCCCTCGGCCTGCAGATCGGCGATGTCGGCGGCGAAGCCGTCGAGCCAGCCACGCCGCACCCGGCCATCGTCGTCGACCAGGAGTGCCGAGCCCACCTTGAGCGTGAGGCGCGGCTTGGCCAGGGCCTCGCTAGGTGTCATGCGGGCTCGGCCCCTGCCTTTTGCCCGGCCCGACGCCGAGCGCGGATATGGGCCAGCACCTCCTCTAGGATGTCGTCGAGCCCCTGCTTCGTCACCCCCGAGATGCAGCGCACGGCACCGCCCGACGCCTCCTCCAGACGTGCCCGGCGCTCGTCGATCAGCGCCGCTGTCAGCGCATCGCACTTGTTGAGACAGAGGATCTCCGGCTTCTCGGCGAGACCTCGGCCATAGGCCTCGAGCTCGTCGCGGACGACGCGGTAGGCCTCTTCCGGCGCCTCCGCGGTACCGTCGACCAAGTGGATCAACGTCGCACAGCGCTCCACGTGGCCGAGAAAGCGGTCACCGAGGCCGACGCCCTCGGACGCCCCTTCGATCAGGCCCGGGATGTCGGCGATGACGAAGCTGGTGTCGTCGACGACCACCGTACCGAGCTTGGGCTCGAGGGTGGTGAACGGATAGTCCGCGATCTTCGGCCGCGCCCGGCTGACCGCAGCCAGGAAGGTGGACTTGCCGGCGTTGGGCAAGCCGGTGAGACCGGCATCGGCCAGGAGCTTCAGCTCGAGCCAGATCCAGCGCTCCTCGCCGGGCCAGCCCGGGTCGGCGCGGCGCGGTGCCCGGTTGGTCGAGGTCTTGAACCGGGCATTGCCGAAGCCGCCGTCGCCACCCCTGGCGAGCACGATGCGCTGACCGGGCTCGGTGAGGTCGGCCAAGAGCGTCTCGTGGTCCTCGGCGAAGATCTGTGTGCCGACCGGCAGCTTCAGGACCACGTCGTCGCCGCTGGCACCGGTTCGGTTCTGGCCGGCGCCACCCGTCCCGCGTTTGGCCTTGAAGTGCTGCTGGTAGCGGTAGTCGATCAGCGTGTTGAGGTTCTCGTCGGCGACCGCCACGACGTCGCCGCCACGCCCGCCGTCGCCGCCGTCGGGCCCGCCGAACTCGATGAACTTCTCGCGCCGGAACGAGACGCAGCCGTTACCGCCGTCACCGGACTTGATGAATACCTTCGCGGAGTCGAGAAATCGCATCGTTTCCGTGCCGAACAAAAAAGGGAAAGGCCGCGGCCTTTCCCTCATGCACCACCGATCGGGTCGGCAGCTGATCGGAACTTCGGCCCTACTCGGCGGCTTCGGCTGCCGGCGGGAGGACGTGCACGAACTGCCGATCGCCACGCTTCTTGAAGGTCACGTGACCCTCGACCAGCGCGAAGATGGTGAAGTCGCGGCCGAGGCCGACCCCGTTGCCGGGATGCACCTTGGTGCCACGCTGGCGGATGATGATGTTGCCGGGGATGACGTGCTCGCCGCCGAACTTCTTCACACCCAGTCGCTTGCCGGCCGTGTCGCGACCGTTGCGCGAGCTGCCGCCTGCTTTTTTGTGTGCCATGGACTGCTCCTGAAAACTCTGCCCGCCGGGCCGCCGGACTCAGGCGGCGATGTCGGCGATCTTGACCACGGTGATGGACTGCCGGTGGCCGGTCTTGCGCCGGAAGTTCTTCCGCCGCCGCTTCTTGAAGATGACGATCTTGGGGCCCCGCGTCTGCTCGACCACTTCGGCCGTGACCTTCGCACCGGCGACCAGCGGGGTGCCGACCGTCATCTCGCCGCCGTCGCCCGCGACCAAGAGAACGTGGTCGAAATCGACCGTGCTGCCGACCTCGGCGTCGAGCTTCTCGATCTTGAGATACTGGTCCTTGGCGACGCGGTACTGCTTGCCGCCGGTCTTGATCACTGCGTACATCGAACTGAACCGATCCGGGATGGTGCGGGGCAACGGCGCAACACCAAGCGCCCGCGCTGCCTCACGCGAGATAACGGTGTTTAGCGCCTGCCGGCGCCCGTTGTCAATCGCTACTCGGCCGGTTTGTCCGCTGGCGAAGCCGGCTTCTCGATCGCGGCCCTGGGCTTGCCGCCGAGCAGCGCCTTGCCCTTCTCGCGCGCCCACTGGAAGACCGTGTAGAGGGTCGGGATCATGAAGATGCCGACTACCGCTGCGGCGATCATCCCGGCGAAGACGGCCGTACCCACGCCGCGACGGCTGAGCTCGCCGGCGCCTGTGGCCGTCACCAGCGGGAAGAGGCCGGCGATGAAGGCGAAGCTCGTCATCATCACCGCCCGGAACCGCTCGCGCGAGCCCATGACCGCGGCCTCGGCGATCGGGTGGCCCTCTTCGCGCCGCATCTTGGCGAACTCGACGATCAGGATGCCGTTCTTGGCGGCCAAGGCGATCAGCACGACGATGCCGATCTGGGCGTAGATGTTGTTCTCGAGGGACGCGATCCAAAGGCCGAGCAAGGCGCCGAAGATGCCGACCGTGACCGAGAGGAGCACGGGCACGGGAATGGTCCAGCTCTCGTAGAGCCCGACCAGGAAGAGGAAGGCGAAGAGCACCGCGAGACCGAGGATGATCCCGGTCTGGCCCGCCGCCTCCTTCTCCTGCAGGGCCGTGCCCGTCCACTCGAAGCCGTAGCCCTCCGGCAGCGTTGCCGCGGCGATCTCCTCCATGGCGGCAATGGCTTCCCCGGAGCTGCGGCCGGGGGCCGGCTGACCCGAGATGGTGATGCTGCGGAAGTTGTTGTAGCGCAGCAGGAACTGCGGCCCGAGGATCAACTCGGGCTCGACGATGGCTCGCAACGGCACCATTTCGCCGTTCGCATTTTTGACATTGATCCGGTAGATGTCCTCGATCGCCCGGCGGTCCGCCTCCTCACCCTGGATCAGCACCTGCCAGGTGCGGCCGAAGAGGTTGAAGTCGTTGACGTAGAAGCCGCCGAGCGTCGACTGCAGGGCGTTGAACACGTCGCCGAGGTTGATGCCCAGCGTCTGCGCCCGCTCGCGGTCGATGTCGAGGAAGAGCTGCGGCGTCGCGGCTGCGAAGGTTGTGTAGACCGCGCCCAGCCGCTCGTCCTGGTTGGCCGCCAGGATCAGGGCGTTGGCGGTGGCCGCGAGATCGGCGGCACTGCCGCCCTGCCGGTCGAGCAGCTGGAACTCGAAGCCGGCGCCGGTGCCGAGACCGAGAATCGGCGGCAGATTGAAGGGGATGACGACGGCTTCACGAAAACTCGTGAACTCTTGGCGCAAGGACGCGATCAGGCCCTGGGCACGGGTTTCGGGCGTGGTCCGCTCGGCGAAGTCGGCGAGTGTCACGACGATGAAAGCCGAACTCGACTTGGCGAGGCCATCGATGAAGCTGTAGCCGATGACCGAGGTCACGCTGACGACGCCCGGCTTCTCGCTGATCACCGCCTCGATCTTTTCGACGGCGGCCAGCGACCGGTTGACGGCGGCACCTTCGGGCAGTTGCACCTCGACGAAGATGACGCCCTGGTCCTCGTCGGGCAAGAAGCCGGTCGGCACCACGCTGCCGAGCCAGCCCGTGCCGAGCACGAAGCCGGCGAGCAGGACAAGGCTGATGAAGGCGACCCGGACGAGCTTGGCTACGATCGCCGCATAGCCGTCGCGGAAGCGATCGATGGTCGCGAGCACATAGCGCATCGGCCCGCGCTTGGGCCCGTGGCTGTGCTCGAGCAGCACGGCACAGAGGGCCGGCGACAGGGTGAGCGCGTTGATCGCCGAGATCACCATGGAGACGGAGACCGCGACGGCGAACTGCTGGTAGAGCTGGCCCGAGATGCCGGGGATGAAGGCCACGGGCACGAACACCGAGAGCAGCACGAGCGTGATGGCGATGATCGGGGCCGTGATCTCGCCCATCGCCGCCTTGGTGGCGTCGGCGACCGAGAGGTCGGGTTCGGCTTCGAGCTTGGCCTCGACCGCTTCTACCACGACGATGGCGTCGTCGACGACGATGCCGATGGCGAGCACCAGGGCCAAGAGCGAGACGGTGTTGAGGGAGAAGCCGAGCACCAGCATCACGGCCAAGGTGCCGATCAGCGCCACGGGCACCGCGATCAGCGGGATCAGGGTAGCCCGGGCATTGCCGAGGAAGAGGAAGACCACGATGATGACGAGGACGAAGGCCTCGATCAGGGTGTGGATCACCTCCTCGATGCTCGCCTCGACGAAGCGCGTCGTATCGTAGGGGATCTCGTAGGCGATCCCGGGCGGGAAGCGCTCGCTCAGCTCGTGGAGCAGCTCGCGCACGCCCTCGGCGGTGGCAATCGCGTTCGAGCCCGGCAGCTGCTGGATCGCGATCACCGCACCGTCGCCGCTGTTGAAGCGGCTGACGACGTCGGCGGTGCGCGACCCCAGCTCGACCCGTGCGACGTCCCGAACCCGGACGAACGAGCCGTCCGGGTTGGCGCGCACCACGATGTTCTCGAACTCCGCGACATCGGTGAGCCGGCCCTGGGCCTGGATGTTGAGCTGGAGCTCGGCATCGGCCATCGGCTGCGCGCCGATGCGCCCGGCGGCGGCCTGCACGTTCTGCGAGCGGATGGCATCGATCACGTCGGTGGCCGACATGCCGAGCAGGGCCAACCGCTCGACATCGATCCAGACCCGCATGGCATAATCGAGGCTGGCGAAGAGATAGGCGTCGCCGACCCCCGGGATCTGCTTGATCTGGTCGAGGATGTTGATCGTCGCATAGTTCGAGAGATAGAGCGCGTCACGGCTCTGGTCGGGCGAGAACAGGCTGACCATCTGCAGGAAGGCCGCCGACTTCTTCTTGGTCGTCACGCCCTGGCGCTGCACCTCTTCCGGCAGCTGCGAGAGCGCCTGCTGCACCCGGTTCTGGACGTTCACGGTGTTGATGTCGGCATCGCTGCCGACCCGGAAGCTGACCGTCAGCGTGTAGCTGCCGTCGCTGCCGCTCGACGACTTCATGTAGAGCATGTCCTCGACACCGACGACCTTCGACTCGATCGGCTGCGCCACGGTCGCCTCGACGACATCCGCCGCAGCACCGGGAAAGTCCGTCTGCACCGAGACCTGCGGCGGGACGATGTCGGGGAATTGGGCGGTCGGAATCGCCTGCATGGCGATCAGGCCGGCGAGCGTGATGACGATCGAGATGACCATCGCCAGCCGCGGACGGTCGACGAAGACGGCGGAGATCATCGGCTCAGCTTCCCGCGGCCGGGGCCGGGTCGACCACCATGCCGGGGCGGACGCGCTGGATGCCCTCGGTGATCACCCGCTCGCCGGCCTCGAGGCCCTGGGTCACGATGAAGCTCCCGTCGATCGTCCGGCCGACCGTGATCGGGCGCTGCTCGACGGTGTCGTCGTCGCCGACGACCAGCACGAAGCGGCCGCCCTGATCGACGAGGGTCGCCTGTTGCGGGACGAGCAGCGCCTGCTCCGGCGCGGCGATTTCGACCATGGCGGTAACGAGTTGCTGATCGATCAGCGTGCCGTTCGGGTTCGGCACCTGGGCGCGCACGGCCACGGTGTCAGTGCCCGGGTCGACCTGAACATCGACGAAATTCAGCGTTCCGACCTCGTCGTAGACGGTCTCGTCAGCCAGTCGCACCCTGACCGTGACGGCCGATTCGTCGAAGCCGGCCTCGGCAGCCTGACGGCGAACGTCGAGCAACTCGCGCTCTGTGATCGGGAAGGTGACGTACATCGGATCCTGGCTCACCAGGGTGGCCAGCGTGCCGGTTTGCGGGGAAAGAAAGTCGCCGACCGAAGCGGCGGCACGGCCGATCCGCCCGGTGAACGGTGCCCTGATGTCGGTGTAGGAGAGATCGAGCTCGGCCCGGGCGCGCGAGGCTTGCGCCCGCAGGAGTTCGGCCTCGGCCTTGCCGGCGAAGGCGGTTGCCTGGTCGAGAACGGCTTGCGCCGCGGCCTGACGCTGGACGAGGGTGGTTTGCCGATCGACCTCGAGCCGCGCCAGGGTCAACTCGGCCTCGGCCGCCGCGATGTCGGCATCGACCTCGCCGAGACGGGCTTCGTAGGGCCCCTTCTCGATGGCGAAGAGCAGATCACCCTCGTCGACGATGCTGCCCTCGGTGAACGGGATCGCCTCGAGGAATCCCTCGACCCGCGCGATCAGCTCGACCTTGTCGACGGCCTCGATGCGGCCGGTGAAGGACGTCGCGGGTGTGACGTCCGTGGCTCGAACCTCGACCACGGCGACGGCCGGTGGTGGCGCTGCATCCTGTGCTGCGACGCCGCCCGCAACAAGGAAGAGAACAACCGATGTCCCGAATAGTCGACGCATGCGTCGCTCCGCATCACCAGCACGAATCACTCCGTCGAGCTTAGAGATCGAGTGGGAGCGCGACTAGCCGATTTCTGTACACCGGCGAATGCGGCGGTGAAATCTACGGAGCGACCGCGCGAGCCCGGCGGTCAGCGCGATGCGCCAGCGAACGAGTCGTCCTGCAGGGCGTCGAGGCTCGCCAGGATCTCGTCGATCGGGCGCCAGCCGATGGTGACCACGGCAGGCCTGCCCGGGCGCAACGCCAAAAGCGTCGGATAGCCGGTCACGCCCAAGCCTGCCGTCTGCTGCCACTCGGCAGCGACCTCGGCCGCGGTCGCGGGATCGTCGAACGTGCGATCGAACCGCTCGGGCTCGATGCCGAACTCGCCCGCTGCGTCGCGCAGCACGCTCGGATCGGTGATGTCCTGACCCGACGCGTAGAACCGCTCCTGCAGGCGGCCGAGAAACGGCACGGCGAGCGCCGGATAGTGCCGGCGGACGACGGCGATCGCGCGTGACGGCGGCTCGGTGTCGTAGACGAAGCCCTCGCGGTCGAAAAAGCCGAAATCGAAGGGCTGGCCCGTCCGCTCGACGACGTGCTGCCAGTGCTCGCGGACCGTGGCCTTGTCGACATCGCGCATCGGCCGGGCCCGATCGGCGCCCAACGTGCCCAGTGCCAGCGTTATCGGATAGCCCCGCTCCGCCAGCGTGCGGGTCACGGGCTGAAAGCCCCAGCACCAGGAGCACATCGGGTTGGCGAAGTAGAGCAGTTCCAGGCTCATGCGCGGTCTCCGTCGGAGGTGGCCGCCGTCGTTACCGGCAAGCCGCGGCGGCGCCAGCGATCCATGCCGCCTTCGAGCTGTTTGGCGGCGAAGCCGGCTGCTTCGAGCAGGCGGACAGCCGGTATCGAGCGATGTGCCGTCTTGCAGACGACGATCACCTCGATGTGGGGGTCGAGTGCCAGCGTCGGAAGGCTGGCCGAGAGGGTGTGCACCGGAACGTGAACAGCGCCGCCGATGTGGCCGTTGGCGAACTCGGCTGCGGTGCGGACGTCGATGATCTGCACGGGCGGCCCGGCCGCGCAGCGTCGGGCCACTGTCTCGGGCGGGATCTCCGGTACCTTGCCGAAGGGAAGCCAATCGCGCCAGCGCATCACCGTCCTCTCAATTCGTTCGCCGCCGCCAGCGCCAGGGTTCGGTGAAGCTGCCTTGCCAGACCCCCGCCGTCTTCAGCCGCGCTTCCTCTTCGGCCGCCTCGTAGGAAGGCCCGAGTACGGCGCCGGTGCCGGGATACCAGGCGAGCGCCCAACCGCTGCGGACGATCGCCGCATTGAGGTCCAGGCCACCCTGATAGCAGACCGCCAAGGCCCGGCCCCAGCGATCGTGACCATAAACCTCGCAATGCACCGGCTCGACCCCGACGAGGTCATCGACCGCGGCTGTTGCCACTTGGCCACAGGGCCATTCGTGGTCGTCGACGAGGCAGGTCTGATCGTCCTCCGGCGCATCGATGCCGATCAGGCGCACGCGCACCTCGGCGACGACGAGGGTATCGGCATCGAGCACAGAAGCGATCCCCTGCAGCCTCGGACGCTCGCCCGGTTCGGCCCGCCTTCCGACGCAAGCGACGCCCTCGGCCAAAATGTCGCGGATCCGACCGCGGCTGATGCCGTCGATCGCGGTCGATGACGCAACGGCCGGCCAGGGGCGCCCGCTGACCATCGCGCGGGCCCGCGTCTCGTCGCTAGGCGCGATCTCGCGTAGCCGTTCGATGTCGTCCGTATCGATGTCGACGCAGCCGGCCCCAGCGCCGCTCGCGACGAGCCACGCCAGGGCGGCCGCGGCCACCAGCCGCACGTTCCATCCCTCCAGGCCGTTGTGGCCGTTGTCTTGGTCGACCTCGACGGTCGACGTAGGGATGGTGACGCCAGCCGGCGACCTCGTCCAGACCACCGGACGGGCAAGAAGTACGCTTCAAGGTGCGGGGAGGCGACGAATGGTCGGAGTGGCAGGATTTGAACCTGCGGCCCCCGCCTCCCGAAGACGGTGCTCTACCAGGCTGAGCTACACTCCGACAGTGGCGGAGAGATAGGCGAAACGGGCGATGGCTGCAAGCGGTGTCCGTGCCGGCACGGATCGCACCTAACCCTGCGGCAAAGAGTCGATCTTGGCCGCGAGAATGAAGTCGTTCTCGTGCAGCCCGTCGATCTTGTGGGTCTGCAGCGAGATCGTGGTGTAGCCCCAGCCGAAATGAATATCCGGATGGTGACCTTCGCCTTCCGCCACGATGCCGACCTCGTTCACGAAGGCGAGGGCATCGGCGAAGTTCTTGAACCGGAACGTCCGCTCGATGCGCTTGGCGTCAGCCGAGAGTTGCCAGTCCGGGCGATCGGCGAGGTAGCTGCGGGCGGTAGCCTCGTCCATGGGCGGGATACCGCCCCGACACGGTGTGCACTGCTTTTGCGCCAGACCCTGCTGCATGACACCCTCCGATGTTGCTCATCGGGAGATGTCGCACCGTTGCGTGCGACGTCAACCACCGCAGCTCTCTTGTCGGCGAGAGATCCGGGGTGCGCCGCGGCGATCGACGCCGGACAGGCCGCGGAGAGGGATGGCAGGCTCCCTCTCCGCGCTCATGCCCCGCCGGCCCGCTTGACGTTCCCCCGAAACGGGCCACCACGGTCCTCGGGCGATGCAACCGATACGCCGTCGATCGAAACCATCCGAGGTGATCCCAACTTGCGCGACTGGCCGGTTCACGCATTGACCTGAATCAAGGGTCGAGTCGGTCGGCCGGCACGTGACCGAGGCGCAGCACGTCTCAATCCTTGATGTAGATCGTGTTCTGTGTGCCGTCGGGCGCCGTATCCCCGGTGACGGTCACCTCGACCACCTGGTTGACTTGGGTGATCGTGTAGCTGCCGCCGCCGCCGGGGGCACGCAGTGTCATGCCGTCGCCGGCCACCAGGTCGACGTCCGAAGCACCGGCCTTGACGATCTTGACCCAGGCCGCCTGGCTGCCCGGCGGTACCAAGCCGGTATCGAACTTGATCGTCAGCAGGTCGCCACTGCCCTGGCTGACATGGATCAGCTTACCCATGTGAAAAGCGGGAATGCCGTCCGCGTAGCCGAGATTGGAGACCTGCACCGGGTGCACGAAGGTCTTGTCGACATCGGGATCGAGGTGGTGGAGATAGACTTGGTTGTCCGGGAAGATCACCACCTCGACCATCTGGAACTGGCGCTCGATCCAGTTGCGGCCCGGTCGTGGCAGGCGCAGGTCGGCACCGTCGGTGCCGACGAAGAACACGTCGCCCGAGCCCTGCCGGATGACCCAGAACCGCCGGGCGCCCGCACCGCTCTCGACGAGGCCGCCCGGAATGGTGATCGTCCTGGGATCGGCATTGGCGACGCGCAGCACCTTGCCGAAATCGATCGACGAGATGGTGCGGTCGACATTGACCTCGCGCTCGGCCACGGCACCGCGCTGAACGGCCACCGGGGCGTACTCGCCGTTGTTCAGGCGGCAATAGATCCCGTTGCCGAGATAGTATTCGCCGAAGGCGGGTAGCGCACCCGGCCCTGCCGCATGGTGCAGGAGGCCGTCCACCGTCCGCACCGGCTCGGTGGACCGCGGCGCCAGATAGAGCGGATCGTTGATCTGTACGCGGGCGAGTTCGCCGCGCGCGTCGCCTTCACCGTTGCCGAGTTCGAGCCGGACGTCGAGCATCGGATCGCCGGTGTCCGGATCGGCGGCCCCGATGCTGATCGGCCGGGTCAGCTTGGCCGCGTTCTTCGAGCCGATATCGACCAGCAGACCGCGATAGGGGTTCTCCTGGGTGGCGTGGCCGTCCGCCTTCTCCTGCGCCGGGCCCTTGTTGTCGCCGGTGAGCAGCAGGACATTCTTTTGCGGCGAGCGCAGCTGGATCGACGGCTCGCTCCAGCGATTGAACAGCCAGGCACCGACCAGGAAGGCGTCGCCGTCCTGGGACCGGCCGAGCTCCGGCTCGAGCCGGTTGTCGAGCGGCGCCACATTGTCGCAGCCGAGGAAGGTCCGCTGGATGACCGAGCGGGCGAACAGCGCGTTGCTGTCCTTGTAGGTCGTCGGGCACCAGTGGGTAATGCAGCCGATGAAGTTGTTCCCGACACAGGCACCCGCCGCCCCGCCGACGCTTTGCGAGTATTCCTCGAAGCCGGTCTCGACCACCTCCACGTCGCAATCGATCAGATTGATCCGTGCCGCGTTGACGAGTTTGATACCGACGCAACCCTCGAGCGGGGTCAAGCCGGCACCGCCGACCTGCGCATTCACCTGAACGCGCTGCAGGATCATGTTGTTGATCCAGTTGGTCGTGCTCGCGCTGCTGCCGTCGAGCAGGATCGCCTGCGTGTTCGCCGAGCCGAGCTTGACCGAGACCTCGGAGACCAGGCTGTCGCCGTAATTCACGTCGGGCTTGGCGGCGGAGAAGCGGATGCCACCGGCGAACATGCGGAAGTCGCCGCCGCCGAAGCCGGCATTGATCTTCTCGACCACGCATTCGTTCGAATCGACGAGATCGACGCACCAGCCGGTGGCGGCACCACCGTAGAAATTGACGTCGCTGATGCGGAACTCGTGGCCCCAGACCTCGACCCCGCCGACCGCCATGCGGATCGACAGATTGGCGAGCATCGACCGGTTCCAGTCGTCGGTGCCGCCGGCTTCGATCGCGAACGGCCCTTCGTTGCGGCGAAAGACGAAGGCGTGACTGCCCTCGGCGATGATCTCGGCATCGTCGCGGCCGGATCCGATGATGGTGCGCCTGGGCAGCACATCGATCGTGGTGGCGAGACGATAGCGGCCCGGCGGCACGAAGACACTTCGATGCGCGCCGAGGGCCGCGGCGAACGCCGGGGCGTCGTCGGCGACACCGTCACCCTCGGCACCGAAATCCCGGACCGAGACGGCGTCGGCGAGCTTGCCGGCGATCCGCCGATCGACTGCACCGGGACCCGGCATCCTGGCGGCGATGCGGTCGAGCGGGGCCTGTCGGGTGAGGTTGCCGTCCTGGGTCGAGACGAGGATCCGGTCCTCGCCGGTCAGTGCCGCAACCGGCGGCAACTCGTGAACTTGCTTGGTCGCCATCAGGCGGTCTCCGTGATGATGCGGGCACCGCTCTCGGTCACGATCGCTTGGTTCGTTTCGGTCACGAGAAGCGGCGCGGTGCTGCCACCGCCGGGCGGCGGCAAAACGATCGGCGTGCTACGGGTCGAGCGGATCAGCCGCAGACCGCGCGCCGTGGGTGAAAGGGACGTCGTCATGTCAGCTGCGGCCGATCACGTAGGCGACGCAGTCCTCGGCCTCGGCGATGAACGCGACATGCCGCTCGCCGCGGCGCAGCGGCACGTCGACATAGATGCCGGGATAGAGAAACGGGCTGGCCGCCAGATCGGCGACGACGTCCTCCTGGCCGATGGCGAAGCGGCAGGCACCGGTAGCGATCAGGGTGATCACTTGCACATGGTCGGGCAGCGGGACCGGGGTACGCGCCGACTCGGCGGCGACCGCCAGCTTTTGCGTGCCGGCCGGATCGAAACCCAGGACTTGCATCGGGTTGCCGTTGTCGTCCACAGGCAGAAGCAGGCTCATGGCTGTCTCCGGAGAGGAAAAGAGGGCAGGATGGAGCGTTCGATCGACGGTGAGTTTATAGGAGAAAAAACCTATGTCAAGGACCGCCATCATAATTCTCGGCAGGCGAAACAAAGCGCTTCCAGAAAACCACCCGCCTCTGACATAGTCGGGCAAAACCAGGACGCCTCGACATCGATGCCGACCCGTCGCCGTCTCTTGATCTACAGCCACGACAGCTTCGGCCTCGGCCATCTGCGCCGCTGCCGGGCGATCGCGCACGACCTGGTCGACCGTTATCCCAACCTCTCGGTCCTGATCCTCTCGGGCTCACCGATCATCGGCAGCTTCGACTTCAAGTCGCGGGTCGACTTCGTCCGTGTGCCCGGGGTGATCAAGCTGAAGAACGGCGACTACACCTCGCTCAAGCTCGACATCGACCTGAGCACCACGCTCGAGATTCGCCGGTCGATCATCACCCACACGGCGAGCGCCTTCGACCCCGACGTCTTCCTCGTCGACAAGGAGCCATTGGGGTTACGGGGCGAGGTCGAGGGGGCCCTGGAGCTCTTGACCCGGCGCGGGCGGCAATGCGTGCTCGGCTTGCGCGACGTCATGGACGAGCCGAAGGCGCTCTATCGCGAGTGGCGGCGCAAGGGTGTGTTCCCGGCCCTCGAGCGCTACTACCGTGATATCTGGGTCTACGGCCTGCCCGAGATCTTCGACCCGATCCGCGAGATCCCGGGTATGGCCCGGCTCGCCGAGCGGGTCAGCTTCACCGGCTATATCGAGCGGGCAGCCGCCGAGCCGGATCGTCTGGCGCCCGGACTGCAACTGCCGGATCGACCCTATGTGCTGGTCATGGCCGGGGGCGGGGGTGATGGGGCCGGGCTGATCGACCTGGTGCTGCGGGCCTACGAGACCGATCCGACGATTCCGCATCCGGCCCTCGTCGTCTTCGGGCCCTTCATGAACTCGGAGCAGCGCAGTCAGTTCCAGGAGCGAGCCGATCGCCTGCCCGATGTGGTCGCCACCACCTTCGAGGCCAATCCCGAAGCGCTCTACGGGCCCGCTGCCGGGGTCGTCGCCATGGGCGGCTACAACACGTTCTGCGAAATTCTCTCCTTCGACAAGCCGGCGTTGATCGTGCCGCGGACCGAGCCGCGGCTGGAGCAGTGGATCCGCGCCGATCGGGCGGCCCGCTTGGGGCTCGTGCGCATGCTGCCGGACGGCGGCGCGCACCGTCCCGAAGCGATGGCCGCTTGCCTGCACGGCATCGCCGGCTGGCCACGGCCCAGTGCGGCCCTGCGCCGTCGGCTGCTGGGCGGGCTCGACATGATCGCCGAGCTCTGCGCGCCGGCGTTCGATCCGGAAAAGCGCGTCGCCCGCTCCGCTTGACACCATGGCGCCACGTATCGGGCTCGTGCTCAAGGGCTATCCGAGGCTGTCGGAGACCTTCATCGCGCAGGAGATTCTGGCTCTGGAACGGGCGGGCCTCGACCTCCTCGTCGTCTCGCTGCGTCACCCGACGGACAAGGCCCGCCACCCGATCCACAGCGAGATCGCGGCCGAGGTGCTCTATCTGCCGGAATACCTGCACCAGGAGCCGCTGCGGGTCTGGCGCGGTCTTTGCAGGGCGGCTCGCGAGCGGCAGCTGGGCCGGGTCTGGGCTGCGTTCGTTCGCGACCTGCGGCGCGACATCAGCCGCAACCGGGTGCGACGGCTCGGTCAGGCACTGGTCCTCGCGCGCGAGCTGCCGGCCGACATCGACTGCCTCTACGTTCACTACCTCCACACCCCGGCCTCGGTCGCCCGCTACACGGCGATGATGCGCCGCTTGCCGTTCGCCGTATCCGCTCATGCCAAGGACATCTGGACAATCCCGAAGTGGGAAATCCGCGAAAAGCTCCAGGATGCGGCGTGGCTGACCACCTGCACGGCCATGGGGTTTCGCTATTTGCGGGAGCTCGCACCCGAAGCACGGCTGCATTGCCTGCCGCACGGCGTCGACCTTGCCCGCCTGCCGGCGCCGCCCTGCGGCTGTCGCGGCCCCGACCGCGAGGGCGACCGGCCGGTCGAGCTGGTCACGGTCGCCCGGGCCGTCGAAAAGAAGGGGCTCGACGTGATCCTCGATGCTCTGGCGCGGCTGCCGGCGGCCATCGACTGGCGCTGGCGGCATGTCGGCGGCGGGCCGCTGTTGCCGGAACTTCGGAAGCGTGCCGGCAAGCTCGGGATCACCGAGCGGGTCAACTGGTCGGGTGCCCTGCCGTTCGACGAGGTGCTCGGCGCCTTGCGCGGCGCCGATCTCTTCTGCTTCGCACCACGGGTCGCCGCGGACGGTGACCGCGACGGCATCCCCAACGTCGTGGCCGAGGCGATGTCGCAGGGCTTGCCCGTAGTGACCGCGCGGGCCGGGGCGGTGGACGAGATCGTCGTCGACGGCGAAACCGGGCTGATCGTGCCGCCCGACGATCCGGCAGGACTGGCCGACGCCATCACCACGCTGATCCGCGATCCCGCCCGCCGCACGGCCATGGGGGCCGCCGGCCGGGCGCGCATCGAGGCCCATTTCGCGGCCGGGCCGGGCATCGCCGAAATCGCCCGCGAACTCCGTAGGCTCGCGGCGGCCGACGGCTGATGCGGATCGCTTTCTACGCCCCGCTCAAGCCGATCGACCACCCGGTCCCCTCGGGCGACCGGCTGATGGCCCGCGCGTTCTTCGCGCTGTTGCAGCAATCGGGCCACGAGGTCGCCGTCGTCTCCAGCCTGCGCAGTTTCGATCGGACGGGCGATCGCCGGCGGCAGCTGGCCTTGCGGGCCTCGGCCGCGGCCGAAGCGGCAGCGCTGATCGAGCGCTGTCGTCACGGTGATGCCCCGAATCTCTGGTTCACCTATCACGCCTATCACAAGGCACCGGACTGGCTCGGCCCCGCCGTGATCCGGGCCTGCGGCCTGCCCTACGTGATCGCCGAGGCCTCGATCGCCGGCAAGCAGGCGGGCGGGCCCTGGGATCTCGGCCACCGTGCGACCATCGCGGCCGTCGATGCGGCGGCTGCGGTCCTGGCGATGACGGAAGTGGATGCCCGCAACCTCGCCGAGTACGCGCCTCACCCTGGGAAGATCGTGCTCTTCCCGCCGTTTCTCGCGGCACCGCTCCGGCCGCCCGGGGGTCGAGAGGGTGCCCGTCGGCGGCTCGCCCGCTCGCTCGATCTGCCGGCGGATACGGTCTGGCTCGCGGTGGTCGCGATGATGCGCGACGATATCAAGGCCTGTTCCTACCGGCTCCTGGCCGACGCCCTGGCCCGGCTGGCCCAGCCGGATTGGCGGCTCGTCGTGATCGGCGACGGTGCCGCCGGTGCCGCGATTCGCGCGCAGCTCCGTACTGTCGGCGGCGACAAGGTCCGGTTCCTCGGCGAACAGCCGCCCGAGGCCGTAGCGGAGCTGCTCGCGGCTGCGGACATCTTCGTCTGGCCGGGGCTCCAGGAGGCCTACGGCATGGCGATCCTCGAGGCACTCGCGGCCGGCCTGCCGGTCGTCGCCTGTAGCGAGGGTGGTATCGCCGACTTGGTCGAGCACGGCCGCAACGGCTTTTTGGCCCCCGACCGCTCGGCCGCGGTGCTCGCCGGCCATCTCGACCGGCTGATCGCCGATGCCGACTTGCGCCGACAACTCGGCGCCGAGGCGGCGGCCCTGGTCGCAAAGCGGCACAGCCTCGCCGCGGCCCGGGCTCGGCTGGCGCAAGTGCTGACAGCGGTCACCCGCGGTGGTGCGCTGCCATGCGGCTGATCGTGCTGCGCCATGGGGCCACCGTGTGGAACCGCGAGCGGCGGATCCAGGGCCGTGCGGACCTGCCGCTGAGCCCCGAGGGAAGGGCCGCGGTCGCCGCCTGGTCGCTGCCCGAGGCGTGGCGGGCGCTGCCCTGTTTCGTCAGCCCCGCGGCGCGGGCGCGACAGACGGCCGCGGTCTCGGGCTTTGCCGCGCCGGTCGTGGTGCCCGAGTTGATCGAGATGGATTGGGGGGCCTTCGAGGGGCGAACACTGACCGATTTGCGTGCCGAGCTCGGCGCCGACATGGCGGCCAACGAAGCCCTGGGGCTCGATTTTCGACCATCCGGCGGCGAGAGTCCGCGCGATGTCATGGAACGCCTGCAGCCGTGGCTCGCCCGGCTCGCCGGCCGGCCCGGGGCCGCCGTGGTCGTCACCCACAAAGGCGTTCGCCGGGCTTTGCTGGCACGGGCGACCGGCTGGGACATGCGCGGCCCGCCACCGGTCGAGCTGCGCGATCACGAGGCGCTTTGTCTGGATATCGACGAATCGGCGCGTCTCGTCTTGGCTGAAATCCTCTCACTGCGAGTGCCAGAATGAGCAATCCGGTCCAAATCTGGTGGCGCGACGACGATGCCGGGTACCGAAGCGAGAGGCTCGATCGGCTGCTCGAGCTCGTCCGACGGACTGGCCGCCCGCTCGCGCTCGCCGTCATCCCCGCCAGGCTCGAGCCCGAGGTGACGGCCGCGATCCTGGCGTGCGACGACGTCGTCGTTCTGCAACACGGCTGGGACCACGCCGATCATGCCGCGGACGACCGAAAGCAGGTCGAACTCGGCGGGACGCTCGGCGGCGAAGCCTGCCGTGACCGGCTGGCGCGCGGCAAAGCCCTGCTGGAGCACGCGTTCGGTGAGCGGTTCCTGCCGGTGCTGGTGCCGCCCTGGAACCGGATCGAAGCACCTTGCCTCGCCACCCTCGAAGCCCTCGGCTTCGTCGCCGTCTCGACCTTTGCCCGGGATACGAGTGCGATCGAGTTCGGGCTGGCGCAGGTCAACACCCACGTCGATCTGATCGATTGGCAGGGCGGCCGGCGGATGAAGCCGCTCTCCGATCTCCTGGCCGAGGTCGATCGACTGCTCGCCGACCCGGCGCTTGGCACGCTCGGGCTGATGTCGCATCATCTCGACATGACACAGGCCGATCTCGACGTCCTGGAGCAGCTCTTCCAATACCTCGACAGTCTCGAACGCTGCCGTTGGGCGAGCCTGGTGCCGTTGTTCGAGCCACAGCGAAAGGCCGCCGATGCAACCCCTCGTCGCGGTTCGTGATCTTCACGTCTCCTTCGCCAGCGACGAAGGCTTGGTCGAGGCCGTGCGTGGCGTCTCGTTCGATATCGTCGCCAATCGGACGACGGCGGTGGTGGGCGAGAGCGGCTCGGGCAAGACGGTGCTGTCGCACGCGATCTTGGGCATCCTGCCGAAATCGGCCAGCATCACCCGGGGCTCGATCCTGTTCGCCGATCCGCAGCATGCCGGACCGCCGCTCGATCTCGTGCCGATGAAGCAGGAGAGCCGCAAGCGCCGGGCCATTCGCGGCGGCCGGATCGCGATCATTTTCCAGGAGCCGATGAGCTCCCTTTCGCCACTGCACACGATCGGCGACCAGATCAGCGAAGCCTACCGCCTGCACGTCGAGAACGACCCTCGAGCGGCGCGGGCGGCGACCATCGAGATGCTGGACAAGGTCGGTTTTCCGAACGCCGACCGGGCGTTTCGCACCTTCACCTTCGAGCTGTCCGGCGGGCTGCGCCAGCGCGCGATGATCGCGATGGCGTTGATCTGCCGCCCGGCCCTGTTGATCGCGGACGAGCCGACCACGGCCCTCGACGTCACCATCCAGGCGCAGATCCTCAAACTGATCGAGGACCTGAAGGACGAGTTCGGGATGGCCGTGCTGTTCATCACCCACGACCTCGGGGTGGTCGCCAATATCGCCGACGAGGTGGTGGTGATGTATCAAGGTAGGGTAACGGAGAGCGGCGAGGCGGAGGATTTGATCCGTCAGCCGCGCCACGCCTATCTCGAAGCCCTGCTCCACGCGGTGCCGCGGATCGGCATGGACCCGAACGAACGATTGCGCTCGGTAGGCGATCCCCGGGATGCCGAGCCCGTGCCGGCAAAGCCACGCGCTCGTGCTGTGGCCCCCGAGGATTGGATCCTGCGCGTCGACGGGCTGAACAAGACCTTCAGCACGCGGCGCGCGGGCTGGCTCGGTGGCGAGCGGCAGACGATCCGCGCCGTGGTCGACGTATCCTTCGAGATAACGCGGCGTGAATGCCTGGCGATCGTCGGGGAGAGCGGCTGCGGCAAGACGACGGTCAGCAAGCTCATCATGCGTGCGCTCGAACCCGATTCCGGCAGCGTGCGCTATCACGACGGCGAGCGGGAGGTCGACGTCCTCGATCTGCAAGATCGGGCCTTGCTCGAGTTCCGGCGGCGGCTGCAGTACATCTTTCAAGACCCGTTCGGCTCGCTCAATCCGCGCATGACGGTGCGCGATATCGTCGCCGAGCCGCTGGTCATCCACGACATCCTTGATGCATCGAGCCGGATGGAGCGGGTCAACTGGCTGCTCCGCGAAGTCGGGCTCGACGCCCGCCACGCGAGCCGCTACCCGCACAGCTTCTCGGGCGGGCAGCGGCAGCGGATCGGCATCGCGCGGGCCCTCGCCCTCGAGCCCAGCCTTTTGATCTGCGACGAGCCGGTGTCCGCCCTCGACGTCTCGGTGCAGGCGCAAATTCTCAACCTGCTCAAGGATTTGCAGGCCGAGCTCGGGCTCACCTACCTGTTCATCTCGCACAATCTCGCGGTCGTCCGCTATCTCGCGCATCGGGTCGCGGTGATGTGTGCCGGGCAGATCGTCGAGCTGGCAACCACGGCGCAGTTGTTCGAGGACCCGCAGCATCCCTATACCCGCGCCCTCCTGGCGGCGGTGCCCGAGCCCGATCTCGACCGGCCGCTCGATTTCGCGGCGCTCTTGGCAGGGCGCGCCTCGGAGCCCACCGCATGGCCGATGCCCTATCGCCTGGACGGTGGTGCCGGAAGACTGATAACGTACGGCAAAGATCATCTGGTGCGGGTAGGCGAATGAGCGGACATCGAAAACGACTGCTGGCACTGGCCGGTGCCCTGATCGTCGCTGCGACGGCAGTGGCGGCGACCGACTCGGTTGCCGGTCCACCAGCCGAGCCGCTGGTGCTCGACGATATCCCGCAGATCGGCGAGCGCGGTGGCGATCTCCGGATGATGGTCAGTCGCACCCGCGACACCCGCTTACTCAATGTCTACGGTAACGCCCGCCTCGTGAGTTACGACCTGGATCTCGAGCTCCAGCCCGACATCTTGGCCGATTTTTCGGTCGAGGAGGGGCGTATCTTCACCTTCCGGCTCCGCGAAGGGCATCGCTGGTCGGATGGTGAACCGTTCACCACCGAGGATCTGCGCTTTTATTGGGAAGACGTCGCCACCAACGAGGAGCTCTCGCCGGTCGGTCCCCCCATCACTCTCCTGGTCGAGGACGCGCCGCCAGAGGTGGAGGTGATCGACGAGCTCACCATCCGCTACACGTGGCCGTCACCCAACCCGTTCTTCCTCGGCGAGATCGCCGCCGCTTCGCCGCTCTATATTTATCGACCGGCGCATTACTTGAAGCAGTTCCACAAGGATTATGTCGATTCGGAAGAACTCGAACGGCTGGTGCGCGAGGACAATGCACGCGACTGGACGCAGCTCTATCATCGCCGCGATCGGATGAACCAGGTCGACAATGTCGATCTGCCGACGCTGCAACCGTGGAAGCTCGACACCCCTTCGCCGGCCGAGCGGTTCATCGCGGTCCGCAACGAGTATTTCCATCGGGTGGACGCCGATGGCGAGCAGCTGCCCTACATCGATCGCTTCATTCTCGACGTGGTCGACAGCCGGCTCATTCCGATCAAGACCGGCGCCGGTGATGCGGATCTGCAGAGCCGCGGTCTCGCTTTTCGCGATTACACCTTCTTGCGCGAGAGCGAGGAACGAAGTGGTCTGGTGCCCTTCCTCTGGCGTCAGGCGCGGGGTGCGCATCTCGCCCTCTATCCCAATCTGAACGCGGCGGATCCGGTCTGGCGCGACCTGTTCCGCGACGTTCGGTTTCGCGAAGCGCTGTCGATCGCGATCGACCGCGATGCGTTGTCCCAGTTTCTCTATTTCGGCCTCGCCACCCCGGCCAACAACACGGTGTTGGAGGAGAGCCCGCTGCATACCCCGGAGATCGCGAACGCCTGTCTCGATCACGACGTTGCCCGCGCCAATGCGCTGCTGGAAGAGGTCGGGCTCGGCGAGCGTGACGGCCGTGGGGTCCGGCTGTTGCCGGACGGCCGGCCGTTGGAACTGGTGGTGGAAACAGCGGGCGAGGACAGCGAGCAGGCCGATGTGCTGGAGCTGGTGGCGGCCGACTTCGCCGAGATCGGCTTCGTCATCCACACCCGGCCGAGCGAGCGCGAGGTGCTGCGCAACCGGATCTTCTCCGGCGAGGCGCTGATGACGATTTGGTACGGGCTCGAGAACGGGATACCGACCGCCGACATGAGCCCCGAGGAGTTCGTGCCGGTCAACCAGTACGATCAGCCGCAATGGCCGATGTGGGGGCAGTACTACCAGACCCAGGGCGAGGCGGGTGAGGCGCCCGACGAGCCGGTGGCGCAACGCTTGTTGGAGCTGTTCGGTGAGTGGCGGGTCGCCACCGAGCGTGCCACCCGGGAAGCCGCCTGGCGCGAGATCCTCGAGCTCTACGCGCAGCAGTGCTTCACGATCGGCCTCGTCGCCAACGTGCTGCAGCCGGTGGCCGTGCGCAATACCATGCGCAACGTGCCGGAAGAGGCGATCTACAACTGGGAGCCGCACGCCCAGATCGGCATCTACCGTCCGGATACGTTCTTTTACGCGGACTGAACGGCACCGCCGAACTCGTGCCGCTGCTGATCGCGCTTGCGCAACCAAAGGCTGCTCTCGACCGCACCGGGCACGAGCGGCAGCTTGCCGGCCACCGACCGGTCGACCGAGCTTCGCATGTGGCGCACCGCATAGGCGCTCGAGAAAGCGAGCTCGAAACCACCCCCGGTGAGCAGTGCGGCGACCAGCAGTTGTTCGTTGTAGCCGCGCCAGGCCCACTCTGCGGGGTAGGCATGCGGCAGGAAGACGTCGTGAAAATGGATCAGGGTGCCCGCCGGCAGGCGCGGCAGGGCATCGTTGACCAGCCGGTCGACATCGCTGCCGGGCACCGCGATATGGCTCGAATCGATGAACAGGATGTCATCGGGCCCGAGGCTGGCGACCAGCGTCGGATCCAGCCGATCGACGGTCAGCGCCCGGTGCTCGACCGCCAGACCCCCGAGACGAGCGCGCGGTGCCGGATCGATGCAGAGATGATGCGTCGCGAGACCGGCGTCGCCGACGGCACGCGCCATCACCCGGGTCGAGTGGCCGCAGCCGATCTCGACGATCCGCCGCGGCTGATGCGCGTGCACCATCGCATAGGCGATGCAGGCATCGAGCCTCGGGAACCAGTCCTGCTCGAAGCGCGGTGCGGGCGCCTCGCCACCGAAGCGAGCGAAAGCATCGGCATGATGGTCGAGACGCTGGAGTTGGGCCGCGAAGCGCGGCTCCGCCGCCACGAAGAGCGGCTCCAGGGCGGGGTAGTCGCAAGGAACAGTAGCTGCCGCGTAGCGGTAGGGGATGAAGTAGCCGGGCCGATCGATCACGGGCGCAGGGTCAACCCTTCGGCGGCGACCAGCGACCCCGGCCGGGCTCTCGCCAATTGCCGGCCGATCTCGTCCATGAAGTCGTCGTCGTGGTCGGGATCGTGATGGAAGGCGACCAGCCGCCCCGCGCCTGCGGCCTCGCAGAGCTTCACCCCCTCCTGCCAAGTCGAATGCCCCCAGCCGACATAGCGGGGATATTCTTCCTCTGTATAGGTGCAATCGTAGACGACGATCGCGGCATCGCGAATGAAGCCGACGATGTCCCGATCGACGATACCGGGCCGGTGCTCGACGTCGGTGACGATGCACATCGCCTGCCCGGCGTACTCGATGCGGTAGGCCGTGGCCCCGCCGGGATGGTTCAGGGGCAAGGTGCGGATTACCACATCGGGAAACGGCTGCAGCACCGCGCCCGGCTTGAAATCGTGGAAGGAGACGCAGGCATGGAGAATGTCGAGCGGCACCGGAAACAGCGGCGGCTGCATCAGCTGCTGGAGCACCGCCTTCAACGACAGACCATGTGCCAAGAGATGGCCGGCCCAGAACTCGAAGTGGTTCGCCGCATCGTAGCCGGGCCGGAAGAAGGGCAGGCCGGCGATGTGGTCGAGATGAGTGTGCGTGAAAAAGATGTGGCTCTGGCGCTTGTCGCCGCTCGCCAAGAGTTCGTTGCCGAGCGCCCGGAGCCCCGTGCCCGCATCGAAGACCAACCGTGCCTCGCCGCAACGAACCTCGATACAGGACGTATTGCCGCCGTACCGTAGCCGATCGGCATCCGGGCACGGGACCGTGCCGCGAACGCCCCAAAAGCGCATGGTGAACGGCAAAGAGGTCATCGGCGGCGCATTCTTCACCCGGTTGGTCGGCGCATTCGGCGGCTCCGGCCGGCGGTGTCGACAAGCTCTATCTCGAGGCGATCATCTGGTCGCCCGTGCGACGATAGAGGAAATACCGATCGGATGCTATGCCGGCGGGTGGCACGACCTGCTGGAGCCGGTCATCGGCCAATGCCTGGTCACTCGCGACCATGCCACCCGTGGCGAGCAGGGACGGCAGTAGTGCTGCGAGGCGCGTGGCGACGCGCCGGTTGCGGGCGGGATCACCGGTGCCGATGTCGCTGTGGATCAAGGCGGCGGCTCTGGGCCAACGCCCGGCCGCTGCGGGCAGGGTTTCGTCGAGTGGGCCGACGACGAGATCGTCCGCCGGCGGCCAGCAATCCGGGTGCGGCTGCGGGTCGCGCTCGAAGACGATGATCCGCCGCTCCGGCAGCCGTTCGCGCAGATGGTCGTAGGTGCGTCCGTTGCCGAGCCCGAGCTCGAGGACCAGTCCCGGCAGGTCGGCGATCGCGCGTGCCGCGGCATCGATGCAGGCGCGCTGCGCTTCGAGGCGCCGGATGAAACTGTCGAGACGGCTCATGGGTGGCGTGGGCTCCGGCTGTGGCGTCACCCCTCTAGCAGGCTGCTGAAAAAGTCGCGACGGCCGCGACGGTGGCGATTTTCGGCGCTGGGTAGGAGCCCGGCGCG
>Ga0081527_100196_pt1 | contig 48083 bp, 37 predicted proteins | sample HotLakmasection5_FD_70992 | JGI IMG/M metagenome (GOLD analysis project Ga0081527, IMG submission 70992) | Hypersaline microbial mat communities from Hot Lake, Washington, USA - Section #5 (SPADES assembly) (version 2) | ecosystem: Environmental > Aquatic > Non-marine Saline and Alkaline >... | reverse complement strand
GGTTCTTCACTTCGATCCGGATTTTCACTCACCCCGCTCATGATATCCGCTTTAGCAATTCTATTACCATTTGAACCGGTGTAGATCAGATCTTCTGCCCAGAAGCGTTCGTGGGTAGCAGCGTCGTTGTAGGAGGCGCCTTCCAGGAATTCATCAAGGAGCTCGGTGAGAGTTTCTTTTTCCTGTTCTTCAGATTGGCCGAGAAGTGTTGCAGGAATAATAAAAATCAGAATTAGCAGAAGAAATGTTTTCATGGAATCGGGTTCTTGAGTTATGATCTGATCTAGTATAGGAATTTAGATTTCGTTCTGCTATCGGATTATCGGAAAATTCACCGCAAAGTCGCTAAGCACGTAAAGATTTACTCAAATGATTTTATGCATCTGAGTTACAATCAAATCATTTTTCATAGGATTGACACCCATCCCGCTTTTCCGTGATGGTTTCTGGCAAGCCTGAATCAAACAGCCACGGAAACACGGGAAACACGGAATGGATTACTCCTCATCCCTCTCGGCCATCTTCAGCCAGATCATCGATTTTTCATCAATTTCATCAGAAATCTCCCCGTATCGCACTGACTTTTTCTGAAGCTCTTCCGGATCAAACGAGCTACTTGCCATTTCTTGCTCCAGCTTTGCCTTCTCCTGCTCCAGGCTTGCAATCTCTTTCTCCAGCTTGTTGAACTCTTTGCGCTCTTTGTAGCTTAGTTTGTTGGAGTTTTCTTTCTTCGGCTTCTTCTCATTTTTCACTTTGGGCGGTGCTTTTTTCTCGCGATCAATCCGCTTTTGCTCCGCTTCCTCTGCATCTTTCAGCTCACGATATTCCATGTAGGTTCCGTGATGATCCCGAATCTCGCCGTCCCCCTCAAATACAAAGTAGTGATCCACCAGCTTGTCCATAAAAAATCTATCGTGTGAAACAACGATCAGACATCCGCCAAATCCCTTCAGAAACTCCTCAATCTTCTGCATGGTAGACAAGTCGAGATCGTTGGTTGGCTCATCCAGAATCAAAAAGTTGGGGTTCTGAATCAGAACCATCATCAACGCAAGCCGTCTACGTTCACCGCCACTCAGTTTTCCAACCGGTGTATACTGAAGCGAACCGGGAAACTGAAAATGCTCCAGAAACTGTGAGGCCGATATCTGGGAACCGTCCGACATCCGAATAACCGAGGCCACCTCTTTGATTACGTCAATCACACGCTGGCCTTCATCAAATTCGATCTCCTGCTGCCTGTAGTGCCCAAACTGAATCGTTTGCCCGGTCACAATTTCACCCGAGTCCGCCTCTTCCTCTCCGGTAATAATTTTCAGAAACGTGCTTTTCCCAACTCCGTTTTTTCCAATGATGCCAATCTTTTCACCTTTCTTGAAGGAGTAGGAAAAATCATCCAGAATGGTCAGGTCGCCATAGGATTTTGAGATCTTCTCCATCTCCAGAATTTGGCCGCCCATTCGCTGCATCGAAACGTCCAGCTCCAGCTCACTTTCATCGTTACTTTGAGTAGCCTTCTCTTTCGTTTTATGGAATGCATCAATCCGGGATTTCGACTTTCCGGTCCGTGCTTTGGGTTGGCGACGCATCCACTCCAGTTCTTTCTTGAAAAGCTGACCCGCCTTTTTCATCTCCACTCTCTCCTGCTCCTCACGCTCCGCCTTCTTTTGGAGGTAGTAGGCGTAGTTTCCTTTATGATTGTAGAGCTTACCCCCATCCATCTCCAGAATGTGATTACAAACCCTGTCCAGAAAATAGCGATCGTGAGTCACCATCAGCAGTGTTATCGAGCTTTTGGCCAAATAGTCCTCAAGCCATTCAATCATATCCAGATCGAGGTGGTTAGTCGGCTCATCCAGAATCAACAAGTCGGGATCATCAAGCAGAACAAATGCCAGAGCCACTCGCTTTTTCTCACCTCCCGAAAGTGTACTGATCGACCGTTCAAGATCATGAATATCTAACCGGCTCAAAATCTGTTCCAGTCGCTGCTCATAATCCCAGGCGCCGGCAGCATCCATAGCCGCTGATGCACGCATGTACTCCTCCTGAGCCTGTTCAGTAAAACTTTCAGCCTGTGCCTGGACCGCTTTTTCATAACGCATTACAACATTCGCCAGATCTGTATGGCCCTGCGAAATATACTCCTGAATAGTCAATACCGGATTGAGCTCCGGCTCCTGCTCCAGGTACCCGGTTTTTATATCGCTCTGGAACATCACCTCCCCGGCATCCTGCACTTCGTTGCCGGCTATAATTTTTAGCAGCGTGGATTTACCGGTACCATTCGGAGCTACAAGTGCTGTTTTATCTCCTTTTGAGAGCCCGAAGGTGATTTTTTCAAATAGAATTTTAGTCCCAAAACTTTTGGAGAGGTTTTCTACGGTCAGATAAGTCATGTTGTGCTTAAATCAATATTCAATACTTATGGAAGGCTTTGCAAAACCAGCAAAACGTGTCATTCTGAGCCTGACGAAGAATCTCATAAGGTTATCTGATGCAACTGTTGAGATCCTTCAATTGCGTTCAGGATGACATATCATGTTTTGTAAAGCTACTTATGAAAGATTGAAAATAAGGCTTTTTGAATCCAACCCCGCAAAATCATAGAACTTTGTTTTTCAACACTAAACCTGGTATACAGGCTCTCCCTTGGCAATCATTCCATCTTTCAGATGAATAATTCGGTCTGCATATTCTGCGTCCACCGGTGAGTGCGTAACCATCACAATGGTTGTGCCCTGATCATTCAGGCTTTTCAAAAGGGTCATCACCTCTTCACCGTGACCTGAATCGAGATTTCCGGTCGGCTCATCGGCTAGAATCAGTTTCGGATTTGTAACTACGGCTCTTGCAATTGCAGCACGCTGCTGTTGTCCGCCGGAGAGCTGATTTGGAAAGTGATTTTTCCGAGCCATCATCCCCATTCGGTCCAAGGCTTCTTCAACCTTCACCTTCGCTTCCCTCGGTTTCAGGCCGAGGTACTCAAGTGGTAGCTTCACATTTTCAAAAACCGTCAATTCATCGATCAGATTAAAACTCTGAAAAATAAATCCAATATTTCCCATTCTCAGTTTAGCACGCTGTCTCTCAGAATAACCGGAGGTCTCATGATCCAAAAAGTGAAATTCCCCCTCCGTTGGGCTATCCAGTAACCCCATGATATTGAGCAATGTTGACTTCCCGCATCCCGAAGGACCCATAATGGCTGTAAATTCACCATCGTTAATAGACAGATCCAGGCGGTTCAATGCTGTCGTTTCAATTTCATCTGTCCTGTAAATTTTGGTCAACTTTTCTGCTCTGATCATAACGTCACTTTTCTGATTGTTTATAACTCTGTTGTTCACTCCAATAAAAGCACATCATATTGCTGGATGGCATTATATGATGATGTGATCACTTTCTGCCCCGGCTGTAGTCCTTCCATTACCTCGTAATACTCGCGATTTGACCGGCCGAGGCGAACAGGCTGCCGGACTGCACGATTCTCATCTTCATCAAGCAGAAAGACCCAGTTTCCGCCTGTTTGTTGAAAATAGGGCCCTCTGCTTAGCAATATCGCTTCGGCCGATTCGCCCAGCTCAAGCCGAATCCTAACCGACTGCCCCCTTCGTAAGCCATCCGGAATATCTCCAGTGAACTGAAAATCAACCTGGAATTGCCCATCCTGTATAACCGGGTAAATTCGTTCTGTTTCAACTTCAAACTCCTCTCCGGCATAATCGAATGTACCGGTTTGGCCCGGTGCAACTCTTGCCAGATAAAATTCATCAATTCCAGCCCGAATTTTAAACCCATCCAGCTGATCGATCTGGCCAATTCGCTCCCCCTGATTGATGGATAAACCCGGATCCAGCTCCATTGTTGATAGCTGCCCGGAAATAGGTGCAGTAACCACCAAGTTTTCCAATATCTGCTGAACACCGTCCAGACTTCTCCACATGCGGTCTTCCGATTGGTTTAATTGGGTAAGTTGCTGCTCCATCTGCATGGAATCCCGGCGGAAGGATTCGTAATTCAACTCATACCTTTGTTCCTGAAACTGATACTCCAGTTCGGACTCTTCCATTTCGCTGGATGAAATCAACTCCCTTTCAAACAACACACTGTCCCGCTCATATGCAGATTCTGCAAGTTCCAGCCGGGTTCCTGAATCCGTTAGCTCTTTTTGCAGGTTCAGATGATTTTGCTCAAGATTCAGCCTGGAGTTTCTCACATTGTTGATCTGATCGTAAATGCCTGCTTCTTGCTGTAAAACACTTAACTGAAGAGATGAATTGGTTAAAATAACAAGCGTGTCGCCCGCCTCCACCATCTCACCGGATTCTGTAAATACTTCCTGCACAACTCCGCCCTCCACCGCATCTAGGTAGGTGGTTCGAACAGGCTGAACCGTTCCCGAAACCTCTGTAAACTCTAAAAATTCACCGTTGGATACCTCTGAGATAACAAGCCGTTCTTTGTCAATTGTTGAAGATGAGCCCGAATCACCTGAAAAATAGTTAAAGGCTATAATAAGAATCGTTACCCCCGCAATGGTATAGCCAAACAGCTTAAGTGGTGAAAACCTCTTTTTTTCTATTTTTTTATCCATACGATACATCTACACCATTATTCATTTTTGAGAGCTCTAGCCGGATTCAGCACAGCCGCTTTTACTGATTGTGTACTGATCGTCCCGATGCTGATTGCCAGTGACAGCAGCAAGCTCAAGACAAACGTCAGGCTCAGGTAGATGGTCAGATCAATCCTATATGGGAAGTCTGAAAGCCAATTTGATGCTGCAAAATAGATTACAGGAAGCGCAATCAAGTGTGCTGCAATAATAAGCCACATGTAATCTTTAAAGAGCAAATAAAAAACACCCGGAGCAGTTAAGCCAAGAGCTTTACGTACCGCTACTTCTTTTTCTCGCACTTTTACTGAGTAAGCGGCCAATCCCAATAGCCCAAGACTACCCACAATTATTGCGATGATTGCAAAAATACCCATCACGGAAGCCACTCGCTGCTCAGGTTCATAAAGCTCATTTAACCTGTCGTCGAGGAAAAAGTAGTCAAATGGATGAGTTTGATCCAGGTCATTCCAGATTGACTCCAGATGACTGATGGCGCCTGCCGGGTCACCGGGATTTAGCCTCACCATCAGGTAGCTGATATTCGCCAGCATCTGGTTTTGATCAGCCGGCAGCTCCATAATTAATGGCTCCAGTTCTCTTTTCAGGTAGGTATGATTAAAATCTTCTGTCACACCAACCACCGAAAACTCACTGCCACTTGCATTCCTGAAAGTTCTGCCAACCGCATTTTCCGGATCTCCCCAACCCAGATGTTCTACCATTGCCTCATTGATCAGGATAGCCTGCTGTTCATCCGTAGAAAATTCCCTCGAAAAATCTCGACCTGCAATAATATCGATATCCATAGTTTCGAGGATGTCATGCATCACAAATAGCTTGTTGAATGAAGGAGTCTCCTCTGCGCCGGCATCATCCGGAGTTAAATCGTATTTCCAGTGATCTATACCGCCAAACACAGTTTGTGAACCGGAAACTGCTGCGATTGATGAGTGATCCATTGCCCTCTGCTTCAATTCATCGTACGACCATATTGCACTGGTCAGATAGACCGGAACCGCCATCACCTGCTCTGAATCAAAACCAAGATCTTTCTCCTGAAGATGCCGGTGCTGAAAGTAAACCAATGTTGTGCCGATAAGCAGAATAGCCGTGATAGAAAATTGCACCAAAACGAGCCCCTTTCTGATTTTTGTGCCACTCTTCCCTTTATTGTGCCTCCCGCGCAAGCTGTCGATGGGGTTGAATGATGAAAGGATAGCCGAAGGGTAGAATCCTGCCAACAGGGCAATAATAATAGCAAAAACCGTGATGAGAAAGATAATATCACTCAGTTCAAGCACACCGGGTTTAAGTGAACGGCCGGCGAATGATTCAAAATAGGGAATTGCGAGCCAGGCTAAAATCACCCCCAATGCAAAAGCTAAAAATGTAAAGAAGAGTGATTCTGCAATAAACTGAGCAGCCAGCCCTTTTCGGTCTGCACCCAGGGCTTTTCTCACTCCCACCTCCTTTGATCTGCCCATGGCCGAAACTGTTGACAGATTGATAAAATTGATACAGGCCAGTATGAGAATGAAAAGAGCAACTATCCCAAAAATGTAGATATTTACTGCACTGCTTACAGGTTTAATCTCTGCATCCAGTCCGCCGGAGAGCCAGATATCACTCAGAGCCTGCAGACCCAGTTCTACACTTTCGTTGCCTGTAAAATACTCTGCATATTGATCCTCAGACACCTCATTTAAGTTCTGCTCAAGCTGTGTGATATCAACATTCGGTTCAGCTAAAACATAAGTCCAAACCGGATTCCACCTCCAGCGAGCGGTCAACTGATCATAGTTTCCCCAAATTTTTCGCAGCGTATCGAAGGATGTTAAAAAGTCTGCCTGAAAGTGAGAATTATCGGGCCACTCTCCCATTAACCCCGTTACCGTTAGTGCAATCCTCCCTTCAAAATGCAAGGTTTTTCCAATAGGATCATCTTCATCAAAATAGACCGAAGCCATTTCCTCTGTGATTACTACTGAATTGGGTTCTGCAAAAACCTGATCCGGCTGCCCCCGTTTCAAATCAATATCAAAAACTTCAAATACCTCGGGATCTGTAAAGAAAAACCGGTTCTGCCGTATAACTACATTGTTATCCGGATTTTTTAGCGAAACACTTTCCGATTCCATATCAAAAAAACGGACCGCTTGGTCAACATACCCCGATAATTCAGTTTCGATCACATTTTTAAGAGGGAATGGAGTACTTGCAGCTCTTCCATCTGATTCTCCATCATTAAGCATAGTCTGCGTAACCCGGTAAATATTCTCTTCATTTTTATGGTAAGAATCGTGAGAAAATTCATCTAAAATAAAAAGCCCAATCAGCAAGCAGCTTGCAATTCCTACAGCCAATCCGGAGAGATTTATTAAGGAGAAAAGTGGTTTCTTTCTCCAGTTTCTGTATGCAATTTTTATAGTTGAAATTAGATTTAAACTTCCTGAACCCATCAAATACCCAACGTGACCTAAAGTAATCTTTACTTTATCAAGAGTTACAGAGTGTTGAGGTGTTACAAAAAAATCAAAATTTTACGATTATCGGCTTTCTGCTCACCTTAATATTCTCTTAGCAAAGTTTTCCTACATTGTTGTTCTACATAAAATTCTCTTACTCAAAATGTACGATCGCACATTTTTGTACAAACTTGTTCAAGCCAAAATGCCGTTTGGACAGTATAAAGGCTGGAAAATATCATCACTGCCAATTCACTATCTGGAGTGGTTCCACAGGGAGGGGTTTCCAAGCGGTACACTGGGGCAGCAGCTTGCCACCATGTATGAGATTAAAACCAATGGACTGGATCACATTCTGGACCCGATCAAAAAAGAGATGAACAGACATTCAAATAATTTTTAAATAAAGAAAATCATGCTGGTACTAGTTATTAATTGCGGAAGCTCTTCTGTGAAATACAACCTCATTGAAACTGAAGATTCCCGTGATGTTTGCAAAGGACTTGTTGAGAGAATCGGTGCTGTCACTTCAATTGTAAAGCATGAACCTGAAGGAAAAAAGCACACAAAAACCACTCAGGTGATTGCCAATCACGAAGAGGCTCTTCAGGAGATCATGAACTACCTCCTCGATGAAAAAAATGGAATTATCTCTTCACCGTCCGACATTAAAGCCGTTGGCCACCGTGTGGTTCATGGGGGTGAAATGTTTAAAGATTCCGTCTTGATTGATGATGATGTTACCCATGCAATTGAGGAGGCTTTTGATCTTGCCCCGCTGCACAATCCGAATAACCTGAAGGGAATACAGGCCGCAAAAAAGAATTTACCAAACATCCCGCATGTGGCTGTTTTTGACACGGCTTTTCATCATTCACTACCTGCAAAAGCCTATCTTTACGGCATCCCGAATCGTCTTTATCGCCGGTACAAAATCCGTAAGTATGGCTTTCACGGAACTTCACACTATTACGTAAGCCGGCAATACTACAAACTGATTGACAAACCCGTAGAGGAGACTAAAATAATTACTTGCCATTTAGGGAATGGTGCATCCATTACGGCAATTGACGGCGGAAAATCTATTGACACCTCTATGGGATTCACTCCGCTGTCGGGGCTGGTCATGGGAACCCGGAGCGGTGATCTTGACCCTTCCATTCTGTTTTACATTATGGAAAAAGAGGAACTGACCATGAACAGCCTGCACGCCTTATTGAACCGGCACAGCGGCCTTCTCGGTTTAAGCGGATACGCCAGTGATATGCGCGATCTTTTGGAAGAAGCACACAACGGTGACCGCCGTTGCCAGCAGGCAGTGGATGTGTTCACCAACAAAGTGAAGCAGTACATCGGATCATACATTGCCACCCTAAATGGATGTGACGCTATCGTATTCACAGCCGGTATTGGGGAAAACTCGGCTGAAATTCGTGAGCTCTCTCTGAACGGAATGGATTATCTCGGTATAAAAATTGATCCTGAAAAGAATAAGAATGCCAAACGGGGTGAGATCCAAAAGATCAGTACTGACGATTCCAAAACGGATGTCTATGTAATCCCAACCAATGAGGAACTCGTCATTGCGTTAGATGCTGCCAAAATAGCAACAGCAACTCATCAAAGCCCTTGGTTGTAGTTTTTAAACATTCGTGGCATGTCTTAAAGTCGTGCCACGAATATGCCTCCCCTCCATGAGCCTGCCTGTGCTAAAGCTTCGGCAGACAAGAATAAATTGGGGAGTGTTCAAATTCTTTAAGAATTTTGATGAATTCGATTGACACATTCTCAGCTTAATACACTGTGTTAAATTAACCGTACTTGGCTTTCGCCATCATCGATAAGCTCATCTTCTCAAAAATCTACTCATCCAGCATTTGTCTATTATCGCGAAAGGCTGAAAGCCTCTTACAACACAGCCTTGGGGCATCGCCCCAGGTTTAAACGAAAACCAAAATTCAACAGGCTGTAAGCCTGTAACAGATCATCTGATTGAAAGAAGATCTGAGTTATTGACATGAAATAGAAAGATTCTATAATGTGTATGATGTAATCGAATAGCATACAGACCATTTTAATTTTTATTGGGGGGGTACCTGTCGCAGGCTTACAGCCTGCCGTCTAATATGTTGAATCTTATTTGACCCGGGACGATGTCCCGGGCTAGGTTATGAAAGGCTTTCAGCCTTTTGATTCAATGAAACAGAAAATGTTCTGCGCGTTATTGAACATGTTGTTTTAAAAAGAGAGACTGAATTGAAAATTTAGATCTCAATTCAGACTAACACACCCTTTAATCCCTCTCCCCGAATTACTCGTGACAGGCAAGTAGGAGAAACCCGTCTGACCGCTCGAAGCGGTCTGACGGATATCCTATACTCTTTCAATTTAACCCCTCGGGACCAGCGTAGCGCTGATCACTTCATCCTGACGAGTTCGGATATTTTGCAACACTTTATCTGATGGCTCGGCATCGAGCTGAATCGTACAGCAGGCGGCTAATTTTCGATCAAAAATCACATTTTCGAGTTCCTGAGCATTGATACTCGCCTCTTTCAGTTCATTCATCACATTGGCAATCACTCCGGGTTTGTCGTAATGACGAACCACCAGTTGCCACGGTGACTCTGTGTGTTCACAGCGGTTCAGCCAGTTTCTCACTTTCCCTTCCTGCAGGTAACCGCGTACAATATCAACGGCATCATTTGCCACTGCCAGCTGGGCCTGTCTGGTACTCGCACCAATATGGTGAGTGATGTATACGTTTTCTATTCCCTGAAAACGGCTCTCAAAATCACCTTCTTTGTATTCCGGTTCATCACTAAAAACATCGAGACCCGCTTTCAACCGGCCCGATTTCAACTCATCAATGAGTGCATCTTCGTCAATAACGCCAGACCGGGACGTGTTGATAACCATTGATCCATTCTTGAGTTCTGAAAGTATTTTCTTCGATATGATCCCTTTTGTCTCTGAATTCATGGCAAGATGGATAGAAAGAATATCACTCGATTTTGCCAACTCCTCAATTGACGATTTAAACCCAATTCCCATCTCTTCAGCTTTTTGCGGTGTTAGCGATCTTGACCAGCCTACTACATCAAGTCCGAAAGCTTTCGCCCTTTTCACAACTTCACTTCCAATCATGCCCAGCCCAACAATACCTAAGGTTTTACCAAACAGTCCATCCGCTTTAGAGTAAACCGATTTTTTCCATTCGCCCTCTTCAAAGGACGCAACATTCTGTGGGATGTACCGATCGAGAGACAGAATTAATCCCATGGTTAATTCCGCAACAGCAATGGCATTTTTGCCCGGGCAATTTGCCACATAGATCCCTTTTCCGCTTGCTGCCTCAATATCGATGTTATTAACACCCGCCCCGGCCCGAATGATCAGGCTGAGTTTCGGACTGTTGTTTATACACTCCTTGCTTACAACCGTAGATCGTACAACTAAGATCTGAGCTTCCGGCAACCCTTCCGACAGGTCGCCCTCTTTCAATCCCGGGTTATTATCAACAGTGAGTCCCAGCTCCTCCAGTTGCTGAATCGCTTCGTCCGGCAAATTATCTGCTATGGTAACATTCATAAGTCATCTCTTTTCAAATTTCGAATTTACAGAATGTAGTGAATGCAGGATTCTCTCCAAAGAAGATCACATTTTTTTGCAGATATCACATAGACAAATTATTTTCTACTAAAATATTAGTTTATATGAAAAAATCACTGTTTGTACTGCTTTTATTTGCCGGTGGGTGCGCTCTATTCCGGCCGTCACTTAAATCCCAACTTGATCCTTTGGACATGACATTTGTTGAGGGCGGAAGTTTTATCATGGGCGATACGATTGAAGAGGAAAATGACGACTCTACACCGCTGCATGAAGTAACCCTTTCTGATTTTTATATCGGAACATACGAGGTGACTTACAGCCAATACGATACTTATGCTGAAGCGGCCGGAAAAACCCGGCCGGCCGATGACGGCAGGGGACGCGGAGATCGGGCCGTGGTTAACATCAACTGGTATGATGCGCTCGAATTTTGTAATGCCTATGGATATCGGCTGCCAACCGAACAGGAGTGGGAATACGCTGCCAGATCAGGTGGGAAAGACCAAATCTATGCCGGGGTTTTCGATCCAGACAGTCTCGATTATGTAGCCCGCCATAATGATAACAGCGCCGGATATACCTTTTCGGTAGGATCAAAACAACCCAATGATCTGGGATTGTATGACATGACGGGAAACGTGTCGGAATGGATTGGGGAATACTACCCGTTATTCAAAACTGACCCCGATTCCATCGAGTTCTATCCACTGGAGGAACGAGCCATGCGTGTTATTCGCGGTGGCAGTTTCAACAGCAGAGAGTTAACACTCAGAAATTACTGGCGTGTCGGTGTTTTAGCGGATATCGGGAATCATACTACTGGGTTCAGATGTGTTGATCCAACTGACGAAGACTAACGTTTTACTTTTACGCTTCGTAGTGCATAGGGGATGGCTTCCAATCGCTCTTTTTGGATCGGTTCACCGGACTCAATGCAGATACCGTAGTTACCTGTCTCGATACGATCCAGAGCAACTGTTATTTGGTCCAGTTTTTCATTCTGTTTCTCAATGGATGTCAGAATGGTTGTCTTCTCATTTTCATCAGATCCCAAATCCCCTTGATGATGGTCTTGGGAAGATTGTACATCATTTGCATTGTTATTCAAATCCTTCAAGCGATCCTTCAGATCCTGTATCGCTTTCTCTGCCTCTTCTTTTTCTGAGTGAAGTTTCTTCCTGAAATGGTTCATCTCTTCCTTACTAAGAGGGGTACTGTTTACCGGTGTCTCTTTTACTTCTGACATTGTATAAATCTTTATTATTCACCTTCATTTATATAATGCATCTTGGGAAAGAAGAGTTTCAATAGACTAATGCTTAAGCAGAGTATCTTTTAAAAATGTGAGACGGAACCGCGTTCCCGAACCTGTATTTTCATATTGATATTCTCCCTTTAGCTGACCGGAAAGCTCACGAATCAGGTGCATTCCAAGAGATGAATCCGGGTTTTGATCCCCTTCCTGAATACCAACGCCATTGTCTTCTATAATAATCCCTATCCTTCCCTCCGCTTCTGAAAGCGACAAGCTCAGTTTTCGATCATCCACACCGTTAAAGGCGTGTTTGTAAACATTGGTAACCACCTCGTTCACAATCAATGATGCCGGAATTGCAGCGTTTATATTAAGTTCAATTTCATCGCTTAGCACATCAATCCGAATTGATTCTTTGGACTGAAATGTCGTTGAGATATTCTCAACCAGTTTTTTGATGGTATCTGAAAAGTTGAGCCGCGAATAGTCATCAGCCTGGTATAGCAGCTCGTGAACCGAAGCCATCGTTTTAATACGGTTTACACTATCGTACAATTTGGCCTGAAGCTCCTCACTTTCAGCGTCAAGTGCCTGAAGCTGCATCAATCCGGAAACAACAGCCAGATTATTTTTGACCCGGTGGTGGATCTCAGCCAGCAAAGTCTCTTTTTCAACCAGGGAATCTTTGATCTTCTCCTCTTTTTGAACCCGGTCGGTAATATTGTGAATCAGAGAAAATATGGATATCAGATTTCCATCTTTATCAAACATTGCAGAATTGTACCATTCACAATGCAACAGCTCTCCCGACTTGGTATAATTTCTGTTGACGCTAAGGTTTCTGGGTTCATCTCCATCAACGAGTTCCCTCATTTTCTTTTTCACCCCCGGAATATCATCCTCATGGGTGAAATTCCATTCAGAATTATCCATGGAAAGAACTTCCTCTTCACTCCACCCAAAGAGATCCTCGGCACTTTTTGACCACTGCAGTACATTAAAATCCTCATCAGAAACCACCACCGCCAGCGGAGAGTTGTTAACATGAAAAGACAGCTGCTGCGATGCTTTATGTGCTACCTCCTCGGCCTCTTTTTTCTCTGTGATATCAGAAATGTAACCCTCCAGATGTTGCAAAACTCCGTGATCATTAAATATCCCCACCCCGTTTTCTAGTACCCATCTCCAGTCACCGCTTTGGTGCTTCATCCTGTATTCTATCTGATAAGCTTTTCTATTCAGTAAAGCTCTATCTACAGAGGTTCTCACTTTATCAAGGTCATCCGGATGAATCAGTTTTGCTAAATGGATTTCATGCTTTAAAAATTCTTCCCGTGTATAACCGGTCAAATCCTTAATCTGATCATTGATAAAGATCATCGAATAGTTTTCGTCATTTTCACAGAGGTAAATCACACCGGGAACATTAAATGCAAGATTCCGGAAACGTTCTTCACTTTCCTGCAGCGCACTCTGCTGTTCGTACTCCCGTGTCACATCCCGGAAAACCAATACACAACCGATAATTTCTTTATTCGCATTTCGAATGGGGGCACAACTGTCTGCAATCTGGTACTCGCTCCCATCTTTTGAAACCAGAATGGTATGATTGGCCAGCCCCACAATTATCCCGTCTTTCAGCGCTCGCTCAACAGGATTCTCCGCTTTTTCGCGGGATTGTGCACTTACAATTTGAAAAACTTCTTCAATCTGTTTACCTATGGCGCTATCATTTTTCCAACCGGTCAGAGTTTCAGCAACGCTGTTGATACTTCGAACACGCCCCTCCCGGTCGCACGAGATTACAGCGTCTCCGATTGAGCGGAGTGTAGCAGATAACCTCTCTTCATTTACTTTGAGCTTCTCCTCGGCCTTAAGCCGGGCTGTTACATCCCTCATCAAAATCACTGCACCCAGTTTATTTCCATCCTTATCCAGAATGGGACTGCCGTTGGCAAGTATATATCTGGGTTCTCTGTTTTTAGCCACAATCGACATGCCGGCATTGACTACAACCTCACCGTTAAAAGCGCGTGCAAGCGGAATCTCTTCAGGCCTAAGGGGAGTTTTTCCATCAATGTGATACAGATCGTAATGATGTGCACCCTCTTCAACAGGTATTCTCATCAGGTCCACACCGTGCCACTCTCTGGCCCTTTTGTTAAACAACACAAGATTACCACCCTCATCACAGGCAACAACCCCATCACCGGCAGATTCCAGGAGAGCTTTATTAAACTCCTGTTCGATCATCAGCTTCATTTCAGCTTCTTTACGCTTGGTGATGTCAATGGAACTGCCTACCAAACGAAAGATTCGGCCCGACACTTCATCTGTCAGCGGAGTGAGAGTAGTTAGATAGTGCCTCCTGCCACGGCCTTTCATCGTTACATCTTCTTCGTAGGAAATTTCAATGCCTTGTTCGATGCAATCGTCGTAATGTGAAATAATATTTATTGCGATCTCTTCCGGAAAAGCCTCCTCCACATACTTTCCCTGAACCTTATCACGATCCATGCTAAGATAGGTGAGCTGCTTTTCGTTGAAGTCCTTAATGATATACCTTTTGTCGGGAGTTATATCGATGACAAACAGGCTGTGAGAAACTTTTGAGAAGATCTCTTTGTACCCTGTTTCTTCCTCTTCTTCCAGTACCTGGCCATTTTTCTTCACTGTGATATCTGTAATCAGTGTAGCAAAGTATCCCTTCTGGTCTGACCAAGCATGTATCTGATACCACTTTTTAAGCAGTTCGGAGAAATGCTCAAAACTTACCTCTTTTCCGCCTTCTGCAATTTCTGAATATAGCTGTAATTGGCTAGCTTGCCCGTTTCTGAAATCGGGCAGAACCTCGGAGGCTTTTTTCCCAATAATCTCTTTACCCTTTAAGCCGATCTGCTCTACAAATGTATGATTTACATTTTCAAAGATATAGTCCGCCGGCCGGCCATCCTCCAGAATCAATTTGTGATAGGCAAAGCCAAACGGAGAATTTTCAAATATTTTATCGGAAATATTCATACGCTAATTTCAATGCAGCTAATATCCGCTCCGTTTCATCTCAACATTCTCACTTAACAGATTGCATCAGATTTGAGCTTCATGTATTAATGTATTCAATTCAATGAATTAAAATGCGTGAAATTTTTATCCCTGTTCTGTCAGCCAGTCATAGATAATTCTGGAAATTTCAGATCCGATCTCCGTTCCCCTGTCTCCGTCCGGCAGATCTTTTGTCAGGTAAATTAGTACGTAGGATTGTCCATCGGGGAGATAAACAATCGCCGAATCGTGCCGAACTCCGGTTATGAATCCGGTTTTATTGGCGGTCACTACATCGTTCGGAAGCTGAGCCGGGATCACGTCCTTGTAAAACTGATCTTTTAGAACCTCCACCATCAGGCTGTCCATCTCCGGACTGACGGCCGTGCCATTGGCAATATGTTCAAAAATAATTCCCAAGTCTTTGGGAGTGGTGCGATTGCTCAACCCCCGATCAAATGCCTTCAGATCTTCCACACCGCGAAGCACTTCAATATTTTCCGCACCCAGTTCGCGCATGGTTTCCGTCGTCTCTTCAGCACCCACCAGGCGAATCAGAAGATTGGTCGTTAGATTACTGCTATAGGTAATCATGGCGTGATTCAGATCATACAAAGTAGCCTTCTCCCCGACTCTGCGCTCAAACGGATCATCCCCATCCGGATCGAGCGTCAGCTGAAACTCTGAACTGTCCACGATGCTGTAAAACTTGTTCTCCACTTCAATGGAGTCGGCCAAGTCGAACTCTCCCGCTTCTGCCCTTCGAAAAAGCTCAATCATCACCGGGGTTTTCATCGTGCTTGCCGCGTGGAAAAGCGTGTCTTCATTGATCTCAAAACGGTAGTCAGGATTTTGAAGATGCTGAAACCAGATACCGAAGGTTCCCTCTTCATCAGCGATATGCTGTTCGATGTCGGTCTGGAGCCGGTCGATGGATTTTGGAGAGGAGCATGCAGAAAAAATGAACAGGAGAATTAGTAAATATTTAGCCATTTATAAATGAGTTGAGCTTAGGGTTTCCTGTCAGAAAATATAAAAACGGATGAACTTTTCCGGTTTATTCTAATCAGAGAAGGCTTAGCATAACCCGTAAACATTGAGATTCTTCTAATGCCCTGTTCCTGATTCAGAGTGATTGTATGAGTCATCCTGAGCATAGCGAAGGATCTATCAATTGAATACGCAATAGGCAAGCGTAGATCCTTCACTTTGTTCAGGATGACAAGATGGTTTAACATTACCATCTGATTAATCAATAGAAAAAACCTCTCCCGGCAGGTAAATATCGAGCTGAATATTACGGGCACCCAGTTTTCCGTTCTCTTCAAACGACTCACCCGATTGGTTTCTGTAGACTAAAACCTGTGAATCTCCTACCACTTCAGCTTCATTTCCCTTCACCAGAATGGCCGTCGATTCACTGATCCCGATCCCGGCATGATCCGGATACTCCATCACAGCTGTGAGCAGCCGGTTGTTCCTTGCACGCTCCACAAAATGCTGATCTACGATGACGCCCTCAATCAAGCCGAGGCCTTCATCCGTAATCATGTTGTCTTTCTCAAGGTGATAGAACGTTGAGGTGTACTCCGGGTGGTTGGCCTGATCGCCTGTAATCATAATTTTACTCATAATCGCTGCGCCTGCGCTGGTACCGGCAATCATGGCTCCGTTACGGTACGCGGCTTCTATCGAACCTGCTATTTCCGGAACAGCCTCAACCGCTTCCATAAAACGGGACTGTGATCCACCGGTGATGTAGATCAGGGATGCATTTTCCAGGGAGTCTGAAGCTGATTCAGAAAACTGATCTCTTCGTTCAAAATCGTATGAGCGTATATTATCAATCCCTTTCTCCCTGAACTGACGTTCACCGTAAAAACCGGACGTATCCGGATCAAAACCCGACATGGTTAAGACAATCGCATAATTTTCTTCATTTTCTAGATCCGTTTCTTCAATGATACGGTTGAGCATCACATCGGGCCGGCTGCCTCCGCCGATGATTAAAAGTGAGCCTTCACCCGATAATTCTGCAGAAACAGGCTGAGTACCACCATCAACACATGAGAACAGAGAAAAAGTTAAAATCAGAAGTACTGGAGCAGTTAAAATTTTCATGTACTTGTTATTTGCTTTGGTTTAGATAAAATAAAAGCACCGAAACGTTAAGCTCCGGTGCTCTTAAAAAATTTAAACTTAAATTAGCACTGAGTGCCCGAGTATGATGGATTCTGACACAGGTTAGGATTCACCTCAAGATCTCTTCTTGGTATCGGCAATACTAACTTAGGATCATCATATGGTCTTGACCCGACATCACTTTGAGTCCGCTTCAAGTCATGAAGAAGGTTCCCTTCAAACATCAGCTCTAGTTTCCGTTCCCGCAAGATATCGTCCAAATCGAAATCTGTTGGCAGTAGGTATTCAGGAAGATTAACTCTTTCCCTGATCCTGTTAAGATCATTCAAAGGAGTATCTCCTTCGTCTTCACCTAATCTGTAATTAGCTTCAGCTCTGGTCAGATACATTTCAGCTAAACGTATCAAGCTAACATTGTTATCAGCATCTATTTCACTATTTGGTAATTCGTCCCACTTACCTGTGAAAATATCACCGCCAACAGTGTAAAATAAGTTAAGCCTATCATCATCTGCCTCGTACTCATCCAAATGATCTTGACTTATTACTATATCACCTCGGCTGTCTTCAGCATAAAAAGTTACAAAACTATTTGTGCCGTCCTGATTGGTATTCTGCATGGCAAAAATATCTTCAGGAGTATTGCTTGCATTGTTAAAAGCAGCAGCATAATCACTGCCTCCAATCTCATTTGTTCTTGCTAGGGAATAATTTCCCTCTTCAATTACACGACTGGACTCATCTCTGGCATCTTCATACTCACCTTGCTGCAAGTATACCCTGGACAGTACGGCACTTGCTACCATTGAATTACCATAAACTGCATTTGATATTGGCAAAAAGTCTTTTGCATCTGTCAAATCATTTATGATTCTATCATAAACTTCCTCAACACTGGATCGCCCAATATTGTTAGCCTCGGTAATCAAATCGGTAGGCTCTAAAATGATCGGAATACCCGGCTGACTATTTTCCTGGCCAGCCTCATAGGGTGCGGCAAATAACCTGACAAGTTCAAAATACATCATACCGCGAATGAGTTTTGCCTCACCTTCTACTATTGCAACATCTGCACCATCAAGCAAGTCAAGGTTTGCTAAAACGTTATTCGTAATATTAATTGTATTGTATGCTTCAACCCACGTAGAGGTTAACTGCCCGTTATCATAGAGTTGATTCTTATTAGCGATTTCTCGAGGTCCGAAAAAAGTCCCTACAAAAGACGAGTTACCTTCTGAAGCTAATAGATCTCCAGTCATTTGGATCCACCCTCCGTAAAGGTCTCCATCCCCCATTGCATCATATGCTCCGATGAGAACAGACTTTACATCTTCTGCGGTTGAAATTGCATCTTCTGAATCAACTGATTGCTGAGGCTCAACGTCAAGCAAGCCATCGCAGCCTTGAAATAGTACCAAGGCTACTGCTATTACAGCTATATAGATTTTTAGTTTATTCATAATAGTAGATTTAAAACTTTTGAAATTACAATGACTTACTTGGATTAAAAGCCAATATTTACACCGAATGAAATGGTGCGTGCCTGAGGAACTGAGTAAAATTCATTCCCAATATTCAGGTTATCTGACTGGCTGTATAAGTCAGTATTAACTTCAGGATCCCATCCCGGATAGTCTGTAAATGTTAACAGATTTACGCCCGAAACATAGAAACGAACTCTTCGTAGGTTCAATCTGTCCAATGCGTTTTGAGGAAGAGTATATCCTAGAACTACATTCTTTAGCCTCAGGTATGAGGCATCATGAATATATCTGGATGATGGGTTTGAACCATTGGCATAGTAAAGCCTGGATTCAGGAACATCTGTGATATCTCCCGGCTCCTTCCACGAGTTCAGCTGATCGCGAGTTTGGTTATCCAGAAAGTCGCCGTTGGCTGACTGATAACGTCCGCCGCCATTATAAATATCATTTCCGTAAACGAACTGTAAAAGTACGTTCAGATCAAAGTTTTTGTAGCTGAATCGGTTACCCAATCCACCAACAAAGTCAGGGTTTGGATCTCCAATAACTACATCATTGGCATCACTATACTCATTAGTGGTTCCTGCATCATAATCTTTGCCATCTTCACTGTGGAGATAGTAAAGTGCATCACCATTGTCGGGATCCACACCGGCATACTCTTTACCCCACATCACGGCAATAGGCTCACCTTCTACAGCTTGGTTCAAAAAGCCTCCTGTAATAGTCTGCCCTCCCAAGTTGGTAATCTTATTTTCGTTGAAGGCAATATTGAAATTTGTGGTCCACTGGAATTCACCAACCAGGTTGTGAGTATTCACAACAAACTCAAACCCTTTATTCTCCAGCTCACCAACATTTCTTAATTGGCTTGTAAAACCGGAAGTGGATGGAACATTTACATCTAAGAGAAGATCATCCGTATTCTTAATGTAGTAGTCAATCTCACCGCTGATTCGGTCTCCAACAAGTTCAAAGTCAAGCCCAAAGTTATATTGTGCTGTTTGTTCCCACTTCAAATCAGGATTTGGTAATTGTGAAGGAATCATACCTGATGTTCCGGAATAACCCGTTGCAGAGAACAATCCTCTGGATGGGAAGTTCCCCACATTTGCATTACCTGTAAGACCATAACTGGCTCTCAGTTTCAGGAAGGTTAAAAAGTCTATATCACTCATGAAGTCTTCACGAGTCATAATCCATCCTGCGGACAGTGACGGGAAGAAACCATAACGCTCATTTTCACCGAATCGTGAGGAGCCGTCTACGCGGGCACTAGCTGACAACAAGTATCGATCTTTAAACGTATAATTTGCTCTTGAGAAATAGGACAGGAATCTAAAGACCGTTTGAGAAGATGACCCCCCTGTGATATCTGCAGCACTTGCTATCTTTGTGAAATTATCAGTAGGGTAGTTCGTCCCGGATACAAATGTCAGATAGCGATCCGAACTTTGGAAACTCATACCAGCTACAGCGTTCAGTTTATGATCCTCAGCAAACTGAGTATCCCAGGTCAGATAGTTGTTGGTTGTGTAATTCACAATATTCACGATTCGTGAATCTCCATAACCAGCTGTATTTTCACCTACATCAGTTGTTCTATCTGCATAATAATCTTCATTCTGAAACATGAGATCCAAACCGAATTCACTTCTGAACTGTAGATTTGGAAGTATCGTATAATCTGCATAAAGATTACCCACATTTCTGAAAACAGTCTGATTATTGTCTACACCCTGAACATGACGCAGGAAATTGTAGTAAAGAGTTCCTTCATTAGGTGTATCTGAATAACCAGTTAACTCCCCACCTTCAAACTGAGGTGTATAAGGTGGTGTGATAGGAGCTTGTGCAACAGCCTGGAGTGGTGTTGCAAATGCATTGTCGTTTGAGATTCGAATATTTTCAGTTCTCGTCACTCCCAGATTCATCCCGACGGTCAATTTGTCTGAAGCAGTATGATCCAGATTAAGACGCCCATTCATTCGGGTAAACTCATCTCCTCTGGTAATACCCACCTGATCACTGACTCCGCCGGAAATAAAGAATCTTGTGTCTTCTGTACCACCGCTAACCTGCACATTAAGATCTGTATTATATGCATCCTGGAAAGATTCATCCTGCCAATTTGTATCTACTTCTCCATTTCTCCAATCCGTTCCGGTTGCCAAATAATCAAACCAATATCCTTCTACCCAATCTGATTCTCCATCATAAGCTTCTTCTGCAGATGAATATCCATAAGAATTTCCATCCCTGTTAAAATTATAAACACCTGCACGTCCTGCAGAATCTCTGAAGTATTCGATATATTCATCGGCATTCATGAACTCAACACGATTTGTAGGTGAGCTAACTCCTCGTTCCAGACTCACATTTACTTGTGTAGTTCCTTCAATACCCCGTTTTGTGGTTACTAAAACCACACCGTTAGCAGCACGAGATCCATAAATGGCAGCAGCAGCGGCATCCTTAAGGATATCAATGGATTCAATATCATCCGGGTTCAAATCAGAAAGCGGATTAGTGTCAGCTGTAGTTGACTGACTTTCAGATGTTACAGGAATTCCATCAATCACATAAAGAGGCTGACTGCTTGCAGATACAGAAGATGTTCCCCGAACACGGATGTTAATACCCTGTCCCAACTTACCGTTTCCTTTCTGTATAAACACACCGGAAGCTTGTCCCTGAAGTGCAGATTCAAAACTGTTTACTGACACCTCTTCAATATCACGCGAAGAAATACTGGTAATATTCCCGGTCATTTGCTCTCGTACCACAGAACCGTAACCCGTTACCACTACTTCATCCAAACTTTGAGAATCCATCGAAAGGGATAGATTTAGATCCAGGTCCTCAGTTACCTCAATGGTTTGTGTTGCAGGAACATATCCAACATACGAAACCCGAAGTTGATAGGTTCCTTCCGGAACATCTGAAAATTCAAAGTATCCGTCAGCATCTGTAGCAACACCGTAGTCTGTATCTTCCAGTACAACAGTTGCACCCGGCAGCGGGGCACCATCGCTTTGATCAGATACCGTACCTTCGACTGTGTATTGAGCAACTGCCGCTGAGCTGAAAACAGCCGTAAGCAGGACAGCGCCAATCATAGAAAGTATCTTTTTTAGCATATAAGCCTCTATCTATAAAAATTAAAATTAAACGTATAGTACAACCAGGAAAGAGATTGAGCTTAATTTAGAATTGAAGAACCAACACCTTCCTAATCACACCAAAATATTTATCTGTTTCCAGATTAATATTTGTCTCTACAGATAGCACTATTTTATGCTAAAATCAATGAATAAATACATTTAAAAGCGCTTTTAAAAGAGATTTTCCCTTTTATCAACACTTTATGGACCATGATTCCCAACACTTCAGCTCAATCCTGACATTGAAGCCGCTCCATTTTAGTCATTCAAAATTGATTCTGATGTGATTTAATCTTTCTTATTTTCAAGCCATGAAAAGTATCGCAATTCATCACTTCCCCCGTATTGTACCTGAAGACCGTGAGCCTGCTCTTTTCAATCCCATTTTAAAGAAACGATTTAAGAACCGGCCGGAGGAACGGGTCCGGCTCAAGTGGACAGATTACCTCCTCCTGCAAACCGACTGGCCCAAATCCAGAATTGGTTTTGAAGCACCCGTGCAGCTGGAACAGGAAAAAAACACCCTCCGGGCTGACCTGGTTCTCTATAACCGGCAGATGGCGCCGGAAATTTTAATTGAGTGTAAGGCAGAGTCCGTGAGACTGACACAGGCCGTAGCCGAGCAGGCTGCAAGGTACAATCGTGACGTTGATGCACCATTTATCTGCTTAACCAACGGTATCAATGATTTTTGGTACCGGATAGATAAGGGGAAAGTTGAGCCGATCAACCCGCGAGAAGATGAAAACTTCCCTATTCAAGAAACCGTCTCTTTTTCTGATCTGTCCCGGAATACTGAATACTGGAAAAGCCACGGTTTCTGTGCCGGTAATTTTCCTGAAAGTGACGCAATGGCCCTTCAGCAAACCATTTCACATTTCTGGAGCCCTGCCATCGACTGGCCAATAAATTACCTGAACTTTCCATCCACTCCGTTCGACTTTGGGCTGCAGCAATATTATCGAATTCCGATCATAGACAACGAGCAAAGGCTGGCAATTACATTTCTGGGAATACCACAAAACACATCACACCTTCTTGCAATACTCAATAATAAAGGACAAAACTCCGGAATCCTTTCAGTTAATTTAAATCGACTGTCAGACAATCACCCCGATTCGGCTACTCTAATTTATTCAGGCAAACAGGAAAAAACAGATGCCGGAAAACACCTCCCAATTTTCCGAAATGGATTCAGCCCAAAGCTTATTGAGCAACTCCCTCAATACCTGATGAGGTTTTTTGTTTAATCATCCGAAACAGTAAATTAAACTCTACTTGAGCGTTTTGAAATCGAAACGAGTTACACTGAGTTTCAACTCTTTAAGACTCTTCACTCCCGCTCAGAGTGACTTATAATGTGAGCTTAACAAGGTATTACGTTAAAACCTTCACCAGGAACTATTTAAATAGATTTATTTACCATGCCTACAAAAATGCATCGCGAAAAACTACTCTCACTCTTTGACGACAACCAGGACGGTTTGATCTACCTGAAGGGGGCTGACATCATGTATCGTTACGGAACGGATTTTGAATTTCCATTCCGCCAGGAGAGCAATTTCTGGTATCTGACCGGCGTGAACGAACCGGAATACCACATGGTGATGGACATCAAGTCCGGGGAGTATCATCTGTTTGCTCCAAAACGGGATGCACAGTTCGCTGTTTGGCATGGAAAAATCAAGAGCCGGGATCAAATTCAGGAAGAGTATGAGCCCGACAAACTACACTACTCAAACGATATCCTGTCGGTGATGAAGAGTTTCAACCCTTCCGTTATCTACTGCCTGGATGAAGAGCAGGCGGAATTTGTAGAGGATCTGAACCGAGATTTTACGGTAGAAACAGACACCCTGCAGGACGCAATTACCTACTGTCGCTGCATCAAAACGGAACATGAACTGGAGCGAATGCGGGAAGCGGCTCATGTCAACAACTTGGCCCATCTTGAAGTGATGAAGTCGATCAAGCCGGGAATGTATGAGTATGAGGCGAAAGCCATTTTTGACTATCATCAGAACAAACACGGCCTTCTTCAGCCGGCTTATACCGGAATCCATGCAGGGGGCACAAACAGCGCTATTCTTCACTATGTTGAAAACAGTGAGAAAATTAAAGATGGAGATCTCTACCTGATTGATGCAGGATATGAATGTGAAGGGTACGCCTCGGATGTAACCCGTACTTATCCCGCCAACGGGCGATTTTCGGGTGATCAGGCGGCTATCTACCAAATCGTTCTGGATGCGCTCAACAAAAGCATCGAAAATGTAAAGCCCGGAGTGAAGGTGGAGGATCTGCACCTTGGAGCCAGCCGGATTATTCTGCACGGTCTGAAAGAGATTGGGGTTGTAACGGGAAATGTTGATGAGATGATGGAGAACAACATCTTTGCTCTCTTTTTCCCTCACGGTCTGGGGCATTTCCTCGGACTCGACACGCACGATGTTGGAGGCTACCCAAAAGGGGTGGAACGGATCGACCGGCCGGGAATTAAATTCCTGCGGGTACGCCGGGAGCTGATGCCCGGAATGGTGATCACCATCGAGCCGGGAATTTATTTTATCCCGGCCCTGCTAAAACCGGCACTTGAAAATGCGGATCAGGCAAAATACCTGAATGCCGATAAGGTTGAAAAACTTATGAACTTTGGCGGCATCCGGATTGAGGACAATCTGGTTATCACCGAAGAAGGATATGAAAACCTGACCGACGTACCGAAAGAGATCAAGGACATTGAAGAAGTGATGAATGGGTAATAGATCCCCGTCAGACCGCTCCATGCGGTCAGACGGATTGATTTCAAATACAACTATATCCTGTTGACATGAACTTTCAACCCGGAAGTATTTACCATGTTTACAACCAGGGCAACAACAAGGAGCCTCTTTTTTTCAATAGAGATAACTATCTCTATTTTTTAAAGAAAATGAGATCTTCACTTATTCCATATAGTGACCTACTAGCCTATTGTCTCATGCCAAATCATTTTCATTGGTTAATAAAGGTCAAGGATGATTTAGTAGAAGATAAAAACTTACATCACCCGTTAGTACGCAAAATTGCCAATTTGTTAAGCTCATATACTCAAGCTGTAAACAAACAGCAAAACAGATCGGGATCTCTCTTTAGAAGCAAAACAAAATCTAAAAAGATCGATGATCTTTATTATGCATTGACTTGCTTTCTATATATTCATCAAAACCCATTAAGGGCTGAACTGTCCATTAATCTTGATGATTGGATGTTTTCCTCCTATCGGGATTACGCAGGTATTCGAAAAGGAGATCTTTGTAACATGAAGCTCGCTATTGAATTGTTCGAGTTACCTAAATCTGTAACTGAATTTGAAGAATTTTCAATGAAGACTATACCGGATCACTATTTAAATAAATTCAATTGATTAAACATCCGTCTGACCGAAAAAACAACGGTCTGACGGAGGCCTGAACAAAACACAACAACCCATGCAATTTCATTTTCAAATATCATCTACACCGCAGAAATCCAGGGAACGCCAGGTTTTAACCGCACTGCTGGCTCTGGTAACCGGTGTGCTTGTGCTGATCTATCCAAATTTTCTCTACCTCATAGCCGGGGGTTATCTCATCGCACTTGGCTTGATGTTTATGTATGCCCGGCTGCCCGCATTCATTTCCGGGTTTCCCATTGTGGCGGGTACGCTGATCTTTCTTTTCCCTGAGCTGATTCCATATACATTTGCGTTTTTTCTCGGCTTTTTTGGATTGGTCATGCTGATGGGCTTCCAGTTTGCCATCATGGGATTTCTGACACTGATCATTGCCGTTCTGATTTTAATGAACCCGGATTCTGTTGCCTACTTTATTGCAGCATTTATGCTTTTGTACGGGTTTTCAAACCTGATCCGGTACTTTCAAAATCGAAATCAGGATCGGGGTGATGGAGATGATCCGGACGTAATCGTACATTAATTTCACCGCAGAGGTGCAAGGTACGCAGAGTTTGCTATGGCGTATCAGCCGTCAGGTACGGAATATATTTTCATTGATCTCGCATGGAACACCCCTCGCGGCTTCGCCGCACTCCCCTCAAGGGGAGAATTCTACCCATCACAAATCTTCCAATAACTCTTCGGCTTCCTCCTTTAGTGGTTCTTCATTGGGCAGCTCTACTTCCATGTCTGATACCTCTTCCAGAACTTTTTTAGCGCTCTCTTCATCATCCACCTTCAGGTAGTGTTTTGCGAGGTCCAGCCGGAAAAGAATGCTCTCCGGCATCATATCAATCGCTTTCTTGAGATACTCTTCCGCCTTCTCGTTACTCGCGTCCGGAACACCTTTTGAAATCAGGTTTGCGGCAAACTTTTCACCACCGCTGATATTTGCCACATCTGAGTGAAATACTCCATAAAGATGCCATAGCGGAGCGTAGTCAGGAATCATATCAGCAGCCTTTTCAATATTCTCTTTAATTTCGTGAGAAGTCTCCACCCGGGTCTTATTTCCCTGCAGTTCACTCCATCTGCCTTTAGCCACCGCCATTACATAATAGGAATGTCCTTCATCTCCATGCTCCTCAATGGCAGTTTCAGCCAGCTCTATGGCTTTATCATAATACTCCTCCTGTTTATCCTTTTCATCATCCCCCATCATGTAGCCCAGTCTTGAGTAGATCAGGCTTGCATTCCACAACGCTTCATAGTTTTCAGGTTCTTCGTCCAGCACTTCCAGGTATATCTCAAGCGCTTCCTCTTCTTTCCCTTCATCAAAAAGCTCTTCAGCTTCTTTCAGCATTTTGTCAGGATCGGGCAACTCACCGCCAAACACTGTTACAGGAATAAACAGGAGCAGGATCACTGTAATAAGTGAACAGAATTGAGTTTTCATCGTTTTACGCTTTAAGTGGTTGTTCGGTGATAATGTATTCTTCGACCGGATTTCCGTTTATCAAGTGCTCTTGAATAACCCTCTCCAACACCTCCGGTGTACAGGAATGATACCAGGTTCCCTCAGGATAAACCACAGCTACCGGGCCGCGTTTACAAATTCTGAGGCAGTTTGCCTTGGTTCTGTAGATCCCGCCCTCTCCTTCAAGGTTGAGCTCTTTCAGTCGCTTTTTTAAATATTTCCAGGATTTCAGACTGTCTTTATGTTTACAACATTTTGGATTTGTTTGATCTGCACAGAGAAAAATGTGTCGCTTTATTTTGTCTATATGCAGTTCTTCTGCTTTTTTCTGTAATCTTTTGAAGCTTTTGTTCATCCGTATAGTTTAATGGTAGTATGCTTTGCAAAACTTCCGTTATCTCACTTTAATATAACGTGAATTCGAAACAAGGTATTTGGAAGAGAGACTCCTCTCCTTCCTAAGGAGGGGGCTTTTGGCATCCAAATTCAGTTTTATCTCGAACTCACTTTAATATAAAGCCTTTATATAATGAACACTCTTATGATTAGAATCATTTAGAATAAGTGATGAATCGATTAACCCGAGTCCTATTTACCAGCACATTCCGCAGTTCCTGGCGTACACTGGTTACGCTTTGGAAGCCAATGGCCGGTTGGACGCTGATCGTTTACGCTCTTTTTACAGCTATTCTGGCTCCTATTTTTGTTGCAATGATCCATTGGGGAGCCTTCCGCGGTGACCGGATGCCGGTTGGAAACGATGAACTAATCCAATGGTTACTCTCACCGACGGGTTTCTCCTACCTATTCTTCATTCTTCTCATTACTCTATCCGGTGTGATGATTAGATATGCCGGACTTTTTCAGATCATCACCGATAGCCTGAGGCATGAACGTGTGTCCGTTACATCCACAACCGTTCATATTGCACAGCGTGTGCATATTCTTATCAAATTGTGTGCCATATCAATCGGTATTGCTATTATAGTATTGCTGCCTCTTCTGTTAGGGCTTTGGCTCATCTACAACACATTTCTCACAGAGTTTGACATCAACTACTACCTATCTGTCACGCCGCCCGAATGGTACAACGCTATGATTTATGGCGGAGGCCTGGCTCTGTTTTGGGGAATCGGAACTTTAATCCTGATCGGTTTTTCACTGCCCGCAATTCCTTCTTATCTGGATGGCCGACGATCGTTGAAAGAGGCCCTTTCAGAGTCCTGGTCACTTCCGTTCACAAAAATGCTGGTGTTTATCAAATCGATTGGAACTGCCGTTTTTTTCTGGTTTCTGATACGGATTACCCTGGATGCCTCTATGATTTATGGATTCAGCAAACTGAGCAACTGGATGATGGATTCAGGAGAATCGCTCCGATTGCTCGCAATCACTGCCGGACTCTACCTTGTCCTTTCAACTACGATCTCTATCATCATCTCATTCATTGGTTTTTCACTGATCTCCACCATCATCACCAAGTTTTACTACATTTACATTCGCGGCACCTACTCCGTAACAGCTCCCGGTATTTTGCAGCTTACACAAAAAACCGTCTATGCTCTTCGGAAATTAACAGATCCCAGATACCTGGCTCCCATCCTCGGTTTATTTTTGATTGGAAGTGTTACTGTGAGCCTGTTTATGACGTACAGTTCTGAAACGGATGATTATTCACCAGCAATCATTGCCCACAGAGCCATCGCAGGAGATGCACCTGAAAACAGCCTGGCCGGGTTGAAAGAGTCTGTAAATGCCGGAGCTGATTATATTGAAATTGATGTGCAGCTTTCCGCCGATGGAACAGCTGTTGTTATACATGACGCGGATTTTATGAGAGTTGCCGGTCACCCCGGCCGTATTCAACAAATGAACTACTCAGAAATCGAAACACTTCGACTCCGTTCGGAGAAAAGCTTTCCTGATTCGCTTTTAAGCATACCAACCCTTGATCAATTTCTTCAACAGTCAAAAGACAAAGCCGGCCTGTTGATAGAGCTGAAATATTATGGCTACGGAGAGGATCTTGCTGAAGAGACTATATGCCTGATTCGCGAACATGAAATGAATGACCGGGTTATGATCATGTCGCTTTCTGCAGAAGCTGTCAGGCAGGTTCGAAGAATCGCCCCTGATCTAATTGTCGGCTATATTTCGGCTGTGGCTGCAGGAGATCTCAGCCGAATTCCCATGGACTTTCTGGCCGTCAGTCAGCAAAATATCACATCGGACATGGTTCAAACCTACAGTGAATCCGGACAGGAAGTATATGTGTGGACTGTGAACAGTGCGGAAAATATGGTATCTATGCTGGAGAAGAGAGTTTCCGGTTTGATTACAGATGAGCCTGAACTCTCTGCCGCCGTAATCGATGAGTTCAATCAACTTACCGGTGCTGAACGACTTCTGCTGCGTTTCGGATTTTTGATTATTGACCCGATACCAGACAACTGATTTTTATAAATTATATTCAAACACCAACCACAACCGCACGACCATGAAATCGCACTCTATACTTTTCACTGCTTCTATTTTGGCTTTTTCATCATTGTTAATGGTCTCCTGCACTGAACCTGAAAGCATGGAACTCGAGTTTGGTGAACCTGAAGCGATTGCTGACGGATTTAATTTTACCGAGGGTCCACTCTGGCACCCTGATGGATTTCTGATCTTTAGTGATATACCGGCAAACAGAGTTTATCGATGGACTCCCGGCGAAACCGATGCCGAGGTTTATATTGAACCGTCCGAAAATTCCAATGGTATTTCCATTACACCGGCAGGCACAATTGTTTTGGCGCAGCATGCAGGTAAAGTCTCCGAGGTAGCGGAAGATTCAACCCTGAATTCTCTGGCAGAAGAATATGAAGGGAGCCGCCTGAACAGCCCGAATGACCTAACCGTACATTCAAACGGTGCCATCTTTTTCACAGATCCGCCCTTTGGAGTGTCTGAAGAAGACAAAGAGCTCGATTTCAGCGGGGTTTATCGGCTGGATCCTTCAGGGGAACTCACGCTGCTGTTTGATGAATTTGAATACCCAAACGGAATCGCACTTTCTCCGGATGAAGCTCATATCTATGTGAATGATTCGGCTACCGGGCAAATCTTCCGGTTTGATCTGACTGATGATGGAGAGTTTGAAAATCAAACAGACTTTGCATCCGTAGGTGAACGCGATGACACCGGTGCTGCAGACGGAATGAAAACCGATTCTGAAGGACGTCTTTATTCCACAGGACCCGGTGGACTTTCTGTTTTCGATACCGAGGGAAACCGGATGCGCCTGATAGAGTTTGAAGAGCGGATTACAAATCTAGCCTGGGGCGGATCAGATTTAAGTGAACTCTATGTGACCGCACCAAATTCTGTTTACAGAGTTCATACAAATGTTTCGGGATGGTAGAATTTAGATTCGGAGATTGTCTTTAATAATCCCCTGTGTCATCCTGAATGAAGTGTATTATCTCGGTTAATGTGAGTTCGACATAAGAATCTTAAATTCTCTCCTCTTGTGTAAGGAGGGGACTTCTTCAATGGCTTTACATTCATTTTATTTCGAACTCAAGTTAAGTTACATATCGTGATTTTAGATTCTTCGTTCACTCAGAATGACCCGACATATAGTTTTTGCATAGCTACCAGATATTCTAAACCTAAAAATTTGATCGCACAAAGGAAGTCCCCCTTCAATGAGGCGTTCTCTTACGCCGGAGGGAGGGGGGTTGGGATGTGTAAATTATGGCGTATGGAATTTCTCTGACTATTAACCACGACACTTCTATTGACACGGAGCAAAACGCGGAAAGTCACATAAACGATAAGAACTACCTTAGCTTCATTCAATCGTTCTTTTATACTTCCAAACACACACTATTCCCAATTCAACCGTTATCGCAACCGAAGGCAGCAGAGCGCCAACGGTTACCCAGAAATGCACATTTTGAGGCTGCCATCCGGTTGGCCAAAATCCGCTAATGAGTACTAACGTAGTAAGCAAAATCAACACAGTACCGATAAATAGATAAAGACCTGCTCTTGAGATTTTTTGGGAAACAGTATGTATCGCAACAAAGAATAGCGTGCTAACGAACCCTAACAGCAAAAGATGGAGATATAAAACCCGAAGGCCATGTTGTCCCAGCCAGAATACAGCCGGAAGCAGTACGGACGATAGCTGCACCAACACTTTAAGCGCAAAAAGGGACAATACAATCATCCAAACCGGTTTTGTTCGAATGAATGTAGCCATGAACATAAAGTAGATATTGGAAGCCAAACCAATACCAACCAACGCAGAACCTATTTTTGCCGTCATTAGGAGTGAGTCGTTTAGCAAATCCGCAGACAGGCCAAACGGAAACATCAGCGGTGCGCCCAAAACAATCGGGGCAATCAGCCAGTTCTGATCGAAGGGGATCTCAATTTCGTCACTGATAAATTCATAAATAATACCCATAGCAGCTAAAACACACCATCCCTCGGTAAAGGTTGTCAGAAAAAAGTGTGTGAGCGCTCCTGAAATCAGGTTGTTATCGATATTCCCGAACTGTGTTACAGCTACTCCCCACGCTCCAAGCGAACTGACAACAAGCATGACCAGTGCCCCATCATAAAAAAGAAGAGAAAGCGATGAACCTGCCTGCTTTCTGAATTTCAGGTATATTCCTGCAAACCAGTACCACCCGATCATTACCAGTCCCGACAGCATTACCGAAAACGGCAGGCTTGCGGTTCCAATCTCAACGGGATGATAACCATACATCAAAAAGAAAGGATAGGATAAAAACCCTGTGACAATTATGGTTCCGATAACCCATTTGAAAGATCGGAGTGCTTCCGGTGAAGTTTTGAGAATTCGATAGGCGATAAATGCCATCGGAACCGGAGTCACCCAGTTGAAGAACATAAGGTGGGAGTGGGCGTGTCGTACATTGGAGAGCCTGAGATCAAATAACTCTCCCGAAATCAACCCCCAGCGATAGAGAAAACCGGTGAGTGCCGCCAGCAGAAAGAAGAGCAGACTCCAAAGCCAGATATCCTGCAGGAAATGTTCTCTTCTCTCCATCATCATAAAAATTACAGCGCCGGCTGTTTCCTGTTCTGTTTTAAACTATAGATCGAGATCAAAACCACTCCAACCAGAAGCAGCGCGACAAACTGGTGAAGAACTCCCAGCGAAATTTGAACATGAGTTATCAAGGTAAACACACCGAGAACATACTGCACCAACACAAGAGCGAAAATTGCACCTCCCCATAGCTTGGCCGATTTACTGCTCTGTACTGTAAAGAGCCGAATCCAGTATCCAATTGCCATCAAACCGAGAAGGGTAGCCAATGCACGGTGAATAAACTGCACCATGGATGAGTTTTCAGTAAAATTTTGATACCACGGTTCAAGCGCCATGACCTCCGGCGGAATCCAGTACTGGTACATTTTGGGGAAGGTGTTGTAAACATGGCCGGCATCGAGTCCTGCCACCAAAGCCCCCCAGGCAACTTGTACGATCAAAATTCCAAAGAAGATCTTCAGCCATTTCGACAACTCCCTTTTCCGCGGTTCGAGCTCGCTCCTAAATTTGGTCAGATCTGCAGCATACCAGATACAAAACCCAAATATGGTAAACGCCAGCAGCAGGTGTGCAGTCAATCGGTAGGGATTCACGTAAGGCACGTCCACCAAACCACTCTGAACCATGTACCAACCCATCAGGCCTTGTGAGCCTCCCAGAATGAGCAGCCAGACTGACCGCTTCATCCATTTTGCATTCAGTTTCTTTTTGGCAACGAAATAGATGAACGGCACCAAAAAGACGATGCCAATCATCCGTCCCAGCATCCGGTGCAGATACTCCCAGAAAAAGATGAATTTGAATTCAGACAGATCCATCCCCTTGTTGATCTGTTGATACTCCGGAAACTGTTTGTACTGTTCAAACGCGTCATTCCATTGCGCTTCGTTAAGAGGTGGGATTGCTCCCAATATAGGTTTCCAGTCGGTCATCGATAGACCCGATCCGGTAAGCCGTGTGATACCGCCCACAATCAGAATCAGCATGACCAGCACGGCTCCACTGATGAACCAGGCCCGCAGCCATTTTTTATCCTTATCGTCTATCTCTTTCATCCCCGATTATACCGTTTTTGAATAGCGTTGTGTCTGTTTTTCCAGCGTCAGGTATGCATCAAAAACCATCGCAATATTTCTCAAAAAGAGCCTTCCCTGGGCTGTAATTTGAATTTCGTTCTCAAGGATTATGATGAGCCCGTCCTCTTCCAGTTCATTTAGGCGACTCCATTCATCTGAGAAGTATTTTTTCGGCTTCACTCCCCATTTTTCTTCAAACTCGTCAAAATGAACCCGCGGTTTGCACATCAGTCTGGAAATCCAGTCGCGCCGGATCCGGTCATCCTCATTTAATATCATCTGTTTGATTACCGGCAGATTTCCATACTCAAGCTCAGTGTAATAAGCGTCCAGATCCTTTGTGTTCTGATAGTAGATTGAATCCACCATCGAAATTCCCGACATGCCAAGCGCGTACATGTCGGTATTGGCGTGCGTGCTGTATCCCTGAAAGTTTCGCTGGAGGGTTCCCTCTTCCAGTGCTTTGGTCAGTTCATCACCCTCTTTCGAAAAGTGATCCATCCCGATGTAGCGATAGCCATCCTTTTCAAGTGTTTCAATAGCTATCATCAGCATCGAAAGCTTTTCATCCGGAGAAGGAAAATCCTCTTCATTTAAAAGTCTTTGGGACGGCATCAGGTTTGGAAGGTGCGCATAGCTGTAAACCGCCAACCGATCGGGGTTCAGTGTTTGAACGTCTTTGAGGGTTTGCTCAAACGTCTGTAGGGTTTGTTTTGGCAGGCCATAGATCAAATCAAAGTTGATGGAGTTAATCCACGCCTCGCGGAGCCATCGTGTCACCTGCTCGGTCTGTTCAAACGGCTGAATGCGGTGAATAGCTTTTTGAACTTCCTCGTTTGTATCCTGAACGCCGAGTGAAGCCCGGTTTACACCAATTTCAGCCAGTGCCGCCACATGTTCTTTGGAACAAGTTCGGGGATCGATCTCCACACTGAACTCAATTTCCGGATGGTACTGAAATCTTTTTTGAATCTCATCACCTAATCTCCGAAGCTGATCCGGCTTCAAAAAGGTCGGCGTACCGCCTCCCATGTGCAGCTGAATAACCTTTGAATCCGGGTGAAGTTGCTTCTGAACCAATTCCATCTCTTTTGCCAGGTAATCGATGTAAACATCACCCCGGTCGGTATTTTTGGTAATAATTTTTGTACATCCGCAGTACCAGCAGAGAGAGAAGCAAAACGGCACATGGAAGTAGAGTGAAATATTGCGAGGTGATTCATTTCTCTTTTTCAGTGTTGAAATCACCATTCCCGAATCGTCAACCTCTTTAAACTGGACAGCTGTTGGGTATGAGGTATATCGCGGCCCGGGCACGTTATATTTTTGAATCAGATCTTTATCCGTCTGCATGAAAACATCCATCATTTTTTAGCGCTGAGTTCCCCAAGATCATCATTAAATATGAAGACTTGGGGAATACTCATGTTGCGCCTCTCTAAAAATCTTTCTTTTTGAAAACGTTGAGCCCAATCCAGGTGGGTACTGCAAGCCAGATCACCAGCATGGCACTCGCCGTTGTAATGCCCAGAGATGTCCCAAAAAAGCGATTAAAGACTGCTCCGGTATAACCCATCAGGGCTGAGACATCAAACTCCAGCATCACCATTATCCGGGCAAGATCGATCGGGTTGAGCATTGATACGGCGATCACAAAATTCTCCAGCGGGTAGTCGCCAAAAAGGAAAACCAGCATCAGTACCAGTCCGTCGTAAAGGATGGCCAGAAACAGCCAGATAACAATCGTGAAGCCAAACCCTTTGATTTTGTCTTCATAAAACATCAAACCAAATACAAAACCGAGTGATGCAAAAATCAAAGTCAGCATTCCACCCAGGATAAGAACCATGGCGGAAGCCGCACCGTCTATCATTAAAATACCGTGCCATCCAAGCGGGAGCATCGAGCCGATCATAAATGCCGCCATCAGCGGAGTAGAAATTCCAAGAAATAATCCCCAATAGAGTACCCGCCGGTTGATCGGCTGAGTGAGTAGCAGTTCAACAAATTCCCTCGATTGGTAGATGTAGAGAATACCGTAAATCATACCCACCAGCGGCACAAACAACAGCATGACGTTACTCAGGCTGAGCAGTGTTTCCGCTCCGCCACCGCCAAACCGAAGAAGTGTGTCAGTCAAAATCAGGAATATTAATCCATAACCGACCACCCATTTCCCCCGAAGCAGGGACTTCCACTCGTTCTTGATAATATGCATCAATAAACTCATGCTGCAGCCTCCTGTGGTTTATCCATCAGGCTGGCAATGGCTGCCTCAAGACGGGTTTCATTGCTCTCCTTCAAAAGGTCTTGCATCGAGCCGTAGTAGCGAATATTTCCATCCAGAATAAACACCACATGATCTACAAGCTGTTCCAGCTCGCTCATGATGTGAGATGTGATAATCACGGTCTTTCCGGTATCTTTTTCCCTTTCCACCCGTTTTTTAAATTTGTGGCTGGCGCGCGGATCCAATCCGGCAGTCGGCTCATCAAAGAAGAGGATATCGGGGTTGAACATCATGGCAAGCGTGGCACCTACTTTTTGTCTATTACCGCCTGAGAGATTTCTAAGTGATTTTTCAAGTTCGGTACGTAGCATAAATTGCTCTATCAGCTCCTCTTCATACACAGCTTCCTGATCCCTGAGCCCTTTAATGAAATCAAACAGCTCAAATACTTTCATATTTTCGGGGTAGCGTGCCACCTGTGGCATGTAGCCAATATCTTTTCTGTATGATCCGTCTTTGTCGAGTGGCTCACCGTTCACTTTTATCACTCCGGAGTCCGCCTTCACTAATCCTAAAATTGTTTTGATGAGGGTGGTTTTGCCGGCACCGTTGGGGCCCACAATTCCGGTGGCCTGACCTTTTGGGATATTCAGGTTCATTCCCTTCAACACATTCAGATCTCCGAATGACTTCTTAAGGTTTTCAATTTCAATCATCGTCTTATTCGATCCATTTTTGGGTTTTCATCGTACAGGGTTTTGGGAGTCAGTACCGGTGCAATTCGTTCGGCTGTGTCCAGCAGTTTGATAAACATACTTCTTAACAGTATGAGCGATTCCGGTTGTTTTGTTATGACCATTGAAAAAAGACTTACCGGCCGATACGGCACATCACCGATTCCATCCCTGTCCAGGTCATACCCCTCGTATTGACTCCAGTAGTTCCCTGCAAACTCGTTGTTGTTCCGCGGACTGTCGGTCCGGACGTCGAAACTATTTTCTATAAAATTGTTTTCTGTAAATCGGTTTCGGGCACTGTTCGACTTGATATTCACAGCCCAGCCGTTCAATTCGATTTCATTGGCATGAATATGCACCTCATTGGTTCCCTCAGAGTAAATGGCAACGGTGTTTCTGTAAAATCGATTTCCCTCAATCTTGCTGTAGTTGATATCCTTTAAAAGCAGTCCATATGCAGCTGTTCCCCAATTGTGCTCAAACAGATTGTTCATCATATCCACATTATCGGAGTACATCACCGCAACACCGGCTCCATTACGCTTGAATGTATTGTCATAATAACGCCCGCCATCCGAGAACATATAGTGCAGACCGTAACGATTGTTTTCATTACTAGTATTACCGTAAATTTCAGCTTCATCAGCAAATTCCAGGTAGATGCCATCACGCATTCCATATACTTCATTATCGATAATTTTTGGGTTCTTTACGCTCCAGAGATGAATGCCGTTTCCAGAAGATGCTTCCCGCGTATCGTATGCTTCTACCCTATTATTTCTCACAATTCCCCTTTCTGTTTCGGCAAGGTAAATTCCGAAAAAAACATCCTCGAGGCGATTGTCTTCAATCACAAAATCACTGGCTCCTTCAATCATGATGGCTGCATAATCTCTCACATAGCTGCGTCCGGTTCTTTTGATCTCAAAACCCTTTATCGTGACGCTTTCTGCAGCAATTACAAAAATGTAGCCTTCACTATTTCCATCAATTAAAGGATGATCAATACCCTCCAGAGTGAGTGGTTTGTCAATTCCTATTCCGCTTTCTACATAGGTTCCGGGCTGAACCTGAATGTGATCGCCCGGTTCTGCCATATCCACAGCTTGCTGCACTGAAGTTATTTCACCGTCAGGACTGACGATAATCTGTGCCCACCCACACTGTACGTATAACCCAAAGATTGCGGTTAATAATAATTTTAAAATCAATCCCCTCATCATGATTTTATTGATTATGCATCATTTGTTGACTTTCTGATCCATTTGAAAGCCACTCTTTTTCAACAATCTGTTTTACATTTTCATAGTCCACAATTTCTCCGCCATACTCATCCAGCATCTCCTCGGCTGAAGCCTGATCGGGGTATGCGGATAAAAAGAGGCCCATCGGACTTCGTAACGTTTCACTATGGAGATATACTGCATCCTCTACTACCAGCCACTCCTCACGATCCAAAAAGTTAGGAACCCATTTAGAGTGAAAGTTCTCACCCTCTTCCGTCAGATCATACGCGGCCATGCATTCGATAGAGTCAAACTTATAGGCCCTGCCCTGATTGTTGACAATTTGCGAACCAAACTCTGCATCCGTGATCATCATCCTGCAGTAAGCACATTCATCACTGCCATAGTTGATGGGTTGCGGCTTTGGCTCACACCCGATAAAAATAGCTGCTGATAATATCAGCAGAGAAAAAATTGATCCACCCCTCATTTTATTCCTCAACTTTTAATTCAATGACGCTTTAGAGTCGTCATTGTTAATATTCCATTTTTCTCCGACCAGCTCCAAAACTTCATCCCAAGTATGAAATTCACCCGGATAAGCATCGTAGATATAGTCTTTCATTTTCTCATTGGAGTTATCAATAGCTGTTAAAGACATTCCGTTTGGACTGGGTCTTAAGCGACTTTCAAGGTAGGTGAGTTTGTCAACCGGAAGATATTGTTGGCCATGTGCAAAATCGACAATTTCGATTCTTTCTACCTCTTCCATGTTATCCATCTCCAGATAAAAAGCTGCAACACATTCAACAGACATGAATTTATGTTCTGAACCATCCTCCATGGTGATTTTACCACCATACCGGACAGTTTCGATTACATCATTTGTGTAGCTGCAAATGTCCGTACCATAATCGATATCCACCGAATTTGTATATCGATACACGTCTCCGGTGTTCTCTTTTTCCGATGCCTGATTGCAGCCCCCCAGCAACATCAGACCAATTACTATTGAAGTAATGATTGCTTTATGATCCATTTTATTTCTATGATTTTATTTTTTGAATTTTTCGAAGCCCACAACACCTGCTGTCATAATAAATGATAAACCGATAAATATGGAACCCGTTGTTGGCCAAGAACATGCATTTATATTCAGAAGCTGTTTACAGCCAAAAAGAGGCGGTTGATAACTCATTCCGGGTACTTTTATAGCCGCGTCTGGATTTAAATTGTGTCCGTAGTCGTGCCCCCACAAATAAAAGTCTACAAATCCGACAATTCCTATAATCACCATCAGTACCAGCCACGTAATTGCAAGCTTAAAACTTCCGGTTGCTGCTGCAACAAGTCCCAGAATAATCATTCCGGCAAAAACCCACGGCATGATTTCAAACTCTTTAAAGTCCTCTTTGTGAATCTCCTTCATTCCTATGTAGTGATTCAACTGATTGATACTTGTCAAATCATGCTTAGCATGACCAGTCACATCATTGATGTGAATGTGCATTCCAATACCTTCCGGGTATTGCGGTGCCGACATATCTATTGTCCAGAATGGCATAAAATAGAGCGGGATTAAAAGCAAAGATGCCAGACCCAAAATTACTTTTGATTTAATGTCCATGATTTCTCCATTTGTTGATTTCTTTAATTCATATCTGAATTCGTTGTTTATTACAAACTCACATATCAATTAAAGATTTATGATCCCGGGCCCGACAGCTAGCCGAACCCGGTTCTGGATCATAAGTCCCGATTATTCCTCGGGACGAGGGGCTCTTTGGTTACTCGTTCGTACTCCATTTTATCTCTACATCTGAATCTGAATCAGATACGCGGATATATCCCTGCATCTCCTGGTGCAGCGCTGAACAGAATGCTGTACAGTAGAACGGATAGATCCCCGTTCGCTTTGGCTCCCATTTCATTGTCTTAGTCTCACCCGGTGTAACCAAAAGCTCAGAGTTATTTGCAGCTTTAATTGCGATACCGTGAACAACATCCCACTCCTGTTCCATATTCGTGAGGTGGATGTATACTGTATCTCCTAGCTTCACTCCTTCAATATTATCTGGCCGGAAGTGGCTTCTGGTTGCTCCCATATAGATGTGAACTTCGTCACCATCACGCTCAACACGGTTGTCACTGATTCTGCGAATGGCATCCGGATGTTCATTCTCTTCCATTTCGTAAATCTTATCAATCTGATCTACGATTTTATCAGCTTTAATTGCCTGTGCATAGTGAGGTTCACCGATTGTAGGGAAGTCTAAAAGCAGCTCCATTTTATCACCGGATATATCATATAACTGTGCCGGGTGATTTTGCTTCGGACCTGTTGGCAGATAGCGATCTTTTGCTGTTTTCGTCAAACCTACCATGTATTGTGCATCAGGATCCATTGTGTCTCCACCTGTAATCATCAAGTGACCAATGGAGTAGTATGAATCTACACGATCCAGCACTTCAAATGTATCAAGAGACCATTTTACGATTTCTGATGATATATAGACTGAAGTGTATGCGTTTCCTCTTCCGTCAAACTCTGTATGAAGTGGACCCAATCCCGGATTTTCTACTTCACCTGCAATCGTAGAGTCGTAGTTCAATACCGGAATTCCATCGATATAGTCATCAATGTCTTCATTTTCAATAGCTTCAAGCATGTTTGAGAATGAGTGAACCGGTATTACAGTAGCCAGTTTTCCGCCACCTACAATGAATTCGCCTGTTGGGTCTATATCCACACCGTGAGGTGATTTTGGAGTAGGAAGATAGTAAATGAAGTTTTCATCTATCTCACGAGTATCTAATACTGTCACTTCATTTTTCACTTCAGATACAGCGTACCCTTGTTTCTTGCCATTGTAGTGGTTGTGATAGTATTCTGCATCCATGGTCTTGCCATGTCCGTCACGTACCAGCTCAGCGGCTTTCTTCCAGTTTACTGCGGCAATAAAATCTTTGTCATTTCTGGAAGCGTTCACTTCAAGCATCGTATGAGCTTCTTCTGTGTTGTAAGTTGTAAAGAATACCCAGTCACTTGATACGCCTTTACCGGCTCTGCCCAAATCGTAGTTATAAGGCGGAACAATAATTTGAAAATCGACTTCCATCATCCCTGTTTCCTCTTCAACTTCAATAAACGACAGTGCACCTCTAAATTCTTCACTGTAGCTGTCGATCGGTACATCCAGATCTTTTTCGTAAGGAATACTGAACCGGGTTGCACCGATTACATATTCTGTATTGGATGTTACGTAAGATGAAGCGTGGTTACCGCCGGTATTTGGCAGTTCCAGGATTTCTTTTGTTTTAAATGTTTTCAGGTCAATACGAGCAATACGGGGTGTATTATTTGCATTGATAAAGACCCATCTCCCATCTGCATTTCCCTCTGTTTGTGATATATGCGGATGGTGAGAATCATCCCATGGAATAAAACCGTAACTGGTATTGAATAGTGGCTTAGTCTCTTCGGAGTATCCATACGCTGTTTCCGGATCCTGCGAAAAGACAGGAATTACTTTCAACATCCTTGCTGATGGAAGTCCCCAAACGCTTAACTGTCCACTGTAACCACCTGAAAAGAATCCATAGTATTCATCATGATCTCCCGGTGCAACATATACTTTTTGTGCAGCATCGCTGCTTTGCAGCATTCTTTGATCCGACGGACATCCCGTAAACAGAAATGCAGCCAAGGCTACAAATCCTGCCCCAAATAATATCCCTCGAAATTTATTGTTTTTCTTCTTATTCATAGTATTGTTTGTTTTGTTTGATAGAGGAGTGTTTGTTAATTATTCATGTTATGGTCGCGTAAATACTCGACGATAGCTCTTGCATCTTCTTCTTTTACATTCTGAAATGGCATGGCGGTCATATACTCCTGCAGCAGTTCCTGTCCAACCGGGTGGTTTTTAGTCATGCCTTGAGGATTAAGTACCATGTTCATCACAAATTCGGGACTTCTTCTCTCCATAACATCGCCGAGAGGTGGTCCAACCATACGCCCTTCCATGTTGTGGCACATTTCACATTTCATCTCAAAGATTTCCTGACCTCGCAGTCTAAGCTCTTCATCGATATCGTCTCCGATTTCCATTCTTTCTGAAACCGGCCCAATTCCGTGTTCCATCTCAAAATCGCTCAAGCCCTGCTCTTCTGTGGCTTCAGCCGATGATTGAGATTGCTCACCGGAATCGCCGCCGGAGCAAGCCGTTAAAATCAGTGAGAATGAAAAAAGTAGTATCAATAGTGGTTTCATTGGGTTTTTTATTTAAAAGTTAAAAGACAATTTTGTCTTAAATAGGACTAAATTTTTTTTATTCCATTTTTAAGAATTTTTCAAAACCGCCTTTGGCAGTTAGTCTTAAATTTTCATTAATACCTTTGATGGCCAGGTCGTTTATTGTGGTCCCCTCCATCATCTCTTTTATATTGTCCCTCGTATCTGCCCATTGTTCATGAAACGGACAAGGCTTTTCAACTCCACATCCCGGTAAACCAAGTGCACAATCCGTGAAGAGTGCAGGTCCGTCTATGGCCATTACTATATCCATAAATGTAATTTCATCCCCTGATCTTTTCAAGCGTACGCCACCATTCGGTCCTTTAAACGACTCCAGTAAACCGTCAGCGGTTAATTGCTGCAAGATTTTAGTTAGAAAATGGAATGAAATCTCTAAATCATCACTCATCTTCCGGATGGGTGTAAACTCATCAGTCTTTTTAGAAGCCAGGTAAAGAGAAGCCCGTAACCCGTAGATGCAAGATTTTGAAAGCAACATTATGATCCATTAAAACAATTAAGAGTATTTAATCTTAAATTACGCAGATGAATTTTTGCAGTCAAGGTAATTTTGGAAAATTTTGCTTTAAATAAGAAAGCCCGAATCCTGTTACTAACAGTGTTCGGGCTTTAACTTTAGGTAAATCAGGTAGCTTAGTTTGCTGCGGCACCGCTTATTTGATTCCCAAAAAAGAGCGCGTTCGCAAAAAGTTTATTGGTTCCGAACCAAAAAGCCCTGAAGTTAGGATTATCCACAAAACCGATAACCCGGCCCGAGCCAAAGCTTGAAACCGTAATAGAGGCTGTATCCTTGATATACTCATTATTTTCATCAGAAATATATCCACTAACCAGCGGCTCATCTGTCAAATAGAGCGGAGTAGCGGCCGGATTTGAACCTATCTGAAGAAAGGTGGTGCTGCTGCGGAAAACATGCATGTTGTCATCTCTGTAACCAAACCCAAGCGGGTTAGTAGTGTCGAGCATTGCACTGAAAATTGAACCGCCGATTACTTGTGCCCCTCTCGCGCTGGATAGTTCTTCATAATCATATCTTACCGGTTCTGAGGATTCGCGTTCAACAGTTTCTGCATTCAGCAACCCCTGGCTGCGCGCCCAGTCTATTGCTCCTCGCTGTACAATTAACGTTCCGCCGCTTCGAACCCATTCTTTGATGTCATTCACGGCTACTTCGCTCAGATCACCATAACCGCCCGATACAATAACCAAGCGGTTGTATCGGCTGAGATCCGTTCTACCCACGCGATCTTTTTCAAGAATGGTGAGCGGAATTTTATATCTCTGATCTAATTGATGCCACACCTCTCCAACTTCGAGGTTGCTTACTCCGCTTCCCGCCAGTATGGCAACACTTGGTTTCTGAACCGGATTTATATTGGGGCTACCCAAATCCACACCACCAGATGAGAGGCCGGTACGGAGGTTGTAAATATCAACCCCATCTTCTTCCGCAGCGTTTTGCAACGTTCTGAAGATTTCCGTCTCATCCACATCCTGAATACCAAGCGGTATTACAATGGTTCCGTAGTTGAACTCTTTAACACCGGATGAAACTACCGACTCAAATTTTTGGAATGCAACCTGTGTTCGAACGCCCATTTTTTGAAGTCTGTACAGAGTGCGGGGTGCATAGTACTCATCCCATTCAAAAGCGTAGGCGTATTCACTTCGGCCTCCAATCATTTGTCCGGACGGTTTTTCAGGTGTTTCAATCTTTTCACCCATTAAATCATCGCTGAATTGACGCTGGTTTAACTCTGTATAAGGCAGATTAAATGCAGACGGCAGCGTCCATGTTGAGACATCATAAAAAAGGCTATCCGTAAACTCTGTACGTTTTTCGAACATCGCCTCAATGAACTTGTATTCGGTTTGTTCCATTGGAATAACCCAGGCATTTCCGCGTTCAAAACTCTCGCCGTCTATCTCTAAATCTTCTGCAAGTTCATAAAGGTCAACGCTGTGGTGACTCATCAGATCTGCAAAGTGATAGTTCTTTCCTGAATCATACTTATCACCAATAACTATGGCTTTTACTGAACTTCTTGAAGCCTCCTGTTCCGTTTCGCGGTAAAAGTCTCGCATGTTTTCATGCAGGTCCATTCTTAATTCATTGGCTGCTTCTACAGTTGAAAGCGATGTCCTGAACTGATTCCGTACAGCAAACGGGAACTTCAGAACCCCATGATCACTCTCCTGGGCGTGTCCCCGGGAGCTAGCCTGCTCGAACAGTATTCCAATAGTTCCAAAAATATCCGGATAGGTTGACCCCTTCCCGTAGTAAAAATCATCGAACGATTCGCGTGCATAGTAAAGACTTTGAATCTCGTCCAGTTCATCCGCGTGATATTCTGCAATTGCAGCAGTCAAATCCTGATTTCGCTGTGAAGTTAGGGGATGTGTTCTGGATGGAATTCCGGGCTGAAAGAAAAATGTGGAATTGGTTCCCATCTCGTGATGATCGGTCAGAACGTGAGGTCTCCAATCCTGGTACAGCTGGATGCGGCCGCGGCTTTCGGGATGAACAACTGGCATCCAATCCCTGTTCAGGTCAAACCAATAGTGGTTAGTTCGCCCGCCGGGCCAAACTTCACCAAACTCCCTTGCAGCAGGATCCGAAACGGTTGTTGCGCTTTTATGCATATTCACCCAGGTTGAAAAGCGCTGAAGACCATCAGGATTGAAAGACGGATCGAGCAAAATTACAGAATTGTTGAGCATCTCTTCAATTTCATCCCCTTCAGCAGCTGCAAAATGATAAGCACTTACCAGTGAAGCGTTTGAACCACTTGCCTCATTTCCATGAACACTAAAGCCCATATTGACAACAACCGGCATCGACTCCAAATCAAGGTTACCGGACCGGTCCGGATTTCGAAGCAATTTGTGATTTTCCTTAATCCTGTCAATAGACGAGTGATTGTCGGGGGATGTGATCGTGAGCACCAAAAGCGGACGGTTTTCGTAAGTCCGCGCATATTCCTGGATCGTTACACGATCGGATGCATCGGCCAGTGCATACATATACTGCACCAGTTTATCGTGTGTGATGTGCCATTCTCCCACTTCGTGGCCCACCACCTCTTCAGGTGTGGGAATATCAGGATTATAGCTGACCCCTTCGGGCAGGTAGTAGTCGAGCTGCACCTGCGAAAACGCCACGGCAGGTACAATCAGAAAAAGAGCAATAGATTGTAATAGTGATTTCATTCGATAGTTATGGTTTATTGAAAATGGAAAGATTGCCACTATAGTAAACAATTCACCGCACTCTTTGAAATCTGAGCTGGTTCTTAAACATCTTTTTATAACTGCATCCGATTGAAGTCAAATGACCTTTACGCGAAATGATTTCAACCGGTTCAATTGCTAATTAACTGCAACTCATTAATTTTTAAACAGGTACAAAAAAAGCGACACCCAATTACTCAGGTGTCGCCATTAAGGTTCATTTGGAAATCTTTATCAGAACCTGAACTCGGCTGCAACAGTAGATCGCATCGGCATCTCCTCTTTCGGCAGCAGATAAACATTACTTCCGGTTTTTCTTCCGGTAATAGACAACCAGTTCAGCAGTTCGATGTCCCCGTTTTTGGGTTTGCTGCTGTAGTGTACAGTTTGTTGCTCTTCATCAAAAACACCCCATTTTTTCTCATTTCTGGAGATGAAAATATTTTGGGATCGTCCCTGAATCGTAGCTTCAACAATATCACCCAAATTGTTGGAAACCCTGCCTTCCGTTTTCTCTGAAAACTTCTCAAGTGAATTGTACATGTCTTTAAGAAAATGTTTCTGTATCACAGACCAGCCTTTGTCACGAATTTCCTGATCAGAAAGTTCATCCGGGTTTAATTCAACAGTCTGTTCTACCAGACGATCATAGTTATTGATCTTTTTGTAAAGAGACAGATTATCCTTCAATCCCATCATCACAAGCGGATCTTTTCTCTCTCTCATCACTTTTGTGATGCCTTTTTCCAGCTCGCGAAGATATTGCTCCACAATCACCATCTTGTCCTCTTCACTGGATCCATGACCAAAAAAGACTGCTTTTTGCGCACCAACTCCGGTATGAAACTGAAGCTGTTTTTCCGGTTCTACTTCAAGATACTCTTCTACAGAAACAGACACGTCAGATGGTGTGATATCATCCACTTCACCACGTGTACACTTCAAAAGTTTAGCATTCTGCCGGCTCACGGCAAGAACACAAAAGGTGCCGTCCATACTGAGCATGGGCAACAAGGGTGTAATTAAATGGTGTTTGTTGACGTACACTTCCGCATCCACTTCATATGGAAGCTTAAAAATATCTGAATCATTCTCACTGATATAAATCGCCAAACCTTTGTCAGCATGTGACCAAAAAATCGGTTTGTCCAGCAAATCAAACGCGGGTTTCAGATAATCCTCCGCATCTGACTCCTTCATGCCATTCTTCTTGAGCCTGGAGACGGCATCGCTCAACAAATTTTTCAATCGAATTGGATCTTGCTTCGACTCTTCTCCCATTTTGTGAGTTGGCAAAGTGATTGTTACCAAATCACTTCCGTTTCTGTTTACCAGTTTATTGATCTCATTTTCACTTACCATCCTAACCTCATCTATTACTTTGGGTTACATTTATTTCTCTAGTAAAAACATAAAAAATTTCTGAAAATAAAGGTTCCATAAACAACCATTTCTCTAAATTTTAACTCTATTTACCACCTATAACAACTTCCGGCATTAATCGTTTATTTAATCAACATTTCTATTCTGATTTTATTGAGTTGAGGGTTTTGAAAACTCTTGAGTGTGCATTTTTATTTTTGCTTTCATCTTCGTTTTTCTGATGTTTGCTAAGTTATGAAACCAAAACTCTCATATTTCTTGTTTCTGATCATCCTGACAGCTATTTCTGTTCAGGACGCTTCGGCACAATTCTATGAAACCAAATACAGATTGCCGAATTTGAATTGGCAAGAGATAGAGACAGAACGTTTCAGGCTGATCTACCCGGCATCCTACAGAGCTGAAGCTATTCGATCACTTTCCATTTTGGAATCAGAATACAATGACATTCAGGGATATGTGGGTGGTGATTTAAAGCGTTTCCCGGTTATTATAAATCCCGGTAACGACCGCTCAAATGGATTTGTCACTCCAACAAACTTTCGGTCAGAAGTTGAAATTGCCCCTATTCGAGGTAAAACCCTGAACCCTCAATCCGGCGACTGGCTTGAATCCGTACTGCCGCACGAACTTGTACACGCTCTTCACTTCAGTGTAAATCCACCTTCTGTTACAAGGTTACTGGGAATCTTTTCACCCGACCTGCGCCGGTCTGTGCACGGTGCAGTGCCGCTTGGACTTCATGAAGGAATAGCCGTTGATTACGAAAGCCACGGCTCCATCCCAAATTCAGGGCGTGGCAACTATCCATATTTTACACACCAATTCAACAGCCTGCTCGATACGGATCAGCAGTGGTCGATGGGTCAGCTGCTTCACACAACTACATTCACACCTCCTTTTAATCGCCATTACGTGGGTGGTTACGAATTCATGAACTGGCTTAGAAACACCTATGGTGAAAATACAGCTAAAAACAGTATTCAATTTCACTATAGATATCCATTTTTAGGATATGGCGTTGCTCTCAGGGCAGAAACCGGAAAGTGGCCGGCCGCTCTTTACCGTGAATTTTCTGATGAGTCGGCAGCGTCAGAGCAGGAAAGGCTACAATCAACAAATAACAATAACGGGTTCACAGAGCTATCACTTGAAGGAACCTGCCGGCGAACGAACCGGCCTCTATGGATCAATAACTCTACTCTACTCTATCACGGAAGATTTTGTAACCGGCCGGCAGGATTTTATCTCTACGATTTAGAAAACCAATCAACCCGTCTGCTTAAAGAAGTCCAGGTTTCAGATGACTATATTTATTCTCTGTCCGGCGATTCAACGAATATTCTTTTCAGTCGATACCATTCAGATCTCCGTTTTGACAATGTTTTCAGGGGTGATCTCCATAAACTCGATATTCAATCCGGAGAACAGTCCCGCATCACAAAAAACGAACGCCTGTTTTCACCTGTTGAGGAAGATAGTAGACTATATTCCATTCAAACTGACGGGCAAACACAACACCTGGTTCAGGTTGACTCCGCTACAGGCTCCATTCAAAAAACCTACTCCAAACCTGAACACGGCTCAGTTGTTCAAGTTGCTCCCAATCCGGCGGATCTGTCTCGCTCGGCACTTATTGGGAAACTAAATGGAGTTCAGGGAATTTGGTTTGTTGACCTGCAGAATGAATCTGAAGTAATGCAAAACTCGCCTGATATCGCGTTCGAGTCGGGCTCCATTTTTGATGTTACCTGGCACGCCGATGGGGAAAAACTTTTATTTGTCAGTGACCGCGACGGCGCCATGAACATTTTTGAATATCATACTGATTCTGAAAAACTGTTCCGGCTAACAAATCAGTCATACAATCTGTTTGAACCGGCTTACTCCCCGGATGGATCATCCCTTGCTTTCATCAAACAGATACAGAATGAGCAAATACCGGTTCATGCTTCCCTAAGTTCAATGAACAGAGATGAGATTGCGGAATCTGAATACATACCCGGCACAGCCATTACTTCGAAGCTGAATCGACCCTTAATGAATCGGAATTCCAGGGTTGATACAACTGTGTGGAATTTCGATGACTATCGAACAGGTTTCAGTTGGCTGAAACCAAGGCTATGGC
>Ga0081527_100194_pt1 | contig 48298 bp, 40 predicted proteins | sample HotLakmasection5_FD_70992 | JGI IMG/M metagenome (GOLD analysis project Ga0081527, IMG submission 70992) | Hypersaline microbial mat communities from Hot Lake, Washington, USA - Section #5 (SPADES assembly) (version 2) | ecosystem: Environmental > Aquatic > Non-marine Saline and Alkaline >... | reverse complement strand
GACCCCATCATGCGGCGATCCAGCATCGACCGCGAAGAGAAGCGCGTGACCCGCAGGAACGGGTCGAGACGATGGTTGGCGAAAGAAGCGGAGCAGCTTGACACCAACGACCCCAATCAGAGAGGGCTCTCAGCCGCAGGCACCCTTGCCGACCGGGCCCGGCCGAAGCCTGCGCGGTATCGCCTTGATCCTGGTCGCCATGCTGACCTTCGCGACCCAGGACGCGATCACCAAGACGCTCGCCCAGGACCTCGCCGTCGCACAGATCGTCATGGTCCGCTACTGGCTGTTCGCGACCTTCGCCACCGTGCTGATCGCGCGACGGCCGGGCGGTCTCGGCCAGGCGGTGCGCGCCCGCCGGCCGTGGCTGCAGATCACCCGCTCGGTCGTCTTCGTCGTCGAGATCGGCGTGTTCGCCTGGGTGGTGGCGCGCCTGCCGCTGTCCACCGCGCAAGCCGTCTTCGCCGTCTGCCCCTTGATGGTCACCGCCTTGTCACCCGTCGTGCTCGGCGAGCGCGTCGGTCCGCGCCGCTGGCTCGCGGTCATCGCGGGCTTCTGCGGGGTCGTCATCATCCTCCGCCCGACCGACGGCCTCGTCGATCCCGTCGGGATCGTCGCGGTGATCGGCGCCGGGCTGTTCGCCACCTACTCCCTGCTCACCCGCCTGCTGGCGCAGGAGGACCGGTTCGAGACCTCCTACGGCTACGTCGCCTGGGTCGGCTGCCTGGTCGCGACGCTGGTCGGCCCGTTCCTCTGGCAGGCCCCGACGGGCGACCAGTGGCTGGCGCTCGTGACCCTCGGCTGCACCGGCATCTTCGGCCACATGCTGTTGATGAAGGCTTACGAGCTCAGCGAGGCGAGCGTGCTGCAGCCCTTCACCTATACCCAGCTGCTCTGGGGTATCGTCATCGGCATGGCCGTGTTCAGCGAGATCCCCGACCTCTGGATGCTGACCGGTGCGACGATCGTCGTCGGCGCCGGCCTCGTCGCGATGCGCGGGCGCTGACGGCATCTTGACAAGACCCGCTCTTCGGTGTTGCTGAAGGTCGGGGGCAGTGTGGCCGAAATGCGACGACGCCCCCTGCCGGCCGTGCCGGCAACGACCAGAAACGGCCGGCCGCGCCGGCACCAACGAGAAACGAAAGGGCTCTCATGCACGCAGCGGCTCTGCCGACCCGAAGACCCGCCACGATCGAGTGGCCGACCGTCGGCCTCGCGATCGCGATCTACACGAGCTTCTTTACCCTCACCTGGTGGCACGCTGCCATCCCCTGGTACCTCCTGATGCCGCTCGGCGCCTACGTCGTCGCCTGGCACAGCTCGCTCCTGCACGAACTCGTGCACGGCCACCCGACCCGCAACCGCAACGTCAATGCGCTGATCGGCGGCCTGCCGCTGCTGCTCTGGCTGCCCTTCGAGATCTACCGCACCCAGCATCTGCAGCACCACCAGGACGCCAACCTCACCGACCCTCTCGACGATCCCGAAAGCTATTACGTCACGCCGAGCCGCTGGCGCCGGTTGCCGGAGTGGCGCCGCCGTCTGTTGAGTCTGCGCAACACCCTGGTCGGTCGGCTGACCGTCGGCAGCGTCCTGGTCGTGGCCGAATTCCTCGTCAAGCAGCTTCGCGCCCTGCGCGACGACGCGCCCGGCGTCCGCCGTGCCTGGCTGAGCCATGCGCTGGGTGTGGCGGTGCTGCTGAGTTGGCTCGCCTTGGTCGAGCTGCCGCTCTGGCAGTACGTGCTGCTGATCGTCTGGCCCGCCACCTCGCTGATGCTGGTCCGCTCTTTCCTCGAGCATCAGGCGACACCCGAGGTCGAGCACCGCACGGTCATCGTCGAGGCGGGCCCGCTGATGCGGCTGCTCTTCCTCAACAACAACCTGCACATCGTGCATCACGCCAAGCCGGCCGTGCCCTGGTACCGGCTGCCGGCGGTCTATCGGGCGGATCGTGCCGGCTGGCATGCGCGCAACGGCGGCTACGTCTTTCAGGGCGGCTACGCCGAAATCCTCCGCCGCTTCGCCTTTCGCGCCAAGGAGCCGCCGGTTCATCCCTTCGTCGACCGCGAATAGCGCTGGCAAGCGGTCTCGCTGCGGCAGTCTGACGGGTTTTCGGGCTGGCCCCATCGGCATAAGTCTCTGCCCGGGAGACGGAGCGAGATCGTCATGAGCTACGAGAACATCTTCGCCGCCGCTGTTGCACGCGTCCGGCAGGAGGGCCGTTACAGGGTCTTCGCCGATCTGGCGCGCAAGGTCGGCGCGTTTCCGACGGCGGATCACCACTGCCCGGTGACCGGCCCGCGCGAGGTCACCATCTGGTGCTCGAACGACTACCTGGGCATGGGCCAGCATCCGGTGGTCCTCGAGGCGGCAACGCGGGCCGTAGAGGAATACGGCGCCGGCGCCGGCGGCACCCGCAACATCTCCGGCACCACCCATCTTCATGTCCTCCTGGAGGAGGAGCTGGCAGCACTGCACGGCAAGGCAGCGGCGCTGGTCATGACCTCGGGCTACGTCGCCAACGAGGCGGCGATCTCGACCATCGCCAAGCTCCTGCCCGACTGCGTGATCTACTCCGACAGCCTGAACCACGCCTCGATGATCGCCGGCGTGCGCGCCAGCGCCTGCGAGAAGCGCATCTTCCGGCACAACGATCTCGACCATCTCGAAGAGCTGCTGAAGGCAGAGCCGCGACAGCGCGCCAAGCTGATCATCTTCGAGAGTGTCTATTCGATGGACGGGGATTTCGGGCCGATCCACGCGGTCTGTGATCTGGCCGAACGCTACAACGCGATGACCTTCATCGACGAGGTCCACGCCGTCGGGATGTACGGCGACACCGGTGCCGGGGTCGCCGAGCGCGACGCCGCCATGGCCCGGGTGGACGTCGTCCAGGGCACCCTCGCCAAGGCCTATGGCTGCATGGGCGGCTATATCGCGGCCGCGCAGGCCGTCATCGACGCGGTCCGAAGCTACGCCCCGGGCTTCATCTTCACCACATCCCTCGCACCCGCCGTGGTCGGCGGTGCCTTGGCCTCCGTCCGCTATCTGAAGACCTCGAACCTCGAGCGCCAGGCCCAGCAGGAGCGGGCAGCGACCCTCAAGCGGCGGCTGGCCGAGGTCGGGATGCCGGTGATGCAAAGCCCGTCGCATATCGTCCCGATCCTCGTCGGCGACCCCGTCCGCTGCAAGGCCGCGACCGACGCGCTCATGGAGCGTCACGCGATCTACATCCAGCCGATCAACTACCCGACCGTGCCCAAGGGTACCGAGCGCCTCCGCCTCACCCCGGGCCCGCTGCACGAAGACCACAAGATGGACCGCCTGCTGGAGGCACTGGGCGATGTCTTCCACCGGCTCGACATCGAGCTCGCGGCTTGAGGCGCAGGGACGAACAAGGAACGCAGGGAGGATGATCCTCCCTGCACCCACCGGTCCTTCGTCGCCGGCGCTCGAAAAAGACTCCTGGAGTCTTTTTCGGGTCGAGATGGATCTCGGCACGCCGATCTGGCGTCGCTGACCTCGCTCTCGCTCGCATCCCGACACTTGATCCGCTAAGAGCCGATCCGAACAAGTCTCCAGAAACGGCAGGGGCTCGGCGATAGGCGGATGCGAAACAGGGGTCGTCACGGCCGGGAAAGCCGGCGGACGGCGGCAGCGCCCGTGAGGGTGGCCGGACGATGAGCCTGTCGCTCTGGAGCCTCGGCGCCGGCTCTGCGGCCATCCTCGCAGCCGGCGTGCTGCGCGGCTTCACCGGCTTCGGCATCGCCCTTGCCGGCGTGCCGCTCCTCGCACTGGTGGCCGAGCCGCGGCTCGTGGTGCCGAGCGTGATGTTCCTGCAGATCGTCAGCGGGGTGCAGAACCTGATCCAGGATCGCCGGCACATCGATGCCCGGCTCCTGCTGCCGCTGTTGCCGGGCGCCGTGCTCGGCATCGTGCCGGGGCTCTGGCTGCTGCTCTGGCTGTCACCGGATATGGTGCGCCTCGGCATCGGTGTCGTGGTCGGCGCCACCGTCCTGCTGCTCAGCCGCGGCTTCCGGCTCGAGCAGCAGCCCGGCCGCCCCGCGCTCCTCGGCATCGGGGCGGCCTCCGGCGTCTTGAACGGCCTCGCCGCGATGTCCGGCCCGCCGATGATCGCGCTGCTCTTCGCGCTCCGCCGCCCACCCGAGATCATCCGGGCGACGCTCGCCGCCTATTTCCTCTGCACCGGCCTCGTCGGCCTCGTGATGGCGCTGGCCAAGGGCGTGATCGTACCGGGCGAGCTCTGGTTCGCGGTTGCCCTCCTGCCGGCCCTCTTCATCGGTCTCGGCCTCGGCGCCCGGCTGTTCGACGGCGAGTTCCGCCGCCACTACCGCAAGGTGGGCCTGACCCTGCTGCTCTTGACCGCGCTCGCCGCAGCCGTACGGGGCGCACTCGGGCTCGGCTGGGCGTAGCCGTGCCCGACCGCAGAGCCCGCCCGGATGACCAGCCTCTTCGCCGAGCCGGCCTATGCCGCCCCGCGCCGGACGAGGTCGGCGAGGCTCAACAGATGACCACTGCGGCGGACCTTGGTCTCGAGGTAGAACCGATTGTGCGTATTCGCCTCGAAACTGTGCTCGACCCGCTCGTCGACATCGATGCCGTGGCGGGCCAGCTGGGCCACCTTGTCGGGATTGTTGGTCATCAACTTGACCGCCGGAAAATCGAGGCCTTTCAACATCGTGGCGGCGGCGAGGAAATCCCGCTCGTCGGGCTCGAAGCCGAGATGCGTGTTGGCGTCGACGGTGTCGATGCCGGTGTCCTGCAGGCTGTAGGCGCGCAGCTTGTTGATCAGCCCGATGCCGCGGCCCTCCTGCGCCATGTAGAGCAGGATGCCGCCGCCCGCCTCGTCCATGCGCTGGATCGCCCCCTTGAGCTGCTCGCCGCAGTCGCAGCGCATCGAGCCGAACAGGTCACCGGTGAAGCATTCGGAATGGATCCGGCAGAGCGGGCTGGCCATGCGCTCGGGCTCGCCCACCAGGATGGCGTAGTGCTGCGGCCCGCCGAGCTTCGAGCGAAACGCGACGAAACGGGTCGCCGCGGCATTGGCCAGCGGCACTTTGGCCTCGGTGATCCGTTCGAGCGAACGCGCTGCCGCGGCCCGAAACGCCAGGATCGTCGCCGCGTCGAGCGACACCACGGGTTCGCTGGCCTCGTCGACGACGATGGCGGCCGGCAGGAGATTGGCGATCTTGCAGAGCTCGACCGTGGCAACGTCCAGAACCGAGCCGGCCGAGGTCGCCACCACATCGCCGGCGAGCTCGACGGAACGGGTCGGATCGGCGAGCGCACGGATCCGGTCGACCCCGACATCCGCCGGCAGCGCCAGCCGGACCGCCTTCGGGCCCGCAGCCCGGATCCCGAGAGCCGCCGCACGCCGCGCGGTCAAGACCAGCGAAACGCCGTGCTCGGCCGCGATCAGGGCGGCGAGCTGCGCATCGTCGATCCCTTCCAGGCCCAGGATCGTCGCGGCACGATCGTCCGCGGCAATCCGACACGCGAGGCCGCCACGCAAAAACCGTTCGGCGGCCGCGACCTTGATGAAATCCTGAAATCCGGGTTCAAGACGTTCCGACATTGAGGCCTCGTTGGGAGGTTATGGGTTGCAAGCCGCTGAACTTACGTCGATCGGGCTCCAACCGTTCACTAGACGCGCCCACATTCGACCTATTCCCAACCTAGAAAGGACATGCCTGTTTGCCAGCACGCTGCGGCACTGTCACGCTTCTCTCGAGCCGCCGCCCCCCGTCGCCGGAGGCCGCGAGCGGGAAAACGATGACGTTCGACGCTAAAGCGTATTGGGCTACTGCAGTCGGTCGAGGCGAGCTCCGCGACGAGACGCTGCGTCCGCCGGGAGCGGACGAAGTGCTGGTGCGGACGCGCTTTTCCGGCATCAGCCGCGGCACCGAGACGCTGGTCGCCCGCGGCAGAGTGCCGCCGTCGCAGCACGCCGCCATGCGCTGCCCCTTTCAGGCCGGCGACTTCCCGTTCCCGGTCAAGTACGGCTACTGCAGTGTCGGCATGGTCGAGGCCGGCGCCGAAGCCCTCGTCGGCCGGCGGGTTTTCTGCCTCCACCCGCACCAGAGCCGCTACGTCGTGCCGGCGAGCGCGGTTGCCCCACTGCCCGACGGGCTCGGCGAGCGGCGTGCGGTGCTGACCGCCAACCTGGAGACGGCACTCAACGCCGTCTGGGATGCCGCCCTCTTGCCGGGCGAGCGGGTCGTAGTCATCGGCGCCGGCGTCGTCGGCTGCCTGATCGCCCGGCTCGCCCGACAACTGCCGGGCAGCGAGGTCACGCTGGTCGACATCGACCCGAACAAGGCCGCGGTCGCCGCAGCCCTCGACGTTCCTTTCGCCACCACGCTCGACGGCCACCCGGCCGCCGACTGCGTCTTTCACGCGGCGGCCGCCCCCGCAGCCCTCGCCGCCGCCCTCGCCAATGCCGCGTTCGAGGCCCGCGTCGTCGAGGTCAGCTGGTACGGCGACGAGCGCGTGCCGCTGCCGCTCGGCGAAGCCTTCCACAGCCGCCGGCTGCGGTTGATCGGCTCACAGGTCGGTGCCGTCGCCGCCGCCGTGCGGCCGCGCTTCGATCATCGCCGGCGGATCGCCAAGGCGATGGACATCCTGGCCGCCGACGACCGCCTCGACGCCCTGCTCGACGACGAGACACCTTTCGCGACCCTGCCCGAGGCGATGCCGGCGATCACCGGCGGCAGCGGGCTCTGCCACCTCGTGCGCTACGGCGATTAGCGCATGACCGCTTTCTCGATCAGACCCGCCGAGATCGACGACGCCGCAGCCCCTCGTGACGTGCTGCGCCGGTCGATCGCCGAGCGTGCCGGTGCGGTGGTCGGGGTCGGCGGGATGGCAGCTGCCGGCGAGATGACGCTGAACTTCGTGCCCCCGGCGGCGCGCTTGGAAGGGGTCGGCACGGCGCTGCCCGCCGCCATCGGGGATCGCCTGCGCGGCCAAGGTGTCGCCCGCAGCCGCTTGTCGAGCACGGCCACGGCGCCTGGCTTTCAGGGCAACCGCGGCTATCTGGAGGTCGGCCGGTCGCTGGCGTTCGGCAGCATGACGGACTATCACATGGCCAAGCAACTGCGAGGAAGACCCTGATGTTCAAGGTTCGCGTGCGCGACCGGATGATGATCGCGCACAGCTTCGCGGGCGAGGTCTTCGGCCCCGCCCAGGCGCTGCACGGGGCGACCTTCGTGGTCGACGTCGAGTTCCGCCGCAAGGAGATCAACGAGGACAATATCGTCGTCGACATCGGCCGGGCGATCGATCAGCTGAAGGCGATCCTGGCCGAACTCAACTACAAGAACCTCGACGAGATCGAAGCCTTCGAGGGCCAGAACACGACCACCGAGTTCCTCGCCCGGCACATCTTCGAGCGGATGCAGGCGGCGATCGCCGCGGGCCGACTCGGCCCCGGCAGCGAAGCCCTCGACGGCCTGAAGATCGAGCTCGCCGAAAGCGACATCGCCTGGGCGAGCTACGAAGCGGCCCTCTGAACAGCACTCTGCCCTTGCCGTGACAGGCGTCACCGGCCGGCGAAGCCGAAGCGCAAGAGCGTCGCCGCGGTGGCTTCGTCGAACGCGAGAATGACCGAATAGAGGACGACGTAGACGTCGCACAGCCGGCGCCGCTGCAGCTCGTCGGGTTCGGCCAGCTGGAGCAGGGCCAGGCTGTCCGGGCCGACCTCGTCGCGCAGCCGCTGCAGCAGTGCTCGCCGGCCGGGCTCCACGGCGGCAGCGTCGGGTGCCGCGCGCAACGCTGTCGTCTGCAAGACCCGCTCGGCGAGGGCCTGCTCCGCTGCCAGCCGTTCCGCCGGCAGCCGGTCGACGAGCGTCGCGAGATCGGCGGTGCCGCGGGCATGGGCATGGCAGAGCTCGCGGTCGACCCGGCGCAGGATGGCCAGCTGCTCGACATGCGCGGCAGCGACGGCGAGCAGCGTGGGATCATCGGCGCGGGCCCGGTAGTGCTGCAGCAGAGCGTGCAGATGGATGCGCAGCTGCCGGGCGATCTCGGCATCCGAGCGGCGCAGCGCAAAACCCTCGCCCACGATCGCCATCGCCGCCGCGAATGCCTGCGGTGCGACCGTCTCCATGGTGGCGTAGACGGCAGCCCATCGGCGCAGCTCCCGGGCGATATCGGCGTCGGTGACCGCCTCGACGTGGCGCAGGCCGAACAGGTCGTCGGCCACGACACTCGTGACCACCCCGGCGGCGAGCAGCTCGTCCGGCGTCGGATACCACATCGACGCACTCGGCACGCGCCGGGCGCGCTCGACGAAGTCCGGCGCGACCCCCGCCGCCGCCAGACGCGCATACCAGTCCGCACCCAAGTCCTGCATCTCGGCGTCGCTGTAGCCCGGAAAGGCGATGCCGTGATAGCCGAGCCGGGCACCGTGCTGGAGCCAGCGCTGGCGACCGGCGGCGAAGACGAGCGTGCAAGCCGAAAGACACTCCCGTGCGACGAGGGTGTCGAGGTCGAAACGGCGGACGATATCGAACACCGTCTCGGCCTCGCCGCTCCGGCCGCCGATACTGTCGAGGCGAACGATGTCGACCTCCGGCGCGCTCTGCAGGACGCGTTCGAGCTCGCGGGCGAGGCCGTATTTGATGCCGCCCGCGACCTCCAGCGCCCGGCCGTCGCGGCTGAGTTCGACCGTGTAGTCGGGCAGGTCCGGGTCGCCCAGGAGACTGATCTTGGCCGCCTCGACGAGTTGCGGATAGGTGACCGTCGCGACGTCGATCGACGTGCCGATGACGCCGAGCACCACCGTCAATTCAGCCAGTCGGGCCCAGATCACGGACTTGCGGATGGCGACGTAGCGTCTGGCGGTGCGCCAGACACCCACCGTGTGCCAGGTGACGATCGCCAAAACCGACAACCAGAGGCCGGCGATGGTCGATGCCAGCAGGTAGGGGTTGTAGCCGGTGTAGAGGGCGGCTGCGCTCGACAAGAACGTGGCCAGTATCCAGGCGGCCAGATTGGCCACCGCGCCGCAGACCCAAAAGGCGACCCAAAGCGGCAGCTCACCGCGCCAATGGCGGGCGATAAGGCGGCGGACGAAGGCCGCGAGCGGCGCGAAGACGGACACGAGGCTGCCTCGTCGAAGCCGGCGACAGGCCGAAACGATTATCGAGCGGCACCCGAAAGTCCATCCCGTTGCCACTCGGCAGCGACAATCGCAGTCATCCCGCTTGTCCGGGACGGCCGCCATCGTATTGTCGACCCTGCGCCACCCGTGGCCGACCGACCGCGGCGATCACGCGGTTGCGGTGCCGACCTCGGGAACTTTCGCCCGCCCGCACCGTTCGCTTGCGGCCGACACCGTTCTCGGCAGTGCGCGCCTCGGGTTCGTCCACCCGGCCCCGCCCGGGCCAGCGAGAGGGAAAATGTTGTTTCAGAACCGCCTGACGCTGTTTCGCGTGTTCGGCATCGAGATCCGGCTCGATGCGTCCTGGCTGCTGCTCGCCGTCTTGATCACCTGGACCCTGGCCGTGGGCTTCTTCCCGCAGTCCTACCCGAACCTGGAGCCCGGCACCTACTGGCTGATGGGGGTGGTGGCCGCCCTCGGTCTCTTCGCCTCGATCATCCTGCACGAGCTCGGCCATTCCGTGGTGGCGCAGTGGGACGGGCTGGAGATCGACGGCATCACGCTCTTCGTCTTCGGCGGGGTGGCGGAGATGCGGGCGGAGCCGGCCAGCCCCGCCAAGGAGTTCCGCATGGCGATCGCCGGGCCGATCGTCAGCGTTGCGCTCGCCGTCGTCTTCTGGGCGGCGGCGGCCGGCGGCAACGCTCTGGGGGCGGCCGATCCCTTCGTCGGGGTGTTCGCCTATCTGGCGCTGATCAACACCATCCTCGCCGTCTTCAACATGGTGCCGGCCTTCCCGCTCGACGGCGGCCGGGTGCTGCGCGCGGCACTCTGGCACTGGAAGGGCTCGCTGCGCCGGGCGACCCGGGTGACCACCAGTCTCGGCTCCGGCTTCGGTATAGCACTCATCGTGCTCGGCCTGTTGAACGTCCTCGGCGGCAATTTCATCGGCGGCATCTGGTGGTTCATCCTCGGGCTCTTCGTCCGCGGTGCCGCCCAGATGTCCTACCAGCAGGTGCTGGTCCGCCGCGGCCTCGAAGGCATCCCGGTCAGCCGGGTGATGAACAACGAACCGGTCAGCGTCGGCCCCGATCTCCGCATCGCCGAACTGGTCGACGACTACGTCTACCGCCATCACTTCAAGTTCTACCCGGTGGTCGAGGACGAGCGGCTGGTCGGCTGTGTCAGTCTCGACGACATCAAGACGGTGCCGCGCGACGACTGGGCCAGCACCAGGGTCGAAGACATCATGCAGGACTGCTCGGGCGACAACACCGTGGGTCCCGACACCGAGGCGATCGATCTCCTGCAACGGATGCGGCCATCGGACAGCGGCCGCCTGCTGGTGACCCGCAACGGCAAGCTCGAGGGCATCGTCACCCGCAAGGACCTGCTCGGCTTCATCGCGGTCAAGCTCGACCTCGAGGGCGACGACATCGACCGGCAGACGGCGAGCAGCCTCGGCGCCGCCGGGCGGGATCTCGGCTGAGCGGGCGGTAGCGGGAACCGATCGGCGCCCTTTCTCGTTACCCCCGACGACAGCCGAACGGGAGGGTAGCCATGCAGACGGATCGCCGCACGCGCCGTGCCGCGCGACGCGGCCTGTTCAAATTCTGGGTCGGCCTCACGATCGTCTTCGCCGCAGCACTGGCCTTGGTGCTGCCGTTCATTCGAGGCGAGAGCTTCGCGTTCCTGGCCGGCGTCCCGGTCGTGGCGCTCAACCTGATCTTGCTCACCTCCGCGCTGGGCTGGCTGATCTGGCAGGTGTTCATCGCCACGCCGAAGTCCTCCGCCGACGAAGAGCACGGCACCCCGTCGTCGACCGAAGGCGGGGCGGAACGGACCGGCCGCTGAACCGCGGCGGACGCGCTGTACGATCAGCCGCCGGGTGCGCTAATAACCCGAGGTTCGTCAGAGGAGCAGCGCATGCGCCGGTTCGTCGTCGAGGTTCTTCGGTTGCACCTCTCGTGGCTCGCTCCGGCTGTTCGGCTGGTGATCCTTGGCACGGCCTTGCCTGCGGCGGCGCAGGCACCGTTCGGCCCCGACCCGGAAGTCGGCTACGCGCTCGCCGCCCGGGTGTGCAGCGGCTGCCATCTGGTCGAGCCGCGCCATGCCGGGCCGGTGGTCGACGGTGTGCCGAGTCTGATGCGCATCGCCGAGACCCGCGACGACGCCGAGATCGAAACCCTGCTTCTCGCACCCAGCCATCCGGCGATGCCGGAAGCCCCCCTCGATCGGGCGGAACGCGAACATCTTCTGGCCTATATCCGCTCGCTCGAAGGCAACTGAGCAAACGAACGGGGCGCCCCGCGCGCGGGGCGCCCCGAAGCCGCGCCGGCAGGCTCAGAAGCGATAGTTGAAGCGGGCCGTCACCGCATGGTCGACCGCCACGCCCATCGGCTTGGTCAGCGTGTAGTCGGCACTGAGCGAGAGGTTCTCGTCCATCTCGAAGGCCGAGCCGAGGCGGAACTCGAACACCTCGGCACCCTCGCGCTCGACCCGCTCGGTCTGCTGCAGCCCCGGCACCGCCGCCTCCTCGATCGTCACCTCGTAGTCGTCGGCGCGCAGCGAGCGGGTGTAGCTGATCCCGCCGGTGAGCGTCAGCCACCCGTGGCCACCGAGATCGAAGGCGTCGCTGGTGGCGACGAGGCCCAGGCTGGCCACCGTGTCGGTGACACTGCCGCCCGAATAGGTGAGATCCGAGACGAACGGGTCGCTGATCGTGTAGCCGTCGATCTGCTGCTCGGTATGGGTGAGGTTCAGCCAAGGCTGCAGCCACGCCCGGCCGAGCCGCAGATTGGTGCTCGCCGTCTGCGACAGCGAGACCGTGCTACCGCCGTGGCGCGCCGTATGCCCCTCGTCGACCACGTCGTTGAAGGTCACCTTGGTGTGGGTGTCCTCGGCGAAGCTCGCCCGGGTTCGCAGATCGAAGGCACCGGCCTTGGTGTCGAAATAGAGGCTCACCGCATCGCTCTCGGTATCGAGCCGGGCAGCGGTGTCGGCGAGATCGTAGCGGTGATCGCTGCCGTAGCGGCTCATCACCACGCCGAGCCGGGTGTCGCCATCGAGCGCATAGTTCAGGCCGACGCCGGCATCCGGCCGGCTGGCTCGGGTGAGCTGGGCGAAGCCCGAACGGCTGGGGTCGCCCATCTCGACAGCATAGTCGCCGATCCCCGCCGCCTCGTCGTCGCCGACGAAGAAGCTGGAGAAGCCCAGCGCCCCGCCCTCGACCAGCGCGAGCTCGGCCAGGCGGTTGTCGACCTCGTCGTTGAGCTGGTTGCGGTTGGTCTCGCTGCCCTGCAGCGAATTGGCGAGATCCTCACCGCGGGTCAGGTAGTGGTTGTAGACCTGGGCGAGGATCTCCTGGCCGCGAGCGCCGAAATGGTCACGGTCGGCGTAGAGAAATGTCGAAGAATCGTCGCCAGCACCGGGAAAGTCGGTTACATTTGTAAGGCCGTATCGCGCCGGATTTGCAGCGATCCGATTGAACACCGTGAACATGTCGACAGCGACGACGTTGTCCTTGCCGTTGACGATGTCAGCTATGCCGCTATTCATGTCGCGAGTAGTCTGACTCTTGATGCTGCCGGGATCGCGGAGCTCTTTCGGCACAGTGCCGAAATCGTGCAGGAGCGTGAGGAAGAGCCGTCGCTCGCTTGCCGTGGCGCCTCCGCCGATCAGCCGCTGCACCTGCGTCTCGTAGTCTGCGATCGAGGCACCGTGGTCACCCAGACCCAGCATATTGACGTCGTTGTAGCCCATGTAGACGATGGTGAGCTCGTTGGAGTCGAGGTTCGGGCCGGCCGCCCATCGGTCGACCTGTGTCTTGAAATCATTCGTCGGATCGCCGTAAACGCCGCCATCGAGCGCCGAAGCGCTGCTCCTGGCAAGGCTATTGAGCGAGGCCCCGGGCACCGAATTGACCAAGCGTGCGGACCAGACCTGGTCGGGCCTCGTCCAGCGGCCGTTGAGGTCTGAATAGCTGTCGCCGAAGACGGTGAGCCGGCCGAGCTTGTCGGGGGTGTCACTGCCGGCCGTGGCATAGCGCTCGGCCGTGCCCGAGGGGGCCGACGGCGGCGGTGGTGGTGGTGTCGTCGCACCGGCACCGGCGCTGCCGGAGCCGGTAGCACCATCCGTGCCGCCGGAACCCGTGCTCCCGGCACCGCCGTCGACGACCGGCGGCACGCTGGCACTGCCGGACGGCGAGCCGCCGGCGCCGCCACCACCACCACCACCACCGCCGCTGCACGCTGCGAGCGTCATCAATACCAGTGCCGAGAAGCCGGGTTTGGCCCAATGCCTGCGCTCAACCATCGTCGCTGCCCTTTCGTGAATCGCGAAGGCGGTATGCCTCCTCGCATATTCACGTCCGGGCTGCGTTCGTCTATCGCGTTAAAATATAGATCAAAAACGGTGAGCAATAATCGCCAATTTAGTTTTTACCATGATCGGACAGCCGACCCGACCATCGCAGACCCGGCAAACGATTGATTAAATGGAAATTTACCATGATCACAGCACCGCCTGAATTAACCTTGGAAATCGGGGGCATGGCCCGGCGACGTCGTGGCGATCACTGCACGGGAGTACAAGTGGCCGTTAAGCCATCGGGCGGCCGACGCGGCAGCGAAGCCCGGCTGGCAGCGCCGCGGCTACCAGCGGGCCGGCTGCAGCACCTGCACCTGTCGCTGCGGCAGGCTCAAGCGGTCATAGGCGACGCTGGCCCCTTCGCCCTCGGCGACCGACCAGTCGTCGCCCAGCAGCGCCAGGAAACGGTCGAGCGACGCCCGACCGAAGTAATGCATCGGGATGACCACACTCGGGCCGATCTGCTCGATCACCTCGCGCATCAGCTCCTGGCCGATGGTGTAGCGGCCGTCGATCGGCACGAGCAGGATGTCGATCAGCCCGAGCTCGCCGAGATGGGTGTCGGTCAGCACGTGGTGCAGGTGGCCGAGATGCGCGATGCAGAGATCCTCGACCTCGAAGACGAAGATCGAGTTGGAGTTGGCCTGCGCCCCGGTCCGCCCGTGCACCGAGGTCGGCACGTTGCGGACCCGGAGATCCCCCTCGTCGAGATCGTGCTCGGCGATCCCGCCCGCCGGGTTCCAGCCACGCAGGACATGCCGGATGGCGGGGTCCGGCGTGTCGGTGAAATGGGTGCGATGGGCGTTGTTCATGGTGACGATGTCGGGCGTCTCGGGGCCGACATGCACGCCGTTGTAGTCGGTGATCGCGCTCACCCCGCCGGCCGTCTCGATCCAGAAGCTGGCATGACCGAGAAAGGTGATGCCGACCGTGGCCCCGTCCGGCAGGCTGGCGAGCCGGATGCCCGGCAGGCCGCGCTCGGCGATCGGAAAGCAGCCGCGCGCCAGCGCGGGTCCCGCCACCGAGACCAACGCCAAGACCGCCACGAGCCCGAAAGCAACGCGCCGAAAAACCCCGATCGCGACCATATTTCGCTCTCCCGCTGCCATCTCACCGTTCCACCCGCTGACGCCGCAGGTTAAAAGCCCGCCATGCGCACGCCGTCCCTCAGTCGAAATGTCGCGATCCTCGCCGCCTGCCAGGCCTTTTTCTTCATGGCCAACACGATCCTGATCACGACCTCGGGTCTGGTCGGCCTGACGATCGCTCCGAACCCGGCACTGGCGACCATTCCGCTCGCCGCACAGTTTCTCGGCACGATGCTGGCCACCATGCCGGCATCGCTCTTGATGGGCCGGGTCGGCCGGCGGGCGGGGCTGGTGACCGGTGGCCTCTTCGGCATCGCGTCCGGCCTGGTGAGCACCTGGGCCATCCTCCAGGACAGCTTTCTGCTGTTCATCGGCGGCGGCCTGCTCTACGGCGTGTTCGCCGCGTTTTCCCAGTACTACCGGTTCAGCGCCGCCGATGCGGCCGACGTCAGTGCTGCCGCCGACAAGCTGGCGACCCGGGCCCGGGCGATCAGCCTCGTCATGGCGGGCGGCCTGGTCGCGGCCTTTCTCGGCCCCGAACTCGCCAAGGCGACGCAGAACCTGATCCCGCCCTTCGTCTTCGCCGGCTGCTACCTGACGATCGCCGTGGTGGCCTTGTTCGCCACGCTCACCCTCCTCTTCCTCGACATCCCGATGCAGCAGGCGGCCGCCAGCGACGAGCCGGCCCGGCCGCTCGTCGAGATCATCCGCCAGCCCGTGGCGATCACCGCCTTCACCTCGGCCCTGGTCGCCTACGTCACCATGAACCTGTTGATGACCATGACGCCGCTCGCCATGCTCGCCTGCGGCTTCGCCTTCGCCGACAGTGCCACGGTCATCCAGTGGCACGTGGTCGGCATGTTCGCGCCGAGCTTCTTCACCGGCTCGCTGATCGCCCGGTTCGGCGCCGAACGGCTGATCGCCACCGGCGGCGCACTGATGGTCGCCTGCATCGCGGTCAACGTCGCCGGCATCGAAATGGCCAATTTCCTCGCCTCGCTCTTCCTCCTGGGGCTCGGCTGGAACTTCATGTTCATCGGCGGCACCACGCTCTTGACCCGCGCGCACCGGCCGAGCGAGAAGGCCAAGGTCCAGGGCTTCAACGATCTCTGCCTGTTCACCGCCGTCACCGTCTCGGCGGCCGCCAGTGGTGCGCTGCACGAATGGGTGACTTGGCAGCCGGTGAACCTCCTGGCCCTGCCGCTGGTGCTGGCCGTCATCACCCTGGCCCTCGTCCGCCACCGCAAGGGCGGCCCCGTCGGCACCGCCGCCTGAACGGGCACCTGTCCCCCCGCCCCATGCGGCAGCGGGCTGCCGCAGCCGGCCTGTCGCACTGCGGCAGCCCGCTGCCGCAGTCGGGGGTGGCCTTCTCGCGCCATCGAGGCTAGGACGCTCGTGCACTGCGGGCACCGCCCGCCCTCGCCCATCGATCGACGATCCGCGCAATCCCCTCGCCCCGGGGCAGCGCCGCTACCGGCCGCCTGCCCTCGTCGCCCCCCAACCGCCGGGAGACGTCCCCTTGAGCGCCTTCGCCGAGACGACCCGGATCGCCAAATTCGCCGTCCACGGCAAGCGTGGCGTGGTCGCCGCGCAGAACCGGAAAGCCGCCGAGGTGGGTGCCGCGGTGCTGACCGCCGGTGGCGATGCCGTCGATGCCGCCGTCGCCACCTCGCTCGCCCTTGCCGCCACCGAGCCCTGGATGAGCGGGCTCGGCGGCGGGGCCGCCATGCTGGTCTATCGTGCCGAGACCGGCACCACACACGCCATCGACGGCGGCATGGTCGCCCCCCGCGCCCTCGATCCCGCCGCCTACCCGCTCACCGGCGAGCTCGCGGGCGATTTCTTCGGCTGGCCCGCCGTCGAGGGCGACCGCAACCTCAAGGGCCCCATGTCCTTCGCGGTCCCGGGCGGCCTCGCCGCCCTCGGCCTCGCGCACGAGAACTTCGGCCGGATGCCCTTCGCCGACCTCGTCGCCCCGGCACGAGCGCTCGCCGCCCAGGGCCTCGAAATCGACTGGTACGCCGCCCTCCTGATCGCCACCGCCGCCCGCGATCTGCGTGACTTCGCGCACAGTCGCGAGGTCTACCTCGCCGACGGCCTGCCGCCGGTCCCGGATTCGACCGGGGCCGAAATCCGGCTCGTGCTCGGCGGCCTCGCAGCCAGCCTCGGCCTCGTCGCCGAAGAAGGCACCGACAGCCTCTATCGGGGCGGCCTCGCCGAACAACTCCTCGCCGACGCCGCCGCACTCGACAGCCCGCTCGCCCGGGCCGACCTCGAGACCTACCGCGCAACCGTGCACCAACCCTGTTCGACCCGCTACGGCAAGGCCACCGTCCACGCCATGCCCGGCCTCTTCGCCGGCCACACGCTGCTCGGCTGCCTCGACGCCCTGACCGGCCGCCCGTTCGACGGCGACTGGCCCTGTGCCGCCGCCTTCAAGTCCTACGCCGAGGTCCTGCGCGAAGGCTACGCCGAGCGCCTCGAACGCGACGGCCACGCCACAACCGACGGCCCCGAGCCCGCCTGCACCAGCCACCTCTCGGTCATCGACGAAGCCGGCAACATGGTCTCGCTGACCCAGACCCTCCTCTCCCTCTTCGGCGCCAAGGTCGTCCTGCCGTCCACCGGCATCCTCATGAACAACGGCATCATGTGGTTCGACCCCAGACCCGGCCGCCCCAATTCCATGGCCCCGGGCAAACGCCCGCTCTCCAACATGTGCCCCGTGATCGCCGCCAACAACGCCCAACGCCTCGCCATCGGCGCCTCCGGCGGCCGCAAGATCATGCCCGCCGTCCTGCAGATCCTCAGCTTCATCCTCGACTACGACATGTCCCTCGAGGAAGCCTTCGCCCAGGCCCGCATCGACGTAGCCGGCGACGGCACCGTCACCACCAGCCGCGACCTCCCCGAACCCGTCCAGGACACCCTCAACCAAGCCTTCGCCGCCACCCGAGCCCGCGCCGTCGCCTACCCCAACCGCTTCGCCTGCCCCGTCGCCACCCTCCACGACCTCGTCGAAAACGACCACTACGGCACCGCCGAAATCATCCACCCCTGGGCCGATGCGGTAGCGGTGGAATAGGAAGAGGGAAGAAAAAACGCGGGGGAAATGATTTCCCCCGCACCCCCTCGACACTTTCGGTTGGAGGCGCGGGAAGGATGAGCGGATCATGAAGCGATGCCGGCGCCCCCTGCCAACAAGAGCCGAACGCGCCCGAACCGAAGCCGACGGCCCCTGCCAATTCACCTCACGAACCAAATCCTCCAGCCTTGTTTCGGGGTGGTGGCGGTGCGGCCCAGCCAGCGGCAGCAGGAGATAGTCGATACCGACCCGCCTTCACCCGCACGCCCGGGGGCGCCTCGCCGAACGCGGTGCCGACGAGGCGGAAGTCGTGCTGGCCGTCGAGGGCGGCGAACGATTCCCGGCCAAGTTCGGCCGGACCGGCTTTCGCCGCAACTTCCCGTTCGGCGGCACTTGGCGCGGAAAAGTCTACCCGACCAAGCAGGTCGAAGTCTATGCTGTATGGGAAGACGACGGCTGGCTGGTGATCACCGTCCTGGTCAAGTACTTCTGAAACGGAGAGAGCCCGTGCGCCTCACCTACGACCCGAAGCACAACATCGCCTACATCCGCCTGCGCGAGCGGACCGAGGCCGTCGAGACCGTCCGCGTCTCCGACGAAATCAACATCGACCTCGCCGCCGACGGCACCGTCTACGGCATCGAGCTCCTCGACGCCAACAACCAGCTCAAGGCCGCCGACGGCGGCCGCCTCGTCCTCGTCGACGCCACCGGCACCGAACGCACGCTGCCTCTGACGGGATGAAAGCCCGAAGGCGAGGCGACAAGGACCGCTCCAACCCATGGCCTTCTTCGGCGGTGAAATGAGGAAGACGGCGGGGAGACACGGCTGCCCGCCGGCCTCTCGGGACGTCGCGTCGATGGAGGATCAGGTGGCAAGCCGAAGGGTTGACAAGTGACGTGCCTGCCGTGGCGTCAGAAAGGGTCAAAAGAGTCTCGTGGACCGGAATCTCGCGACCAGCTTCCAGCCCTCCTCGGCCGCTTCGACAAAAATCACCCTGAAAACCGGAGACCGCTTCGCCATCCGCCAAGCCGCCATCATCGCAACCGCCATCGGCGAAAACAACCAATAACTCGTCTACCTTCTCGCCTGGGCCTCCCACTCCGAACGAGACCAAAGTGGACCGTCTTCCAAAACGATCCCGAGCACATTGGAGGCTGCCTCCCCTTTTTAACGCAAACTTTTTCATTACTTTTGTGTATTAGCGATCAGCGCCGTTATTTGCTCTCGTGTCTGCGCCGCGATCGGTCGCTTAACGTTCTGCAGTACTTTCAGATGGCCGATAATTTCGTTTTCAAGTTTCTCTCTTGCGCTTCCATCGGCAAATTCCACTTGGTGAATAAGCTTAAAATTGCCTATCAAGCATCCGGCCATTTGCTCAGCATTACCACTAAACTCCGAACAAGTTATGCATACTGGCCGCTCGGCAATACTTGATGTGAATCGTCTAAATAGTTCTTCGGTTATGGCAGGGGCAACGCCATAGTTTTCATTCCATTCACAATTCACATTTTGTGTTTTATGATAGCCGGCGAATTTTGTTGGGTGCTCGCATTGCTTTGGGTCCCTTGATTCCTGGCGGACTGGGTCAAGACGACCGCAGGCTTCGGAAGCTATATTATGATAAATTGCATTCCAATTCGCGATAGCGGAGCATTTATAATTGTACTGGACGTGACCGAAGAAGTCTTTTCTGCTACTCTCACTGCTCCTTTCGTTTGTCCACACGATATCACGACCAGTGTGGGCTCGAGCATAATTATTCTTCATGATGCCGCATTGCTCTGGTTGACTGGAACCACCAGATCGCCAACCTGACTGACGGTTCACATTCTCGGAATTTGCAAAGCGCTCGACGCCGTGTGAAATGTGGCGGCAGGTTTTATAGCCTGTAGGCTGCACAGTGACGTACGACACATCCCATCCACAAATTTCACCATCGGTTACAATCAGTGGTATCGGCTGACTTTTATCTTCACATATCTTTCGTTCGCGTAATAACCATGATCCCGAACACTGACTCTGGGCGGTAAACGCGGCGGGAGGAATGTACTGTTCTGCAACATAAAATGCTGGATAGCGCGCTGCCGCTGCAACAGAAAGAATTAGAATGCCACAAAAAAATAAAATCGCTCTTGAGGCGCCGCCAAAATTTGGAACTTTTATCTTTCCAAAATCAACTCCGGGAAAAAATGAACCGATAATTAGTGCAATAGCAATTATAAATATAATAATTTGTATTTCATCAGGCATACCGAATAGTTCGAAGGCGGTTTGCATGGGGACAATTACCTCTGATTAGCCGGTGAAAGAAGGGCAGGAACCGGATATTGGCCGATCCAAAACTCCTCGTTGTCGAGCTTGCCACGACAACCTTTGGTATGCAATGCACCGTGTAGGCTAATTGAGACACCTCGTGGTCAAGGGGGACACTTCCCTTTTTAGCCATTCCGCTTGCTCGCGGCTCGCTCGGCGGTGCGACGACCGAACTTCGACGGACAGCTCCCGGGTGGGTTCGCATCAGTCCCATTGGTTGGGCCAGCGTTGGGCGGCGTGGATGATGGCGAGGATGTCGATGCTGGTCTCGGTGATGCGGTAGGCGACGATGAACGGCAGGCCGGGGATGACGAGTTTGCGGCTGCCTGCGATGCGGCCGGACCGGCCGCGTTTCGGCCGATGGGCGAGGTCGTCGATCGCTGCCCTGATTCGCTCCAGTGTGGTGGCCGTAGTGGTGGCGCCGAAACGGTCGGTGGAGAAGCGGCGCAGGGCTGCCAAGTGGCGCGTGGCCCGGCGGGTATAGCGGATGCGCACGCCGTTCGGTCAGCCCTTGTCGTAGGCGGCGTCGATCTCGGCTTCGGTAGCGAAATTGCCGGCCTCGGCGTCGGCAAGGCCGGCTTCGATCTCGCGGGCCTGCCAGGTCTGAAGCTCGAGCCAGTTGACGAGGGCCTCGTCGATAAGGGCGTCGCGGTCGCGCCCTTGGGCTTCGGCCACACTGTCGAGCGCGGCCTTGCGGTCCGCTCCGAGCGTGATGGTCAGGGTCTGCTTGGGCATGCGCCATCTCGTGTCGAGAACGTCCATCATTCTATCGCCCGAACGCTGCCGCCCTGTCACCCTGAGACCGACGCCGAGTTTCCGAGGGGGCTAGAAAGACCGGAGGGGCCGGCGGGGAGGCGCTGCCTCCCCGCCCTTCTTCCCATAAGCAACGCTTATCACCTCGCACACGAGTTCGCGGCGATGCGTCATATACCGACGCATCGCCGCTCGGGTTGTGCCGCTATACGAACCATAACCCGAGAAACGAGTCGGTATACGACACAGAACCCGAGAAACGAGTCGCTCTGTGCGCCATCACGATTGCTTATCGTTCATATAGCGGCGCATTCGGGCCAGAAAACCTGCGAACGAACCCACGGGATCGACGAGCGAACCCGAGGAATCGACGATCGAACCCGGCCATGCAGCGAACGAACCCGGCTTTTGCGATCGAACCCGAGCGCACAGGTTGACGCAGGTTCCCCTGTTTTGTCGTTTGATACCAAGGCTTTAAAACTCCACCATCACTCGAGATGTGAATCGAGCGCCAGTCGGGCGGCCGAGGGAGGCGGAGGGCGCCGATCGATCCCGAGCCGGCGCTTGACGACAGCCCGGCATTTTGCTATTATTCCTATCTCGTGCATCACCGGCGCGACCCGGCCTACCCCCGGCAAAGGTCCAGAGGGGGCCGCGGGGGAAATCATTTCCCCCGCCCTTCTCGCCCGGCCCGATCATCCGTTCCGCATCCTTGCTTTCCAAACCAGACCGCCTGTGCTGATCTCTGCCCGGCCGACAACGGAGGAGACGGTCGATGGCGACAAGGTTGGGTGCTGCCCTCGCGGTAGCGATGACGTTGGCCGCGGGCTCGGCCACGGCCCAGGATTCGCTCACCATGGGCATGGTCCTGGAGCCGCCGCATCTCGACCCCACGGCAGGGGCCGCCGCGGCCATCCGCGAGGTCGGCTACGCCAACATCTTCGAGGGCCTGACCCGGATCGACCAGAACGGTACGGTGCAGCCGGGCCTCGCCCGCGAGTGGACCATCTCGGAAGACGGCCTGACCTATGTCTTTGAAATCACGCCCGATGCCGTCTTCCACAACGGCGTGCCACTGACCGCCGAGCACGTGGTCTTCTCGTTCGAGCGGGCGATGGCCGAGGACAGCGTGAACGCGCAAAAGCAGCTGTTCGAGCCGATCGCCGCCGTCGAGGCCACCGACGACCACACCGTGACCATCACGCTCGAGCGGCCGACCGGCCAGTTCCTCTTCAACCTCGGCTGGGGCGACATGGTGATCGTCGAGCCGTCCTCGGCCGCGACCAACCGCACCGAGCCCGTGGGCACCGGGCCCTTCCGCTTCGCCCGCTGGGTCACCGGCGACCGGGTCGAGCTCGAGCGCAACCCGGACTACTGGGGCGAGGCCCCGGCCCTGGAACGGGCCACCTTCAAGTTCATCCCCGACCCGGCGGCCGCCACCGCAGCCCTGCTCGCCGGCGACATCGACGCCTTCGCCAATTTCCCCGCCTTCGAAGCCCTGGCCCAGTTCGAGGCCGACCCGCGCTTCGAGGTGGTCATCGGCTCGACCGAGGGCGAGACCATCCTCGCCATCAACAACGCGCGGCCGCCCTTCGACGACATCCGGGTCCGCCGCGCCCTGGCGCATGCGGTCGACCGCCGGGCGGTGATCGACGGGGCGATGTTCGGCTACGGCACCCCCATCGGCTCGCACTTCGCCCCGCACCACCCGGCCTATGTCGACCTCACCGACCGCTACCCGCACGATCCGGAACAGGCCGAGGCGCTTTTGGCCGAGGCGGGTGTCGAGGACTTGGAGCTCACCCTCAAGCTGCCGCCGCCGTCCTATGCCAGGCGGGGCGGCGAGATCATCCAGGCGCAGCTCGCCGTGGTCGGCATCGAGGCCTCGATCATCACGATGGAATGGGCGCAGTGGCTGGAGCAGGTCTTCCAAGGCAAGGACTACGACCTCACCATCGTCAGCCACACCGAGCCCATGGACATCGATATCTACGCCCGGGACGACTACTATTTCGGCTACGACAATCCCGAGTTCGACGCGGTGATCGAGGCCCTGGCCGAGACCCAGGATCCCGATGCGCGCACGGCGCTGTTCGCCGAGGCGCAGGAAATTCTCGCCGAGGACAGCGTCAACGCCTTCCTCTTCCAGCTCGCCAAGCACGGCGTCTGGAAGGCCGGCATCGAAGGCCTCTGGCACAACAGCCCGATCCCGGCCAACGACCTGACCGACGTCCGCTGGGTGAACTGAAGAGCGGCCCACGGCGCCGGCACGATCGGCTGAACTCGCGCTTCGGTCGACGGCCGAGGGTGCCGGCGGGCGAGCAGCCGCGAGCCGCGCTGCCCGGCCGCGTCAGAATCGTCTCCCGGCATTCGGCGCCAGCGACTGCGACACTCGAAGGTCCGACGCCTATTGCCATCGCTCGGCCAGCAGAACGCGAGGCACTCGCCGGTATGTCTCGATCGCACGAGCCGCGCCAGCGGGCACGTACGGCTTTCGGCGGCTCGCTCGAAAGACGTCGGCGCGCAACGGAAAATTAACCGGCGGCGGGCATACTGCCGGTCGGATCGACACACCGATCGACCGCTGCTCGGAGGCTGAAGATGCCCGCTGCTTCTCGCCGCTGCTTTCTCGGCGCCGCCGCGCCGGCAGCACTCGCCGGTCTCGCCGCTGGCAAAGTCGACGCCGGTGGTCCGCGCCGGCGCCTGACGGCGATCTTCGCCAATCGGCAGGCGTCGCGCGATCTGGGCCGGGCCGTTTGGCCGACCTTGCCGGCTGAAACCACCGAGGAGAGCCTGATCGCGGCGCTTTTCGACCGCAATCCCGAGGTCGCCGACCTGATCGAAGGAGGGGCGCCGGACCAGCTCGCGGCCGCACTGCGGCGCGCAGTCGAGGCGGATTTCGCGCAGGGGCGAACGCACCGCGTCGACGGCTGGGTGCTGTCACGCACCGAGGCCGAGCTCTGCGCGCTGGCTCGGCTCGGCTGAGCGAATGGCGTCCAATCGTCCTGTGTCGGGGATCTGCCCATGCTGATCGATGCCCGCACGCTTCCGGCCGAATCCGACATCGAAACCGATCTCTGCATCGTCGGCAGCGGTGTCGCCGGCCTCACCCTGGCCCAAGCCCTCGCCGGCACCGGCCTGCGCATCGTCGTGCTCGAAGGTGGTGGCCTCGACTACGACCCGGAGAGCCAGGCGCTCTACGCAGGCCGCATGCTCGGCAACCCGGCGGCCGGCCTCGACTGGTCGCGGCTCCGCTATTTCGGCGGCACGAGCAATCACTGGGGTGGTTATTGCCGGCCGCTCGATGCGATCGATTTCACCGCCCGGGCATGGGTTCCCGCGAGCGGCTGGCCGATCGATGCGGCGAGCCTCGCTCCCTACTATGCGCGCGCTGTCGATATTCTGGACATCGACGGCCCGGACTTTTCGGCCGAGAAATGGCAGGGCCGTTTCGCCCCGGTGTTCGGCCAACCCGCTCTGGCCGATGCCTTGCCGGCCGTCGTCTTCCAACACAGCCCGCCGACCCGCTTCGGCGAGAAGTATCGATCGGTGGTCGAACGTGGCCGAGGCATCGATGCGCATCTCTGGGCCAATGTCGTCGAGATCGAGACCGACCTTACCGCGCGCACCGTCGAGGCCGTCCGGGTCGCCTGCCTCACCGGCAACCGCTACCGCGTCCGCGCCCGCTGGTTCGTCCTCGCCACCGGCGGCATCGAGAATGCCCGACTGCTGCTCGCCTCCAATGCGGTCGTCACCGCCGGCTTGGGCAACGGCCATGATCTGGTCGGGCGCTACTTCATGGACCATCCGTCGTTCGACGCCGGCACCATCACCTTCCACGGGTCTTCCGCGATCGCGCGTCACCCGATCGGCAGCGCCATCGATGCCGGCTTCGGCCTGCCGCCCGAGGTCCAGGCAGAGGAACAACTGCTCAACTTCAACTGCTACGTCCGACCGGCGACGCGCGAAACGGTCGATCCGAGCGGTTATGCAGCACTGCGCGAGTTGAGCCGCAGCATCACCCGCGGCCACCTGCCGCCCGGTTGGCAAGGGCTGGTCGGCGAGGTCGCCGCCGACCTCGGCGGCGCCGCCGGCGGTCTCTGGAGTCGCCTCTTTCGTGAGCCCGGCGAACTCGTCGCTCGCGTCTATCCCGAGGTGGCGCCGCAACGCGACAGCCGCGTCGTGCTGTCGACCGAGCGGGATGCGCTCGGCTTGCCGCGCGCCGACCTGGATTGGCGGCTCGGTGAGCTCGACCGGCGAACCATCGTGCGGGGCCTGGAACGGGTCGGCGCCGGCTTCGCTCGCGCAGGTCTCGGCCGGCTGCGTATCGACGAATGGTTGCTGGAGCCCGGATTCGCGGTGCCCGAGGGATCTTTTCACCACATGGGCACGACCCGCATGGCCGACAATCCGCGCCAGGGCGTCGTCGATCGCGACTGTCGCGTGCACGGCACCCGTAATCTCTACATCGCCGGCAGCTCGGTCTTTCCGACCTGCGGCCATGCACCGCCGACGATGACCATCGTGGCGCTGACCCTGCGGCTCGCCGATCACCTCCGCGCGACCATCGAGGTCGACGGGCGCGGGCGCCGCGCGTCGGCGCCGGCAGAGCGATTGCCGGCGGGAACCGCAACGCCCAGCGGCGACATGCACGGCGTGTTGCGCGCCGAGCGCAAAGCGCCACTCTCGGTGTCGTGACGACGTGCCGACTCCTCTCCTTCCGGGCCCGACCGAGCGGTCGAACGCGCCCGAATGACCCGTCACCATGTATCCGTCGTGGCCGCCGGCGGCAGCGGCCACGGCAGCTGTTCGGGTAGGACGCCGCATCGCGTGGCACGGGTCGCCGACGTGCCGGTTAAAGCCGTGTGTCGCAACGGCTCGGGCGTCGGTCGGACTTCTGCCCCAGCCGACGTGTCAGATCGTCAAGTGCTTCCTGACCTCGGCCTCGTCGAAGTCGCTGGGCTTGCCGTCCAGGATGACCTCGCCGCGGTCCAGCACGATGAACCGGTCGGCGAGCTTCTGGGCGAAATCGAAATATTGCTCGACCAGGAGGATCGCCATGGTGCCCTGGTCCCGCAGATGCGCGATCACCCGCTCGATATCCTTGATGATCGAGGGCTGAATGCCCTCGGTGGGCTCGTCGAGAATGAGGAGCTGCGGCCGGGTGACCAGGGCCCGGGCGATCGCCAGCTGCTGCTGCTGGCCGCCGGAAAGGTCGCCGCCCCTGCGGCCGAGCATCGATTTGAGCACCGGGAAGAGCGTGAAGATCTCGTCCGGGATGCGCCTGAGGCTGCGCGGCAAGGGTGCAAAGCCGGTCTCCAGGTTCTCGCGGACGGTCAACAGCGGGAAGATCTCGCGGCCTTGCGGCACGTAGGCGATGCTCTTGCGCGTGCGCTCGTAGGGGCGCAGCCGGTCGATCCGCTCGCCCTGCCAGCGAATCTCACCGGCACTGATCGCCTGCTGGCCGACGATGGCGCGCAGCGTGCTGGTCTTGCCGACGCCGTTCCGGCCCATCAAGCAGGTGATCGTGCCGATGCTGGCCTGAACCGAGACGCCACGCAGCGCCTGCGCCGCCCCGTAATACAAGTCGATATTCTTGACGTTCAGCATGACAGTTCAAGACCAGGATGTGGGGGAAATGATTTCCCCCACGCCCCCTCAAAATTCTGGTGGGGCGCGGGGAGGATCATCCTCCCCGCATTTCTTCTCTTATACCTGCTCTCCATCATTCCTACCGTCCGAGATAGACTTCGATAACCCGCTCGTCGGCGGAGACCTGATCGAGCGAGCCTTCGGCGAGGACCGAACCTTCGTGCAGCACGGTGACCTTGCAGCCGAGATCACGGACGAAGGCCATGTCGTGCTCGACGACGACGACGGAGTGGTCCTTGGCGATGTCTTTCAACAGCAGGGCCGTGGCCTCCGTCTCGGCGTCGGTCATCCCGGCGGCGGGCTCGTCGACGAGCAGCAGCTTCGGGTCTTGCGCCAGCAGCATGCCGATCTCGAGCCATTGCTTCTGGCCGTGGCTGAGGTCGCCGGCCGGATTCTCGGCCTGGCGCGTGAGGCCGACGATCTCGAGCAGTTCGCTGAGCCGGCGGCGTTCGGCGTCGCTCGGGCGATGGAAGAGCGTGGCGAACGGCGAGCGGCTGGCGGCCAGCGACATCGCGAGGTTGCCCGCCACGCTGTGGTTGTCGAAGACCGTCGGTTTCTGGAACTTGCGGCCGATGCCGAGGCTCGCGATCGCCGCCTCGTCGTAGCGCCGCAGGTCGGTCGTCCCCTCGAAGAAGATCTCGCCCGAGTCGGGCTTGGTCTTGCCGGTGATGACGTCCATCATCGTGGTCTTGCCCGCACCGTTGGGGCCGATAATGGCGCGAAGCTCGCCGGGCTCGATCACCAAGCTCAGGCCGTTCAGCGCCTTGAACCCGTCGAAGCTGACGGTCACCCCGTCGAGATAGAGGATGGAGCCACTGGCGGCGCTGGTCATTCGGCGGCGGCTCCCTGGCGACCCACGCCGGTATCGAGGGTCAGCGGATCCTTGGACTTGTAGGCCAGGGGATCGGGCTTCTGCGCACGCATCCAGCCCGTGTAGCTGTTCCAGGCACCGACGATGCCTCTCGGAAAGAAGAGCGTGACGGCGATGAACAGGGCACCCAGGGCGAACAGCCAGTATTCCGGGAAGGCCGTGGTGAACCAGGTCTTGCCGTAGTTGACGGCGACGGCACCGATCACCGCACCCACCAGCGTCCCGCGGCCGCCGACCGCGACCCAGACGACCATCTCGATCGAGTTGGCCGGGGCGAACTCGCCCGGGTTGATGATCCCGACCTGCGGCACGTAGAGAGCACCGGCGACCCCGGCCATCATCGCCGACAGGGTGAAGACGAAGAGCTTGTAGTGCTCGACCCGGTAGCCGAGAAAGCGCGTACGGCTCTCGGCGTCGCGGATCGCGACCAGGACCTGGCCGAGCTTCGAGCCGACGACCGCCTTGGCGATCATGAAGCCGAGCATCAGGGCCATCGCGGAGGCGACGAACAGGCCGGCCCGGGTCTCGGCGGCCTGCAACGGAAAGCCCAGGATATCCTTGAAGTCGGTGAGCCCGTTATTGCCGCCGAAGCCCATGTCGTTCCTGAAGAAAGCGAGCATCAGGGCGAAGGTCATCGCCTGTGTGATGATCGAGAAATAAACGCCGGTGACGCGCGAGCGAAACGCCAGCCAGCCGAAGACGAAGGCGAGCGTGCCCGGCACCAGCACCACCATGAGCATGGCGAAGGCGAAATTGTCGAAGCCCCACCAGTACCAGGGCAGTTCGTCCCAGTTGAGGAAGACCATGAAATCGGGGAGCTCGGGGTTCGCGTAGACGCCGCGATCGCCGATCTGCCGCATCAGGTACATGCCCATGGCGTAGCCGCCGAGGGCGAAGAAGGCACCGTGACCGAGCGAAAGAATGCCGCAATAGCCCCAGATGAGATCGATCGCCACGGCGAGCAGCGCATAGGTCAAGAACTTGCCGATCAGCGAGACCATGAAGCCCGAGACGTAGAACGGGTCGCCCGGCTGAAAGGCGAGGTTGCAATAGGGTACGGCGATGCCGACGGCGGCAACGACGAAGAGGAACCACCAGCCCCCTTCGCCCAGGTGACGGGTCAACAACATGGAGGATCAGGCCTCGACCGCGCGGCCGCGCTGCGCGAAGAGACCGCGCGGGCGCTTCTGGATGAAGAGGATGACGAGCACGAGCACGGCGATCTTGCCGAGCACGGCACCGGCATAGGGCTCGAGGAACTTGTTGACGATCCCCAGCGTCATCGCCCCGGTGAGTGTGCCCCAGAGATTGCCGACCCCGCCGAAGACGACGACCATGAAGCTGTCGATGATGTAGCCCTGGCCGAGATTGGGGCTGACATTGTCGATCTGCGAGAGGGCGACACCGGCGAGTCCGGCCACGCCGGAGCCGAGGCCGAAGGTCAGCGCATCGACCCGGCCGGTGCGGATGCCCATCGCCCCTGCCATTTGCCGGTTCTGCGTCACCGCCCGCATCTCGAGGCCGAAGCTCGTGCGCTTGAGGATCAAGAGGAGAAGCGCAAAAACGGTGAGCGCGAAGAAAAAGATCCAGAGGCGGTTCATGGTGATGCTCAGTGCCCCCAGCTCGATCGAGCCCGACATCCAGGACGGGTTCCCGACCTCCTGGTTGGTCGGGCCGAAGATCGTGCGCACGGTCTGCTGCAGCACCAGCGACAGGCCCCAGGTGGCGAGCAGGGTCTCGAGCGGCCGGCCGTAGAGCCACTGGATGATACCCCGCTCGATCGCAATGCCGAGCGCACCCGTGACCGCGAAGGCGAGCGGAATGGCGACGAACAACGAGGCGTCGAACAGTTCCGGGTAGTGGGTCCGGATCGCCTGCTGGACGACGAAGGTGGTGTAGGCGCCGAGCATGACCATCTCGCCGTGGGCCATGTTGATGACGCCCATGACGCCGAAGGTGATCGCGAGACCGATCGCGGTGAGCAACAGGACCGAGCCCAGCGACAAGCCGTAGGTGACGTGCTGGGCCATCTCCCAGGTCTGCAGCCGGCGCTCGATCGCGGCGATGCCCGCGGCGGCCGCCGCCTGGAGCTCGCCTTCGGCCGAGCCGCGCAATGCCACGAGCAGCGAGAGCGCCTCGCGGTCGCCAGCCGCAGCGATGGTCTCGACCGCGGCGAGCTTCTCTTCCGGGCCGGCGTCGGTCTCCAGGATGACCGCGGCCCGGGCCCGCTCCAGCCTGGCACGCACCCAAGCCTCGCTCTCGCGGGCCAGTGCGTCGTCCAGCGTCGCCAGCGAGTCCGGATCGGCACTGGCGAAGACGGCATCGGCCGCATCCGCCCGGACCTCGGGATCGGCGGCCAGCAGGGTGAGGTTGCCGATCGCTGCAGCCAGCGCCCGGCGCAGGCGATTGTTGACCCGGATACGTTCGACAGCACCGGAGCTCGTCACCTCGAGCTCCTCCAGCGTGAGCGGATCGACCAGCCTGAGGTTGCGGCCCACCTCCTCGCTGATGACGACGCGGCCGTCACTCTTGCGGGTCATCAGCCGCCGGTCGGCCATCGCCCGCAGGGTGGCCGCGAGCTCGCTGTCGCCGGTGGCCGCGATCGCCTGGATCGCGGCCTCCTTGTCGCTGAAGCTACCCTCGGCCAGAGCGGCGACGAGGGCTGCCCGGTCCGCTTGCGCGAGCGCCGTGTTCGGCATCGGGCCGAAGAGGCCGCAGCAGAGCACGATCGCCAAGCAGTACCGCAACAGCATGCGCATCGTCACCGCTCGCGACCTCACTGGCTGTCGCTGCCGCCGCAGCTGCCGGTCACGACATTGTAGTTGCCGCAGGACATGGGTGCCCGCCAGTCGGCGATCAGGTCCTGCGAGCCCTCGAGGTAGTCGGACCACTCGTCGCCGACGACGAGACCTGAGGTCTCCCAGACGACGTCGAACTGGCCGTCGTCCTGGATCTCGCCGATCAGCACGGGCTTGGTGATGTGGTGGTTCGGCATCATCGCGGCGATGCCGCCGGTGAGATTGGGAACCGCCACGCCGATCATCGCGTCGATCACCGCATCGGGGTCGGTGGTGCCGGCCTTCTCGACCGCCTGCACCCACATGTTGAAGCCGATATAGTGGGCCTCCATCGGGTCGTTGCTGACCCGGTCCTCGTCGCCGATGAAGGCGTGCCAGGCCTCGATGAACTCGGCGTTCTCGGGCGTATCGACGCTCATGAAGTAGTTCCAGGCGGCGAGGTGGCCGACCAGCGGGGCGGTGTCGATGCCGGCCAGCTCCTCCTCGCCGACCGAGAAGGCGACGACCGGGATGTCGGTCGCATCGACGCCCTGGTTGCCGAGCTCACGGTAGAACGGGACGTTGGCGTCACCGTTGATGGTGGAGACCACGGCCGTCTTCTTGCCCTGGCTGCCGAAGTCCTTGATGAAGGCGACCCGGGTCTGCCAGTCGGCGTGCCCGAACGGCGTATAGTTGATGTCGATATCCTCCTCTGCGACGCCCTTGCTCTCGAGGTAGGCCTCTAGGATACGGTTGGTGGTGCGCGGATAGACGTAGTCGGTGCCTTCGAGCACCCAGCGCTCGACGCCCTCTTCCTCCATCAGATAGTCGACCGCCGGGATCGCCTGCTGGTTGGGTGCCGCACCGGTGTAGAAGACGTTCCTCGAACTCTCCTCGCCTTCGTACTGGACCGGGTAGAAGAGGATGCTGTTGAGTTCCTCGAAGACCGGCAGCACCGATTTGCGGCTCACCGAGGTCCAGCAGCCGAAGACGGCAGCCACCCCCTCGACCTCGATCAGCTCGCGCGCCCGCTCGGCGAACAGCGGCCAGTCGGAGGCGGGATCGACGACCACGGGCTCGAGCTGCATGCCGAGCACGCCGCCCTTCTTGTTCTGCTCTTCGATGAGCATCAGCATGACGTCCTTCAGCGTCGTCTCGCTGATCGCCATGGTGCCCGAGAGCGAGTGCAGCACGCCGACCTTGATCGTCTCTTCCTGGGCGACGGCCGAGGCGGCGCCGAGGAGCAGTGTCGAACCGAGAAGCGCGGTGGCAAAGACGGTCCGCGAAAACCGCTGGCGCATAGTGGAACCCCTTGCGTGATGTACCGGTTATACGGGCATACGCAGCAAGGAGCGGGCCAACATCCGGCGCAGCGGTCAGGACGTCCGTCGATCTCGAGAGCACTGCACAAAGATCGGGCAGTGCCGGATGCCCGCCACTCGGATTGCTCGGATTCTCGGCAGGTGGATCGCTGACCGCGGCGACGCCGCTCTGCGTCCGGAGTGCGCGGCAGCGGAACGCCGCTCAGGCCAGCTTCGCGGTCAGCCGCTCGAGCCAGATGAAGGGCGAGCCGCCGGTGTCGCGCTCGGCTGCGGCGAGTTCGTGGGCGACGCGCTCGAGGCCGCGGCGGCCGTAGGCTTCCTTCAGCGCCGTGCGCAGCCATTGGCGGCTCTGGGCGAAGCGGCGGGTGCGCAGGGTGCCGCTGGCCGCATCGTGCGCGGCGTGCCGGGCGACGGCTTCGGCGAGCTCGGCCACGCCGTCGCCGGTCAGCGCGGACAGGCGGCGGACGGGCGGGCGCCAGCCGTCGGGCCGGGGGGCCGCGTGGCGCAGCGCCGCCGCGACCTCGCCCTGGGCACGGGCGGCCACGTCGCCGAGATCGGCCTTGCCGATGACGACGATGTCCGGGATCTCGACGATGCCGGCCTTGATGAACTGCAGACTGTCGCCGGAGGCCGGTTGGATGACGAGGACGACGCTGTCCGCGATGTCGCCGATCTCGGTTTCCGACTGGCCGACGCCGACGGTCTCGACGATGACGATGTCGAAGAGGGCGCGGAGCACGACGGTCAGGGCGACACAGGCATCGGCGAGGCCGCCCAGCCGGTCACCGGCGGCGAGCGAGCGGACGAAGCAGCCGGGATCGTCGGGATCGAGCTCGAGCCGGGTGCGATCGCCGAGGAGGGCACCCCTCGTCCGCTTGGACGAGGGATCGACGGCGAGCACGGCGACGGTCGAGCCCGCGTCGCGGTAGTGCCGAATCAGCCGCGACAGCAGCGTCGACTTGCCGACGCCGGGCGGGCCCGTGAGCCCGATGACCCGGCCTCGGGGGTCATGGTAGGCGGCGTCGAGCAGCGCCCGGGCCCGGGCCCTGCCGGCCTCGCTCTCGAGGCCGGCGAGGGTGCGAGCGAGGGCGGTCTTGCCACCCCGGCGCAGCGTTTCGAGATCGGCTGCCTCAGCGATCGCGCTGCTGCTCACCTTTGCCCTCTGACAGTGCCGCCTGGGCGGCCGCCAAGCGGGCGATCGGCACGCGGTAGGGCGAGCAGGAGACGTAGTCGAGGCCCTGCCGGTGGCAGAACCCGATCGACGCCGGATCGCCACCGTGCTCGCCGCAAATCCCGAGCTTGATCCCGGGCCGCGCTGCCCGACCGCGCTCCGCGGCCAGCGACACGAGTTCGCCCACACCGAGTTGGTCGAGCGAGCGGAAGGGATCGGCCGCGAAGATCTCCTCGGCGAGATAGGTCTCGAGGAAGCTGCCGGCGTCGTCGCGGCTGAGGCCGAGGGTCATCTGGGTGAGGTCGTTGGTGCCGAAGCTGAAGAACTGGGCATGCTCGGCGATCTCTCTTGCCCGGATGGCGGCGCGCGGCAACTCGATCATCGTGCCGACCTCGTAGTGCAGCTCGTGGCCGCGCTCCTTGGCCACCGCCTCGCCGACGGCGACGATCCGCTTCTTGATCAGTGCCAGCTCCTTGGCACTGCAGACCAAGGGAATCATCACCTCGGGGGTGACGGTCTCGCCCGATTTCTCGAAGACGACGACCGCCGCCTCGAAGATGGCGCGGGCCTGCATCTCGTAGATCTCGGGGAAGAGAATACCGAGCCGGCAGCCGCGCAGCCCGAGCATCGGGTTGGCCTCCCTGAGCTCGTTCACCCGGCGCCGGACCAGCTTGACGTCGACACCCGCGGCGGCGGCCACCGCCTCGTCCTCGGCCCCACTGTGCGGCAGGAACTCGTGCAGCGGCGGATCGAGGAGACGGATCGTGACCGGCAGGCCGCGCATGATCTCGAACAGCTCGACGAAATCGTCGCGCTGATAGGGGGCGATCTTGGCCAGGGCCTTGCGCCGGCCGTCGACGTCCTCGCTCAGGATCATCTCGCGCATGGCGAGGATCCGCTCGTCCTGGAAGAACATGTGCTCGGTGCGGCAGAGGCCGATGCCCTCGGCACCGAAGCCGATCGCGGTGTTCGCGTCGAGCGGGGTCTCGGCGTTGGTGCGAACCTTCAGCCGGCGCTTCTTGTCGGCCCAGCCCATGAGCGTGGCGAAATCGCCGGAGAGCACGGGATCGACCGTCGGCACTTTGCCCAGCATGACCACACCGGCGGCACCGTCGATGGTGATCCAGTCACCCTCCTTCAGGACCCGGCCCTGCACGGTCACCGTCTTGTCGGGATAAGAGATCAGGAGTTCGCCGACACCGCAGATGCAGGCCTTGCCCATGCCGCGGGCGACCACCGCCGCATGGCTGGTCATGCCGCCGCGCGAGGTGAGGATACCCTTGGCGGCGTGCATGCCGTGGATGTCGTCGGGCGAGGTCTCGACCCGCACCAGAATGACGTCGTCGCCGGCCTGCGTCGCCGAGAGCGCGTCATCGGCGAGGAAGACGATCTTGCCCGAGGCGGCACCCGGTGAGGCCGGCAGGCCGTGCGCCAGCACTTCGGCCTGGTGGTCCGGATCGAGGGTCGGGTGCAAGAGCTGCTCGAGCGAGGACGGGTCGACCCGCAGGATCGCCTCGTCCTCGGTGATCAGTCCCTCGGCCGCCATGTCGACCGCGATCTTGAGGGCCGCAGGTGCCGTGCGCTTGCCGGTCCGCGTCTGCAGGATGTAGAGCTTGCGCTGCTGCACCGTGAACTCGATGTCCTGCATCTCGCGGTAGTGCTGCTCGAGCTTCTCGAAGACGTCCGCCAACTCCCGGTAGGATTGCGGCATCACCGTCTCGAGTGCGAGATTCGGGTCGCTGCCGCCGCTTTCGGCCATGGCCCGGCTCAACGGTTGTGGCGTGCGAATGCCGGCGACCACGTCCTCGCCTTGCGCGTTGACCAGGAACTCGCCGTAATAGGCCCTTTCGCCGGTCGACGGATTGCGGGTGAAGGCGACCCCGGTGGCGCAGTCGCTGCCCATGTTGCCGAACACCATGGCCTGGACGTTGACCGCGGTGCCCATCTCCGAGGAAATGTCGTGCAAGCGGCGATAGGTGACCGCGCGCGGCACGTGCCACGAGCCGAACACGGCACCGACGGCCCCCCAGAGCTGCTCTTTCGGATCCTCCGGAAAGGCGTGGCCGGTCTCGTTCTTGACGATCCCTTTGTAGGTCTCGACCAGCTTCTTCAGGGCCAGCGCATCGAGCTCGTTGTCCAGGCGGACGCCGGCCTCGGCTTTCGCTTCCTCGAGCGCCTCCTCGAAGAGGTAATGGTCGACGCCGAGCACCACGTCGCCGTACATCTGGATGAAGCGGCGGTAGCTGTCGAAGGCGAAGCGCTCGTCGTCGGCCGCCGCCGCCAGGCCTTCGACCGTTCGATCGTTCAGCCCGAGGTTCAAGACCGTGTTCATCATGCCGGGCATGGAGAGCGGCGCACCGGAGCGCACCGAGCACAGCAGCGGGTGAAGCGGATCGCCGAAGCGCATGCCGAGCTCGGACTCGATTTTCGCCAGCGCCGCGTCGACCTCGGCCGCGAGTTCGGGCGGGTATTGCCGATCGTTGGCGTAGTAATAGGTGCAGACTTCGGTCGTGATGGTGAAGCCCGGGGGGACCGGCAGGCCCAACGCCGACATCTCGGCGAGATTGGCACCCTTGCCGCCCAACAGCATCCGCATCGACGCCGAGCCGTCGGCCTTGCCGCCGCCGAACCCGTAGACCCACTTTGCCATGCCACTTCCCTCCCTGGTGCCTTCCGGCACCGTTGTTACACGCGGGCACTGTCCTCGATCACCGAGAAATCGGCGATCGCATCGACATCCTCACGCAGTAGGGTTAATGTTCTCAGTCGGTTCACGCGAAGAGCCGGCTCCTCGACATTGACGTGCACGGTCTCGAAAAACGTATCGACGATCGGGCGAAGCGCCGCAAGAGCCGCCATCGCCGTCGTGAACGATTCGTCGGCCAAGTGGCCGCGCAGGGCGTCGCGTGTGGCATCGAGGCCAGCCACCAGCTGGCGCTCGGCGGGCTCGACCAGGAGGCCCCGATCGACGTCACCGGCAAAGGTCACCCCGTCTTTCTTCTCTTCGATCCGGACGATATTGGCGGCACGGCGATAGGCAGCCAAGAGATCGGCGCCGTCGGGGGTGGCGAGAAAAGCCTGCAGCGCTTCCACCCGGGCGAGCACGCGGACGAGATCGCCGTCCGGCCGGCGGGCGAACACCGCCTCGATCAGGTCGTGACGGACGCCGCGTGCCTTGGCCTGCACCTTCAGCCGGTCGATGAAAAAGCCGGTGAGGTCGCGCTGCAGTGCCACGGGATCGACCGTGGCGAAGCGCCCGCCGTAGGCCTGCAAGGCGACCTCGGCCAGGCGCTCGAGATCGAGCCTGAGCCCGTTCTCGGTGACGAGGCGAATGACACCGAGCGCTGCCCGGCGCAGCGCGAAGGGATCCTTCGAGCCCGTGGGCTTGATGCCGGCGGCAAAGAATCCGGTGAGCGTATCGAGCTTGTCGGCGAGCGCCACGGCGATCGAGACAGGTGCCGTCGGGCAGGCATCGGCGGGACCCAGCGGCCGGTAGTGCTCGGCGATCGCCGAGGCCACGGGCTCGGCCTCGCCCTGGGCGCGGGCGTAATGGCTGCCCATGACCCCTTGCACTTCGGGGAACTCGCCGACCATGCCGGAGACGAGATCGGCCTTGGCGAGGCGGGCGGCGCGCTCGACCAGGAGCCGGTCGACCGCCGCTTGCCGATCGGCGCCGTCCAGCCGATCGGCGATCGCCACGGCGAGTGTTTCGAGCCGCTCGACCTTCTCGCGCATGGTCCCGAGCTCGGCATGAAAGACCATGGCATCGAGCTTGGGCAGAAAGGCTTCGAGCGGCGTCTTCTGGTCCTGCTCCCAGAAGAATCGCGCGTCCCACAGCCGGGCGCGAAGCACGCGCTCGTTGCCGGCGGTGATCGCGGCCCCCCCGTCCGGGGCGTCGATATTGGCAACGGTGACGAAAAACGGGGCGAGCCGACCGTCCGCATCCTCGAGCGCGAGATATTTCTGGTTCGCCCGCATGGTGGAAACGAGGACCTCGGGCGGGATGGTCATGAAGGCCCGGTCGATACGACCCAAGAGCGGCACCGGCCATTCGACGAGACCGACGAGCTCGCCCATGAGGCCGGGGTCCTCGCGCAGCCGACAGCCGGCAGCCGCCGCCAGCTCTTTCGCGCGAGCTTCGATCGACCGGCGCCGTACATCGGCCGAAAGCATGACGAAGGCGGCCTCGAGCTTCGTCCGGTAGTCGGCGAAGTCGCGCACCTCGATCGGGCCCGGCGCCATGAAGCGATGGCCGAACGTCCGCCGGCCGCTCTCGATCCCGGCGAAGCCGAACGGCACGACCACCCCGTCGAAGAGGCAGAGGATGGCCTGCAGCGGTCGCACCCAGCGCGCCTCGCCGTGCGCCCAGCGCATCGATTTGGGCCAGGGGAACTGGGCGAGCAGATCGGGGATCGCCTCGGCCAGGACCTCGACCGTCGAACGGCCTTGTTGCGTATAGGTGGCGACCAGGAACCGCCCCTTTTTGTCCTCGACCTCGGCCAGCCGGTAGGCCGTCGTCCCGAGGCTGTTCAAAAAGCCCGCTTTCGCCTTTTCCGGTGCATCGACGCGAGGGCCGCGCCGCTCGATGGTCTGCTCGGGCGAGCCCGTGGCGATGCCGTCCATGGCGAAGACCAGCCGCCGGGGCGTGACGTGCACCGTGGCCCTACCCGTCACCTCGATCCCCGCCTGCCGAAGCTTGCCCTGCAGTCCGAGATCGAGAGCCAGCGCCGCGGTCGGCTGCATGCCGGCCGGGATTTCTTCCGAGAAGAGCTCGAGCAGGAGCTCAGCCATGCCCGCGGCTCCGCAGCCAGGCCTCGGCGCAGGCCTTGGCGAGGGCACGGACGCGCGCGATATAGGCCTGCCGCTCGGTCACGCTGATCACGCCACGGGCATCGAGCAGATTGAAGGTGTGGCTCGCCTTCAAGCACTGGTCGTAGGCCGGCAGCGTCGGGCCGCGCTCGAGGATGCGGGCGCACTCGGCCTCGGCATCGGCGAAATGGCGAAACAGCGTCTCGGTATCGGCGATCTCGAAATTGAACGCCGAGTATTCCCGCTCGGCCTGGAGAAACACCTCGCCGTAGCGCACGCCGGCACCGTTGAAGTCCAGATCGTAGACGTTCTCCACACCCTGGACATACATCGCGAGGCGCTCGAGGCCGTAGGTCAGCTCGCCCGAGACCGGGCGGCAGTCGATCCCGCCCACCTGCTGAAAATAGGTGAACTGGCTGACCTCCATGCCGTCGCACCAGACCTCCCAACCCAGCCCCCAGGCGCCCAGCGTCGGGCTCTCCCAATCGTCCTCGACGAAGCGGAGATCGTGCAGCCGCGGATCGATGCCGAGCGCATAGAGGCTCTCGAGGTAGAGGTCCTGCAGATCCGGCGGCGACGGCTTCAGGATGACCTGGAACTGGTAATAGTGCTGCAGCCGGTTCGGGTTCTCGCCGTAGCGACCGTCGGTCGGCCGCCGCGACGGCTGCACGTAGGCCGCTTTCCAGGGCTCGGGCCCGAGGGCGCGCAAGGTGGTCGCCGGATGAAACGTCCCGGCGCCAACCTCCATGTCGTAGGGTTGCAGCAGCAGACAGCCCTTGCCGCCCCAATAGGTCTGGAGCCGGAGGATCAGCTCCTGAAAGCTCGGTGCGGTCACAATCGGTGGCTGGCCCGGTGGTTTTCGCTGCGGCGCCGTACTTAGGCGGAGCGGAGGTCGAGGGTCAAGCGATGGCCCTTCGCCGTTACGACTCGCGTGGCCGGGCCGGGCGGCGCCGCAGCCGGCTGCTCCGCTGCCCCTCCCGCCGGCTGCTCCGCTGCCCCTCCCGCCGGCTGGGCACCCGCCGAACACGGCTTTCGCACCACCACGACGGCAGCGACCCGCCCGCCCACCGACAGCCCGCCCACCGACAGCCCGTCGCCGCGGCCCTCGCCCGACGCCGCCGCACCATCGCCCCTCGTCACCGTTGGCTGTTGGCCATGACCGAGTGCCCGAGCGAGCCACCCGGCGGGCTGCAGCGGGCGGTCCGGCCCCTCCAGCAGCCGCCGCCAACCGAGATAATTGGCGAGGCGGTGCGTGGCGACGCCGGCGAAGCGACGCATCCAGGACCGGAGCCGCTGTCGACAGGCCACCAACCGGCGTCGGTCGCTGCAACTCGCCGCGTCGCAGCGGCGGGCGATGCCGCGCGCCGAGCAACAGGCACGTGCCGCAAGGCGCCCGTCGCTGCACAAGCCGTTGATCGCCGGATCGAGCAGGTCGTCGAGGATCGGCGCGAGTGCATCGGGCGTGACGGCGGAGAGCACGGCATCCGCCCTGGCACCGCATTGGTCTCGCAGCAACAGCACCGGGATCGCCCTCGCCGGCGGCGGGTGCCGCTCGCCGGCAGGTGCGTCCGCATCGTGCTCTTCGGGCAGTGCCACGCGGGTCCAGCCGCGCGGTTGGTGCGCGCAGGGCTCGAAGCTCACGATCTCGGCCGCGACCATTCCGGTGAAGCTCCGGGCCATCTGTTCGCTCGGCCGCTCGAGCCAGCGATGCCGCCAGCGCAGGGTCGTGTTGTAGTGGACACCGATGGCCCGCGCCGCTCGGCGCAGGCTGAGCCCGGCCTCGAGCACGCGCGCATGGCCGAGCCAGAGGTCGCGCCGGCGCAGTCGTGCCAGGGGCGTGCCGGTCAAGGGATTGAAGGTCCGAGCACAAGCCCGACAGCGCAGCCGTTGCACGCCCTGGATCTTGCCCCAGCGCTGGACCCGCGGCGAGCCGCAGCGAGGGCAGCTCGAAGACGCGGCGACACGCTCGTTCAAGAGCGCCGCGACACGCTGCTGCGGCGAGCTGTCGGGCGCCGGATGGTCCTCGTCGCCGGGCATTTGCGCCGTGGCCGGGCACCGATGTGGCGACGATCTTCCACGTTCGTCGATCAGTCGCGCACCGTCCAGAGTGTGCATGCCGAGGTTCCCATCGCCGTTCGCGACGAGGGATACCCGGCAAAGATTAACAAAGAATGGAGCCCACACTGAACGGTGACGAGTGCGGGCCTGCCGGGCCGGTGCCCTGGCCGGTCGCTGCCGTCACCGTTCGGCGTGGGCCGCTGCGCTCGCCACGCTGCACGGCCCGACGGCAAAGCTGGTCGGCCCTTCGGTAACCAGCACAGGGTCGAGGCCGTTGCCGACCGCAGCGTCGCCGGCCACTGGCGGCGCGGTACCGCCCTTGCCGTCACCGTTTGCTGTTGGTGCTCGCCAGCAAAGACCAGGACGAACCGAGGCCGGCGATGCTCGCCCCCGACCGACCCGGCGAAAACCCGGCTACGCTCGCTCGCCACCGTCGAAGACCCCGGGCGTCGGACGCAAGCGGCCCGAAGCGCCGCCCCCAGCCCTCGGCGTCGACGGCTAGTGACCCCCGATCCATCGCCTGCTAAAGCCGATCGACAAGCGACGTCCAGGGACGGCATCGTGCGCTACATGCAACAAGGATCTCGACAGGCCATGCGAGGGTGGCTGCCGCGATGACCTCGTCGGCCGACACGCAACCGCGGATCGCCGACGAGATCGCGACGACCACCTGCTACATGTGCGCCTGCCGCTGCGGCATTCGCGTGCACATGCTGGACGGACGCATCCGCTATATCGACGGCAATCCCGACCACCCGGTCAACCGCGGCGTGCTCTGCGCCAAGGGCTCGGCCGGGATCATGCACCACCTGTCGCCGGCCCGGCTCACCAAGCCTCTGAAACGCGTGGGCGAGCGCGGCAACGGCGAGTTCCGGGAGATCGAGTGGCAAGAGGCGCTCGCTCTCGCCACCGACTGGCTCGCCGACATCCGCAAGAGCGACCCCAGACGGCTCGCGTTCTTCACCGGACGCGACCAGAGCCAGGCCTTGACCGGCTTCTGGGCCAGCCAGTTCGGCACCTGCAACTACGCCGCCCACGGTGGGTTCTGCTCGGTCGACATGGCAGCCGCCGGCCTCTACACGATCGGCGGCAGCTTCTGGGAGTTCGGCGAGCCCGACTTCGAGCACGCTCGTTACTTCCTCCTCTTCGGCGTCGCCGAGGACCACGACAGCAACCCGCTGAAGCTCGGCCTGGCCGAGCTGAAAAAGCGCGGGGCGAAGATCGTCTCGGTCAACCCGATCAGGACCGGCTACTCCGCCATCGCCGACGAATGGATCGGCATCCGCCCGGGCACCGACGGGCTCTTCGTCATGAGCCTGATCCACGAGCTCTTGCACGCCGGCAAGATCGATCTCGACTATCTTGCCCGCTGGACCAACGCCTCCTGGCTCGTCATCGATGCCCCCGGCGACCCTGACGACGGCCTCTTCGCCCGCGACGCCGAGGACCGGCCGCTGGTCGGCACGAAGAAAGGCGTCGTCGCCGCCGGGCCGGCCGTGAAGCCGGCCTTCAAGGGCCGCTTCGAGCTGGCGGACGGGCGCAGCGGCGTCCCGGTGCTGGAACTCCTCGGCTGCCGCTACAGCCACCCCGACTACGCCCCGGATGCCGTCGCCGCGACCTGCGGCATCCCGGCCGCGACCATCCGCCGGATCGCCGCCGAGCTCGCATCAGCGGCCTTCGATGCGCCCCTGCTTCTCGACAGGCCGTGGACCGACGCCTGGGGCCGGCGCCACCAGCAGACGATCGGCCGGCCGGTCGCGATGCACGCGATGCGCGGCATCTCGGCCCACTCCAACGGCTTTCACACCTGCCGGGCCATCCACCTCCTGCAGATCCTGCTCGGCACCATCGACACGCCCGGCGGCTTCCGTTTCAAGGCCCCCTTCCCCAAGCCCATCCCGCCGGGCCCCCAGCCCGCCGGCCGGCCAGACCAGATCGCTGCCGGCAAGCCGATGGCAGGAGCACCCCTGGGCTTCCCCCGCGGCCCCGATGATCTGATTGTCGAGGACGACGGCAGCCCCAGACGGATCGACAAGGCGTTCTCGTGGGACGCGCCCCTGGCGCTCCACGGCATGATGCACAGCGTCATCGGCAACGCAGCACGTGGCGACCCGTACGAGGTCGACGTGCTCTTCCTGTACATGGCGAACATGGCCTGGAACTCGGCCATGAACTCGGCCGAGACGGCCGCGATGCTGACCGCGAAGAAGCCGGACGGCTCTTACGTCATTCCGAAGATCATCTACTCGGATGCCTTTTATTCCGAGACGGTCGCCTTTGCCGACCTGATCCTTCCCGACACCACCTACCTCGAGAGGTGGGACTGCATCTCGCTGCTCGATCGGCCGATCGGTTCGGCCGACGCCGTGGCCGACTCCATCCGCCGGCCCGTCGTCGCTGCCGACCGCGACGTCCGCCCCTTCCAGGACGTGCTGATCGAGCTCGGCGCACGCCTGGGTCTGCCGGCCTTCACCGACGACAAGGGCGGCCCGCGCTTTCCCGGCGGCTATGCCGACTACATGGTCAACCACGAACGCAAGCCCGGCGTCGGCCCGCTGGCCGGCTGGCGCGGCAAAGACGGCGAGCGGCACGGCGTCGGCGCCCCCAACCCGAACCAGCTCGACCGCTACATCGCCAACGGCTGCTTCTTCTCCCACCCGATCCCCGAAGAGGCCCGCTGGTTCAAGCACGTCAACGCCGCCTATCTCGCTTTCGCCGAGGAGATGGGCTTGATCGACGCGGCGAACCCGATCGTCCTTCAGCTCTACAGCGAGCCCCTGCAACGCTTCCGCCTCGCCGCCCGAGGCCACGGCAAGACGCAGCCGCCCGACAATAAACGAGGGCGCATTGAACAGTACTTCGATCCCTTGCCGATCTGGTATCCGCCGTTCGACGAGGCGGTGGTCGATAGCGCAGCCTTCCCGCTGCATGCGGTGACCCAGCGGCCGATGTTCATGTACCACAGCTGGGGCGGCCACAATCCCTGGCTCCGCCAGATCCTCAGCAAGAATGCTCTCTACATGCACCACGCCACCGCCGCCGCGCTCGGCATCGCCGAGGGCGACCGGGTCGCCGTCACCAGTCGCCACGGCCGGATCGTCGGTCGGGCGAAGCTGATGGCCGGGGTTCACCCGTCGACCGTCTGGACCTGGAATGCCATCGGCAAGCGCAAGGGTGCCTGGGGGCTCGAAGGCGACATCCCCGAAGCGACGGAGGGCTTCCTCCTCAACCCGCTGATCGACGACCTGCTGCCGGCGCGCGACGGCGGCTACCGCTACGCCAATGCCGACCCCGTGACCGGCCAGGCCGCCTGGTACGATCTGCGCGTCAAGGTCGAGAAGCTGCCCGAAGACCATACAATGGACGCGGCGCCGCCCGCCAGTCGCCGCCAACCGAACGGTGAAGCGCCGCCCAAAACCGTCGCCTATGCCGTCAAGGCCGACCGATGACCGGTCTGCCCGAGAACCCGAGTGCGAAAAAGCTCGGCCTGGTCATCGATCTCGACACCTGCGTTGGCTGTCAGGCCTGTGTCGTTCACTGCAAGGAGTGGAACACCTCCTCCACCGCCTCGCCCCTGGCCGACACCGACCCCTACGGTGAAAACCCCACGGGCGCCTGGCTCAACCGCGTCCACGGCTTCGAGGTCGAGGACGCGGACACGAACGGGCCCGGGCGCACCGTCCACTTCCCGCGCTCGTGCCTGCATTGCGAGAACGCGGCCTGCGTCACGGTCTGTCCGACCGGTGCATCGTACAAGCGGGCCGAGGACGGCATCGTCCTGGTCGACGAGGCCAAATGCATCGGCTGCGGCCTCTGTGCCTGGGCCTGCCCGTACGGTGCCCGCGAGATGGACGGCGTGGCCCGAGTCATGAAGAAGTGCACGCTCTGCATCGATCGGATCTACAACCAGCACCTGCCCGTCGACGAACGCGAGCCGGCCTGTGTCAGGACATGCCCCGCCAAGGCCCGCCATTTCGGTGATCTCGGCGACCCGAACAGCGACGTCTCCCGGCTCGTCGCCGAGCGCGAGGGTGTGCCGCTGATGCCCGAGCTCGGCTATCGCCCGACCAACCGCTACCTGCCGCCCCGCCGACCCACCACAGCCAAAGCCACGACCGCGCTCGAGCCGGCTCCCGGCGGTTTTCTCGGCTGGCTCGACCGTCTGCTGGCCGACTGACCCGGACCTCGGCGTTTGCACCCGGCCCCGTCGATCGTCTTCTTCACCACGGCCTCCGGCGCCGGCTACGGCCTTTTGGTCTTCGCGAGCCTCGGCGCCCTGGTCGGCTCGGTTCCCGTTACCACCACCAGCGGCCTCGTGCTCCTCCTCCCTGCACTTCTTCTGGTCACCGCGGGGCTCTGCTCCTCGACCCTGCATCTCGGCCACCCCGAGCGCGCCTGGCGCGCCTTCAGCCAATGGCGCTCCTCGTGGCTCTCGCGCGAAGGGGTCGCCGCGGTCGCCACCTACGTCCCCGCCCTGGTGATGGCTTGGCTCTGGATCAGTGCGGAACGGCTGGCCCCGATCGCGGCATCGGCGACCGTGCTGCTCGCGCTCGCGACCATCTACTGCACGGCGATGATCTATGCGTCCTTGCAGCCGATCCCCCGCTGGCACCACCCGCTGGTCCCGCCGGTCTATCTCGCCCTCGGCCTCGCCAGCGGCACCCTCGTCGGCCTCGCCCTTGCGGCTCGGCTCTTCGGCATCGGCACCCCGGCCCTGCTCCTCGGCCTGATCCTGCTCACCGCCGCTTGGGCGCTCAAATGGCGCTATTGGCAGAGCATCGACAGCGCAGCCCCCGTCGCCGGCACGGCCGAGGCCATCGGCCTGCCCGAGCGCGGCCCCGCCCGCCTGGTCGAGGCACCGCACACCGAGCGCAACTATATCCTGGACGAGATGGGCTATCGCATCGCCCGCAAGCACAAGCAGAAGCTCCGCCGCCATGCGTTCGTCGCCGGCTGGGCCATCCCTGCCGCCGCCCTGCTGCTTTCGCTGCTGACAGGCCCGAGCCTCGTTCCGGCCGTCTTGAGCATTGGTGCTGCCTGCACGCTCCTCGGCACCCTGGTCGAGCGCTGGCTCTTCTTCGCCGAAGCAGAGCATCTGGTGATGCTCTATTACGGGAAGGGATCGGTCTAGCGGCCCGGCCCGCGGCCAGACATGACTTGCCACGGTATCGGCAGCGTCGAGCACCCATGAGCTTGACGATCGCCACCGCCAACACCGCGCGCTTGCGCTTGACTCGACCACCGCTGCCGCCGCACTTCGGCCCCGCCATCGGATCCAAAGGGAGGCGAGTCGGATCATGAGCACGCGCACCAACGAGTACGAGATCATCGAGAGCGGCTTCGGCCGGCTCATCGGCGGCAATATGCGGTTGCGCCAGCTCTGGACCGGCGCCGCCTGGACCGAGGGCCCCGTCTATTTCCGCGACGGCGACTTCCTCCTCTTTTCCGACATCCCCAACGACCGGATCCTGCGCTTTACACCGGACCTTTCGGGCCTGGACGGCACGGTCGGCGTCTACCGCCAGCCGGCGCACAACACCAACGGCCACACCCGCGACAACCAGGGCCGCCTGATCTCCTGCAGCCACGGTGCGCGCTGCGTCTTCCGCACCGAGCTCGACGGCACCGTCACCACCCTGGTCGACCGCTGGAACGGCAAGCGGCTGAACTCGCCCAACGACGTCGTCGTCAAGTCCGACGGCACGATCTGGTTCACCGACCCGCCCTACGGCATCCTCACCGACCTCGAGGGCAACCGGGGCGAGCTGGAATACGACGGCTGCCACGTCTTCCGCTTCGATCCCCGGGACGGCAGCCTCGAAGCCGTCGCCACCGACTTCGCCAAGCCCAACGGCCTCGCCTTCTCGCCCGACGAGAAGAGCCTCTACATCGCCGACACCGGCGCCTCGCACGACCCGCACGGCCCCCGCCACATCCGCAAGTTCGACGTCCGCGACGACAACACGCTGGCCGGCGGCGAGGTCTTCGCCATCTGCCACAACGGCCTGTTCGACGGCTTTCGCCTGGACACCGACGGCCGCATCTGGTCGTCGGCCGGCGACGGGGTGCACTGCATCGATGCCGACGGCACCCTGCTCGGCAAAATCCACGTGCCGGAGGTCGTCGCCAACGTCTGCTTCGGCGGCAAGAAGCGAAACCGCCTCTATATCTGCGGTACCACCTCGCTCTACGCGATCTATGTCAACGTCAACGGTGCCCAGCGCCCCTGACGCCGCCCACGAGCCGCAAGATCCCGCCGAGAAAGCGATCAAGCCTTGGATTTCGTCCTTTCCAAGCTCATCTGGCTCGTGCTCCAGCCGAGCAACCTCCTGCTCCTGGCGCTGATCGCCATGACGCTCCTCGGCTGGAACCGATTGCTGCTCGCGACCCTCTGCCTCGTCCTCCTCGCCACGGCACTGCCGGTCGGCCACTGGCTGACCCGCCCCCTCGAAGACCGCTTCACCCGTCCCGCAGCGGTGCCGGAGAACCTCACCGGGATCATCGTGCTCGGCGGTGCCCAACTCTCGCATATCGGGGTGACCCGCGACGTGCTCGCGACCAACGAGTCGGCCGAACGGCTGATCGAAGCCGCCGGCATCGCGCTTCGCCACCCCGAAGCCCGGCTCGTCTTCAGCGGCGGCAGCGGCCGCGTCCTCTCCCCCGACACCCTGGAACGCAACGTCAACGAGCGGCTCGTCGCCATGCTCGACCTCGACGAGAGCCGGGTGGTCTACGAGGACCGCTCGCGCAACACCTGGGAGAACGCGCTGTTCAGCAAGGAGCTGGTCGAGCCCCGGCCCGACGAGACCTGGCTCCTGGTCACCTCGGCCGCCCACATGCCACGCGCGATCGGCATCTTCCGCAAGCTCGACTGGCCCGTCGTCCCCTGGCCGGTCGACTACCAGACCACCGGCGACGACCTCGAGCTGCAAGTCGGCGTCGGCCAACGCCTCGACGAAATCGACTACGGCATGCGCGAATGGGTCGGCCTCGCCGCCTACCGGCTGATGGGCCGCACCGAGACCCTCTTTCCCGGTCCCTGACCGGCATGCGGCAGAAAGCCGACCAAGGCAGGGAGGATGCTCCTGGTAACTTGTCCTCGCCACAATCGGCTCGATTGCCGCTTGCGGTGGCGGTCGGTAGCCCGCTGATCCACTGGGTGTCCGAGCCCGTCGGGGAGCCCGGCTCGCCGGCCGTGCTGCGACATTGTCCCCGCAGCCCAGGATGTCGTCGCCGTCGATGACGATGTCGCCGAGATCGAGCCCGATGCGGCAGCTCGCCCGCTCGGCCTCCGGCCTCGCCTCCGGCGCCGCCATCGCCCGCTGTACGGAGAGCGCCACCCGCACCGCCGCCACCGGCGAGCCGAACTCGACCAAGAGCCCGTCGCCTATCGTCTTGACGATCCGCCCGCCGGCCTCCGCCAGCGCGGGGTCGATCACCTCGGCCCGCGCCGCCCGCAGCCGCGCGACAACGGCTTCCTCGTCGGCCGCCATCAGCCGCGGCGAGCAGCCGACCCGATCGGCGGCGGGGATGGTGGTCAACCGGCGCTGCAGCGGGTGTCCTTGCCATAGTCGATGGCGCGCGTCGACCGTCGTGGCTGTGCCCGCGCGGCGCTACCGGTTGGTCCGGGAGGCGTCGGCGCGAAGCGGCCGCCCGGGGGAGGTCGGCAGCGCACCGAGTCGGCAGCCTCCCGGCGCACCGGGCTTGTCAACCGCCGCCCGGGCGGTAATGCTGCCGGTACCTTCATCATCAGGGAGAACGCCCGTGGCAAACACCCGACGCACCGCTCTTCTCGGCACCGTGGCCGTGGCCGCGATGCTCGCCGGCGCGAGCCCGACCCTCGCCCAGGACGACCGTTCCTACATCCTCACCACCGCCACCACCGGCGGCACCTATTATCCGGTGGGGGTCGCCATCGCGACGCTGATCAAGGTCCGCCTCGAGCCCGGCGAAGGCATCGGCATGGCGGCGATCAGCTCGGCCGGCTCGGGTGAGAACATCGGCCTGATGCGCGACGGCCAAGCCGAGTTCGGCATCCTCCAGGGCCTCTTCGGCCGCTACGCCGCCAACGGCACCGGCCCGCTCGAGGCCGAAGGGCCGCAGGAATGGCTGCGCTCGGTCACCATGCTGTGGCGCAATGTCGAGCACTTCGTCATCACCGACGAGTTCGTCGACACCGGCACGATCGACGACCTCGGCAACCTCGAAGGCGAACCCTTCTCGATCGGCGCGCGCAACTCGGGCACCGAGGGCTCCGGCCGTGAGATCCTGGGTGGTCTCGGCATCGACCCCGAGAGCATGGAACTCGTCTATCAGGGCTACGGACCCTCGGCCGAGGCGATGCAGAACGGCACCATCGTCGGCTTCAACATGCCGGGCGGCGTGCCGGTCACCGGCGTGACGCAGGCTTTTGCCGCGCGCGACGACATCACCATTCTCGACTTCACGCCCGAGCAGGTGGAGCGCGCCAATGGCGGCGAGGGCGAGCTCTGGACGCCCTACACCATCCCGGCCGACAGCTACCCCAACCAGGACGAGGACGCGGAGACCATCGCCCAGCCCAACTTCCTCGGCGTGCATGCCGACGTCGACGAGGATGCGGTCTACCTGATCACCAAGACGATGTTCGAGAACCTGAGCTTTCTGCAGAACATCCACCCCGCCACCAACGAGATGTCGCTCGATGCGGCCTTGGCCGGCCTGCCGGCACCGTTGCACCCGGGTGCGGTCCGCTACTACCAGGAAGTCGGGGTCGACATCCCCGAACACCTCCTGCCCAACTGACCAGACGGCGAGCGAACGGCGGGGGGGCGCCCCCCCCCCGCGCGCTTTCTGGGGGGCGGCCGGGGGGGGGGAGGGGCCGCCCCCGCGCGGGCCCCCACCCCGCGCGCCCCCGCGGCGGGCCCC
>Ga0081527_100192_pt1 | contig 48730 bp, 38 predicted proteins | sample HotLakmasection5_FD_70992 | JGI IMG/M metagenome (GOLD analysis project Ga0081527, IMG submission 70992) | Hypersaline microbial mat communities from Hot Lake, Washington, USA - Section #5 (SPADES assembly) (version 2) | ecosystem: Environmental > Aquatic > Non-marine Saline and Alkaline >... | reverse complement strand
CTGATGCTGGCGCGCGGCCCGCCGGCCCCGGGGGGGGGGCGCGCGGCGAGGAGAAAGGGGGGGGGGGGGCGGGGGGCGCCGCCCCCCCCCCGCATTGCTTGCTTTGTTTTCCGGCGCGGCTCAGCGGTAGGGATAGCCGGCTTTCTCCTGGATGGCGTTGTAGTCCTTGAAGGTCTGGACGACGCGGGCGGCGCGGTCGCTGGTGGCGGCGATCTCGTCCCAGAATTCGGCGGAATCCGCCACGACCTGGCTCCATTCCTCGTCCGGCAGCCGGGTCAGCTCCATTTTCTCGCCGTTGACGCGCAGATCGGCCTCGCCGCCCCAGTACCAGACCTGGCGGTAGTAGTGGGACTGGTCGCAGGTGATCAGGAAGAGCTCCTTGAGGTGGTCGGGGACGCGGGCCCAGCTGTCGGTGTTGGCGAAATAGGAGCCGCACCAGGCGCCGGTGACGCTGTTCTCGAGGGCGTAGTTGCAGATGTCGGCCCAGCCCACTTCATAAGCCTCGGTGAAGCCGCACCAGGCGACCCCGTCGAGTTCGCCGGTCTGCAGCGCCACCTCGACGTCGTCCCAGGGGACGGTGACCGGGACGAGACCGTAGCGCGACAGGAAGCGGCCGGCGGTGGGCACGCCGAAGACGCGCTTGCCGCTCATGTCGGCGAGGCTGCGGATCGGATCGCGGGTGAAGATGTGCAGCGGATCCCAGGCCCCGGCACTCAGCCACTCGACCCCGTCCACCTCGCCGTAGGCTTCGGCCCAGATTTCGTTCAGGCCGTATTGCGCGAAGAGCACCGGCAGATCGAGGCTGAAGCGGGTCGAGAACGGAAAGTAGCCGCCGAAGACGGCGACATCGACCGGCGAGGCCATCGTCGCGTCGTCGGACTGGACGGCGTCGATGGTGCCGTTCTGCAAGGCCCGGAAGAGCTCGGAGGTGGGCACCAGCTGGTCGGCGTAGAAGAGATCGATGATCATTTCGCCGTTGGCGGCTTTGTTGAAGGCCTCGATCTGGGGCAGGATGACGTGCGCACCCAAGGGGGCGCCCGAATAGGTCTGCAGCCGCCAGCGGATCGGGCCGTTCTGGGCGTTGATGTAGGGCGCCGGGAAGGTCGAGGCGGCGGCCGCCGCCACGCCGAGCCCCGCACCCTTGAGGTAACGTCGCCGGCTGGTGCCGTTGCGCACCGGCTGTTTCTTGTTATCGGTCATGGTTCTTCTCCTCTCCTGGTGGAACGGGGCTCAGCGGACCCGCACTTGTTCCGGCAGCCAAAGCGCGATCTGCGGGAAGGCGGTGATCAAAAGGGCGGCGAGCGCCATGATCAGCACGAACGGGACGACGGAGCGGTAGATGTCGGCGAGCTGGATTTCCTTGGGCGCCATGGCGCGCATCAGGAAGAGATTGTAGCCGAAGGGCGGGGTCATGTAGGCGATCTGGCAGGTGATCGTGTAGAGCACGCCGTACCAGATCAGGACGTTGTCGATGCCGAGATCGAGAACGCGGACCAAGGGCACGTAGAGCGGGGCGACGATCACCAGCATCGCGGTGTCGTCGAGGAACATGCCCAAGACGATGAACGAGAGCTGCATCATCAGCAGCACCTGCCAGGGCGAGAGGTCCCAGCGGGTGATGAACAGCCCCTCGATCGCGCGCACCGCGCCGATGCCGTCGAAAATCGCCCCGAACGCCAAGGCGGCGAGGATGATCCACAAGAACATGCACGAGATGAGCATGGTCCGACGGACGGTGGTGTGCAGGACGGCGAGCGTCAACCGGCCCTTCCACAAGGCGGCGAGCGTCGCCGAGGTGGCGCCCACGGCCGCGCTCTCGACCAGGCTGGTGATGCCCATCAAGAAGAGCCCGGTCATGAAGAAGAAGATGAGGAAGGGGATGATGCCGGCGCGCGCCAGCTTCAGCTTCTCGCGCATCGGCATGTTCAGCTCGGCGTCGTCGACGACCGGGGCCAGATGCGGCTGCAGCCGGCAGCGGATGGCGATGTAGACGATGAACATGGCCGCCATCATCAGCCCCGGGATCGCACCCGCCAGCCAGAGCTGGCTCACCGGCTGGCGCGCGATCATGCCGTAGAGCACGAGCACGACCGAGGGCGGGACGAGGATGCCGAGCGTCGAGCCCGCCTGGACGACGCCGGTGATCATCAGCTTGTCGTAGCCGCGGCGCAGCAGCTCCGGCAGGGCGATGGCAGCACCGATGGTCATCCCGGCGACACTCAGCCCGTTGACCGCCGAGATCACCACCATGAGCATGATGGTGCCGATCGCGAGCCCGCCTCTGAGCCTGCCGAACCAGACGTGGAAGGCGCGATAGAGGTCCTCGGCGATGCCGGATTCGGCGAGGATGTAGCCCATGTAGACGAAGAGGGGCAGCGTCAGCATGGGGAACCAGTTGAACAGCCGCCAGGCCGCGTTGTACGGCATCTCGATGGCACCCTGGCCGTAGAGCAGCAGGGCGGCACCGGCGGCGACGAAGCCGATCGCGGCGAAGACGCGCTGCCCGGTAAGCAGCATCAGGAGCATCGCCGCGAAGATCAGGATCGCGATCAGCTCGTAGCTCATCGGATCGACTTGCCGCGAAAGGTCGCCCAGTCCTTGAAGATCAAGGAGACGCTCTGCAGGATCATCAGGACGATGGCGGCGGACATCAGCATCTTGATCGGCACCACCGAGGGATTCCACATCGAGAACAGGCGCTGGCCGGTCTCCATCGAGTAGCGCAGCGAGGAGATCGAGCCCCAGAGCAGGACGCCGAGGTAGAAGAGCAGGCAGGAACTCGTGATGACGTCGAGCAGCGCCCTGCCGCGCTCGCTCAGCCGGTCGTAGAGCAGGTCCATGCGGACATGGCCGCCGTCCCTGAGTGAATAGGAGCCGCCGGCGAAGTAGTAGGCGGCCAGCGTGAACTGGGCGAACTCGATCGGCCAGTGCTGCGGCATGCGGATCACGTTGCGGGTGATCGCATCGAACAGGAGGACGCCGATCATCAAGAAGACCAGGTACATGGCGATCAGGCCGACCAGCCCGGTGAAGCGGTCGACCCAGCGCACGTAGCTGCAGATCGGCCCCGGCATCCGTCCGCCACGGTGCCCCCTGTCGTCGTCGTGCTCGATATCGTCTCGTGCCGTCATCGAGGTGCAGCACCGCGTCTCGGCCGCTCGACCGCCGGCCGTTCCGCCCTTCGTTCGGCCTGCCGAGCGGTCCGCTGCATGGTTGGTTGTCCTGCCGGTCTCGCAACGTCCGCCGCGGCCCTCGGCTGAGGTCGGCCCGATCGGCGGCGGCTCGTCAACGTGTCGCACGCATTCTCCCGCCCTGTCGTGCCAAGTCAATCAAGCGGTTGTGAAAAAACGCCGATGCCGCGAGCATGGGCAGGCGCTGACGGCAAAAGCGGCAGCGCTGCGCCGTCGGACGGCAGTCGCGCAACGTCGAGAGCAACCACAGGTCGGGAATGGAGCACAGCGAGCAAGGACCGGTCTTCGATGTCGCGGTGATCGGCGCCGGCGTCGTGGGGGCTGCCGTGGCCCGGCGGCTGCAGCTCGACGGCTGTGCCGTGCTGGTGCTGGAGGCCGCGGCCGAAGTGCTCGACGGGGCCTCGAAAGGCAACAGCGGCATCCTGCACACCGGCTTCGACGCCCCGCCGGGCACGCTCGAGGCGCGATGCGTGGCCGAGGGCCGGGCCGAGTTTCTGGCGATCCACGAGCAGCTCGGCCTGCCGCTGCTGGAGACCGGGGCCATGGTGCTGGCCTGGAACGAGGCCGAAGAGGCGGCGTTGCCGCGGCTCTTGCAGCAGGCGCACGCCAATGCCGTCACCGACGCCGTCATTCTTTCCGCAGCCGAAATCCGCCGGCTGGAGCCGGGACTGGGCCCCGGTCTTCGGGCCGGCATACGGGTGCCGGGCGAGCACGTGATCGATCCCTGGTCGACGGCGCACGCCTATCTGCTGCAGGCACTGCTCAACGGTGCCGAGCTTCGGCGCAAGGCCAACCTCCATGCGGCCGCCTTCGACGGCAGCCTCTGGCGGCTGCAGACCACGGCGGGCAGCTTCGGCGCTGCGGCGGTGGTCGCCTGCGCCGGGCTCTTCGGCGATCGGGTCGAGGCCATGCTGTTCGGTGATGCGCACTTCACCATTCGGCCGCGCAAGGGGCAGTTCGTCGTCTACGACAAGCCGGCGGCCAGCCTCGCCCGCCACATCCTCTTGCCGGTGCCGAGCGCCACCACCAAGGGCATCGTCGTCTGCCGGACCGCCTGGGGCAATCTCCTGGTAGGCCCCACCGCCGAGGAGCAGGAGAGCCGGACCGAGGCCGCGACCGACCGGGCGACGCTCGAGGCCTTGATCGAGAAGGGCCGGGCGATCTTGCCGGGTCTGGCGGACGAGGAGGTGACCGCGAGCTATGCCGGGTTGCGCCCGGCGACCGAGGCCAAGGAGTATCGCTTGCGCAGCGATCCCGCCCGTCGGCTGGTTTCGGTGGGCGGCATCCGCTCGACCGGGCTGAGTGCCGCACTGGGGCTCGCCCGGCACGTTGCCGCGCTCTTGGAGCGGCGCCCGGCGACACCGCCGGCCGAGCCCGAGACCCCGCGCCTGCCGTGGCTCGCCGAGGGGGTGGCGGGCAAGGGCCGCGACTGGACACGGCCGGGGCACGGCGGGATCGTCTGCCATTGCGAGCTGGTGACGCGGCGGGAGGTGGAGGCAGCACTCGACGGGCCGCTGGCCGCCACCACGCTCGCCGGGCTCAAGCGCCGCACGCGGGTCACGATGGGCCGCTGTCAGGGCTTCAACTGTCTGCCCGAGCTCGCACGGTTGACCGCAGGCCGGCTCGACCCACCGATCGCCGTGCCGTTCGCTCGGTCGCTCGACAGGGACGCTCAGCGCCGTGACTGAGCGCTGCGACGTTGCCGTGGTCGGCAGCGGGCCCGCCGGGCTCGGTGCGGCTACGGCACTGGCCGCAACGGGCTTGCACGTCGTCGTGCTCGAGCGCGAGGCCGAGCTCGGCGGCATCCCGCGGCATTGCGGCCATCCGCCGTTCGGGATGCAGGAGTTTCGCCGGGTGCTCATCGGCCCGACCTATGCCCGGCGGCTGGTCGAGCGGGCACGAGCCGCCGGGGTGGTGCTCCGCGCCCCGGCAACGGTCACGGCCCTGCAGCCGGGCGGCGGGCTCGAGCTGACAACGCCCGCGGGTCCGGCGACGCTGGAAGCGCAAGCCGTGCTGCTCGCCACCGGGGTTCGCGAGACGACACGCGCCGAGCGGCTGATCGGCGGGACGAAGCCGGCAGGCGTGATGAACACGGGTGCCCTGCAGGGCCTCGTCTATCTGGCACGGCAGGTACCGTTTCGCCGCCCGGTCGTGCTCGGCACCGAGTTCGTGGCGTATTCCGCACTCTTCACCTGTCGACATGCCGGCATCCGGCCGGTGGCGATGGTCGAGCCCGGCCCGCGGCCGGTGGCCTGGCAGCTCTCCCGCGGCTTGCCCTGGCTCTTGCGCATCCCGCAATATTTCGCGACCGAGGTCGAGGCGGTGCTGGGCGAGGAACGGGTGACCGGGGTCGTCCTGCGCCGGGGCGGGCGGCGCTGGACCGTGGCGGCCGACGGGCTCTTGGTCACCGGCGGCTTTCGCCCGGAGGCGACGCTCGTCAGGGGCGCGCACCTGCAACTCGATCGGCGCACCGGCGGGCCGGCGATCGACAGCTTCGGGCGCACCTCCGACCCGGCCTTTTTCGCCGCCGGCAACCTGTTGCGTCCCGTCGAGACCGCCGGCTGGAGCTGGGCCGAGGGGGTGGCGGTGGCGCGGTCGATCGGCCGCGCCCTCGACGGCACCCTGCCCGCCCCCGAACCGGCCCTCGAGCTCGAGCTGGCCGGCGAGGCCATCAAATACGCCTTGCCGCAGCGGCTTCATCCGGGCGACATCGACAAGGGGCAGATGCTGCAAGTCCGGGTGGCCCGCCCGGTGCGCGGTCGCCTGGCACTCCGCCGGGGCGGGCAGGAGGTCTGGTCGCGGCGGCTGAAGGCACTGCCCGAACGGCGGATCACCGTCCCGCTCGACGGCCTCGCCGGGCGGGCGGTGCCCGGCCGGCTGGTGCTCGAGCTCGACGAGGAGATCGACTCATGAGTGTGCTCGCCATCGACCAGGGCACCACGTCGACCCGCGCCCTGCTCTTCGGCAACAACGGCGGCGAAAGCGCGGCGCGGCAGCTGATCCATGCCGCGAAGCACCGGCAGATCCACCCGGCCCCCGGCCATGTCGAGCACGATCCTTTCGAGATCCTCGGCCACCTGCGGGAATGCCTCGCCGCTGCTGTCGACTTGCCGGTCGCGGCCGTCGGCATCGACAACCAGGGCGAGAGCTGCCTCGCCTGGGATGCCGAGAGCGGCCTGCCGATCTCGCCCGTCCTCGTCTGGCAGGACGCCCGCACCGAGGCGCGGATCGAGCAGCTGCGGCGCGACGGTGCCGAGGCCATGGCCCGGGCGAAGACGGGGCTGCCGCTCGACACCTATTTCTCGGCCGCCAAGCTCGGCTGGATCATGGCGAACCTGCCCGAGGCGCGGCGGCTGCACGACAAGGGCCGGCTGCGGCTCGGCACCACCGACGCCTTTTTTCTGGATCGGCTGACCGGCCGGTTCGTCACCGACATCACCACGGCCTCGCGCACCGGGCTCATGGACCTGGCTGCGGGCCGTTGGGACGACGAGCTCTGCCGGCTCTACGGCGTGCCGCCGGGCGCCCTGCCCGAGATCGTGCCGACCACCGGGGATTTCGGGACGGTCTCGATCGGCAGGCGCGAAGTGCCGGTAACGGCGAGCGTCGTCGACCAGCAGGCAGCCCTCTACGGCCACGGCTGCCGGGGACGAGGCGATGCCAAGATCACCTTCGGCACCGGGGCGTTCGCGCTCGCGGTTGCCGGCACCACCCCGCCGCCGACCGAGGCCGCCGACGGGCTCCTGCCGACCGTCGCCTGGCAGAAGACGGGTGAGCCTGCGACCTATGCGCTCGACGGCGGGGTGCATACCGCAGCCGCGGCCCTCGACTGGGCGAAGGGGCTCGGGCTTTTCGCCGACCATGCAGCCCTCGGCGATTTCGGCCGCGAGACGGCGCTCGAGCGCGGGCTCGTCTTCGTCCCGGCCCTCGCCGGCCTCGCCAGCCCGCATTGGGACAAGCAGGCCAGGGGCGCCTGGCTCGGGCTCGAGCTCGGCATGGGTCGGGAACTGCTGGTCCAGGCGGTGCTGGAGGGTGTGGCGCTGCGCATCGCCGAAGTCGTCGAGGCGCTCGGCCGGCGCCTGCCTCTTCGCGAGCCCTTGCCGATCGATGGCGGGATGAGTGCCAATCCCTGGTTCGCACAGTTCCTGGCGGACGCGCTCGGGGCGACCTTGCGCGTCTCGGACGAGCCCGAGCTCACCGCGCGGGGCACGGCCGAGCTCGCGGCCGAGGCCGCGGGCGTCGGGCTCGAGCTCGGGACGGGCGGCCGGACGATCGAGCCGCGAGCCTGCTCCCCTGCACTACGCGCGCGCTTCGCCGCCGCGGTCGAAGCCGTGCGGCAGTACGGCCGGGCCGGCGGGCTGCCGTCCGGGCTCTGAGAGCTGCGGGTGCGGTCAGCACGCGGGCGCGGTCGTTTTCCGGTCGAGTTCGGCGAGCGCGTCTTCGAGCATCGTCGTCAAGGCGGCGAGGCCCGGGCGGTCGCTCTTGCCCATCACGGCTACGAGGCGGAGCCAGTCGTCGTCGGTCGCCCGGGCGAGCCAGGTCTCGACGATGAACGAGGCGAGTGCGCCGGTCGTGGTCTCCAGGCTGCCGGCGGCGGCCTCGAACCGCACGAGGAGAGCGAGCTCACCCGCCTCGATCAGGGTCGCCGCCGCACGGCCGGGCTCGCCGAGACGGGCGACGACGGCACCGAGTGTTTCGGCCACGGCTACTGGACCAACGGCGAGGTGGCGCCGTCGAGGCTGATGCCGCCGATCTCGGCCCGGCCGACCAGGATGCCCACGTATTGCTTGACGGCATGCTGCCAGACGCGGGCCTCGAGAAAGCGCCTGATCTGCGCCTCGACCGCCTCGAAGGGCAAGGTGCGGCCGTCGATCCGGCGCTCGAGCAGCAGCACGTGCCAACCGTAGGGGGTGGCGATCGGCTCGGGGTGGATGCCGCCGGGCGCGGCCCGGGCCAGCGCCTCGGCGAAGGCGGGCGTGACCTGGTCGGCCGTCACCTGGCCGAGATTGCCGCCGTTTTTGCCCGAGGGGCAGGCGGAGAGCGTCTCGGCCATCCTCTCGAACGTGGCGGGCTCGGCCACCAGGGCTGCCAGGGTCTCGCGAGCCCGCGCCTCGGCCGCCGCATAGCCGCCGTCGTCGGTCGCGGCGGCGGCGAAGAGAATGTGCCGGCACTCGAACAAGGCCGGGCTCTGAAAGCGCCGCCGGTTGGCCGCATAGTAGCGCTCGGCCGCCCGGCGGTCGGCCGCCGGCACCTCGACCTCCTGGCGCAACAGGGTCGAGATCAGCGCCTCCTCCTCGGTCTCCCGTCTGCCGTCGGCATCCGTCTCGGGCTCGGGCACGATCTCCAGCCGGGCCGCTTCGGCGAGCAGGAGATGGCGGACGACGAGGGCGCGCGCCGCCGCCTCGCGCGCCTCGTCCGGGCTGTTCGCGGGGTGGTGCTGGGCTTCCCGGGCGATGCTGGCCTCGTCGATTTGCACCCCGTCGACCGTGACCGGCGGCGGCGGGCGAAAGCCCGGGCGTCTTTCGAGGTTGAAGATCTCCAAAGGGCTCACTCCGCGGGCTCGAGCTTCTTCTTGATTTGGCCGGGCGTGCCGACCGGGCCTGCGAGATCCTGCGGCTGCGTGCTGCGGACCACCTGGTAGCCCTGCCGCCAGGTGTAGCGGATGGGGGCCGACCAGATATGGACGAGGCGCGAGAACGGGAAGAGCAGGAAGATGGTCAGCCCGAGGATGATGTGCAGCTGGAAGGCCCAGCCGGTGCCGACGATCAGTGCTGCGGCATTCGGCCGGAAGGTGATGATCCGCTGCGCCCATTCGGTGAACAGCAGCATGGTCGAGCCGTCGGCGTGGGCGAGCGAGAAGGGCAGCGTGATCAGGCCCAGCGACAGCTGGACCCAGAGGATGGCCAGGATCGCGATATCCATGGCCGTGCTGGTCAGCCGGATGCGCGGATCGAACAGGCGGCGATGCAGCAGCAGGGTGAGGCCGATGAAGCAGATCGCCCCGAACAGGCCGCCGACGACGATCGACATCATCTGCTTGGTCGCCGGCGTGATCACCCAGGAATAGACCGGGTAGGGTGTCAAAAGGCCGACCAGATGGCCGAAGAAGAGGATGATGATGCCGATATGAAAGAGGTTGGAGCCCCAGAACAGCTGCTTCTTGCGCAGCATCTGGCTGGAGCCCGAGCGCCAGGAATAGGGCTCGCGATCGTAGCGGATGATCGAGCCGAGGATCATCACGGCGATCGCGATGTAGGGATAGATGCCGAAGAAGAAGGTGTAGTACCAGTCGACCATGTCGGTGCTCCCTCAGGCCACGCGGTCGTGGACGCTGCGCACGGCAGCACGGATGCGGGTGGCGAGGCGGCTCTTGCTGCAGGCCCCGCCGTCGGCCGAGCCGTCGCCGTTGCCCCAGTCGCCGGGGCCGAAGGTGACCGCGGTCTCCTCCCAGTCGCGATCGATCGCCTCGAGGTCGTCCGGGTCATCGTCGGCGGTGGTCGCCAAAGGGACCGGCTGGCCCTTGCCGCCGGCGATCGTCACCAGGGCGTGGAACACCGCGACATAGGCGACCTTGCGTCGCTGCAGCCGTTCGGCGAGCGCTTGGAGGATCGGCAAGGGCTGCTGCAGGAGGTCGTGCGCCTCCTGGTAGTCGAGCTGGCTCAGGAACTCGAGGAAGAGCGGCAGGAAGTCGGGGAGCTCGCCCGGATCGACGAGAAAGCCCTTCGCCTCGTAGTGGCGGGCGAGGTCGACCATGGCCTGGCCGCGGTCGCGGCTCTCGCCGTGTACGTGCTCGAACAGGTGCAGCGAGAACGAGCGCGAGCGGTCGAAGATCATGACGTAGCGCTCTTGCAGATCGTAGAGATCGCCCGTCTCGAGCTCCCTCGTCAGCCGGTCGAGGCCGCCGAGGGCCGGTGCCGGCAGCAGCTGCTCGCCGTGCAGCACCCGGCGGATCTCCGGCGCTGCCGCCTGGAGCTCGGCCGTGGGGTAGGTCAACAGGGCGGAAAGCGCCTTGTAGGTCTTGACCATCACTCGACCTCCATCGGCCGCTTCGCCTGCTTGCGGCGCGGGGCACCGAAGAACAGGGTCGCGTCACTCTTCCCGCCCGACACGCTGTTGCCGAAGCTGAAGCCGCAATTGCCGCGCAGCTCGTACGGATCGTCCTCGTTGATCTCGCGGTGCGAGGTCGGGATGACGAAGCGGTCCTCGAAGTCGGCGATGGCCATGAGGTCGTACATCTCCTCGATATCGAGGCCGCGAAGTCCGACCCGCTCGGCGATGCTCTCGTCGATCACCCCGTCCACGGTCTTCGCCCGCATATAGGCGCGCATCGCCAGCATCCGCTCGAGGCCGCGGGCGATCGGCTCCTCCTTGCCGGCGGTCAAGAGGTTGGCGAGGTAGCGGAGCGGGATGCGCAGCGAGCGCACGTCCGGCATCGCCCCGTCGGTACCCATCTTGCCGGCCTCGGCCGCGGACTGGATCGGCGACAAGGGCGGGACGTACCAGACCATCGGCATCGTCCGGTATTCGGGGTGCAGCGGGAAGGCGACCTTCCAGTCCATCGCCATCTTCCAGATCGGCGATTTCTTCGCCGCCTCGAGCCAGGAATCGGGGATGCCGTCCTGCTTCGCCCGGGCGATGACGGCCGGGTCCTCGGGGTCGAGGAAGAGCTTCAGCTGTTCCTCGTAGAGGTCCTGCTCGTTCGGCACCGAGGCCGCCTGCTCGATGCCGTCGGCATCGTAGAGGATCACACCCAGGTAGCGGATGCGGCCGACACAGGTCTCGGAGCAGACGGTAGGCTGGCCCGCCTCGATCCGCGGATAGCAGAAGATGCACTTCTCGGACTTACCGGATGCCCAGTTGTAATAGATCTTCTTGTAGGGGCAGCCCGAGACGCACATCCGCCAGCCGCGGCAGCGCTCCTGGTCGATCAGCACCACGCCGTCCTCGGCCCGCTTGTAGATGGCTTCCGACGGGCAGGCGGCGACGCAGCTCGGATTGAGGCAGTGTTCGCACAGCCGCGGCAGATACATCATGAAGGTGTTCTCGAACTGCCCGTAGATCTCCTTCTGCACGCCCTCGAAGTTGACGTCCCTGGAGCGCTTGGCGAACTCGCCGCCGAGGATCTCCTCCCAGTTCGGGCCCCACTCGATCTTCTCCATCCGCTCGCCGGTCAGCTGCGAGCGCGGGCGCGCGGTCGGGGTCGTCTGCACCTCCGGTGCGGATTGCAGGTACTCGTAGTCGAAGGTGAACGGCTCGTAGTAGTCGTCGATCTCCGGCAGGTCCGGATTGGCGAAGATCTTCGCCAGAACCCGCCACTTGCCGCCGATCTTCGGCTCGATCTTGCCGCTGGATTTTCTCACCCAGCCGCCGTTCCAGACCTTCTGGTTCTCCCACTGCTTGGGATAGCCGATGCCGGGCTTGGTCTCGACATTGTTGAACCAGGCGTATTCCATGCCTTCGCGGTTGGTCCACACGTTCTTGCAGGTCACCGAGCAGGTGTGGCAGCCGATGCACTTGTCGAGGTTCAAGACCATCGCGATCTGGGCTCTGATCTTCATTCTGCTGCCTCCTCGAGGGCGGTGGTCGGGGCACTCGGCAACTCGGCGCGACCGAGCGGGCCTTCGAGCCAGTCGAGATTCTTGATCTTGCGGACGATGACGAACTCGTCGCGGTTCGAGCCCACCGTGCCGTAATAGTTGAAGCCGTAGGCGAGCTGGGCGTAGCCGCCGATCATGTGGGTCGGCTTCAAGATCGCCCGGGTGACCGAGTTGTGGATGCCGCCGCGCATCTTGGTGATTTCCGAGCCCGGCGTGTTCACCATCTTCTCCTGGGCATGATACATCAGCAGCATCCCGGGATTGACCCGCTGCGAGACCACCGCCCGGGCGGTGAGCGCACCGTTGGTGTTGTAGACCTCGACCCAGTCGTTATCGACGATCCCGGCCTTTTTCGCGTCCGTCTCGCTGATCCAGACGATCGGGCCGCCGCGGCTCAAGGTCAGCATCAAAAGATTGTCGGTATAGGTCGAGTGGATGCCCCATTTCTGGTGCGGGGTGATGAAGTTGAGCACGACCTCGTCGTTGCCGTTGCCGACCGTGCCCTGGATGCGGTGCACGGTCTTGAGATCGACCGGCGGCTTCCAGGTGACGAAGCCCTCGCCGAAGGCGAGCATCCACTTGTGGTCCTGGTAGAGCTGCTGGCGGCCCGAGAGTGTCCGCCAGGGGATCAGCTCGTGGACGTTGGTCCAGCCGGCATTGTAGCAGACCTTCTCGCTCTCGATCCCGGACCAGGTGGGCGACGAGATGATCTTGCGGGGCTGGGCCGCGATGTCGCGAAAGCGGATCTTCTCGTCCTCCTTGACCAATGCCAGGTGCGCGTGCTCGCGGCCGGTGGCCTCGGCGAGCGACTGCCAGGCCTTGACCGCGACCTCGCCGTTGGTCTCGGGCGCGAGCATCAAGATCACCTCGGTGGCGTCGATGTCGGTGTCGATCCGCGCCAGGCCCTTGGTCGGGCCCTCCTCGGTGACCCGGCCGTTCAGCGCTTCGAGATGGTCGACCTCCGCCTCGGTGTTCCAGGCGATGCCCTTGCCGCCGTTGCCGAGCTTGTCCATGAGCGGACCGAGTGCGGTGAACCGCTTGCCGAGATTGGCGTAGTCGCGCTCGACCACGACGACTTGCGGCATGGTCTTGCCGGGGATCGGCTCGACCTCGCCCTTCTTCCAGTCCCGGACATCGAGGCCCTGTCCGAGTTCGCCCGGGCTGTCGTGGAGGATCGGCACCAGGACGGTGTCGGTTTCCACGCCCAGGACCTCGGGCGCCACCTTCTCGAAAGTCTTGGCGAGCCCTTTGTAGATCTCCCAGTCGCTGCGGCACTCCCAGACCGGGTCGGTCGCCGCCATCAACGGGTGGATGAACGGGTGCATGTCGGAGGTGTTGAGGTCGTTCTTCTCGTACCAGGTGGCCACCGGCAGCACGATGTCGGAGAACGCACAGGTCGTGGACATGCGAAAGTCGAGGGTGACCAGGAGATCGAGCTTACCCTCGGGCGCCTCCTCGTGCCACTTCACGTCCTCGGGCTTGATGCCGCCTTCCTGGCCCAGATGCTTGCCGAGGACGCCGTTCGGCGTGCCGAGCAGGTGCTTGAGGAAGTATTCGTGGCCCTTGCCCGACGAGCCGAGCAGATTGGAGCGCCAGACGAACAGGTTGCGCGGCCAGTTGGCCGGGTCGTCGGGGTCGTGGCAGGCAAGCTCCAGCGTGCCGTCCTTCAGGCTCTGGGCGACATAGTCCTTGACCTCGAGGCCGGCTTCCTTCGCCTTCCCGGCGATCGACAACGGGTTCTGCTTCAGCTGCGGGGCGGAGGGCAGCCAGCCCATCCGCTCGGCGCGGACATTGTAGTCGATCAGCGAGCCCCGCCAGTCGCCCTCGGGGGCGGTGGGCGAGAGGATCTCGTCGACCGTCACCGTCTCGTAGCGCCACTGGTCGGTATGGGCGTACCAGAACGAGGTCGAGTTCTGGTGCCGTGGCGGCCGGTTCCAGTCCAGCGCGAAGGCCAAGGGCAGCCAGCCGGTCTGCGGCCTGAGCTTCTCCTGGCCGACATAGTGTGACCAGCCGCCGCCCGACTTGCCGACACAGCCGCACATCACCAGCATGTTGATGATGCCGCGGTAGTTCATGTCCATGTGGTACCAGTGGTTCAACCCGGCGCCGAGGATGACCATCGAACGGCCCTCGGTCTTCTCGGCATTGGTCGCGAACTCGCGCGCGGTCTGGATGATCTTGTCGCGTGGCACCCCGGTGATCGCCTCGGCCCAGGCCGGGGTGAACGGCACGTCGTCGTCGAAGGCGGTCGCGACGTTGTCACCCCCCAGCCCGCGGTCGAGGCCGTAATTGGCGCACATCAGGTCGAAGACCGTGGCGACCAGCGCCTCGCCCCGGGCGAGCTTCACTCGGCGGACCGGGACGTTCTTGAGCAGCACCTCGCCATGGTCGGTCTTCTTGAAGTGCTCGGTCGCCCGGCCACCGAAATAGGGGAAGGCCACCGGCACCACCTCCTCGGGGTCGGTGACGAGCGTCAGCTGCAGGGCGACGTCACGGCCCTTGCCGTCCTTCTCTTCCAGGTTCCACTTGCCCGCCTCGCCCCAGCGAAAGCCGATCGAGCCCAGCGGGGCCACGATCTCGCCGCTCTTCTCGTCGATCGCGACCGTCTTCCATTCCGGGTTGTTGGTCTCGCCGAGATTGTTCGTGAAGTCCGAGGCACGCAGTTGCCGGTCGGCGACGAAGCTGCCGTTCTTCTCGACCAGCCGGACGAGACACGGCATGTCGGTGTAGCGGCGGACATAGTTTTCGAAATAGGCGGCCTGCCGATCGAGGTGGTACTCCCTGAGGATGACGTGGCCGATGGCGAGGGCGAGGGCCGCGTCGGTGCCCTGCTTGGGGGCGAGCCACATGTCGGCGAACTTGGTCGCCTCGGCATAATCCGGGGTGACGACCACCGACTTGGTCCCCTTGTAGCGGACCTCGGTGTAGAAATGCGCGTCCGGGGTGCGGGTCTGCGGCACGTTCGAGCCCCAGACCACGAGAAACCCGGCATTGTACCAGTCGGCACTTTCCGGCACGTCGGTCTGCTCGCCCCAGGTCTGCGGCGACGACGGCGGCAGGTCGCAGTACCAGTCGTAGAACGACATGCAGACGCCACCCATCAGCGAGAGGTAGCGCGAGCCGGCGGCATAGGAGACCATCGACATGGCCGGGATCGGCGAGAAGCCGACCACGCGATCGGGGCCGTGGTTCTTGACCGTATAGGCATTGGCCGCGGCGATGATCTCGTTGACCTCGTCCCAGGTGCTGCGCACCATCCCGCCGTGGCCGCGCACCGCCATGTAGTCCCGGCGCTTGGCCTCGTCTTGGACGATCGAGGCCCAGGCGGCGACCGGCGGCTTGTCCTGGCGGGCGGCGCGCCAGTGCTTCAGGAGGCGCGAGCGGATCAGCGGGTATTTCAGCCTGGCACCCGAATACATGTACCAGGAGTAGCTCGCCCCGCGCGAACAGCCGCGCGGCTCGTGGTTGGGCAAATCCGGGCGGGTCCTGGGGTAGTCGGTCTGCTGCGTCTCCCAGGTGACGATGCCGCCCTTGACGTAGATCTTCCAGGAGCAGGAGCCGGTGCAGTTCACGCCATGGGTGGAGCGGACGATCTTGTCGTGCTGCCAGCGCTTGCGATAGGCCTCCTCCCAGCTCCGGTCGTCGATGGTGACGATGCCGTGGCCGTCGGCGAAGGTGCTCTTCTGCTTGTTGAAGAACATCAGGCGGTCGAGGAAATGGCTCATCAGGGTCTCCCTAGCGGGCGGCGGTGGCGGCGGCGGCGGGCTCTGCCGCCCGGCCGTGCTCGATGTCGTGGAGGTGGCCGCCCTTGCGGGTGTAGACGGCCCAGGTGATGGCGAGGCAGCTCACGTAGAACACGAGGAAGCCCCAGAGGGCGGCCTCCGGTCCGCCGGTCATCGCGATCGAGGTGCCGTAGCTCTTCGGGATGAAGAAGGCACCGTAGGCGGCAACGGCGGAGGTGAAGCCGATGATCGCCGCCGACTCTTTCTCGGACTGACGCTGCCGGGTGACGGCGTCGGCCTCGGGCATCAGCCGGTCCATCTCCTTGCGCATGGTGGTCGGGATCATCTGGAAGGTGGACGCATTGCCGATGCCGGTGCCGAGGAAGAGCAGCATGAACATCAGGAAAAAGCCGTAGAACGCCCAGGGCTGCTCCTTGTAGCCGAGGAAGAAGAGGACACCGGCGACCGCCACGATCATGCCGAGGAAGGTCCAGAAGGTGACCCGGCCGCCGCCGTACTTGTCGCTGACCCACCCGGTCATCGCCCTGCTGAGCGCACCGACGAGCGGACCCAGAAAGGCGAACTGCAGGGCGTCGACCGCCGGGAACTGGGTCTTCATCAACAGCGGGAAGCCCGCCGAGTAGCCGATGAACGAGCCGAACGTGCCGGTATAGAGCCAGCACATGATCCAGTTGTGCTTGCGGCTGAAGATCACCGACTGCTCGGCGAAGGAGGCGCGCGCCGAAGCGATGTCGTTCATGCCGAACCAGGCGAGGAACGTCGCGACGATCAGGAACGGCACCCAGACGAAGCCGGCGTTCTGCAGCCACAGCCGGGTGTTCTCGTCCACCACCTGCGGCTCGCCGCCGAGGGTGCCGAAGACGCCCGCGGTGATGACGATCGGCACCAGGAACTGCATGACGCTGACCCCGAGATTGCCGAGCCCGGCGTTGAGCGCCAGCGCGTTGCCCTTCTCCCGCTTGGGAAAGAAGAAGCTGATATTGGCCATCGACGAGGCGAAGTTGCCGCCGCCGAAGCCACAGAGCAGCGCCAGAACGAGGAAGATCAGATACGGTGTTTCGGGGTCCTGGACGGCATAGCCGATGCCGAAGGCCGGCAGCAGCAGCGAGGCCGTGGTCAGCGTCGTCCAGAGCCGGCCGCCGAAGATCGGCACCATGAAGGAATAGAAGATCCGGAGCGTGGCGCCGGAGAGGCCCGGCAAGGCGGCGAGCCAGAAGAGCTGGCCCGTGGTGAAGTCGAAACCCACCGCCGGCAACTCGGCGACGACGATGCTCCAGACCATCCAGACGGCGAAGGCGAGCAGGAGGCAGGGGATCGAGATCCACAAGTTGCGCCGGGCGATGCGCTTGCCCCGGCTCTCCCAGAACTCGGTGTCCTCCGGCCGCCAGTCGGTGAGCACGGCCCGGCCCTCCCGGTGGCGGGCCGGCTCGTGGATCTCCTGAAACTCGGGCAGGGCCGGCAGCGCCTCGAGCGCCTCGCCCATCCTCGCCCGCTCCATCCGGCGGATCGCGACGTGCATCCAGAGCAGCGAGACGGCGACGGTCAGGAAGAGCAGGGCAAAGCAGCTGGTCCAGACGCCGGTGAGGTCGTTCATCACGCCGAAGGTGATCGGCAGGATGAAGCCGCCGAGCCCGCCGATCATGCCGACGAGGCCCCCCACGGCACCGACATGGCCCGGGTAGTAGACCGGGATGTGCTTGTAGACCGCGGCCTTGCCGAGGCTCATGAAGAAGCCGAGGACGAAGATGATGACGATGAACGGCACCAGGCTCATCTCGGTCGAGAAGCGGATCGTGCTCTCGATGCCGCGGATCGTGTAGTCGGTCGGCGGGTAGGAGAGCATGAACAGGCAGACGAGGGCGATGCCGAAGGTCCAGTACATCACCGCCCGGGCGCCGAAGCGGTCGGCGAGATGGCCGCCATAGGCGCGGAACAGCGAGGCCGGCACCGAGTAGAAGGCGGCGATCATGCCGGCGGCCTTGATGTCGAGGCCGTAGACCCCGATCAGGTAGTGCGGCAGCCAGAGGGCCAGCGCCACGAAGCCGCCGAAGACGAAGAAGTAATAGAGGGCGAAGCGCCAGACCTGCAGGTTGCGGAGCGGTGTCAGCTCGAGCAGCGTGCCGCGCGGCTTCTCGCCCCGCCGGCGCCGGGCGACCAGGACCGGGTCGTCCCTGGTCGAAAACCAGAAGACGGCGGCCATGACGAGCAGGCCGATCGCCCAGACATTGGCCACCATTTGCCAGCCGTAGGCGACCAGCACGAAGGGGGCGAGGAACTTGGTGACCGCGGCACCGACATTGCCGACGCCGAAGATGCCGAGGGCGGTGCCCTGTTTTTCGGTCGGATACCAGCGCGAGACGTAGGCGATGCCGACCGCGAACGAGCCGCCGGCGAGGCCGACGCCCAGCGCGGCGATCAGTGTCGTGAGGTAGCTGTCGGCCCAGGTCAAAAGGAGGGTCGCGATCGCCGCCGCGACCATCACGGCGGTGAACACGATGCGGCCGCCGTACTGGTCGGTCCAGATGCCGAGAAAGATGCGCGACAGCGAGCCGGTCAGGATCGGGATGCCGACCAAGAGCCCGAACTGGGTCTCGGAGAGACCGAACTCCTGTTTGATCTGGATGCCGATGATCGAGAAGATCGTCCAGACCGCGAAGCAGGCGGTGAACGCCACGGTGCTCAGGCCGAGCGCCCGGTTCTGGTCGCTCCGGCTGCTGGTCTGCAGCTGCTGCATCGTTGCTCTCGCCCCCAGTCTCCGTGCATCGGCCGTTCCGACCGCGGCCGTTCTTGTTGTCTCTGCCAGTGCCGCAGCCGAGTTTTTGATTCAGATCAAAAACTTTGCTGGTAACGGCCGAAACAAATCAGAATCTCGATTTCTCTTTACCCTTGTTAAGCTGAATTCGACTTGCGATTTGATATGTTCGACTGAAGCACTTGATAATGGTCAAGCGTTGCTTTTGGCGTGGGCGCAGGATAGGGTCGTCCTGGTTCGGGCAATCGGAGAGAGGGAATGCGGCCGGGTGAGGCCGACGAGGTGCGTGCCTTGCCCTTGTTTCGCGCGTGTCGCGACGAGGTCTATGCCGATCTCATGGCGAACAGCTTTCTGCAGCGCTTTCCCCCCGGGCTCGAGCTGATCCACGAGGACGAGCCCGCCGATTTCCTCCATGTCGTGGTCGAAGGTCTGGTCGAGCTGGGGGCGAGCCACGCCGGGCGCGAGACCACGCTCTCCTTCGTCCGCCCCTACGGCACCTTCATTCTCGCCGCGGTTCTCGAGGACAAGGTCTACCTGCAGGGTGCCCGCACCCTCGAGCGCTCGCGCGTGCTGCTCGTTCCGGCCGTCGCGGTCCGCCGGGCGATGCTGCAGGATGCCGGGTTCATGACGGCCATCGTCGAGGAGCTCGCCACCGCCTACCGCAACACGGTCAAGGAACTGAAGAATCAGAAGCTGCGCACGGCTGCCGAGCGGCTGGCCAACTGGCTCTTGCGCCAGCACGCGCAGCAGGACGACGCGGGCGAGGTGACGATCAGCGTGGAAAAGCGCGTGCTGGCGGCCCGGCTCGGCATGACGCCGGAGAACCTGTCGCGCGCCTTCGCCACGCTCGGGCCCTACGGTGTCGCGGTGCAGGGTCCGAAGGTGCTGCTGCACGACATCGAAAGTCTCACCAGGCTCGCCAAACCGACCCCGCTGATCGACGACGCCGCGAGTTGAGCCCGCGTCGCCGCCGAGCGTGGCACGCGCTCCGGCGCGCGCCGCGTGGCGATCGGTGCGCGAGCCGCAATCGTCGGTCGGCTACGGGGTCGAACGCGGCGCCGCGGGGATGGATCCGCGCGTTTCAGGCCTGCTCCAGCACCGGGGCCGCAGCATCCAGTGCTTCGATCTCCGCCGTCAGCCGCGCCGCGTCGGGCGAGCCGGGTGCGGCGTAGTTGAGGTTCTTGAAGAGACCGGTCAGCCTGGTGAAGTGGCGGCGGGCTTCGTCCTTGTCGGCAAAGCCGTAGCTTCGGGTGGCAATCGCATAGACGCGGTCGAAGAGGGCTGTTTGCCGGGTCAGCGGCGCGCTCGCGTCGATCGCATCGAAGGCGTCCTGCTGCAGGAAGACCATGTCGATGAAGCTTGCCGCCTGGCCGGTGACGAAGTCCTCGAGGCTGATGCCCTCCTCGCCGGTCACCTGCTCCATCCGGGCGATCTCGTCGCCGCGCTGCAAAAGGGCAGTCATCGCCTCCACCCGCTCGACCCAGTCGGGGGCCAAATGCTCGCTCGACCATTGTTCGAGCTGGCGGAGATAGCGCGACCAGGAGAGCAGCGGGTCGATCGCCGGGTAGAAGCGCTTGTAGGCACGATCATAGGAGAGGCCGAGGAAGCACTTGACGGCAGCGAGGGTCGACTGGGTCACCGGCTCCTCGAAATTGCCGCCGGCGGGGGAGACCGAGCCGATGATGGTCAAGGCCCCTTCGGCGCCGTCGTTGGCGCGAATGGCGCCGGCGCGCTCGTAGACCCCCTTGATCGAACTGTCGAGATAGGCGGGGAACGCCTCCTCGCCCGGGATCTCCTCGAGCCGCCCCGAGGTCTCGCGCATCGCCTGCGCCCAGCGCGAGGTGGAATCCGCGATCATCAAGACGCGCAGGCCCATCTGGCGATAATATTCGCCGACGGCGATGCCGGTGAAGATCGAGGCCTCGCGCGCCGCCACCGGCATCGAGGAGGTGTTGCAGACGATGACCGTGCGGTCCATCAGCGAGCCGCCGGTGCGCGGGTCCTTGAGCCTCGGGAACTCGGTGATCGTCTCGACCACCTCGCCGGCGCGCTCGCCGCAGGCGACCAGCACCACGACGTCGACATCGGCGTGCCGGGCGATCAGGTTCAAGAGCACCGTCTTGCCGGCACCGAACGGACCGGGGATGCAGGCGGCACCGCCCTGGGCGATCGGAAAGAAGGTGTCGATGATCCGCTGCGTGGTGATCATCGGCCGGTCGGGGAAGAGGCGGGTCGACCAGCCGCGGGTGAGGAGCCGGCGCGGCAGCGGCGTCCTGACCGGCCACTCCTGCGCCAGGGTGAGCGTGCGCTCGGCACCCGAGGATGCCTTCAGCCTGGCGATCGGCTCGTCGACGGTGACCGAACCCTCGCGCAGCCAGCTGACCTCGAAGGTCTCGTCGAAATCGAAGGGCACCATGATCTTGTGGCTGACGGGGCCCTCCGGCACGGCCCCCACGGGATCACCGCCGCGCACCGTGGCGCCGATGCGCACGGAAGAGGTGAACGACCACTTCGCCTTGGGGTCGAGGCCGGGGGCGGCGAAGCCGCGCGGCAGGAAGACGCCGTGTCCGACCGCCAGCGCCTCGAGCGGGTTCTGCAGCCCGTCATAGACCTGGCCCAGCATGCCGGGGCCGAGGCGAATCGAGAGGAGGTTGCCGGTCTGCTCGACCGGGTCACCGAGGCCGACACCGCGCGTGCTCTCGTAGACCTGGGCATCGGCGCTGGCGCCCATGACGCGCAGCACCTCGGCCTTGAGCCGCTGGTCGGGGGCGCGGGCCGGGCGGATATAAACGACCTCGTTCTTGACCAGCCGACCCTTGGCGGGGTCGGTCAGGCGCAGCCGCACGATATCCTCCTGCACGGCCGAGATGCGGGCGGTGGGCTCGACAGGGGCGGTCATGCGGCCTCCGGGATCTCGGGTGCGTCGGCGAGTGCCGCCTCGAGCAGCTCGGCGAAGCGGAGCCTCGCCTCGTCGGCGTCGTAGCGCGCCCAGCGATCGGCCATCGACCAGCGCAGCATGTAGAGCGCCACGGCCGCGAAGTCGAACTCGTGGCCCTCGGCATGGCGGGCCTGCTGCTGCCAGGCGGTCTCGAGCAGCAGCCGCTCCAGCCCTATGGTGTCGCCGGTATCGAGCTTTTCCTTGGCGGCCGGCAGCCAGCGGTAGAAGGTCGCGCAACCGAAATCCGGCGCCGACCAGTTCGCCCGGATCCGCTCGACATGCGGCCCGTAGCCCCAGCGCTCTGCCTTGGGCGGTGCGTCCTCACCCGCATGGCGACGGCGAAGGGCGGCGACGACCGTGCGCAGCTCGAGGCGCTGGCAGAGCGCCGCCCCGAGGGTCGGGCTGGCGATCCGCTCGAGCAGGGCTTCGGCCCGGTCCAGGAACGCGGCGTCGTCCCGGGTGACGTCGATGAACCGCCAGGAGACGACCTCGGTGAGCTCGCGCAGGGTCTCCTGGTCGGCCGGCGGCAGCTGCTTCAGCCGTTCCATCAACCGCGGGCGATTGATCGGCGGCTGCTTCTCGGAGAGAAAGCGGATCGCGGGCAGGCTCGCCATCAAGGTCACGTAGGGCTGATCGGCCCAGATCATTTGACCAGGCCTTCCAGGAGCGCCCGGAAGCGGGGCTGCAGGTGGACCAGGATGGCGCTCGCCACGGCAGCGTCGCTGAGGTCCACCGTGATGCCGCGATCCTCGAGCACGAGGCGCACCCCCTCGGCGTCGTCCTCGGCACGGTCGAAGGTGACGCCCTGGCGCAGCATGTCGGCGGCGATGCCGGCAACGAAGTGGCTGAGCGAGCCCTGGCGCAGCTCCTCCGGCCGGCGGCGTAGCTCGTCGAGACCGATGGCCGAGCGCGGCAGGACGACCCGGACCTCGCCCGAACTGTCGACCTTGCCCTCCTCCCGCGCCCGGCCGACCACCTCGAGGATCATCCGCTGCAGCATCGCCTGGTCGCGCAACGCGTTGCCGACGGTCTTCTCGACGTCGGTGGCGAAGCGGCGGGCGAGCTGCTCCTTGAGGTCGAGCACGGTGTCGCGGGCGGCGGCCTCGAGCGCGTCCTCGCCGGCGCGGCGATGGGCATCGATCTCGCGGCGGGCGGTCGCCAGCTTGGTCGCGGCCGCCGTCTCGGCGGCCTCGATGATCGCCCGGGCGCGGGCGTTGGCCTCGGCGATCAGCCGCTCCGCCTCGGCCCGACCTTCGGCCACCCCCTCGTCGCGCAGCCGCGCGATCAAGGTCTCGATGCCGGAGACGGTTTTCTCTGCGGTGGTCTCGGTACTCATCAGCCGGGCCTCATGCGATGCCGCCGGCGACGACGAGCGCAAAGACGAAGGCGAAGACGGCAAAGCCCTCGACGATGGCGGCGGGTGCCAGCGCCAGGCCGAAGATCTCGGCCTTGTTCTTGGAGGCGGCAATGGCACTGGCGAGTGCTCTGCCCTGCCAGACGCCGGTATAGAGCAGCGCAACCCCGAGCAGGCCGCCGATGGCGAAGAGCGCACCGCCGTTCGCCCCGGTGACCGGCTGCTGCAGCGCGAACATGACGACGATGCCGTAGATGACGTTCGAGGACGGGATGGCGGCGGCACCGACGAAACGGCCATAGCCGCCGTCGGTCTCGAGCATCGCGCCGATCGCCGCCTGCCCGGCGATGGCGACACCGATGGCGCTGCCCAGCGCCCCCATGGCCACGGGCGCATAGATCCCGAGCCAGCCCAAAAGGACGATAAGGTCGCTCATGCAGTGGTCTCCCGTTTGGCGAACGCCCGGAACGGATAGCCCTCCTCGGGCAGTCCCCAGCCGAAGAATTCGATGTAGTTGAGCCTGAGCCCGTGCACGACGCCGCTCATCAGCCCGATGGCGATGTTGATGGCGTGGCCGAAGAGCAGCACGAAGATGGCGAGCAGAACACCGATGCCGGGCTGGTTGTCCAGGATGCCGAGGGCGAGCTCGTTGAAGGTGCCGGCGAGCGAGGCGCTGGCGAGGCCGAGCGCGAAGAGCCTGAGATAGCTCAAGAGATCGCCGAAGAGCTTGGTCGCGCCGGTCAAGCCCAGTGCTGCCGCCGCCAGCCGCGTCGCCAGCGTGGCCCCTGCCGGCTGACCGGTGAGCCCGCCCATGAACACCGCAGCCAGCCCGCCGGCCAGGAGCAAGGGTGCTGCCTGGAGCACGGTCGGGCTCTCGCCGAGCCAGAGGGCGAGGCCGCCCATGATGACGGCGATCCAGCCCAGCGCCGAAAGCCCCTTGCCGCGCGCCCGCTCGAGCCAGGCCGAGGCGGTGAGCGCGATGGTGATGTGCGCCGCACCGATCAGGATCGAGACCCGCATCATCGCCTCGAAATCGGTGACATCGACGACGACGAGTCGCTCGAGCCAGCCGCCGGCCGGTGGTGCGAAGCCGAAATAGGAGCCGGCCGCGACACCGTAGACGAAAGAGGCACTGCCCAACGCGGCCAAGAGAGCGCGAAACCGCCTGCCCGATGCCGTGGCTCCGAGACGCTGCCAGTAGACCGCCGTGAGCAGTCCGAGCAGGACTGCGTAGCCGGCATCGGCCAGAATCATCGCGAAGAAGATCGCGAACGAGGTGAAGACCACGATGCTCGGATCCCAGCTGCGATAGCCGGGGCTCATGTAGAAGCTGGTGAGATCGCTGCCCATGGCCTTGCGGTCGCCCTCGGCGCGGAGCAGCGTCGGTGGCGTGTCGTCGCGGGCCGGCGGCTCGGCGACCAGGGCCAAACGCTCGGCATCGGCCAGGCGACGCAGTGCGGGGGCACTGTCGGCCGGCGCCCAGCCCTGCACCGCGAACACGCGATCATCGTCGAGCGTCTGCTCGGCGGCTGCCCGGCGGTCGTCGGTATCCTCGGCGGCGGCGAGCTCGGCACCCAGAGCGAGCCGCCAGCGGGTGAGGTCGGCGCGGGCGCGTTCGGCCATTTCGAGGGCGATGCCGACGTCCACGCGCTCGGCGCGAAGCTCGGCCAGGGTCGCCTCGCCGGTCTCCAGCCGCGGCACCGGCAGGATGGTGCGCGGTGGCGGCTCCTTGGCGACGACCGCGACGTGGAGGGCCGTCTCGCTGCGCCCGACGATCGCCCAGGGCAATCGTAATTGGTCGAGAGCTGCCCGATCCTTGCGCGGCAGGGCGTAGAGCCAGAGCTGCTCGCCGCGCAGCTCGGCCGGCTGCGGCAGGCGGAACTCGCCCCAGGGCTCGAGCGTCTCGATGAGGTGATCGAGCTCGAACGAGCGATCGGTGAGCCGGCGGAGCGTCAGGCGGTTCTCGATGATCTCGCCGATCACCGCATCGTCGTCGAATGGCTTGCTCAGCGGCCAGGGGGTCAGCTGCTCGGAGGAGTCCTGCAAATGGCGAAAGGCGGTGTCGGCGCGGCGGCGGGCCGCCGGATCGTCGGGGGTCAAAGGGCCGGGCGTGCGCAGCGGGATCAGGTGCAGCACGCCCAGCGCCTGGAGCTCCTCGAGGATCCGCGGCTTTTCGTGGGCGAGACCGCAGAGCGTCACCCGGACCATGGGTGCAATCGTCATGCGCCGCCCTCCACCGAGGCCGTCTCGGCCTCGCGCTTGCGCTTGGCGATCTTGGCGCCGGCCACCGCCGCCCGTTCGGCGTCACCGAGATAGACGTTGATGCGGCGGATGTTGGTTCGGGTCTCGGGGATCAGCACCTTGTCGAAGAGGTTGACGCGCTGGGTGATGCGGGTGACCGCGCGCTCCAGGCCGGCGAGCCGCTGTTCGGCGACCGCGACCTCGACCTGCAGGCGGATCGCCGCGGCCAGCCGGTCGCTCACGGCATCGACCCAATGCGGCCGGGCCATCCGGCCGTAGGCTTGCCGGATCACCTCGACATGCTCGACGGTCGGCAGCTTCACCCCGGCCACGTTCTGCGTGCCGAGGCGGACCTCGCCCAGCCGCACCAGCCCCTCGAGCGGGACGCGGCGGTCGGCCATCATCGGGATCGCTTCGCCCGCCGCCTCGATGACGCGGGCGACCTCCTGCCTCAGCCGCGCGATCTCGTTGCGCTGGCGCTGCCGCTCGCCCATCAGCTGCTGGCGCTTGAGATCGAGCGCCGGCAGATAGCGGCGGTAGAGCGCGAGACTTTCCTTCTCGCGGGTCAGCGACGACTTGCTGAGCTGCACCTTGCTCATCGGCCGGGCGCCATCAGGCTGCCGCCCTGGGATAGTATTTGTCGATCAGGTTCTGGCGGACCAGGAGTTCCTCCGGCGCGAAGCACTCGGCCATGGTCTGCCAGCCGAGGTCGAGCGCCGCTTCGATCGGCAGGGCGACGGCGAGGTCCATGAAGCGGCTCTCGAACAGGCTGCCGTAGCGCAGCAGGCGCTGGTCGAGATCGGAGAGCTCGAAGGCCATGGCCTGCTTGCGCTGGGCATCGCGCGCACCCGAATAGAGGCGGATCATGGTGTTCATCACCGCCGAGTGGTCCTCCCGGGTCTCCTTGCCGATGACGTGCTGCTTGAGCCTGGAGAGCGAGCCGAACGGGTCGATCCGCCCATCACGCAGGTAGAACTGGCCTTCGGTGATGTAGCCGGTGTTGTCCGGCACGGGGTGGGTGACGTCACCGCCGGGCATGGTGGTGACGGTGAGGATGGTGACCGATCCCGCCCCCGGGAAGACGGCGGCCTTCTCGTAGCGCCTTGCCAGCTGCGAGTAGAGATCGCCCAGATACCCGCGGGTCGAGGGCACGCGGTCGAGCGAGATGCCGACCTCTTTCAGCGCATCGGCATAGGCGGTCATGTCGGTGAGCAGCACGAGGACGCGCTTTTTCTCCTCGACCGCGAAACGCTCGGCCACCGCCAGTGCCATGTCGGGGACCAGGAGGCGCTCGAGCGCCGGGTCGGAGGCCTGGTTGACGAACATCACGGTGCGCATGAACACGCCCGCGTCCTCGAAGGCCGTGCGGAACGTCCAGTAGTCGTCGAAGGTGAGCCCGAGCCCGCCGAAGACGACGACGTCGGCCTCGGCCTGGATGCCGATCCGGGCGAGCAGCGCATTGTGCGGCTCGCCGGCCGAGCTGAAGATCGGGATCTTCTGGCTCTCGACCAGCGAGTTGAAGACATCGATCATCGGCACGTCGGTGCGGATCATGCCCGACGCCATCGCCCGCCTCGCCGGGTTCGCCGAGGGCCCGTCCACCTCCACCTTGGGCTCGTGATCGAGCGAGGGGCCACGGTCGAGCACCCGGCCGTCACCGGCGAACACCCGGCCGAGGACGCTCGGCGAGAAGACCGCCTCGGGCGGGTGGCCGAGGAACCGGACGCGGCTGCGGGTCGAGAGCCCCTCGACCCCGGCGAAGACCTGCAGCGACGCCTCGCCGTCGCCGACCCGCACGACCTGCGCCAAGCGCGCCGGGGTGCCCGCCTCGCTCACCACGGCGAGATCGCCGAAGCGCGGGCCCTCGGGATCGTCGGCGGTGCCCTTCGGCAGGGCGATGCGGATCACCCCGCCGATGATCGACAGCACCCGGTCGTAGGTTATCGCGATGCCCGCCAAGCCTCTGCCTCCTCCGCCGAACCCCGTGCAGTGTCGTTCAGCAATCGACCCATACCACGGCGAGACCGCCTTGGGAGGTTTCCTTGTACTTGTCGGACATGTCCTTGCCGGTAAGGTAGAGGGCCTTGATCACCTCGTCGAAGCTCGGCCGGGCCGGCTCGTCGCCGCGCAGCATGGTGAGCCGCACGGCGTTGACCGCCTTGTTGGCGGCGAGCGGGTTGCGGTTGATGCAGGGCACGACCACGAGGCCCTTCACCGGATCGCAGGTCAGGCCGAGATTGTGCTCGAGCGCCATGGCACCGGCGTTCAGCACCTGGGTGACCGAGCCACCCAGCGCTTGGGTCAGGCCGGTTGCCGCCATCAGGCTCGCCGCCCCGACCTCGCCCTGGCAGCCGACCTCGGCACCAGAGAACGAGGCGTTGATCTTGACCGGGATCGAGCAGCCGCCGGCGGCGAGCAGGAAGTCGCAGACCCCGTCGTCGCTGGCCTCGGGTGCATACTGCTTATAGGCTTTGAGCACCGCCGGGACGATGCCGGCCGAGCCCATGGTGGGTGCTGTGACCACTTGGCCGAGGGAGGCATTGAGCTCCATCACCGCCAGCGCATAGGCGTTGATGTGGTCGGAGAGCTCAAAGAGGTCACCGCCGCGCGTCCCTTCCTTCACCTGGCCCATGATCTGCTTGGCGATGCGCTTGACGCCGAGGCCGCCCGGCACCTCGCCCTCGCCTTGCAGCCCCACCTCGATCGACTTTTCCATGACGGCGGCGATCTCGAGCAGCCGGTCGCGGACCTCCTTCTCCGTCCGCCAGGTGAGCTCGTTCCGGAACACGATCTGGGCGATCGACTTGCCCTCGCGGGCGCAGAGGGCGGCGAGCTCTGCCCCTGTCGTGTAAGGAAAGGGCTTGGAATTGTCGCCCATGGCGGCGGTCGGGTGGATCGAGTCGTTCTCACCGACGATGAAGCCGCCGCCAATCGAGAAATAGAGCGAGCGGTGCAACACCCTGCCCTTGCCGTCGGTGGCGGCAAAGGCGATGCCGTTGGGGTGCTTGGGGTAGGTCTTGTCGCCCCGCCAGTGGATGTCTGTCTCGGGATCGAACGGCACCATGCGTCGGCCGCCGAGATGCAGGGCCTTCTCCCGCTCGATCCGCGCGCGCGTGGCCGGGATGCCGGCACTGTCGAGTGTCTCGGGGTCCGCCCCTTCGAGGCCGAGCATCGAGGCGAGGTCGGTGTAGTGGCCCTTGCCGGTGAGTGCCATCGAGCCGTAGAGCTCGACCTCGACGCCGCCCACATTGTCGCCGAGGCCGGCTTCGTCGAGCTCGGCCAGGAAGCGGTTGGCCGCCACCATCGGCCCGAAGGTGTGGGACGAGGACGGCCCAACGCCGATCTTGAAGATGTCGAAGACACTGATCGCCATGCTGTAACTCCCTGATCTTCTTCGGCCGCCGCGGCGGCTCAGTAAACGGTCAAGCCGCGTTCGCGGAACTGCTCGCGCACGCGTTCGGTGAGCTCGGGCGTCGGTGGTTCGGTATCGGCGAGCGGATAGGCGATGCCGAGCTGTTCGTATTTCGCCTTGCCCATCTGGTGAAAGCGCAGGATCTCGACCCGCTCGAGCGACTTCAGGCCGGCGCAGATGTCGGCGACCCTGGCGACGTTGTCCGGGTCGTCGGTCAGGCCTGGGACCAGGACGAAGCGGATCCAGAGCGGTCGGCCGAGATCGGAGAGCCTCGTCGCATAGTCGAGCGTCGGCTGCAGCGGATGGCCGGTCACCCGCTCGTAGGTGGCGGGATCGCCCGATTTGATGTCGAGGAGCTGCAGATCGATGTCCGCGAGATCGGCGTCGGTCAGGTTGCGGCCCAGCCGGCCCGAGGTGTCGAGGCAGGTGTGCACGCCCATGGCTTTGGTCGCCTGCATGACGCGGCGCAGGAAACGCGGCTGCATGGCGGGCTCGCCGCCGGAGATGGTCAGCCCGCCCTTCGAGAGCTTCAGCACCTTCGCATACTTGCCGATCTCGCGGGTGATCCGGGCGAGCGTGTACTTCTTGCCGTTGTGTTTGTGCCAGGTGTCGGGGTTGTGACAGTACTGGCAGCGCATCGGGCAGCCGGTGAGGAAAAGGACGAAGCGGATGCCCGGCCCGTCGACCGTGCTGCCCACCTCGATCGAGTGGACGTAGCCGCTGACCTCCTCGTCGGACTCGTACGCCAGGTCCTCCGGGAAGACCTCGGCATAGTCGCGGCCCTTGGCCTCGGCGGCACCGGTGCGGGTGCGGCGGAGCTCGTAGCGGCTGCCGATCAACTCACTCATGACGTCAGATCGAGCCGTGGAAGGTGCGGTTCAAAACGTCGAGTTGCTGCTCCCGCGTCAACTTGACGAAGTTCACGGCATAGCCGGAGACGCGGATGGTGAGCTGCGGGAAATCCTCGGGCCGCTCCATCGCCTCGCGCAGCGTGTCGCGGTTCAAGACGTTCAGGTTCACGTGAAAGCCGTTCGAGGCGAAATAGGCGTCGAGGCCACTCACCGCCTTGGCGATGCGCTCCTCGGCCGAGCCGAGCGAGGCGGGGACCACCGAGATGGTGAGCGAGATGCCGTCTTCGGCATCGTCATAGGGCAGCTTGGCGACCGACATCATCGCGGCGAGTGCGCCCTTGGTGTCGGCACCGTTGGACGGATTGGCGCCGGGCGCGAACGGCTCGCCGCTGCGCCGGCCGTCGGGGCTGTTGCCGGTCTGATTGCCGTAGACGACGTTGGAGGTGATGGTCAGGATCGACTGGGTGTGCAGCGCATCCCGATAGGTCGGGTGGTTGCGGATCTTGTCCATCAACATCCGGGTCAGCATGACCGCGATGGCATCCGCCCGGTCGCTGTTGTTGCCGTATTTCGGGAACTCGCCTTCGACGTGGTAGTCGACGACGAGGCCGCGCTCGTCGCGGATCGGCCGCACCTCGGCATACTTGATCGCCGAGAGGCTGTCGGCGGTGTGCGACAGGCCGGCGAGGCCGCAAGCCATGGTCCGGAGCACGTCGCGGTCGTGGAACGCCATGAGGGCTGCTTCGTAGCAGTACTTGTCGTGCATGTAGTGGATGATGTTGAGCGCATTGACATAAGTGCGCGCCAGCCATTCGGCCATCACCTCGAAGCGCGCCATCACCTCGTCGTACTCGAGCACGTCGCCGGTGATCGGTGCCAAAGGCGGGCCGACCTGCTCGCCCGAGATCTCGTCGCGGCCGCCGTTGATGGCAAAGAGCAGCGCCTTGAGCAGGTTCACCCGCGCCCCGAAGAACTGCATCTGCTTGCCGGTCGCCATGCCGGAGACGCAGCAGGCGATCGAGGCGTCGTCGCCCCATTTGGGCCGCATCAGATCGTCGCTCATATACTGGATCGAGGAGGTGTCGACCGAGCACTTGGCGGCGAAGGACTTGAACCCTTCCGGCAGGCGGGGCGACCAGCCGACGGTGAGATTGGGCTCGGGTGCCGGGCCCAGATTGTAGAGGGTCTGGAGGATGCGAAAGCTGGTCTTCGTCACCAGCGTTCGCCCGTCGTCGCCCATGCCGCCGATATAGTCGGTGACCCAGGTCGGATCACCCGAGAAGAGCTCGTTGTAGGCGGGCGTGCGCAGGAAGCGGACGATGCGGAACTTGATCACCAGATCGTCGATCAGCTCCTGGGCACCGGCCTCGTCCAGGGTCCCTTCGCGGAGGTCGCGCTCGAGGTAGATGTCGAGGAAGGTGGTGATCCGCCCGACCGACATCGCGGCGCCGTTCTGCTCCTTGATCGCGGCCAGGAACGCGAAATAGAGCCACTGCACCGCCTCGCGGCCGGTCTTGGCGGGGCCGGCGACATCGTAGCCGTAGCTCTGCGCCATCGTGCGGATCTGCTGCAGCGACTCCAGCTGCGCGGTCAGCTCCTCGCGCAGCCGGATGATCTCCTCGGTCGCGTGGCGGCCGTCGAGCTCGGCCTTCTCACGCTTCTTGTCCGCGAGCAAAAAGTCGAGGCCGTAAAGCGCGAGCCGGCGATAGTCGCCGATGATCCGGCCGCGGCCATAGGCGTCGGGCAGGCCGGTGATGACGCCCGAGCGGCGGCAGGTGAGGATCTCCGGCGTGTAGGCGCTGAACACACCGTCGTTGTGGGTCTTGCGGTATTTCGTGAAGATCGTCGCGATCGCCGGGTCCGGCTCGAAGCCGTATGCCTCGAGGCTGTCGGCGACCACCCGCCAGCCGCCGTTCGGCATGATCGCCCGCTTGAGCGGGGCGTCGGTCTGCAGCCCCACGATCAGCTCCTGGTCCTTGTCGATATAGCCCGGCCCGTGTGCCACGATGCTCGAGGGCTCCTGGCTGACGTCGAGCACCCCCTTCTGGCGCTCCTCGGCCAAAAGCGGGGTCAAAGCCGCCCAGACCTTGCGGGTGCGCTCGGTGGCGCCGGCGAGAAAGCCGGCATCGCCCTCGTAGGGTTCGACGTTGCGCTGGATGAAGTTACGGGTATCGACCCGGTCGCACCAGAGGCCGGGCTCGAAGCCGCGCCATGCCTCTTCGAAGCGCAGGCGATCGAAGGTGGGGTGGTAGTTCATCGCTTCGTCTCCGGGAGCATGGTCAACCGAGCGGCGCCGCCGTCTTGCGCCGATGGGCCACCAGCGCGGAGACGGCCGCCGAGGCGAGCCGGCTCTGCACCGTGTCGGCACGGCTGGTGAGCGTGATCGGCACGCGGGCTCCGAGCACGATCCCCGCACTGTCCGCGTTCATCAAAAAGCCCAGGCTTTTCGCCAGCATGTTGCCGGCCTCGAGGTCGGGGACCACCAGGATGTCGGCCCGGCCGGCGACCGGGCCGCCGATGCCCTTGATCTGCGCGGCCTCCGGGCTGATGGCGTTGTCGAGGGCGAGCGGGCCGTCGAGCAGCCCGCCGGTGATCTGGCCGCGATCGGCCATCTTGCACAAGGCCGCGGCCTCGACCGTCGTCTGCAGCTTCGGGTTCACCTTTTCGGTGGCCGAGAGGATGGCGACCTTGGGCTCGGGGTTGGCGAGCGACCGGTCGAGATCGATGGCGTTCTGCGTGATGTCGACCTTGTCTTCGAGGGTCGGCACGATGTTGATGGCCGCATCGGTGATGATCAGCGGCCGGCCGTAGCCGGGCACGTCCATGACGAAGCAATGCGAAAGGCGCCGCTCGGTGCGAAGCCCGGTATCGCGCCTGACCACGGCCCCCAGGAGCTCGTCGGTCGACAGCGAGCCCTTCATCAGCGTCTCGGCCCGGCCTTCACGCACCAGAGCCACCGCCTTGGCAGCGGCGTCGTGGCTGTGCGCCGCATCGACGATCTCGTAAGGTGCAAGGTCGATCTCGGCCGCAGCGGCCGCGGCCTCGATCTTGCCTCGCGGTCCGACGAGGATCGGGGCGATGACGCCGGCCTCGGCCGCCTGGATCGCACCGCCGAGGGACGACGCGTCACAGGGATGCGCCACCGCCGTCGGCGCGGGCGGCAATGCGGACACGGCCTCGATCAGGCGGGCGAAGTTCCGACGTTCGGGATCAGTCATCGAGCCTCCGGCCGGAGCCCCGATCGACAGCGCCGACCAGCCGGGTCCCGGTGCCGCAGACTTAGTCGTTCGCCAGCCGCTTTTGCCATAGCCCTTCGAGCCCGATTCTTTGCAGCACGTCTCGAGCAAGACGTGCTGCAAAGACTTGGCCGTCCGGGGCCGCACTCCACCCTTGCTCGACAGCGAAAAAAAACGAGAAAGACGCACGTCCGTGGCGACAGCTGCTGCGGGAACGGCTCGTCTGGCGAATTTCGGGAGAGGCACCATGTCCGATGCCGCCATCGTGGCGCTGATCATCCCGGCGGCACTGGCCCTCTTCATCTGGAACAGAGTGCCGGCGGTGATCGTCGGCGTCGGCATCTCGCTGTCGCTGTTCGCCACCGGCGTGATCACGGCGAGCGAGGCACTGGCGGGGCTGGGCGATCCGACCGTCATCCTGATCGCGGGCCTCTTCGTGGTCGCTGCCGGCCTCGAGGCTGCAGGGGTGACCACTTGGGCCGGGCAGAAGCTGGTCGAGACGGCGGGCGGCAGCACCAACCTCGCTCTTCTGCTGGTGATGCTGATGGCCGCGGTCTTTTGTGCGGTCATCAGCGTCAACGCCACGGTGGCCGCACTCCTGCCGGTTGCGGTGATCGTCGCGATCCGCATTGGTGTGCCGACCTCGCAGCTACTGCTGCCGATGTGCTTTGGTGCGCATAGCGGCACGATGCTGACCCTGATCGGCGCGCCGCTCAACGTCATCGCCTACGACGCCGCGCGCGATGCGGGCTATGGCGGCATCGGCTTTTTCGAGTACGCGGTGGCCGGCCTGCCGATCATGGTGGGCTCGCTCGCGATCATGTATCTGACCCAGCGGTTCCTCCTGCCGCACCGCAACGGACTGAATCTGCCGGCCGATTTCAGCAGCCATGCCGCGACCCTGGTCGAGCAGTATCGGCTGGAAGACGGGTTGCACCGGCTCCGCCTACGCGACACCTCGCCGCTCATCGGCCAGCCGCGCACGGCGCTCGATCTTTCCGGCTATCCGGGGCTCGCCTTTGTCGCGATCGAGGACGCGAGCGGCGGGGTTTCGACGCGCGACAGCTTGGCCGCCGGCGACAGTCTGCTGCTGCGCGGCGATGCCGACTCGGCGGGCCGGCTCGCCTCCGACTATGCGCTGGCGATCCGCGAGGCTGCGGGCGACGCGGCGCGAACCCTCTTCAACAAGGGCTCGGGTCTCGCCGAGGTCATCATCCCGCCGCGCTCGGCTTTCATCGGCGAGACGGTGTTTCCGGGCATGGCGACGCCGGGCGGTGACCTGATGATCCTGACGATCCAGCGTGGCGGCGAGGATCAGGGGATCAAGCCGGTCACCCTCGAGGCCGGCGACACCTTGCTGCTGCAGGGCACCTGGGCCGCTCTCGACCAGCGCCTCGCCGATCCGCGCGTGCTCGCCGTGCATGCGCCGGAGTTGGTGCGACGCCAGGCGATCCCGCTCGGTCACCGCGCATGGCAGGCGCTGGGCGTGCTCCTGCTGCTGGTGGTGCTCCTGGTGACCGCCCCCTTCCCCTCGGCCATGGCGGCGGTGATCTGCGCCGGGTTGATGGTGCTGCTCGGGGTCTTGACCGTACCGCAGATGTGGCGCGGGGTGGACTGGAACACCTGCATTCTGGTCGGCGGCATGATCCCGCTCGCTGGTGCGATGACCCAGAGCGGGCTGGCCCAGGAGATCGCCGACGGTCTGATCGTACTCGTCGGCTGGGCCGGCCCGCTCGCCGTGCTGGCCGGGCTCTTCGCGGTCACCGCGGCCCTGACGCAGGTGATGAGCAACACGGCTGCAGCGCTCGTCATGCTGCCGATCGCCGCTGCCTCCGGGCCCGAGATGGGGGTCTCCGCCATGCCGATGATCATCGCCGTCACCGTAGGGGCCCACGCCGCTCTCCTCACGCCGATGGCGACCCCGGTGAACCTGATGGTCGTGGGCCCGGGCGGCTACAAATTCGGCGACTACTGGAAATACGGCCTGCCGGTCCTCGCCTGGTGGCTCGTGGTCTGCATGCTGATCGTGCCGCTCTGGTGGCGGTTCGATGCGACACCGCTTTGAGCCGAGCGTGCGATCTGCAGCGGCGTTGATCGGCCGCGATCATCGCCGCCGCCATCAGCGATTTGCATACGGCAGGGCGGCAGGCTTCGGGGCGAAAGCTGTCTCGGAATTGTCACCAAATTCCCGTATTTTTTCACGGTCGATTCGTCGGGTGACAGCAGGGACGCCCAACGAATACAGTAGGAGTCTCAGGAAGCTAGTGACGACACTTATGACAGATATGCGAGACGTGGCAGCCGCGTCGCCTGCACATGCGAGTCCGATGGCGACTCGGGACGAAGCCGGCTACGGACGGCCCGGCGAGCGCGCCTCGCCGGTGGCCAGCTTCGCCACCGACATGTTTCCCGCCGAGGTTGCGTTCGAGGCATGGCGGGCGCAGTTCGGCAACCTCAACGAGGTCACTGCTCTTCCCGGTCGCCGGTTTGCCGGACGGGCGGACTTTTGGCAGCTCGGCGGTTTCACGCTCGGGGTGAGCGAAACCTCGCCCATGCGCATCGTCCGCACTGCTGCGCATGTGCGGCGCGACGATTTCGACCACTGGGTGCTCCGGGTCTCGGCCGAGGGATGCGTTCGCTCGCGATGCGGCGACCGTGGCTTTCGCACGACTCCGGGCGAGCTCGTGGTCGAGCGGTTGAACCAGCCCTACGAGGACGAGTGGTCGGCCGATCGCTGGGTCATCCTGGTCGTGACGCCCGGCACCTGTCCGGAGATCGAGTCCGGGCTCGCAGCCGTGCCGCTCGGGCCGGCGCGCGGGGTCGAGGCAGCCTTGCTCGCCGATTACCTGCTGTCGCTCGCCAGGCGGCTGCCCGCGGCGCTGGAGCGCGACCTCGCCACGCTCGCCCGGACCACCGAGGCCATGCTCGCCGCCACCTTCGGCGGGTGCCATTGCACGCCACGAGACAGTGCGGTGGCGTTGCGGTTGCGGGTCGAACGGACGATCCGCGCCCATCTCGCTTCCGCACGCCTCGACCCCTCGCGCATCGCCTCCCTTGCGGGTGTGTCGCGGGCGACGCTCTACCGGCTGTTCGACGATCAGGGGGGTGTTGCCGCCTATCTGCGCCGGCTGCGGTTGGAGACGGTGCACGCTGCCTTGTGCGACCCGCGGCGGGCGCCTATCCCGATCGCGCAGCTCGCCGAGCGGGCGGGCTTTCACTGCCCGACCGCCTTCAATCGCACCTTCCGTGCTGCTTTCGCTGCGACCCCGGGCGAGGTGCGCGAGGCCGCCCTCCGACATCGGCCGATGCTGCCCTGGACGTCCGGCAGACCGACCGCCTGTCGCGAGTTCCTCGACCTGCTGTTCGCGGAAAAAACCGCCTGACGCCGAGCAGCACCCGGGCCGCCGTGGTCGACGGCCTTCCGGGAGACGCGCGATGCTCGTGGGTGCAGCCGAATTCCGCCGTTCGGGCGAGCCGGGCAACCGGCCGCCGGCCTGTTCGAGACTCCGAACGGGCAGCGCCCGGCAGCGTTCGCAAATCCGGACATCGATGCCGAGCCTCTCTCCAAGTCTTTGATTTAAATCATAAACGTGAATTGGCACGGGGCTTGCGTAACCCTGGCTGACGTCGTCTACCAGGGATTCCGCCCGTGCCGCTTTCCGCCATGCTGCTCGCCGCCCTCGTCGGTGCCGTGCTCGCGCCGATCGCCAGCGCGCGCCTCCCGGCGATCGGCGGTCTGCTCGCGGCCCTCCTGCCGCTGGCGCTTTTCGTCTATTTCCTGCTGTCGATCGGGGCGGTGGGCACGGCGCCCATCGTCGAGAGCGTGGCCTGGATCCCGTCGCTCGGCATCGATCTCGTCTGGCGGCTCGACGGCTTCTCGCTGCTCTTCGCGCTCTTGATCACCGGCATCGGCACCGGCGTCACCCTTTACGCTGCGGCTTATTTCGACAAGAAGACGCCCTTCGTTCGTGGTCTCTTCATCCTCTATATCCAGCTCTTCATGGTGGCGATGCTGGCCACCGTGCTCGCCGACAATCTCCTCGTCCTCTTCGTCTTCTGGGAGCTGACGAGCCTGCTCTCCTTCCTGCTCGTCGGCTTCGACAGCACCAATCCCGTGGCCCGGCGGGCGGCGCTGCAGTCGCTGCTGGTCACCGTGGCGGGTGGTCTCGCCCTCTTCGCCGGCATTCTCTTGATCGGCATCACAGCCGGGACGTTCTCGCTCGCGGCCCTTCTCGCCGATGGCACGGCGCTGACGCAAAGCCCGCTCTCGCCGGTGATCGTCGGCCTCGTGCTGCTCGGGGCTTTCACCAAGTCCGCCCAAGCGCCCTTTCACTTCTGGCTGCCCAATGCCATGGCGGCCCCCACCCCCGCCTCGGCCTACCTCCATTCGGCGACCATGGTGAAGCTCGGCGTCTATCTCGTCGCCCGCTTCGATCCGTTGTTCAGCACGCTGTTCTGGTTCGGGCCGCTTTTGGTCGGGGTGGGTGGCCTGACCATGCTGCTGGCTGCCGTCCAGGCGCTGCGCGCGGTGGAGTTCAAGGCGGTGCTCGCCTTCAGCACGGTGGCGGCGCTGGGCACCATCGTCATGCTGATCGGGCTCGACGGCGAGGTGGCGGCGGTCGCCACCGTGGGCTTCATCCTGGCGCACGCCCTCTACAAGGCGACCCTCTTCTTCTGTGCCGGGATCGTCATCCACAGCACCGGCGTGACCCGGCTGCAGCGGCTGGGCGGGCTCGCTCGTGCGTTGCCCTTGACCGCACTCGCCACCATCCTCGCCGCCTTCTCGATGGCCGGGCTGCCGCCGTTCTTGGGCTTCATCTCCAAGGAATACCTCTTCGAGGCGAAGCTCGATTCGTCCTTCACCGTGGTGGCGGTGGCCTTGGGCGTGCTGGTCAATGCGGTGATGGTGGCGGTCGCCACGGTGATCGTCCTTCGCCCCTTCTTCGTCCAGCCGCCGCGGCCGATCCGGGTGCAGCACGGCGAGACCATCGGCTTGACCTTGCCGCCGCTCGTCTTCGGGCTGGTCGGGATCAGCCTCGGCTTCGCCCCGTGGCTCGTCGCCCAGCCGCTGATCCAGCCCGCCGCATCGATGATCTACGGCAGCCCGATCGACGTGTCGTTCAAGCTCTGGCACGGGCTGACCCCGATGCTGGCATTCTCCGTCCTGGTCGTCGTGCTGGGCGGTCTGCTCGCCTGGTTCTGGGAGCCGATCCACCTGGCCCTGCGCCGGCGGCGGGTGCTGGAGCTGCTGCTCGCCGACCGGGGCTACGACGACGTGTTGCGCTGGACCCTGGCCATCGCCGCGCGCAGCACGGCCGTCCTGCAGAACGGTGACATGCGGCACTATGCGGCGATCACCGCGGCCGCCGTCACCGGCCTCGTCGCCTACGGTCTGTTTTCCGCGGCGGGCCCGATCGTGCCCAGCGTCGAGCCCGAGCCGCTGCGGCCCTACCTGGTGATCGTGGCGGCCCTGATCCTCGTCGGTGCCTTGGTCGCGGCCGGCAGCACGTCGCTGGTCACCGCCATCGTCGGGGTGGGTCTCGCCGGCTACGGCCTCGCCATGATCTTCCTGCTCAACGGCGGGCCCGATCTGGCGCTCACCCAGTTCGCGGTCGAGACCCTCTTCGTCGTCATCGTCGTGGCGGTGCTGCTGCGCCTGCCGATCTCGGCCCCGAGCACGCGCAGCCGCGGCGAGAAGCTCACCGATGCCGGCATCGCCGCCGGCTTTGCCGCGGCGGTGGCGACGGCCACACTCTGGGTGACGACCGGGCCGCTCGATGGCACGCTCGCCACCTACTTCGCCGAGACCAGCTTGACCGAGGCCTTCGGCCGCAACGTCGTCAACGTCATCCTGGTCGATTTCCGCGCCCTCGACACCTTCGGCGAGATCGCGGTCGTGGCGTTCGCCGCGCTTGCCGCCTGGGCGCTGTTGCGCCCGTCCGCCCGCCGCACCCGCAACGCCGCCACACCCGTCGCCGTCGCCGATCAGCGCCAGGGGAGCCACTGAGCCATGCAATCGATCATCCTCGCCGCCACCTCCAGGCTCTTCTTCCTGCTCATGCTGGCGGCCTCCGTCTGGCTCCTCCTGCGCGGCCACAACGAGCCGGGCGGCGGCTTCGTCGGTGGACTCGTGGGGGCCGCTGCCTTCGTCATCCTGGCGCTGGCCACCGGGGTCGAGGTCGCCCGCCGCCGGCTGGTGCTGCACCCGGTCGTCGTCATGGGGCTCGGCCTCTTGCTGGCGCTCGGCAGTGGCGTGCCCGGGATCGTGCTCGACGCCTCGTTCCTGACCCATCAGTGGGCGACGCTGCCGCTCGGCTTTGCCGACCTCAAGCTCGGCACCACCATCATCTTCGATCTCGGTGTCTATCTCGTCGTCGTCGGCGGGGTGCTCGCCTTCATGTTTCGCCTCTATGCGGAGGAGCCGGCATGACCATCGTCTATGCGCTCGCCGTCGCCGCCTATGTCGGCTGCGGCCTCTACATGATGCTCTCGCGGCACATCGTCCGGCTGGTCCTGGGCCTCGCCCTGCTCACCAACGGGGCGATCCTGTTGATCTTCGTCGCCGGCAGGCTGGGCACCACCACCCCGGCGGTGATCGAGAGGGGATCGACCGTCCTCGCGCCCGATGCCGCCAACGCCTTGCCGCAGGCCTTGGTCCTGACCGCCATCGTCATCGGCTTTGCCCTCACGGCCTTCGCCATCGCCCTGATCGTCATGGCCTATCGCCGGTTCGGCACGCTCGATCTCGGCTCGATCAACGCCGCCGAAAGCATGGGCGTGCCGCGCGTGGCGACCTCGCCGGCCGCGCTCGCCAACGACGGACGCCACCATGGCTGACACGCTCGATCTTCTCTGGCCGGTCCTCGTGCCGATCGCGACGGCGGCGCTTACCGTCTGCTTCTGGCAGAACCCGAAGCTGCAGCGCGAGATCGGCCTTCTCGGTCTGGCGATCCTCTTCGCCGTGTCACTGCGCCTGCTCTGGCAGGTCGTGGAAGGCGGCGTGATCGCCAAGCAGTTCGGCAGCTGGCCGGCCCCCTTCGGCATCGGCTTCGTCGCCGATCCCCTGAGTGCGGCACTCGTTGCCGTGAGCGGACTGCTGGCCCTGGCGGTGGGTGTCTTCGCCCTTGCGACCATCGGCGAGCGGCTGGAGCGGGCGGGCTTTCACCCGCTCTTCCACGGGCTCCTGGCCGGGGTCAACGGTGCCTTCCTGACCGGCGACATCTTCAATCTCTATGTCTGGTTCGAGGTGATGCTGATCACCTCGCTCGGCCTCTTGGTCGTCGGCCGGACGAAGGCCCAGATCGACGGGGCGATCCGCTACGCGGCGCTGAACCTCTTCGGCACCATCCTCTTTCTGATCGCCGTCGCCCTCCTCTACGGTGCCACCGGCACGCTCAACATGGCGGATCTGGCCTTGCTCCTGCCGACCATGGAGGCGACGCCGGGGCTGGTGGCAGCCGCCCTCCTCTTCCTCGCCGCCTTCGGCATCAAGGCCGGGCTCTTTCCGGTCTTTTTCTGGCTGCCGGCGAGCTACCACACGACCCCCTTCGCGGTGGCGGCGATCTTCGCCGGACTGTTGACCAAGGTCGGGGTCTACGCGTGCTTTCGCGTCTTCACGCTCCTCTTCACCGTCGAGGGCGAGGTCTTCCGCCAGCTGCTCGCGGTGATCGCGGCACTCACCATGGTGACCGGTGTTCTGGGGGCGGCGGTGCAGTGGAACATCCGGCGGATCCTCTCCTTCCACATCATCAGCCAGATCGGCTACATGTTGATGGGCCTCGCCATCTTCACCCAGGCGGCCTTGCTGGGTGCAGCCTTCTATATCGTTCACCACATCATCGTGAAGGCGAACCTCTTCCTCCTGGCGGGTGCCATCCAGCGGGCGTCGGGGACCGACAACCTGAAGGCTTCGGGCGGGCTGCTGCGCTCGCATCCTTGGCTCGCCGTCCTCTTCCTGATCCCCGCTTTGTCGCTCGCCGGGCTGCCGCCGCTCTCGGGCTTCTGGGCCAAGTATCTGGTCATCGAGCCTGCCCTTCGTGACGGTTTCGCCTGGCTCGCCGCGGTGGCCCTCGCGGTCGGTCTCTTGACCCTCTACTCGATGGGCAAGATCTGGCTCGAGGCCTTCTGGAAGGCGGCCCCGGTTCAGCGCCGCCGGCCGCGGCGGGTGCCACTGGCCGTCACCCTGCCGATCCTCTTGCTCGGGCTGGTCACCATGACCATCGGCCTTGCCGCCGATCCCTTCGTGCGGCTGGCGAACGAGGCGGCCCTGGTGCTGGTCGAGCCCGCCCGCTACGTGGCCGCGGTCTTTCCCGACCTCGTCCCGCCGCCCGCGATGCTGGCCGAACCCCCGGCCGCGCTGCCGGTCGAGCCCGCCTCGCCGCAACACCTGGTTCAGTACGGAGACGTGCGATGACGGCGATCACCCTTTTTGAGGTCTGGGGGCGACGGCTGGTGCCCCTTTTCACCCTGTTCGTCGTCTTCCTCTGGGCCCTTGTGACCTCGGCGAGCCGGGTGGCCCTTGCCGCCCTGATGCCGACCGGCCGGCTGCAGCCAGCGGTGATCGCCGTACCCATCGAGCTGCGGACCGATCTCGGCATCGCGACGCTCGCCAATCTGGTGACGCTCACCCCCGGCACCACGGCCCTGCACGTCTCGGAGGACCGTGACACGCTCTACGTCCACGTGCTCGACGCGCCCACCGCGGAGGCGGTGATCGACGACATCAAGAACGGCTTCGAGCGCCTGATCAGGAGGATCGAAGGATGATCGACAGCATCCGGCAAAGCCTGGCGGAGGCCGCTTCGGTGGTCACCGACCCCGCCGCCATCGCGTCCCTCGACGCGCTGGTCTCGACGATCGCGGTGGTTCTGCTCGTGATCCTCACCCTCGCACTCGCCGGCGCGGCGCTGCGGATGATCCTCGGGCCGGGTCATGCCGACCGCTTCATCGCCCTCGACATGCTGACCGGGCTCGCGGTCGCGGCCTGCGCACTCACCGCCGTCACCACCGGCAGGCGGGAGTTCCTCGACGTCGGCCTCGGCCTGGCCCTCATCGCCTTTCTCGCCACCATCGCCTTCGCCGCGTTCCTGGAGCGCAAGGAAAGGAGCTCGTCATGACGGCCCTTCTCGCCCTCTCGGCCAAGATCGTGGGTACCATGTTTCTGGTGGTCGCGAGCCTGGGCGTGCTGCGCTTCGCGGACCCGTTCCAGCGGATGCATGCGGCGACCAAGGCGGGCACGCTCGGAGCCGGCCTCGTGCTCCTGGGTGCGGCCATCGCCAAGGGCTCGTTCGATGCGACCCTGGTGGCCCTTTTGACCATCGTCTTTCTGATCGCCAGCATGCCGGTGGCGGGCCATCTCCTCGGTCGGGCGGCCTATATCTCGGGTGCCCCCTTGCGCAGCCGGCGTGATGCCCTGGCCGGTGTGCTGCCGCGCATGGCGGCACCGCTCGAGGCCCGGCTCGATGCGCCACCGCCGCGGCCCTCGGCCGGCCCCGAGATCAGCGCCTTTGCGGCATCCGAGTTGGTGCGCGAGGCGGCGCCGCGCCAGCTGCCGGCCGCCGCGGCGATCGCACCCGCGTCGGGGCCGGCAGCAGAGCCGGTCGAGGTTCGAGAGCCCGTGCAGGAGGCGCCGCCGGCACCCGTGTTCGAGCCACCCGCACCGGTATTCGAGCCCGAGGTGGTGGCGGCAACGCATCCCTGGGCGGCCCCCGGCTATGCCGCGGTGCGCTTTCCGGTGATCGGGCCGGATGCCGCCCCGTTGGCCAGCCGTGCCTGGCGCCTGGCGGTTGCCCGGGAGGTGCCGGCGATCGGCATCGCCGTGCTCGATACGACCTGCGTCGAGACCGCCCGCATTCCGGCGGCGACCGATCGGATGCGGGCTTGTCTGGCGACCGCGGTCGCCGACACCCGGCGGGTCACCGGCACCGGCCGGGTACCGTTCACGCTGATCTACGAGGACGGTGACCCCTCGGTCCTGATTCCGGGGCCGGACGATGCCGCGCGCGAGCTGCTCTTGTTGCCGACCGACGGCTGGTGCCATCATGGGGCGCAGTTCACCTTCCCCGTCTACGAGGATCGGATGGCCGACAAGCTCTTCACCCTGGCAGCACGGCATGCCGGGCCGACGCTCTTTGCCGGCACCGGCACGCCCGAGGAGCCGCGCGCGGTGATCGTCCACGACGGCAGCGAGCGAGCCCACCGTCTCGCGATCTGGGCGCTGCGCACCGGCATCTGGGCGTTGCGCGAGGTGACCCTGATCGGCCGGCCGCAGCCGGCCCAGGTGGCAGACCTCGAAGCGACCGCCGCCCGCCTCGGTCTCGCTTTCGATCATCTGACCAAGACCAATGCGCTGTTTTCGGCACTGCTGCCCCGCTTGCATGCCGGGGTGACGGCGGTGCTCATGGCCGAGCCGCCGCAGCCGGCCAGGATCAATGCCTATGGCACGTTCTGGCAGGACCGACTGATCCCGGGCTTTCGGGGAGATGTGCTGATTGCCTGACGTCGCTTCGCCGGACGCCGGCCCGCCATGCCGGGAACGGCCGGCATGACACCGCTGAAGCTGCCCGAAGAGCCGGCGAAACGCCGGCTCTTCGCGCCTGGTTGGCCACTGACCCGCACGCTGCCCTTGGCGGTCGCCGCAGCCATGTTCGTGGTGGCACTGTCGACCACCCAGGTGGGGCTGCGGGTGCTGGAATCACGCGAGCTTGCGGCCCTCGCCAGCAAGGCCGAGGTCTTTCTCGACGCCCTCGCGGATACGACCGCACCCCTGCTCGAGGCGGGCGAGGCTGCGGTCGCCGAACGCCTCGCCGCCAAGCTCTTCCTGCGCGATGCGCTGGTGGAAGAACAGCTGGTCGTGCGCTGGTCCGGACCGGGTGCCGGCGGCAGGGTCGAGCTCGGCGGACCACCCGCGGACTCGACGACGCTCGAACGCCTGCTCGACGACGCGCCGAACGCCTCGGGCCGTCTCGCCTTCACCCTCGATCGGAGACGCGCGCTGGCGCTGGCCGCCAAGAGCTATGCGCTGGACGAGCGCCGGCTCACCATCGCCGCCATTCTGGATACGAGTGCCATTCACGCTGCCTCCGAGGTGGCCGAGCGCTGGGCGCTGGTGCTCGATCTGCTGCTCGCGGCCGCGGCGGCAGCGCTCACTTATGCCGGCACACGCTGGGCGCTCGCCCCCTTCGATCGCATGGCCGAAGCACTGGCGCGCGCCGATGACGCGCCGTCACTCGGCCCGGCAAGGCGCTGGAGTGCCGAGCTCGGCCGGTTCGAAGCGGCGATCAAGGCCAGGCTCGAGGCCGAGGCGGCGCGCAACGTCGCACTGCGCGATCTGGGTGAGAAGGATCGCAACGCGCTTCTGGCGAAGCTCGCGGCCGGGCTCGCGCACGAGGTCCGAAACCCGCTCGCCGGTTTGTTGAATGCGGTCTCGACCCTGCGCCGTTTCGGTGACGATCCGCAGGTCAGGGCCGAGACGCTCGATCTCGTCGAGCGCGGCCTGCGCTCGATCGGCCGGGTGACGGACACCATGCTCGCCACCTATCGCCCGGCTGCCGGCCGGGCGTCGTTCACTGCCGACGATCTCGACGACCTGCAGCTGCTGATCGGCCCCGAGGCGCGCCATCACCGGGTGTCGATCGTCTGGCAGGCCGCGGGTTTCCGGCCTGTGACGGTCGACGCCGACGCCCTTCGACAAATCCTCTTGAACCTCCTGCTCAATGCCTGCAAGGCATCGGCGGGGGGTGGCGAGATCGTCTTCACGGTCGAGCAGACGCCGGCCGAGAGCTGCTTTACGATCACCGACAGTGGTCCGGGCCTGCCGGACGCGGTGCTGGCCTTTCTCGTCGACGGGGCCAAGCTGGCACCGATGGTCGACAGCAAGGGGCTCGGGCTCTGGCTGGTTACCCGGCTGCTCGAGGACATCGGCGGACGGCTCAAGGTGGCCAGCCGCTCCGGCCGCGGGACCAGCGTCACCGTGCGGATTCCGGCCGAGCCGGCGGCGCCGCCGTATCCTGCGACCACCGAACACGACCGGGGGACGATCGACGCATGACCGCCCGCGGCCTCATCCTGGTGATCGAGGACGACGAGATCCTCGGCCGCTCGCTCGAGCAGCGCCTGACGCTCGAGGGTTGGCACGTGCGTCTGGCACCGACCGGGCGGGCGGCGCTCGATGCGATCGGCCGGCAGACCCCCGATCTCGTGCTGTGCGACATTCGCCTGCCCGATGTCGACGGTGAGCGGCTGATGACCGACGTCTTCGCCCGGGCAGGTGCGGTGCCGACGATCTTCATGACCGCCTATGGCGGTGTCGATCAGGCCGTCCGGCTGGTGCGCGGCGGGGCGCGCGACTACCTGGTCAAGCCCTTCGACCTCGACGCGCTGGTCGAGAAGCTGGAGGCCGCTGTCCGTCACGCCGACGACGCCGGCGAGGCTGCGGCCGCAACCGAGGCGACCCCGTTCGCGAGCTTCGGCCTCTCGCCCGCGACCGAGGCGACCCGGCGGGTCCTGGAACGGGTGGCGGATCTCGATCTGCCGGTGCTGCTGCTGGGCGAGACCGGCACCGGCAAGGAGGTCGCCGCCCGGTTCCTGCACGCGATCAGCAGCCGCCGTGCGGCCCCGTTCGTGGCCGTCAACTGCGCTGCCCTCGCCGCCGAACTCGTCGATTCCGCCCTGTTCGGTCACGAGAGGGGGGCGTTCACCGGGGCGCACGAGCGCCATCGGGGCTTCGCCGAGCAGGCGAAGGACGGCACGCTCTTTCTCGACGAGATCGGCGAGCTCGACGGCAAGCTCCAGGCCAAGCTCCTGCGTCTCGTCCAGGAACGCGAGTTCATCCGCCTCGGTGGCCGGTCGACGCTGCCGTTCGACGCTCGCCTCGTCTGTGCCACCCATCGCGATCTCGCGGCCGAGGTGGCGGCCGGCCGGTTTCGCGAGGACCTCTGGTATCGGATCAACGTCGTCTCCGTGCACCTGCCGGCCTTGCGCGACCGCCCGGCGGAGATCGGCCCCTTGCTCCGCCGCTTCGCCGAACGCGCCGGGCCGCGGCTGCGGAACCGGGCGATGCAGGTCTCGCCCGAGGCGCTGAATGCGGCGCTGGCCTACGACTGGCCGGGCAATGTGCGCGAGCTGCAGAACCGGGTCGAACGCGCGGTGGCCCTCGCCGAGACCGACACGCTGACGGCAGCCGACCTCTTCCCGGATACCCGCCCGAAGCCGCCGGCGCCGACCCCAGCCGTGGCCAGCGATCAGCCACGGACCCTGGCCGAGATCCGCGACGCCGCCGAACGGGTGCACATCATCCAGACCCTGGAGGCCACCGGCGGGGTGATGCAGGAGGCAGCGGCCCGGCTCGGCATCTCGCGCACCACGCTCTGGGAGAAGATGCGACGGCTCGGCATCTCGGTCGATTGAGCCGAGGTGCCGGCCGCGCCCGTCTCCGCGGCCTCGACCACATTGGACGAGGCTTGCACCGTGGCCGGCAACGATGCTTGATCGCGGCATGTCCGCCGCCGCCTCCGAGACCTGCATCGAGCCTTCGTACCTCGCCCCTCTGAACCCGGCGCAGCGGGCGGCCGTGTTGCACGGTAACGGTCAGGTGGCGGGACCACTTCTCGTCATCGCCGGTGCCGGCTCGGGCAAAACGAGCACGCTGGCGCATCGCGTGGCACATCTCCTCGTCGAGGGTGCCGATCCCAGACGGATCCTGCTGGTCACCTTCTCGCGCCGGGCGGCGGTCGAGATGACGCGGCGGGTAGCCCGGATCGCGTGCGAGGTGCTGGGCGAGCGCGGCCGGATCCTGAGCGAGGCCCTCGGCTGGGCGGGGACGTTTCATGCGATGGGCGCCAGGCTGTTGCGCGAACTGGGTCCGGAGATCGGCCTCGATCCCGCGTTCACCATCCACGATCGCGAGGATTCCGCCGATCTCATGAACCTCGTGCGCCACGAACTGGGGCTGTCGGCGACCACGAGCCGGTTTCCGACGAAAGGCACGTGCCTCGCGATCTATTCCCGCGCGGTCAATGCCAGAGCAGCGCTCGAGACGGTGTTGCAGGAGAGCTATCCCTGGTGTGTGGGCTGGGCCGCTGCCTTGCAGCAGCTGTTCGCCGGCTACGTCGCCGCCAAGCAGGCCGCGAACGTGCTCGACTACGACGATCTCCTCCTCTACTGGGCCGAGCTCGCGGCCGATCCGGCGTTCGCCGGCGCGTTGGGTGCCCGCTTCGATCACGTGCTGGTCGACGAGTACCAGGACACCAACCGGCTGCAGGCGGCGATCCTCATGGGCCTCAAACCCGACGGCCGGGGGGTGACGGTGGTCGGCGACGATGCCCAGGCGATCTATGCCTTCCGCGCCGCCGAGGTGCGCAACATCCTGGATTTCCCCGCCAGCTTCGCGCCCCCGGCCCGGATCGTCACCCTCGAACGAAACTACCGCTCGACCGCCCCCATTCTGGCGGCCGCCAACGCGGTGATCGGCGAGGCGCGCGAACGCTTCAGCAAGAATCTGTGGACCGAGCGACAATCGGCCGAGCGGCCGCTCTTGGTGACCGTGCGGGCCGAAAGCGAGCAGGCCGAGTATGTCGCCGACGCGGTGCTCGAAGCGCGAGAAGCCGGGATCGCGCTGCAGCGGCAGGCGGTGCTGTTTCGCACGAGCCATCACAGCGCGCCGCTGGAGCTCGAGCTCACCCGGCGCAACATCCCCTTCGTCAAGTTCGGCGGACTGAAGTTTCTCGACGCCGCACACATCAAGGACGTGCTCGCCGTGCTGCGCTTCGCGCAGAACCCGCGCGACCGGGTGGCCGGGTTTCGCGTCCTGCAACTCTTGCCCGGCATCGGCCCGGCCACCGCCGAGGCGATCCTCCTGGCGATGCGGCAGAGCCTGGAGCCGGCGCTGGCCCTGCCCGGCGCCCGGGTGCCCAAGCGCGCTGCGGTCGATTGGCCGGGCTTCGTCGCCCTCTTCGATGATCTGCGCAGCGCTCGGTCCGGCTGGCCGGCCGAGCTCGCTTCGGTCAGGCTCTGGTACGAGCCGCAGCTCGAGCGGCTCTTCGAGGACGCAGCACTGCGGCGGGCCGATCTCCTGCAGCTCGAATCGATGGCGCAAGGCTTCGTCTCGCGCGAACGCTTCTTGACCGAGCTCACCCTCGACCCGCCCGAGGCGACGAGCGACCAGGCGGGCGTGCCGCTGCGCGACGAGGACTATCTGATCCTGTCGACCATCCATTCGGCCAAGGGCCAGGAATGGCACCAGGTCTTCGTGCTCAACTGCGTCGACGGCTGCATCCCGTCCGATCTCGCCACCGGCAGCGGAGCAGAGATCGAGGAGGAGCGCCGGCTGCTCTACGTCGCGATGACCCGGGCCGAGGACCGGCTGCACCTGATCACGCCGCAGCGCTTCTACACCCACGGCCAGGCCAAGCACGGCGATCGCCACGTCTATGCCGCTCGCAGCCGCTTCATCCCCGATGCCGTGCTCGGCCACTTCGAGCCGGTGGCTCGGCCGACGGTCGCGGCCGCAGGCCCGACCGAGCCCGCCACAGCGATGGCGCGTGCCGATTTCAAGGCACGGATGCGCGGGATGTGGGGCTGAACCGCCGCGGGCCCGCCGCTCAGCTGCCGACGCCGCGGGCCCGCCGCTCAGCTGCCGAAGAAGTCGGCTCCGGCCGCGGCCTCCGCCTCGGCCAGGCGCCGCAACCCTGCCTCGGTCAGCCAGACATGGCGCCGGCCGCCGCTCACCTTCTCGTCGAGCGCGCCTTCCCGCAGCAATTGCTCGGCAAACGCCTTGGCCGCGGCCTTTTGATGGTCGGGCACACCGTGACCATGGACGAGATCGAGGGCCGTCGTCTTGTTGCGCCCGAGCTTGCCCTTTTCGCGCAGCGGCCGCAGCAGCCGGACGAGCAGGGCCGTATCGTCGAGATCCCGCTTGGGCGCGTCGTCCGTCGCTGCCGGCACCGCCGTGCGATCGCGGACCACCCCGAGGTCGAGGATGGCCCGCGCCCGGGCGAGGCTCTCGCCATCGAGGCGCTGCGCTCCGAGGCCGACATCCAAGCCGCCGGCGCGCAGCCGCTCGAGACAGGTGCCGACCGGCATCCCTGCCTCGACGGCGAGGCTTCTGATCGTCTGGCGCAGCGCCATCGGCCACTCGGCAGTTCGGATCTTCGCTGGCCAGAATGACGGGGCGGATGCCACCTTCCAACTGTCGAGAACCTTTTGCCGGCCATACCCGGGGGCCTCACGGCGACGAAAAAAGCCGCCGGCGCAGAGTGCCCCGGCGGCGAGTGGTGCAGGGAGGACAAATCACGCAGGGAGGCGGAGAGAGGGCGGCTCAGTCGCAGACGTCCGCCTTGCCGATCGTGCCGATCTCGGTGCAGGCCTCGGTGTTGGCGCCGATCGCGGCGTTGGTGTTGCGGTTGACCAGGGTCAGG